>WNGQ01007118.1_pt1 | contig 12626 bp, 14 predicted proteins | sample 5407661 | NCBI WGS metagenome assembly WNGQ01 (sample SAMN13153382, study PRJNA577476) | soil metagenome | isolation source: 60 cm soil or saprolite under Garry oak tree replicate 2 | place: USA:California | collected 2016-06-15
CTGGTTTATGGTGCTCGGAAGATGCGTCCACGATGAGCCGCGACTGTCGCGACATCTCGTGCGCTGTTCAGTCTAGCCGCCAGACAGGAGGCGAAACACGACGATCCCGAACAGCGCGCAGACCGGGATGACGATGCCGCGGTAGAGCGACCAGTAACCGGACCAGGCTTCGCGGAGCCGGTCGAGGCGCCGGCCCGAACCGAATACGAGCGACCAGTAGATGGGCAGCGCGGAACCCGTGTTGAGCGCGAGCGCCAGGAGCGCGATCCCGCCCGCGCCCGCCAGCCAGGCCTGGAGCGGCGCCGAGGCGCCGAAGCCGAGCTGCGTCCCCCAAACGATCGCTGCCGTGATGACGCCCAGCACCGCCGGCGCGCCGAGCAGGAAGAAGGCGGCAAAGCTCACGACCACCAGCGCGAGCATCAGGGCGAGCGTCGCCACGATCCCGGCCAGCCCCGCGGCCGCGATCGTCGCTCCGCTGGCCTGCGAGGTCTTGCTGGCGACCGGCTCGGCGGCAATCCGCGCCGCCGGATCGGTCTGCACCTGGCCGCGAACCGCCGCCCCGACCTGCGCCCACGAATGCCAACCCGCATCGGATGTGATCGCCGCGGCGATTCCGGCAGGCGCGATCGCCAGCAGCAGGCCGGCCACGATGGCGGCGGCGTTGCGGCGTACGACCGCAAGCGGCAGCCAGACGCGCCGCCTCCGCCTCAACCCGATGCCGGTCTCCATCAGGCGTTCGCGATCGAAGGTCGCCCCACAGAGGATCGTGAGCGCGAAGCATGCGGTGATCGGCAGCAGCAGCGATCCGACGGCCAGCGGCGAGCGGAAGACGAACAGGGCCAGGGGAAGGTCGGCCACGGCCGCCGAAACCGGCGACAGCAGGAAGGACCACGCCCCGCCCGCCGCTCCCTCGCGCGGGAAGAGCATGAAGCCGAGCATGCGGCCCATCGCGGCCCAGTACGAGGTCACAGCGGCGACGAACGCGAAGACCGGAAGCAGGTCCCACGGCGCGCTCTCTCCGAAGAAGGTGAGCATCGCCATGCCGGCGGCCATCCACAGCGTGACCCAAACGGTGCTGACCACCGCGCCCGGCAGCACTTCGAGCCAGATGAGCGATGGATCGTCGACGGGGGTATACAGCAGCACCTCGAGCGACTGCTGGGCCTTCTCCCACCAGATGCCGATCGAGCTCTTGATCGATTCGAGCAGCGCGAACGACATGAAGAACAGGGGCAGCAGCAGGCCCGCCTGGAGCGCCTGCGCTCCGGCAAACCGCTGCGCCACCTGGCCGGCCTGCCCAGGCAGCTGACCGAACAGCGAGGTGCCGCCGACGAGCAGCAGCACGAACGCGTTGAGGTACATCACCCAGCTGAGGTCGCCACGGCGCCACCACGAGCTCACATAGAAAGGAAGGGCATGGCCCAGCATGCGACCCTGCTTGCGGATCGAGCCGAACATCTCGCGCGCGGGGATGCCCGAGATCGCGGGAGGAGCGGGCTTTGGCGCCCCCTCCTGGCCTCCCCGCACCGCGGGGAGGGACTCAGCAGCCGCCATTGCTTGCAGGTACACGGCCTCGAGGCTGATCTGTTCCTCTTCGAGCTCGTGGAAGGGCGCGTCGTGGGATGAGAGCTCTCGCTGCAGGGCGCCGGCGAGCTCGCCGCGCGCGGCCACCTGCGTGTCCCACGGGATGATGTACGTGAGCCGATCGCCATCGAGCGTGAAGTCGAGCGTGTGATCGCGCAGCCATGTGCGCAGCGACTCGGCATCTCGCGGTTCGGCAGCGAGGGCGGCGAGGAACTTCCGTCCCTGGCCCGATTCGGCGCGCAGCTCCTCGAGCGTGCCCGACTTGACGATGCGGCCTCGCTTCATGATCGCGATGCGGTCCGCCATCAGCTCCGCCTCGCTGAGCACGTGGGTCGTCACGATCAGCGCGGCGCCGCGCTCGCGCTGCTCGTCGAGATAGCGGCGCATGTCGGCGGCCGCGACCGGGTCCAGGCCCGCGGTGGGCTCGTCGCAGAAGATCCAGTCAGGCTCGTGCAGCGTTGCCCGGATCAGCGCGACCTTCTGCGCCATGCCGCGCGAGTAAGCGGCCAGCACTGTGTCAGCGCGATCGGCCAGCTCGAAACGCTCGAGCAGCTCGGCGATTCGCTTCTTCCGCACGCCGGCCGGGACTCCGTACAGGAAGCCGAAATGGTCGAGATACTCGGGCGCCGTGTTGCGGCCGTACAGGCGCGCCTGGTCGGGCACCACGCCGAGCCGCGAGCGAACCTCGTTCAGCTTTTCGGGCAGGCGGAAGCCGTCCAGCGAGATGGTGCCCGCGTCAGGACGCAGGATTCCGCCGAGGCAGCGCAGCGTCGTCGACTTGCCCGCACCGTTCTGGCCGAGCAGCACGAGAATCTCGCCCTGCTCGACGTTGAGGTCCACGCCGTCGACGGCGCGGACGTCAGCAAAGCTCTTGCGTAGGCCCTCGACCCGGATCATCTAGACGACGCGGTCAGATCTTTTCGAATGAGTCCACTGGAACGACGAACACAGTAGCGCCGCCGACCTGAACCTCCACCGGGTAAGGCATGAAGAATTCGCCTGGCTCCGGCACCGGAGGCATCGGCGTCAGGTAGCGGCTGCGCTCGCGGCAGTTCTCGCGGATCACATCCACCGCCTCGGTCACCCGCGTGTCCTCGACGCCGACGAGGAACGTCACGTTGCCCTGCTGCAGGAAGCCGCCGCTCGAGGTCATGCGCGTGGATGCGAAACCCGCCGAGGTCAACGCCTCCGACGTGCGCTGCGCATCCTCGCCCTGGACCACGGCGATCACGAGCTTCAATTCGCAGCGCTGCCTGCGAGGGCTCGGTCGACGCGCTCCATGACGGCCGCGTGCACCTGCGCCTGCGACTCGGTCCCGTCCACGACCGTATAGCGCTGCGGCTCCGCCTTCGCGATGCGCTCGTACTCATCAGCCACTCGCTGGTGGAACTCGACCGATTCGCGCTCGACACGATCCGGGTGCTTGCCCGCGAGAAGCATGCGCATGTGGCCGACTTCCACCGGCACAGAGACCAGGATCGTGATGTCGGGCTTGGGAAACGACGGTGGCCAGTAGACGGCGAGGCCGCGGCCGCCACCTTGATAAGCAAGCGTGGAGTCGTGGAACCGGTCGGCGATGACGATCCTTCCCGTGCTGAGCGCGGGTTCGATGACCTCGTGCACGACCTGCGCACGCGCGGCCATGAACAGGTACATCTCCGCTTCGCGGTCGATCGCCATGCCGCCGAACAGGAGCACGTCGCGCATGCGCTCGCCCAGCTCGGTCCCGCCCGGTTCGCGGACGATGACCGGCTGCCAGGTCCCAAGCGCCTCGCCGAGCAGCTCGACCTGCGTCGTCTTGCCGGAGCCCTCGACCCCCTCGAACGTGATGAAGAGCCCTTTGCCCATGACGTTGAGTGGGATTAGGGCTGCGGCTCTTCGGGAGCCAGCGTGATGCGCAGCCTGCGCTGAGGCTCCTTGCCGGTGCTGCGTGCGGAAAGTTCGTTCTCCGCGACGAGCTGGTGCTGGAGCCGACGCAAGTACGCGTTCTGCGGCGAGATCTCGACCGGCCGCAGCGTGGTCTTCACCGTTTTGATCGCCTCGGCGGCCTCGGCGAGCGCGCGGCTCGTGGCGTCGTCCTGCCGGTCGACGCCGTAGATGCGCGAAAGGGCGTCACGCACCTGCGCGGCCGAGTTGCTCTTGAGGATGTGGATCGGAAGGCCGCGACTCTCGGCCTGGCGCAAGCTGTCGGGCCGGCGCCGGTAGTGGTTCTTGAGCGTCAGCACTGCGCCGGCGCCGTCAAGGTTGCCGAGCACACGGACGGGCAGGTCGAGATCCCGGATCGACTGCTCGACGTGGTGCCTGCTCACGCCGTACGGAAAGATGCCCAGCGGCCGAGACGGCGTCGCGGGCGCGGGGGCAGGTGCCACCGCGGTGACGACCGCCGGCACGTCGACGTTCGAGATGACGCGTCCTTCGCGCGTGCGCACGCGAATCTTCGGGTTGAGCATCGGCCCGCGCAGTGCGGTGTCGACCACCTCGGTGAGCGGCATGTGGATGGCCACGCGGTCGCGGTCCTGGATCTCGATCAGAACGTCGAAGGTCGGCGGGGCCTTGCGTTCGAGCACCGACTTCTGGGTGCCGCGCCGGCGCGCCTCCTCGTCGGAAAGAGTGACGCTCTGGATGCCGCCGAGCAGGTCGTTGAGCGTGGGGTTGACCAGCAGGTTCTCGATCGTCTGGCCGTGCGCGGTGGCGATGAGCTGAACGCCGCGCTCGGCGATCGTGCGCGCCGCCGCGGCCTCGAGCTCCGTGCCGATCTCGTCGATGACGATGACCTCGGGCATGTGGTTCTCGACTGCCTCGATCATCACCGAGTGCTGCAGCATCGGCGTGCGCACCTGCATGCGACGCGCGCGGCCGATTCCGGGATGAGGAATGTCGCCGTCGCCGCCGATCTCGTTCGAGGTGTCGACGATTACCACGCGCTTGCGCAGCTCGTCCGCGAGCAGGCGCGCGCATTCGCGCAGCATCGTGGTCTTGCCGATGCCCGGCCGGCCCAGCAGCAGGATGCTCTGGCCGCTGACGACGATGTCGCGGATGATCTCGCCGGTGCCCGTCACCGCGCGGCCGACGCGCATGGTGAGGCCCGTGATGCGGCCCGACCGGTTGCGGATGGCCGAGACGCGATGCAGCGTCCGCTCGATGCCCGCCCGGTTGTCGTCGCCGAACTGACCGACGTTGTTGGCGACGTGCTCGAGGTCCGATGCGGAAACGGGGCGGTCGGCGAGAAGCACCTCTCGGCCAGGCACGCGCGCCTCGGGCTCGCGGCCGAGGTCGAGAACGATCTCGAGCAGCTCGCCAGGGTCGGTGCGCTCGTGCAGCGACCGAGCCAGGTCAGCCGGGAGCGCGCGGGCGAGGAGCTCGACCTCCTCGTCCCACCGCCCGCTCGCGCGGCGGCCCGTCACCGGGAGCTGAGTCGGTTCAGAGCTCATCCGAAGGAGGGAACCAGTCCTTTCTCCTGCACGGGCACTCGAAGCGCCAGTTCCTTGACCAGGAGGAGCTGTGTCAGGAGGACGCTGAACCCACGCCCGCGGAGGGCGTCGATCATTTGCGAATCATAGTGTCGGAGGCTTGACCACACCGGCGTTTCCGATTCGCCGAGCAGCTTCAGGCCGAGATCGGCAAGCTCGTCAGGCAACGGGGGCTCGGGTAGGGCGAGAAAGCTGAGTGTGTGCGGCTGCGCGCCCGAGCTGCGATCGGCTCGGACCCAGCCCACGAGCTCGACGCGATCCACCACCACGTCCTCCTTCTTAGAACCGCCCGCGCCGAGACGGCCCGTCCACTCGCCGTGCAGCGCGCGCCAGTCGCGGTACGTCGGGGCCTCGAGCTGCGACACGTGCTGCGGCGTCACCTTGCGGTACAGCTGATAGAGCCGCCGCGTGTCGCCGCGCTTCAACGGGCGCCCTCCCTCGGGCGCCGGCGTGATGCCCCGCCGCACGTGCTCGGCGAAGAGGATCTGCTCGGTGGCGTACTGGCGGAAGCCGCGCAGCCTGAACACAGGCAGCAGCGAGTCGCGGTCGGGAAGGCGCACGAACAGCCTGTGCGCGCCCCGCTGCAGCGCCTGGTTGCCCAGGTGCTCGATGAGCGCTGCCGCGATTTCCTCGGACTCGCGCGAGTCGACAACCTGCAGGTTCAGAACCTGCATCACCTTCGCGCTTCGCAGGTCCAGGCCGACGGGCGTGCCCGACGCCTGGATGAATCCCACGACCTTGCCCCCGTCTTCGGCGACATAGATGAGGGTTTCCTGAGCCAGCGGAAGGAACGCTGAAAGCGTGGAGCTCAGCAGAGTCCACAGGCGTGCGGCCGGGACTGGCACCTCCTTGAGATTCGAGTCGGCGGAACGATGCAGCTCCTCGATGCGCGACAGGTCGAGCAGGCCGGCGGCGCGGATCTTCATGCCGGCACGTGCGAGGCGAGACGCACGAACTCTTTGTGCAGGCGGCGGTCGCGCGACAGCTCCGGGTGGAAGCACAGCGCGGTGATGTTGCCCTGGCGCACGGCGACGGGGCGGCCTTCGTAGGTAGCGATGACCTTTGCATTGCCGACCGATTCGACGAGCGGCGCCCGGATGAAGACGCCCGGAAACTCCGAATCAGGCAAGCCTTCGATATCGAGGCCCGCCTCGAAGCTGTCCACCTGGCGGCCGTAGCCGTTGCGGCGGACTCGTATGTCGAGCAATCCGAGTCCGTGCTGGCCTTCCATCGCGTCGGTGATGTCGTTTGCGAGCACGATCATGCCGGCGCACGTGGCGAGCACGGGCATCCCGTGCTCGATGGCGGCACGGACAGGTTCGAGGAGGCCGACGCGCTCCATCAGCATCGTCATCGTCGTGCTCTCGCCACCGGGAAGCACGAGCCCGTCAAGCCCTTCGAGGTCTTCGCGCGTGCGCACAGGGCGCGTGCGCGCGCCGGATTCCTCGAGCGCACGGATGTGCTCGGCGAATGCACCTTGCATCGCGAGAACCCCGATGAGAGGTTTCTTGCGGCTACCAGCCTCGGGCAGCGAGCAGTTCGTCCTTCGGGATGGCGGGGATCTCGAGGCCGCGCATCGCCTCTCCCAACCCGGTCGAGACCTCGGCGAGCACCTCCGGCTTGTCGAAGTAGGTCGTCGCGGCCACGATCGCCTTCGCGCGCTGAAGCGGATCGGCCGACTTGAAGATGCCGGAGCCGACGAAAAGTCCGTCGACGCCCAGCTGCATCATGAGCGCCGCGTCGGCGGGGGTCGCGATACCCCCGGCTGCGAAGTTGACGACCGGCAGGCGGCCCAGCCGCTTGCACTCCTGCAGCACCTCGACCGGCGCGCCGATCAGCTTGGCCTCGTGCACGAGCTCGGCCCTGTTCATGCCGCGCAGCTTGCGGATGCCGGCGTTGACCGCGCGGGCGTGGCGCACGGCCTCCACCACGTTGCCCGTGCCGGCTTCACCTTTGGTTCGCATCATCGCCGCGCCTTCCGCGATGCGCCGCGTGGCCTCACCGAGGTCGCGGCAGCCGCACACGAACGGCACCTTGAACTGGTGCTTGTCGATGTGGTTCTCCTCGTCCGCGGGCGTCAGCACCTCTGACTCGTCGATGTAGTCGACGCCGAGCGCCTCGAGGATCTGGGCCTCTACGAAATGCCCGATGCGGCACTTCGCCATCACGGGGATGGTGACCGCGTCCATGATCGAGCGGATCAGCGTCGGGTCGGACATGCGGGCGACGCCGCCCTCCCGGCGGATGTCCGCAGGCACGCGCTCGAGCGCCATCACCGCGCACGCACCCGCCTCCTGGGCGATGCGCGCGTGCTCGGGGGTGACGACGTCCATGATCACGCCGCCCTTGAGCATCTGGGCAAGGCCCGACTTGACCTTGAAGGTGCCCTTGGCCGCGGGGTGTCCGTTGCCTCCGTTTCGCTGCGCCACGGTCGAAATTCTACGCGGCGGCTGTGGCTAGGCTGAACTCGGCCGAGCGCACTATATTCGGGCCTGGAGCGTTAGACGGATTGATGCTGGCCACCATCTTTCTCGCTTGTGGCGAGCCGACCACGTCGGCGCTCATCGGCGGGACCGGGGGTTCGGGCAGCCCATTCGCCCTGGGCCCGATCGTCACCTATGCGATCGCGGCCGCGATCCTGAGCGCCGGGATCATCGTCCTGGTAGCCATCGTCGCGCTGTCTCGGCGAAACGACCCCGTCCCGGCACCGGTTCCGGCGGGCGCCACGCTTTCGCCCGACGGGTACTACTGGTGGGACGGCGCCGGCTGGCGCCCGGTGAGGTAACCACACCCCCACTTAGCCTCCCCACTGCGTGGGGAGGGACCTGTTCACCTCCCCACCGTCGTGGGGAGGCCGGGAGGGGGCGTTAAAAGAACCTAGAGCCGCTCCAGGACCTGGGTCCTCTTGCTCGCGAACTCGTCGTCGGACAGCAGGCCGTCGCGGTGGAGCCGCGCCAGCATGTCCATCTCCTCGAGCACGTCCAGCAACGGCGCCATGGTGCGCCGGGCCAGGTAGGCCTCGGACGCGGACCCCGCGTCCTCCCCGCGCGCGTCGAACTCGCGGATGAAGAACAGCGCCTTCACTGCCGAGAAGGGGATTCCCAGCTTGCGCACGGGGCTGTCCGAGTGCTCGGCGTGAAGGTTCAGGACCACCCCGTACCGGTGGCGCTCCAGCGTACCGTCAAGGTGGCCACGAAGCACCTCCCCGTCCAGGAACCGGATGGCCACCTTCCGGGTCGGCGTCTCGGCCGTCAGGTCGCGCTCGATCGGCATCTCCACCCACTTGACCGCGGTCATCGGGATCCAGGCCGTCTCGTTGTTGTCCAGCCCAGCGTCGTCGTTCACCTCGACCAGGAAGTCGGGTTCGTCGAAGTCGAGATCGCGGGCGGAGCCCTCCAGCGTCTCATCGTCGAAGAACCTGACTATTACGTTGGCCATTTTTCTCCTTCCGTTATAACCGTCATTTTGCCGCCGCCCTGCGAATTGGCCGCTTCCCGATCTTGCGGGTGCACCTCGGGCAGACCGCCACGTGCCTCCGGACCGCCTCCGCCTGATGGCGGCGGAGCTTGCCGGCCACGTACGGCGCCAGCAGCGGGACCACCTCGTCGTGATCGAGGTCGCCGACCGCCTCGAGGGCCACGAACTCCTCCTTGAACCGGAGCCGGGCCCGGTACAGCAGCGTCTCCACCGCGCTCTCGGACATCTTGAGGATGCGAGCGATCCGGCGGTAGCTGAGGCCCTGGAGCTCCCTGAGCGTCAGCACCAGCCGGTACTTCTCAGGCAGGCGCTGGGAGACCGTCCAGATCTGCCGGCGGAGCTCGTTCGACTCCTGGACCTGGATCGGGTCGAAGCTGCGGGAGGTGGAAGGCAGGCCCTCGAGCACGCCGGGCTCCTCCTCGTTGCCGCCGTCTTCGACCCGCAGGTCACGCTGGCGCCGGCGAAGCTCATCGAAGCACAGGTTGCGCGCCACGGTGTGCACCCAGCCGCCGAAGTTGAAGTCGTCGTCTACGCGATCGAGCATGCGCAGCGCCTTCAGGAACGTCTCCTGGGCTATGTCCTCGGCGAGCAGGGCGTCACCGAGCTTGCGGCGAACCAGGCGGAAGATCGAGCCGACGTACCGCCGGTGCAGCTCCTCGAAGGCGTGCACCTTGCCCGCGCGGTAGGCGCGCACGAGCTCGACGTCGGTTGGTTCGCTGCCCGCCACCCTGGCGGTGGAATCCGGGTCGTCGATCACCAACGGTGCTCGGCCACCGCCCTGGCGGCGGCGCGGGTCAGCGCTTGGTCGGCGTTCTGCATGAGTCCCGCAAGATTCTGCGGGTCGGGACCCCCTCTTGACTCCACCTCAGAGTCCAGGGTGGCCACCTCGCGGATTCCAAGGGCGTCCAGCGAATCCCAGCCCGGGCCCCTCGTCCCGGCCAGGAACAGCACCGGAACGCCGGCCGCCTGCGCCCGGCGCGCAACCTCCCCAGGCGCCTTGCCGAAGGCGGTCTGGGCGTCGATCCGCCCTTCCCCTGTGATCACGAGATCCGCACCCTTCAACGCTTGATCGAGGCCCGCGGCTTGCACGACCAGAGGCGCCCCCCGGACGAGCTTGGCGCCCAGGAACGCGATCAGGCCCGCGCCGGTGCCCCCGGCCGCTCCGGCGCCGGGCACGTCTGCGACCTGCTTGCCCAGGTCGCGCTCGACCACAATGGCGAATTGGGCCAGTGCCCGGTCGAGCAGCTCGACCATGGCGTCGTCGGCGCCCTTCTGTGGACCGTAGACATGGCTGGCGCCCTGAGGTCCGAGGAGCGGGTTGGTGACGTCACATGCGACCAGCACCTCGATCGCCCGCCAGCTCGAGTCCACGCGCCCGCCCTCGATGTGGTGCAGCCGCAAGAGCGCGGCCCCGCCACGCGGTAGCTCGTCGCCCATCTCGTCGGTGAGGCGGTAGCCGATCGCCTGCGCCATGCCCGCGCCGGCGTCATTGGTGGCGGAGCCGCCGATGCCCGCGATCACCTTGGTCACACCCGCCGAGCGCGCGGCCTCGAGCAGCTGACCGAATCCGTAGGTCGACGCCTTGCGCGGGTCGCGCCGTGCTGCGCTGATGAGCCCGAAGCCGCTGGCGGTTGCGAGCTCGATGACGGCGGTCTTGCCTGTATCGATCAGTCCGTATGACGCGTGCACCGGGTCGCCCAGCGGTCCCTCGACGTTGACCCACTGGAGCGTCCCATTGTGGGCGGTGACCAGCGCTTCGGCGGTGCCGTCACCGCCGTCGGCCACCGGGACCTCGACGATCTGCGCGTCAGGCAGCGCCTGCAGCACTCCTCGTCCGATGGCCCGCGCGGCCTGGGTGGCGGAGAGGCTGCCCTTGAACGAGTTCGGCGCAACAACGACCTTCATCGGGTCACCCGCGCCTTAGTAGACCGGAATTGTCCAGTCCTTGTGCTTCGGCGACTCGCCCCGGACGGCGCCGAAGTAGATGCTCTGCAGCTCCTGCGTGAACTCGCCGACGCGGCCGCTGCCGACGACCCTTCGGTCCACCTCGACCACCGGCGAGATCTGCGCGCCGGTGCCGCACAGCAGCAGCTCCTCGCACGTGTAGAGCTCGGTGCGGTCGATGCTGCGCTCGACCACGGTCTTGCCGAGCTCTTCGCGGATCATGCCCATGATCAGCTGGCGTGTCACGCCTTCGAGGATGTCGTCGGTGACGGGCGGCGTGACGAAGACGCCGTCCTTGATCGCCTCGTCGTAGCCTGCCTCGACCGCTTCTGTTTTGGCGAGCGCCGACTGCGCGTATGCGCCTGTCACCTTGGCTCGCGCCGGAAGCGACTCGTCCGGAACGCGCCGCCAGCTGCTCACCATGCAGCGGATGCCCGCCTCGACCTCGACGTACTTGCCGAACGGGATCGCGTAGATGAAGAAGCCGTGCTTCAGGTTGTGGAAGCGCACGCCGATGTCTTCGCTCGCGGCGTACAGCAGCGGGCGGATGTACGTGTCCGACTTGAACTGGTTGCGCCGAAGAAGCTCGACCGTTATGTCGACCAGCTCCTCGGTCGTGTGCGGCAGCGCCATGCGCAGCACGTTTCCGTTGCGACGCATGCGGTCGTAGTGCGCGGGCGCCTGCAGGAGATGCAGCTGCTCCTGCCTCGCGTTCCAGTACGCACGGATGCCCTCGAAGCATCCGGTGCCGTAATGCAGCGCGTGCGTCATGAGCCCGAGCTTGGCGTCGTGATACCGGGCGAACTCGCCCTCGAAGTAGACCCAGGTGTTGGGGTGGACGTCGGGCTTCTTGGCGCCGGCCTTGGCTCTGGTTTCCACGCCCATCCAAACTAAGTTTAGGGGCGGCAGCCCAACCGGCACCGCACGGGATCTGATATGAAGAGAGGCCAGTGACCCTCTACGACATCATCGCGGACGTCCGGCGCGAGCACCCGACGCCCGCCGCCACGCAGACGCTGGACATGGTCGTGGCCGAGCTGGGCCGCACCCGCGACAACCTGAAGTCCGCCCTCCAGGCGCTGGGCTCGAAGCCGATCCCTCCCGGCGGCAAGCCGATCCTCGATGAGCTCCAGGCCCGGGCGCGCGCCGCGAGCATCGACGACCTCGACTACGGCCCTGACCCGTTCGGCAAGCCGCCGCCCGAGCCGCTCGACGAGGCCACGGCGGGCATCGGCGCCCTGCTCGCGATCAGCTCGCTCGTCGGTGTGGCGCTGGCCATCGCGGCGGTCGTGGTCGGCGTGCAGGCAATCCTGAACGCGAGTGGCTGAGTACTCGTTCGACGTCGTCTCGCAGTTCGACGCCCAGGAGCTCACCAATGCGCTCGACCAGGCAAGGCGAGAGGTGGCCACGCGCTTCGACTTCAAGGACACCCAGACCGCCTACGACCGGCGCGACGACACGATCGTGATCGAGTCTGCCAGCGAAGAGCGGGCAAAGGCGGCGCTCCAGGTGCTGCGCGAGAAGGCCGCCCGCCGGCAGCTGTCGCCGAAGCTGTTCAAGGCCGGCGACCCGAAGAGCGTCGGCAAAGGTCGCGGCCAGATCGAGGTGCAGCTCAATGCGGGCATCACCGACGACATCGCGCGCGACCTGCGCAAGCGGATCCAGAACGTTTCGGCGAAGCTGCAGGTGCGCATCCAGGGTGACCAGCTCCGGGTAGTGAGCAAGGACAAGGACACGCTGCAGCAGGTCATCAAGACGCTGCGCGAGGCGGATGACATAACCGTCCCGCTGCAGTTCACCAACTACCGGTAGCGTCTGTTCCCTCTCCCTCTGGGAGCACAAATTAGGCGGGTAGCGTCCTGGTCGCGCCTGGCGCGTAGGGTCAGGGTGAGGGCCCTCTGCCTCAACATAAAGGGCCGTGTTCGTCATCCCCGCGATCGACATCCTGGGCGGCAAATGCGTCCGCCTGTGGCAGGGAGACTTCGAACAGCCCACCACTTACTCCGACGACCCTGCAGCGATGACAATGGACTTCGAGCGCGCGGGGGCTCAGCGCGTCCACGTGGTCGACCTGGACGCCGCGCGATCGAGCGGCGACAACCGCGCGGTCATCGAGTCGCTGATCGGCTCGAGCAGTATCTCGGTGCAGGT
>WNGQ01005835.1_pt1 | contig 12610 bp, 10 predicted proteins | sample 5407661 | NCBI WGS metagenome assembly WNGQ01 (sample SAMN13153382, study PRJNA577476) | soil metagenome | isolation source: 60 cm soil or saprolite under Garry oak tree replicate 2 | place: USA:California | collected 2016-06-15
ATCGCTGTAGACGGGAACATCCTTTTGCTCGACTCGGACCACTTCAACATCGAGCGGTCGCGGCGCCGCCTGCGCCGGTTTGTTTGATCGGCCAGCGACAATGAAAGCGCCTATAACCACAACCGTTACGCCTGCGATCACTGAGACCAATAGCTTGTGGCTTAACAAAGCGTTCTGTAATGGCCTCAAAATCTTCCGCAATTCCTCTTGCATGGGAACCTCATCAACTGACCTTCTTCAGACTTGAATCCGATAATGCCTGTTTTACCCACGTCGAGTTGACCATCTAATGTGCGATTTCCGTTTGGTTACGAATTCTCGCAACGCTACTGACGACTTCTCGTCATGTTGCGGGTCACTCAATTGCCCGCATCAGGAACGCGCTAAGCGGATGGACTGGCACATGAGCCCCACTTCTCAGTTCCAAGTCCATCCGCTGCCCGAACACACGCCGAGTCCCCTTTGATCTCAGCCTGTGCCCTCCTTGAATCCCATCGTTTTCGTTCGCTCATAAACTGCGATGTTCTTTCGTGATTTCGAATACAACTCTCTCTGCTAAGCAACAGCCCTGCCACACAGTTTTCAACTGAGCCTATCGATGAATTCCACTAGACTGGAAGAATTGATTGGTGAAGAGCAGTGACGGGATACTGTCAGGTGACAAGGGGCTGTCACGAGCGGATACTATTGTGATATTGGAATCAGCAGCTTGACGATTCGCCCTTGCCGAAAGACGCTAATCACAAGATTGTCGCCTGGTTTAAGCCCGCCGATACTGGAATAGATCTCATCGTAGCTGCCGCTCTGTTCCACTGGAACCTCATTTATTCTCAGGATAACATCTCCACCAAGAATAAGTTCTTGCCCTTCGACATTGGCTCGCAGGCTTCCGGCATGTATGCCACAGCGCCAGGCAAACGACCCTTCCGCCACGCGCTGAACGAGCAGGCCGGCTGACTGCGGCAGATTGAGAGCCTTTGCGAGATCGCCGTCGACAATCAGACCTTCAATCCCAGACCAGAACGGTTTCTGTTCCAGCAGCAGCCGTCGGGCCGTGTTTGAAGTCGCGGCGAAAGCCAAACCCTCAGAGCCCCCAGACCTGCTCATGATGTTGCTGACAATTCCCATGACTTCGCCATTCAAGCTAAATAACGGACTGCCAGAGTTGCCGCTGTTGATCGCGGCGTCGGTTTGCAGGAATTCAACGGCCGTCGTGTTCTCACTTCCCTTGTCCAATGTGTGACGTCCGCTGACGTGGCCTGCGGTCAACGTATGACTGAGACCGTACGGAGCTCCGACCACAAATATCTGATCTCCCACATCTACCTTGTCCGAATCGCCTAATGTCGCGGCCACGACATTTACCGGGTTGCGCTCAAGTTGCAGCACTGCGACATCGGCGGAAAACGCCGATCCTGTGACGTGGGCGGGAATAAGTTCACCACTGGAGAACTCAACCAATGTTCTATCTGCTGCCTGCACCAGGTGAGTGGCGGTAAGCACTTTGCCGTCATTGGAAATTAGAACCCCCGATCCCAGGCCGTTCAAGCTCACCATTCCTTGCTGAGGAAAAGGCGCCAGTCCCTTCTGTTCCGTCCTTACGATCACAACTGCTTGCTCCACTTTGCGAAATGCGTCACGCAGCTGTTGGCAATTGCTCTCCGTCCCCACGCACAAGATGAAGAGCACGATCAGTGGAAGGGTCACTCGCATCTTCCTGAATGCAGACGTGGCGAGTTCTTCGTCCTGATGACGCCGATGCAATTCGACTATCCAACCTTTCACTGTCCTCATCATCTCACGCGTACTTTGCGCGCCTGTCCTCTCATCCTGCCCGGCCTGGACCTCGGTCAAAACTTCGTTCTTACCCCTCTTTATGATTTTTACGGAAGATTTCATGATGCTAAACACCTCATCGATGATTAATTACGGCAAGTTATCCGTCTCTGCGGGACGCCAATATCAGGCCGGCGCTCTGCCAGTAAGCTACAGCAAAGCTTCGCTCAATATTTTCTGGTCTCAGGTCCTCTACGAGTTGTTCGTCGAGCGCCTGCACTTCCGCCTTTCTGATTTGGACTTCGCTCAATTGCAGGCGGAGATTTGCGGCAGCTTCCTTAGCGCTGGTTTGCGCCAATATAGTTGTTGCAAAGAGCCCACTCAGCAACAGAGTGATAAACATTCGAATTACAAGGCCTCTCATTTCCATACTCCTTCTGTCATCTTCTCGCCTTACAAAATCCCCATCCCAGTTTCCCGGATGGACCAAGACGGAAGAAACAATTACCAATACAAAAACCTTGCCACAGCTCTGTTACATGAATTGTTTTGAAAAAGTGGACGGATAAATGGACGAGTGCCAGGCTTGATCTCTTAAACGCTTGGCCAGTTAGCGTGACAGTGACGACATGCGGCCAGATGACGAGCAGGGGTCACGACTCTTGCGGTTGTGGTCGATTGATGCCGAGTTTGCGCATACGGTGGTTGAGAGTAGTGCGGTTGAGGCCCAGGCGCGCGGCTGCTCCGGCGGGACCACCAATCACCCAGCCAGTCTCACGCAAGACCTTCAGGATATGCTCGCGTTCAACTGCCTCGAGCTTTATTGGACCCTGAAGCTGATTAACCGGACTGCCATTTCCCGATTGCTTTAACTCCGCGAGGGGAACCTCGAGCACCGAGCTGCGCGAAAGAATCACTGCTCGCTCGACGAGATTCTGAAGCTCGCGAATATTACCGGGCCAGCTGTAGGCAGCCAACCGCGTCATCGTTTCGGTCGGAATTGTCTTGATGGGTTTTTTCATCTGTTGCGCAAACTTCTGTGCGAAGAAGTTGATCAGCAGAGGAATATCTTCAGGTCGTTCCCGCAAGGCCGGCAAAGAGACCGGAAAGACGTTTAGCCGATAGTAAAGATCGCTGCGAAACTTTTTCTCAGCCACCATCTGAGCGAGGTCGGCATTCGTTGCAGCTACTACGCGTACGTCAACACGGATCGTTTTACCGCTTCCTAACCGCTCAAACTCCTGCTCCTGAAGCACGCGCAGTAATTTCGGTTGCAGCTCGAGCGGAATCTCCTCAACCTCGTCGAGAAATATTGTTCCATGGTGCGCGAGTTCAAACCGGCCTTTACGTTGTGTGACGGCGCCGGTAAACGCGCCTCTCTCGTGACCAAACATCTCGCTTTCGAGCAGTCCGGTCGGAATCGCGGCACAGTTCACTTTGACCAGCGTATGTTCCGCCCGGCCACTCAGATTGTGAAGAGCGCGCGCGATCAGCTCCTTCCCAGTCCCAGTCTCGCCAAAAATCAGCACGGTTGAGTCGGTAGGCGCCACTGTCTCGACGTCCTGCAAAGCGCGCTTCAGAGTAGCGCTTGTGCCAACGATCTCGTCGAAGTTGTATTCCGTGCGGATCTCTTCCTGGAGATAAAGTTTTTCTTCCTGTAGCTTGTTCCTCAACGCATCGATCTCGCGATACGCGAGCGCGTTTTCAACCGCAATCGCGACCTGCTTGCCCACTTCGGTGAGCAACTCCGCATCGTCTTCAGTAAAGGCGTTCTCGTTAAGCCTCCCGACACCGAGAACACCGAGCACGTGGTCATGCGAGATCAGCGGAACGGCGCAGGCTGACTTAACTCCAGTACGTTGCCCGAGGGGATCAGTTGAGATTTCCCCGCCACTCACGACAGGTTGACGAGTGGTGAAAGCGCGTCCCCCGGGGGTTCCTTCCAGATCAACGATCTCATCCTCAATAAACACGTCTTCGTGCTCGGGAAATTCAAGGGCTGTAATTCGCAGCTTATCGCTTCGCCGATCGTAAAGGGCGAGACCAGCAACATCATGCGGCATCACTCGCCTAACACAACCGGAGATAGCCGAAAGGAGTTCGCGCAAATTGAGATTCGAGACAAGCGTGTTGTTGATTTCCAGAAGCATCCGCGAGCGGTCACGCTCGCGCGCCAGCTTCTGCTGATGACACTGTGCTTCGATGGCCACTGCAATCTGCCCTGCCAGCAGTCCAGTGAATTCAATATCAAGTTGATCGTAGATGCCGGCTTCGTCACCCCAGAAATTAAGGACTCCCAGCCGGTGATTGGCGGTCGTTAATGGAAAGCTGCAGATTGCCTTGATCGGATGATCTGGTATCGTCTTCGCAAACGGAAAGCGATCTTCCAACGCGATATCGTGAACGACTACCGGCTCCTGGTGCTCCCAAACCCAACCAGCGATCGAACCCTCCATCGGGACTTCTTTTGGCGCTTGCCACTTTGTCGGCACGCACGTTTCCAGAAAGTGGCACCGCATGATGTTGCGCGAACTATCGTGAAACATCACCGCGAGACTGCGAAACTTGAAAAGCATCTGGAGCCGACATGCGAGATCATGAAACAGCTTCGTTAAATCGCGATGTGACGCAATTGCCTTCGACAGCTCAAGCAAAGTGAGGTACTGCTCAGGCTTCAAACCTTTAGCGGCGACTTGGGCACTGGTCGTAGTCAAACTAAACCTCTTAAGTCAGAATTGTGTGATCGGAACTTTGGAGCTAAGACGATTTTGTCCGGGCTGAGCTCCAACGAACCAAGTAATCAAATTTTTGGTATCGAACCATCGCATTCTTAAATTGACGTCGGCATTTATTGTCTTCGGTATCGAGTGAAAATGCCAGCGACCGTTAGAAAGACGCTTCAGTAACTCTCGAATTCGTATTGGCTGATGCCTTTGCCGATTAACGCCAGCCATCGCAGCGAGCTGACTATGGCGATTCTCTCCATCACAATCGTCATTCTCATTTCCGCTCTCTCAAAGCCGCTTACTTTGCTTGTGACGACGTTTCGCGTTCCACTCAGTCAGCGGCCCGGCGATTGCAGAAACTTCCTCAACCAAAGAATTCAGGAAAACCGAAACGTCGGTGCAACTCGAAAGATTAGCGCTTTGCCCGGCCCATAACGGCAGAAGATCGGCTCGGCCAGCCGCCGCCGCCGCAATCGAAAGGTTTCTGACGAGTACTCGTTGCAGCGGATAAGGGAGAATCTCCGCTCCCTTTTGGTTCAACTCACTCATCAAGCGATTGTTAATTCCGCGCGCCAGTCTTCCCGTGAAAGCCTTCGTCAGTCCGGTGTATTCAGCCATGCGCTGCATCAGAGCTTCGCGATGAATCCTGCTCGCGCCCGATTCTTCACAGGTGAGAAATGCTGTTCCCATCTGAACCGCTTCGGCGCCGAGTGCGAAGGCTGCGATCACGCCGCGTGCATCTGCGATACCTCCCGCAGCTATCACGGGCACGTCAACCACGTCGACAATCCGGGGAACGAGCGAAAAGGTGCCGGTCACTGAATCCTCTGCGGCACGAAGGAAAGAGCCACGATGTCCACCTGCTTCGAAGCCCGACCCGACGATGACGTCGACACCCGCATTCTGAAGGGCAACTGCCTCATCTGGTGTCGTGGCAGTACCAATCATCACGATGCCTTTCGCTCGACACTCGTCAAGGATTTCTTTTGGCGGAATTCCGAAAATGAAGCTGAACACGGGTACTTTTTCGTCCAACAGAATACGAGCCTGATCTTCGAATTTGATCGGCGAGTATGGTTTGTATTCCGGATGAGGTGCGTTCAATTCCGCGAAGTAGCTCGCAAGGGGAGTGAGGCTTCGGTTGAAAGCCGCTTCGTCTGAAGTTCGGGTTCCGTCATCTTCCATCGACACCCACAAGTTCACCGCGAAGGGCTTCGATGTCAGTGAACGAACTTGAGAAATAACGTTCTTAATTTCTTCCGGCGACAGATTCAGCGCACCGAACGATCCCAGGCCGCCAAAGTTGGATACTGCCGCCGTCAATTTCTGCGATGACAATCCGCCAAGCGGACCTTGTACGATCGGGTAATTAATCCCGAGTTTCTCAGTCACTCGATTTCTATTCCAGGCATTCACCTCGCCACCTCAAAAATGACCTCAATCTGGTTCTCCCAAGCGGCAGCCTGCGACTTCTTCATCCGATGCTTTAGCGCCCGAGTTGGCCGACGTGATATCCCAAACGCTGTTCCACATCACCCGGTTGGTGAAATCCCTGGTCCAGTAACTTCTTGATCCGTTCTTGCGCGGCTGGCCGCATAATCGAGGCGATACACACATCCCACTCCGGTGCGATTTCGTAGTCAGGAGGCAAGCTGGCCACGTCGGCGAAGCGCTTGGTCTCGCTGATCGCCCGTTTGTCGAATGATGCGATGCGGGTTGCCAACGCATCGACAAATGCATCCAGCTCAGCATCCGGAAATGACCGGTTGACGTATCCGTATAGTTCGGCCAGATCACCCGGAATGTCGTCCGCGCCCAGGAGCACTTCCAGTGCGCGTCCTCTTCCCATCAGACGTGGTAGTCGTGCCATTGGGCCACCTCCAGGCACGACACCAGCCCCGACTTCAAAATGCGACAAGATAGCTTTTTCGCGGCTGGCGAAGCGCATATCGCATGCCAGGGCAAGTTCACTGCCGACACCGGTAGCGCGCCCCCGAATTGAAGCGATCGACACAACCGGTGCACGACTCAGGCGCACCAGCATGTCGGGTAGAGGTTGCAAGCCCGTCGGCCCCGGCGGTAGTCGGGTTGTATCCTCAACTGGTGCAAGGAAGTCGTAATGAGTCATAAAGAATCCTTCAACCGCGCTGTCAAAGACGACCACTTTGACGTGCTCGTCAGTTTCAATCGCCGCGATGACTTCGTTGAGTTGCGGAATCGTTCCGGGACCGAAGATGTTGAGCGGCGGATGATCAAGCGTTACTCGCCAATACTGGGGCGAGCGCCGCGTAAGATGTATTTGCTTTGTGCTTGTTGCTATGTCCGTTGCGCTTTTCATGTTTTTGTCTCCAATGAATCTTCCGTTTGCGTTCCCAAATCGACGGCAGCCTATTTCTCCGCAGCCATTGCCGCCTCTTCCATCAGATCAGAAATCCGCGTCCAGCACGATACGGTAACGCGCCTTGCCTGATTCAAGTCGGGCAAAGGCCTCGTTGATATTGCTCATTGGGAAGTGCTCGGTCTGCGGCGCGACATTGTGCCGTGAAGCAAAGTCGAGCATCGTCTCGATCGCCACCGGCGAGCCGGTCGGCGAACCCGAGACGCTCCGCTGCTGAAAGATGAGCGAGAATGCCGCGACCGGGATCGGTTCCAGCACGGCACCGACGACATGCAGCCGGCCGTTGGGCGCGAGCGTGCCGATCAGCGCGTCCCAATCGAGCTTCACGTTGACGGTGCTGATCAGGAGGTCGAGGCTGCCGGCGAGCTTCCCGATCGCCGCCGAGTCTTTGCTCGAGACGACGGAGTTGGCCCCGAAACCCTTCGCCTCATCGAACTTGCTCGCGCTCGACGTGAACGCGGTCACGTCGCAGCCGTACGCGGCAGCGAACTTCACGGCCATGTGCCCCAGCCCGCCGATGCCGATGATGCCTACCCGATCGGTCGGCTTGGCGAACCTGGCCAGCGGCGCGAAGACGGTGATACCCCCGCACAGGAGCGGCCCGGCGTCGGCGAAGTTCAGCTTTTCCGGCAGCGGGATGGCCCAGGCCCAGTGCGCGCGGATGTGACTCGCGAACCCGCCGCGATGACCGATGATCGTTGCCTGCGCTTGCGGGCAAAGGTGATGGCTTCCCGACATGCACTGGTGGCAGTGCATGCAGCTACTGGAGACCCAGCCGACGCCGACGCGCTGTCCGACCTGGAGTCTCTTGGCATTCGGACCTACAGCCGTGACTCGACCGACGACCTCGTGGCCGAGAATCGCGGGGTACTGCGACATGCCCCAGTCATTGTTCAAGACGGAGAGATCGGAGTGACACAAACCGCAGTGTTCGACGGCGACTTCAACGTCCTCGGACCCGAGCGGTCCGAGATCAACGGTTTCGAGCACCATCGGCTGTTTGGCCGCCTTCGCGATCCGTGCCTGATAATTCATCGCGTCTCCTATTCTGAAACCTCGGCTGGACTGGACGGTGGCTGGCTCGTTGCGGCTTTGGGTTAAAGTGGACATGTGTATTCCTTTCTGTGGTTAAGTCAGATAAATGCGGCGCGGTTCTTACTGATAAACTCCTCCAGCGTCATCGGACGGCGGCCGCATGTCCTCGCTCCACCAGCTGCTCGACCGTGTAACCGCCCGTGTGCCGGTCGCACCCGTCACAAGGAATTTCTTCTGAGCCATGATCTCTCCCTCATCGGCACTTGGTTGGCCTGACCACTTAAATATCTTTGCAAGCGAAACATTGGACGATTCACTTTCTCTGTTCGTCAAAGGCTCCTCAATGAGCGCACGAACGGCGCTAGGGCTTCACCGATCTTTTCGGGGCTATCCTCCTGAATAAAGTGGATTCCTTCGACAGTCACTTCGGTTTGATTGGGCCATGTCCGGCAAAACTCACGTCGTCGGCCCGTTAATACCGCACCCGGTTCTGCATTAATAAAAAGCTTCGGGACATGACTGTCGGCTAGCCAGCGACCGCAATCAGTGGCCACTCGGACTACTTCGGGCGTCTCGCCCTCGATGGGAATTTGACGTAGCCACGTCAGGATTGGACGACGATCTTCCCCTGCATTCGCAAATGGAGCGCGATATGCAGCCATCTCATCCTCGCTCAACCTGCGCAATATCGCTCCCGGCAAGACGTTTTCGACGATCAGATTCTTCTCCAGCACCAATGTCTCGCCGTCCTTACCGCGACATCCCTGGACCAGGGATCCCACATCTTCAGGAAAATCCGCCAAGGTAATGGGCTGAACAGGCGCCTCCATGTAGGCGATGCCCTGGACGCGCTCGGGGTGCTGGCACGTCCAATCGAAGCCTAAGAGGGCACCCGCATCGTGCAGCACAAACACAACATCCTTATCGACCCCCAGCTTTTTCCAGAGCGCGAACAGAAAACTGCGCTGCTCGGCGTAGGTGTAGCGGTCGGGGCCAGAGTCGGGAAGTTTCTCGGAATCGCCCATCCCGATCATGTCGCAGGCGATCAGCCGGCCCAGGCCACGACAGGCCGGCATGACGTTGCGCCACAGATAGGATGAGGTCGGGTTTCCATGCGCGAAAACGATCGGAGCGCCTTCGCCCTCGTCGATATAGGCCATTCTCCGGCCCTTGATTTCTAAGAACTTCTTAGCAGCGAACGGTTGTGCGCTATCGGTCATTGTTTTTCTCCTTTGGAGCATTCGGAATTCAATTTGATATCACTCATTTGTAAAAGGACGCCCGTCGGACCCGACAACACTGCACCCTTCAGAGTGCGGCTGACCGCCCGGCGGAGGGTCGGAATGACGATGCCACCGAACGGGGTATGATCGAAGCAGTAGTGAGCGGTGGCACCGGCGACCATGTCGCCGACCACATCCACGGAGTAGTCCATACGCTGGAGTAATCCTTGCGCGTTGAAATATAAGACCTGCTCCGCACAGTGGGCCGGGATGCTTGGGGGATACTTGACGAGGAGGCGGTGCCACGTCTCGCCGTTTTCCTCGTGTGGCCCGATCTCACCGGTCTCGAAGCCGGGTTCGGTGAACACGAACGGTGTCGCAAGGTAGTTCCACAGTGCGTAGCTCACGAAGTAGAGTTCGTGCAATTTATCCCAGGGTGTGGTCAGGACGTGCCCGGCGAACGAAGCCCGTGGCGTGGCACGCTCCTCAACGACGCCACCATTGGCATCCTCGACCCATACGCGGTCTGGCGTGAAGTGCCCGGTGCGCGCCTCGCCGCCGAATGGCGTGATCGTCACACTCGGCCGGTGAGCCTGGACACGCAGTGTCACGTCGCGCAGGCCGTCCGGAAGCCCCTTGAGCCGCCACAGCCCGCCGCCGAGGGACACCTTGAGCTGGAAGGCTTCAATCTCCCGCCAGCGCGACAGGCCGCCGTGCGCGTCAAGGGCGCGGGTTAATAAGTCTTTCATGAGTTCTCCTAACGTTTGGTCATTCTTCCAATGCTCAGTCATATTGTTCGAAGGCATGGCTTACGCTTCAGCAGGCTTAGTCGCATCGAAACTCAAATCGGCCATGGTCAAAGGTCCGCCGCTCTGCTGATGCTCATAGTGATGCTCGTACACTACCCGCGATCCATTCCATTTCCGGAGTGCGCGCCAACTCAGAGTGCACGTCCTACCGGACACCCCGACCAAGTCGAGTGTCCACTCAGAATGCGTCTCGCCTGCAGCGTCTCCAGGCATCGCGATCTGTCGAATGGATACCTGCAGACCGCCGATTTCGGCCATTATGTGAAGCGGAATCAGGAAGTCGCAGAGAAGCGCGCGCACTCTTGCCTTTCCGCGAATCTTTTCTTCGTGGGTTTCGCTGCTTACCTCGATATCATCGGCGTAAAAGGCGTCGAAGATCCCAAGATGCTCTTCGAAGCTTTCGCTGATGTTGGCCTGGACGATAGCCGCGTTTAACGCGCGTTCGCGAGTCTGGTAACTTGTCTCTAGATCGCGATCTAAGTGATCGGTGTGGACGAAGCTTTGTTCGGTGTCGCTATTCCCACTTGTAATGAGTGCAACCTTTCTTTCAATCTCGTGTTCGCACATAACTCTTAACCTCGCTTTACTCACCTGACGCGATGGCTGACGGCAACTCAAGTGCCTGGCCTAACTAACTGAGTCCGTTAGTCTGCTCTGGTTTGTTTCAATGCCGACGTTCGGCATTTGCCGACTTTCAGCAGTTACACTTGACTTCTAGATATTATGCGCATAATATTATGTGCGTAATACGAAGGAGCTATCATGTTTGCCGGTTATATCGTTGGCGCCGCGCGCACGCCGCGCGGGAGGGGCAAGAGAAATAAAGGCGCGCTCGCTGGAATTCACCCGCAGGAACTCTTCGCGCAAACCTTAACTACGCTCCAAGAACGCGTCGGCTTTGAACCGCGTGAGGTGGACGACGTCATCGCCGGATGCGTTTCGCAGGTCGGCGAACAGGGTGCCAACGTGGCCCGCAATGCGGTGCTCGCGGCTGGCTGGCCGTACGAAATATCGGCAGTTTCGCTCAACCGTTTCTGTGCCTCGGGACTACAAGCAATTCACTTTGGCGCCATGGGTGTTAGCTCCGGCGCGATGGATTTCGTGATTGCCGGCGGCGTAGAAAGCATGTCGCGTGTTCCCATGGGCTCTGACGGCGCCGATCAGGACGGCGACAATGCGCACCTGCGCGAACGCCTGTTTCAAATCCCTCAAGGCATTAGCGCCGATCTCATAGCTACACTGGAAGGCTTCACGCGTGAGGATCTCGACGCGATCGCGTTGCGTTCGCAACAGAATGCAGCCAAGGCTATAAGGGAATGCCGATTTTCGAAATCTCTTTTTCCAGTGCGCGATCCATTTACGGGTCAAGTGGTTCTAGACCGGGATGAGTTTCCGCGGCCAGACACGACTGCTGAAGGACTCGCAGCACTCAATCCCGCCTTCATCAATCTTGGTCAATCGGTTGCAGGGCCGAATGGTGAGACATTCGACGAACTTGCGCTTCAAGTTTATCCGGAAGCTAAGGTGATTCGGCACATGCACACGGCGGGTAATTCAAGCGGCATTAGCGACGGAGCCGCCGGAGTAGCTCTCGCCTCCGAACGCTTTGTGCAAGAACGTCGGATAAGACCGCGCGCTCGAATTCGCGCGATGGTAACGGTGGGAAGCGAGCCGGTGATCATGCTCACCGCGCCGGCTCTGGCGAGCGAAAAAGCTCTGCATCTGGCAGGCATGAAACCGCACGACATCGATTTATGGGAAATCAATGAAGCCTTCGCCAGCGTTGTGCTGCAAACGACTCGCGCGCTCAAAATCGATCCCGATCTTGTCAACGTTAACGGCGGCGCGATCGCGCTCGGCCATCCGCTGGGCGCGACCGGCGCAATGTTGCTCGGCACGGCACTAGACGAACTTGAGCGGAGCGGCAAACACACGGCGCTGATAACCATGTGCATTGGCGGCGGCCAGGGCATCGCCACGATCATCGAAAGGATGTGAGCCCATGACGAACCGGAAAGAACCGGAAAACTAAGCAGAAACAGGAATCTCGCCAAGCAATTCAAGCCTCGGCTGCTGCGCTCCTCCGTGAACGAGGCATCAAGGCGAGCTCGGTGATGGACGTCATGAAAGGAGCCGGCCTCACGGTCGGTGGTTTCTACAACCATTTCGATTCGAAGGAAGACCTGTTCGTCGAGGTGCTGCAAAACGCGTCCCGCGCAAACTGGAACAACCTACTGAAATCCGCGAGAGGCGATTCGCCTCGGGCTCGCGCAATGAGTGTGATCAGACAGTACCTGTCACGCCACCATCGTGACTGTAAGGATACCGGCTGCCTGGTGCCCGGCGCGGCAGCGGAAGTGGCCCGAGCGGGCGAGCCGTATCGCAGTGCTCTCGAGAAAGACTTGTCGAGCTTCATCAAATCATTCGCCCAAATGATTGATGCTGGAAGCGAAAGCCGCGAAAAGGCAGTCGCCCTGCTCGTCTTGATGTACGGCGGGCTCTCCTTGTCCCAGGCGGTGGCCGGCACGCGGCTCAGCGACGAGTTTTTGCAGGCGGGAAAAAAATTGAGCGAGCAGTGCTTGGCGACGGGAGACGTGAACGGTAGGAGCGGAGTCAAGCGTAAAAATTCTCGAGCATTTCTAA
>WNGQ01005339.1_pt1 | contig 12607 bp, 8 predicted proteins | sample 5407661 | NCBI WGS metagenome assembly WNGQ01 (sample SAMN13153382, study PRJNA577476) | soil metagenome | isolation source: 60 cm soil or saprolite under Garry oak tree replicate 2 | place: USA:California | collected 2016-06-15
TCCAGGATGACGCCGCCACAGCAGAAGCGGCATAAGCTACAGACACGAACGAGAACGTGCAACCCGTCGGCAATATTGGCCGTACTCGGCGAGTGAGGGCGTGTTCAGTGTTCGTCGGCAGGATGCCAGAAATCCACGTTGGCTGACGATGCGCTTATCGAGCCAGCACTACGTGCAGGGAGCACCGAGCATCTTGTTCACGTTCGTCCTCCCGCCCTCGTGCTCTGCCTCAGTTCGGTGGCGGCTGCCCAGGTTCAAGTCCGGCAGAAGGAAGGACTGGTCCACGGGTTTCTAGCGTTGCGGAGGTTACAGGGCGAAGCCGTCGCCGATGGTGACCTAATCCAGACCGCACATGGTGACCGCGTCACCAGCCGCCTAGTCTTTCACTTCAAAGATGGATCGATCCACGACGATAACGCCGTCTTTTCCCAGAGCGGGCACTTTCGACTGCTCAGCGATCATCTGATTCAAAAGGGCCCGGCATTCGAGCATCCGATGGAAATGATGGTGAACGGCACAACCGGTGAGGTCACGGTCCGATACATGGAGGATGGGAAGGAAAAAACCGCGACCGAACGCCTTCAACTGCCGCTTGATGTTGCCAACGGGCTTGTACTCACGCTGCTAAAGAATATTCGCCCTGAGATACCAGAGACCAAAGTGGGATTCGTAGTCGCCACGCCCAAGCCGCGACTCGTAAAGCTTGTGATCAAGCCCCAAGGCGAGGAGGTATTTTCCACTGGAAATGCTCACCGCAAAGCGGCCCACTACGTTGTGAAGGTGGATATCGGCGGACTGCCCGGTTTATTTGCGGAGCTGCTCGGCAAGCAGCCTCCTGACACCCATGTATGGATTCTCGAAGGCGAAGCCCCGGCGTTTGTGAAGTCGGAGGGACCGTTGGCACCTGTTGGCCCGATCTGGCGCATTGAGCTGGTGAGTCCGGCTTGGACGCGCCATCGCCTGCCGGTTCACGAGAGAAAAATATCTTCGGGCAGTGACAAGATCCACCACGTCGCCTGCTGTATGGCTCATCGGGCGGATAGTTTCGATCACCCTAGCATAACCTTCGACCTTCGTTACACAAGAGACGCCACCGATCACGCAGAATGCTTTGGCCATTTGTCCTGAATGTTGAGGCAATGTAGCGACCGCTATCACCCGAGACGTTGGAATGAGTCTCCATAGTTCGATGGATTCTGAAGATGCGTGGCGTTGAGAGTGACAAGAAACGGCATTGCAGACCTTCATCTCGCTGCGGAGCTTGCTGGTTACTTGGCCCCATTTGCGCGAATGATGTTGGCCCTAATTTACGTCCGAGAAAAGGACGTACCGGATGTACGCACCTTACTGGCGCAATTGCCAAAGAGATCTTCCAAGAAACCCACTGTTTTCGCGGGTGATGGATCGCCTCGATGCCAGGGGAAGAAAGTCATGAAGCAAAAACCAAAGGGCGGAGCAATGCCAAATCCATTCTACGAAGGCCCGATCTTCTTCCCTGCGCTGAGCGACGAAGCCGAAGTGAAGGAAACCAAGAAAGAAGAGCCCATTCCCACTCCGGTGCCTCCTCCTGCCAAGAACCCAACCCAGAAGGAGCCCAAGCCCGAGGACAAAGCCAAGGAGAAGCCGAAAGACGAGGACAAAGATCAAGACAAAAACAAGGACAAAGAGTCGAAAGACAAAGCAACAGAAAAGCCCAAAGAGTTCCGGATCGATCTTGACGGCATTCAGAATCGCATCGTTGCTCTTCCTACTGAGCCCGGGGTGATCCGCACCCTTGCTGCCGCCAAGGGTTTCATTTATTACTCGACGACACCTATCCAGGGCCTTTCCGGCCCCCTTCCTGGCGAGTCGTCCGTCGTCCATGCTTACGACCTAAAGGAGCACAAGAATAAAGCACTCATGGAACAGGTAGAACGTTTTGCTCTGTCGTTCGACGGCTCAAAACTGCTCTATGAAGCGGAAGGTTCAGGGGGCGGGCACAGCTACGGAATCATCGACGCCAAACCCGAAGCCCAGCCCAAGAAAATTGGAGACGGCGCTCTCAGCCTCAGCAGCATGCGGAGTGAAGTTGATCCAACGTAGCAATGGAAGCAGATCTTCAACGAAGTCTGGCGCCAGGAACGCGACTACTTTTTCGAAGCTGCGATGAACGGAGTGGATTGGGCAAAGACTCGCGACAAGTATGCTCAGCTGCTGCCTTACGTCGCCGACCGTTACAGCTTGACCTACATTATGGGCGAGATGATTGGTGAGCTTTCCAATTCGCACACCTTTGTCGGTGGCGGAGACTATCCCGATTTGCATCCCGTTAAGGTAGGCCTCCTCGGCGCAGACTTTGAAGTTGATCAAGCCCGCGGCATGTATCGCATCAAGAAGATTTATCCCGGAGAGAACTGGGATCCGGAGGTGCGCTCTCCGTTGACCGAGCCAGGCGTAAACGTGAAGGAAGGCGACTACCTGATCGCGATCAATGGACGCCCTCTACGTGTCCCGCAGACTCCGTGTGAACTCCTGGGCAACACGGTGAACGAAACTGTTACCCTGAGCGTGAACACCAAGGCGTCGGAAGAGGGAGCGCGCAAAGTCCAGGTGAAACCGATTCCCGACGAGTATCCTCTGCACGAACTGAATTGGATTGAGACCAACCGCAAAAAAGTCGACGCTGCCAGCAACGGCCGTGTTGGATATGTCTACCTACCGGACATGGGTTCGTCTGGACTGAACCAGTTTGTGAAACAATTCTTTCCGCAGACTCGCAAGGAGGGCATCATCTTTGACGTCCGCTACAATGGCGGCGGATTTGTCGATCAGCTCATTTTCGCGCGCTTGCGTCGCACCCTCGCGGCCATGCAATCCGCTCGCAACTGGGAAAGCACGCCCATCCCCTTTCCAGTGTTCCACGGCTATATGGCTTGTGTAACCAACTATTACGCCGCTTCTGACGGAGATTTCTTCAGCTACTTCTTCAAGCAATACAAGTTAGGCCCACTCATCGGCGAGCGCACCTGGGGCGGGGTTCGAGGCATTCGCGGCAATATTAATTTGATCGACGGTGGTTACGTCACTCGTCCCGAATTCGCCTTGTACGGGCTGGACAGCAAATGGCTCATCGAAAACAAAGGCGTGCAGCCGGAAATTGTCATAGTGAACCGGCCCGACTTGGTGGTCAAGGGCCAGGATCCCCAATTGGAGAAAGCCATCGAAATGGTGATGAAAGAAATTCAAGCCAATCCCAAGAAGCTGCCGCCGCGGCCTCCCGATTTGCCTGCCCATCCCGAGGGTCCCGGAATGTAATAGGTGAGTAAACAGTAGCCACGAAAACAGGCTGGTAATCGTATAATTAAGTTTCATGCCAAAATATTCCATCGTTGTTCCCCTGCACAACGAGCAGGAAAACGTCACTGACCTCTACGACCGCCTGAAAGCGGTCATGGAGTTGAATGGCGAAAGTTTCGAAATGGTGCTGGTGGACGATGGTTCCACCGATCGCAGCTTCCACTTGCTACGCGAGATCGCGGCTGTCGACAGTCGCGTGACGGTGGTCAAATTGCGCAGAAATTTTGGCCAGACATCCGCTCTGGCGGCCGGATTCGACCACGCCCGTGGCGAATACATCATTGCTATGGACGGCGATCTGCAGCACGATCCTGCCGACATCCCGCTCTTTTTGGAAAAGATTTCCGACGGCTACGACATCGTGAGTGGATGGCGTCGGCGCCGCATCGATAATCTCTGGCTCCGCCGTATTCCTTCACGTTGCGCGAACTGGCTGATGGCCAAAGTCAGTGGGGTGGACATCCACGACTTCGGCACCACGTTTAAGGCATATCGCCGCGAGATTCTGGAGCAGGTTCCGCTCTACGGAGAACTGCATCGCTTCATTCCCGCACTTGCATCATGGCATGGCGCGTCCATTTGCGAAGTTCCCATCAGCAACGTAAATCGGGAGCACGGCAACTCACACTACGGAATCTCCCGCACTTTCCGGGTTTTCTTCGATCTCATCACTATCCGTTTCTTGCTACGGTACCTGGCGCGTCCCCTGCATTTTTTTGGGACAGTCGGAATGTTGAGCATCTTCGCAGGTTCCGGTGTTTCTCTCTGGCTGCTGATTGAAAAGTTCGTCCGTCACTCTGACGTAATGACCAATCACGGCCCACTCATGATTTTTGCTGCCGTACTGCTGCTGGCGGGTCTCAATATGCTGGCGGTTGGCCTGTTAGGCGAAATGCAGGTGCGTCACTACCACGAGCCCACGCGTCGGGCGCCATACTCTGTCGACCGCGTTCTCCGCGCCCAAAGCGAAGAACACACCATCTCGGAGTAGAGAACGCACTCAGCCTCCAGCAAGCCCAGAGGACATCACCCGAATGGTATATGGGCTGGGTGCTGAGTGCTGAGCGCTATTTTCCAAATGCCTCCTTATTGACCACATAAGGCATCTTCGAAATATCTCCCCCATAATTTCCTTCCAGCACATCCATCAATCCTTGCACGCACCTCCCAGCCATGCCTTTGTTCGGATCAGTAGAGAGCCGAGTAATTTTCCCCGCGCTGGCAAAATGCGGATAAAGTCGGCAACGGTCCTCGATGGCCGGATCGCGCAGTGGTGAATCAGCTGGCAGCGGTTCTTTTTCGTAGACGTCCAGGGCCGCTCCCGCAATCCAGTTCTCTCGAAGTGCTCGCGCTAGTGCTGCTTCGTCCACCACCGGCCCGCGCGAAGTATTCACCAGAAATGCGGTCGGTTTCATCATCCGTAAAGTACGCTCATTGAACAAATGGTAAGTCGGAGTATCGCTCTCGCCCTCGCGTAACAGCGGCACATGCACGCTGACAAAGTCCGCTTGCCCCAAGGCATCGTCCACCGTGGTGTATTTAATCCAGGTCTTCTCTTTGGCAATCCCGCGCGCCTGAAGTAAGTCCTTGATCTCCTGAATCGCCTTCACAAATTCGTGGTTCTGATACGCCGGGTCGTAGCAAAGAATATTCATATCGAATCCGGCGCATTTCTTGATCATGGTGAGCCCAATGCGACCGGTTCCGATGATTGCAATCGTCTTGCCCGTTACTTCGTCCCCGAGAAATGGCAGGTAAGGATGCCAATAGTCCCACTTGTTTTCGCGCAAAAGATGTTCCGCTGTCCACATCTTCCGGGCCAGCGCACCCAGCATGAAAAAGGCAAACTCTGCCGTAGCTTCGGTAAGCACGTCGGCGGTATGGGTGAACGGAATCTTATAGCGATTGGCGTCGGCGCGATTGATGTTGTCAAAGCCCACGGCAATCTGCGCCACCACTTTGAGGTTTCCCTTGCCTGCCTCGAATACTTCAGCATCGATGGGGTCGCGCAAGGTGGTGATCAGGCCATCGATCCCTGACTTGACCTTCTCCAGGAGCAGACCCTTCGGCGGCGCTTTCGGCTGCGGATACACCTCCACCTCGTACCCCCGTTCGCGCAGCAACTCGATGGACTCACCGACATCACACGTAGCGAAGACACGAAATTTCTTGGTCATCGTTCTCTCTAGGTGAAAGTCTTGCAGCCTATAACTCTGTACCCAATACCTTCTATTCGAACGTCCATCGCGTAGCGCTAGCCATAAACTTCTTCTCGAAAAGTCCGAACGCAACACGCGGACGAATTATGTAGATGGGCTCAGAGAAATCCTTCATGTCCCACTTGTATTTCTTTTGATACAGTTCCCCAAACTGTTGGCGGATAGTACGGTCGCTGACGAGTTCGGCCACTCCTTCGACGACAACAGCCTGTTCCGCACGCTCCGAACAAATCACACATCTTGGATTCGCCGCCAGGTTTCTCGCCTTGCGAGACTTCTGGCCAGTGCTGAAATAAAATCTGCCCTCCAGCCACAATCCCCAGACGATCATCGTATGTGGCGTTCCATCCGGACGCGTAGTCGAGATCCAATAATTGTGAGATCTTTCCAGACGCTGCTCTGCCCAGCCCCACGAAAGCAAACCTTTTCGGCTCTTGGGAAGCCCGTATCCTGGTATATGTGGGCGGGTGGCCTTGGGCTCTCGGAATCTACGGCGAGTTCGCTTCACCGGTACGCTGATCCTCTCGGGTGACGAATCTGGGAACGGCTTGCTCAATGTCCTAGTCGGCTCACTACCAGGCCAATGATCATCTTTACCTGGCTACAAATTCCGGTGGGCCCACAGCTCTATCGACGTCAGTGCCTTGCTCAGGTTCTCCAAAGAATTGGCCACGCTGAAACGTAAATAGCCTTCGCCAAAATCACCGAACGCGGTCCCGGAGAGACAGGCCACGCCAGCTTGCTCGAGCAAAGCATCCGCCAGCTTTTTCGATGTCCATCCTGTCTTCGTAATATTCGGAAAGACGTAGAAGGCGCCTTTCGGCATGCGGCACGAAAAGCCCTTGATCCGATTCAGTCCGGCAACGAAAACGTCGCGCCGGGCTTGAAATTCGTTTCGCATCCGCTCCACCGAAGACTGGTCTCCGCGAATCGCCTCGATACCTGCAATCTGGGTGAAGCTAGCCGTACAGGAATTCGAATTGGTCATCAAGCGCGTGATGTGCGTGGCCAGATCCGACCGCATGACGCCATAACCCATGCGCCATCCTGTCATTGCATAAGTCTTGGAAAAACCGTCAAGCAAAATGGTGCGTTCCTTGAATCCAGGCACCGACATAATCGAATAATGCTCGCCGTCGAAGATGAGCCGGCTGTAAATCTCATCCGAGAGCACCATGATGTTGCGTTCGCCGATGGCCTCGGCAATATCACGGATGTCCTGCTTCGGAAGCACACCACCAGTGGGATTGTGTGGAGAATTCAGGATGATCAGCCGCGTGCGGTCGGTTATCAGCTCCGCCAGTTCGTCAACATCGAACCCAAAATCTTTCTCCTCCAGCAATCGGATCGGCACTGCCCGCGCCCCAACGTAATGAACCATCGATTCGTAAATCGGAAAGCCAGGATTGGGATAAATAACTTCATCTCCTACATCAACCAAGGCCAAAATAATAAAGAAAATAATAGGTTTGCCGCCTGGGACAACGACAATTTCATCGTCCGATATCTTCACGCTTCGCGTACGACCGACTTCTTCCGCAATCGCGTGTCGCAATTCCGGCAGCCCCGCCGACGGCCCATAGTGCGTCCACCCATCGCGTAAAGCCTGAACCCCAGCCTCCACGATATTGTTTGGCGTATCGAAATCGGGTTCACCGATTTCAAGATGAATGATTACTTTGCCTTGACGCTCCAGCGCTCGCGCCTTATTCAGAACCTCAAACGCAGTTTCCGTCCCAAGTCGGGACATGCGCTCGGCCAGCCGAAGTTCATACTGTGTGGCTTTTTCCATGGTCCCAAAACTCGCCATTATATCTCTAGAGGTGAAGCGGTCGGGCTGCGCTGTGAGTTAGACCTTCTGAGTGCGTGACGACTCAAAGATGGCCATCTCTAATACTGACCACTGATCACTGACCACCCTCCTTGCCACTCAACAAATTCACGTACAACCGAATCGCTCCTGGCACTCCCGCCGGCAACTGCCGGAAGAACGCATATCCCGTATAAATGTATGTACCTTTGCCGTACCGTGCCTCGAGCAAACCACCCTTCTGGGGCTGTTCTCCCGGATCGTGACAAGCCAACAGTGCCCTGAAGTTACTGTCCCATTGGTCCATGAAATACAAACCGCGTTCCTGTACCCAACCTTCAAAATCGCGATCAGTAATTTGATTAGGAGAATGAAATACGCCATCGTCCGGAGCCAGGATTTCTACCGGCGCCTCTTCCACGGACACCCGAGCCCGGCTCAACTGCGCGGGATACGGAGTGAAGTGTCCACTATTAAAATCACCAACTCCTGTGTTGTACTGCACCAGCAGCGTCCCGCCGGCTGAAACATAATCCAGCAGCTTTTTATTGTTTGCTGCGACATCCTTCTGAGTGTCGTAGGCGCGAATACCGAGAACGATCGTGCCGTATTGCTTCAGATCTTCGCTTGCAATTCTATCGGCAGTAATGATTGTGACGTCCATTCCAATCTGCTTCAGCACTGTTGGAATATCGTCACCCGCGCCCATGATGTAGCCGACCTTGAAATTCTTGGGAACTTTCACATCCACAATGCTTACCCGCTGAACGGCGGGCTGGTAATAGTAAAAAGTATCGAGATCTGGCCGCGTGACCATACTGTAGCCTTCGTCGAAGTTCGCACCGCCCGCGGTGAGCACCGCGCGAATTTCTGCCTTGCCCTCCTTCAGGCTGCCCGGAAACACTTTGAAATCGAAATCCTGACGCTCGCCGCGCCGGTGCAATTCAACCAGCAACTTGTCCGGTTCCGCGCGCCAGCCCGACGGGACTTCCAGACGCAGAGTTCCGGGCGGCGCCCCTGTAAATTTGCAGCTCACGCCAACTCTTACCATCGTCGCCGAACCGTTTGCCACCGGAATTACCTGCGCTCCCGGTTCCAGCGTGACAAAAAACATCGGCACTACCGCCAGAGGACGCTTTTGCTCCATACCCTTTTCGTCGAGAAATGGCACCAGCACGGGAGAGATAATTCGTCCACCCGATCCTGCCGTACCCTTGAGCGGCATCGGCTTTAGTGGTTGAATTGCGAGATTCAGATCTCTGCGCCCGGTGATGGAGTAATTTACCTGGGCTCGAAACAGCGGCGGAGGGAATGGAAGAGTTGCATACTTCGCGTCGTCCACGGTATAGACCGGATCTCTCTCTGGATCGTTTCGGTGCACTGCAGGACGCGTATACGAAACTTTCGGCGGTACACGGAGGGCAAAATTGGCATAAAAGTCTTCGCCCGGTTGGATGGTCATTCCGTCACCCTTATATGCGGTCGTAATCCAGTCCTGCGGTCCGTGCAAAGAAGCGTTCTCAATCCACAGTGGCTGCTTGGACCCATTATGCAGCTTCACAATAATAGTGAAGTTTTGTCCGGGCGACACCACGGTAAGAGCATCCTGTTCCCGCGGCAGACCCGCTGCCGGCCCTCGTGGCCCAGCCACGGTCGCCTCCAGTGAAACATTCATCGCGAGGTTAACCGCGGCCTCAGCCTGCTCCTCTTTCTCACGAAGCACGGTGAGCAGCTCTTCTTTTGTCGACGCGTTCAAGTTGCTCTTCTCGGTACGAAGAACCAGAGAATCAAGTTTTTGCAGCACATCAAACAATGGCTTCGCCGTTTCGCTTATATCTTTTTCGGCGCGCGCACTGGCTGTCTTGATCTGCTCCGCGATGTCCTTCAACTCCGTGCGCAGGCCCTGGACCTTCTTCTCCTCCTCGCCGAGCCTTGGAGCCAAACCCGCTAAACTAGTGTCGATCCCATCGAAGAAATCTTTTTCGTGACCATCCTTATCCGCCGTCGGTGGCAGCACCGATTCCACAAGCTTGTAGTAGGTGAAACGGTCGCCGGGCTCCACTGACCATCCTCCCGCGCCCTGAGAAAGCTGGTGTCGCAATCCCTCCATTGCAAATTGGATGTAAGACATCCCAAGAACCGGATCCGTCGCTCCGCTATTCAGCCTGAGGGTGTAGTTTTCCGCCGGACAGGTACTTGCCATAAATCCGCACACGTTGCCTACGTAGAGTTTCTTCGCTTGCCAGGGTAAGAGTCCTTCTTTGATCTGCTCTGGAAAACGATTGGCGTCCGCTGCCGCACGAAATGCCTCGCGGGTGAGGATGCCTGCTGCTTCGTGATGTCCGTGTCCATCCCGACTTGTCCCTGAGAATCTTGAAACCAGCACATCTGGACGGAAGGTGCGAATGACCCGCACCATATCTGCCAGGGCGATGTCGTGACCTTTCCATTTCTCGAAAGTCTCTTCCGGACTTTTGGAGAAACCGAAATCGGCCACCCGAGTGAAACGCTGTTCCACTCCGTAGTAGCGGTCCGACGCCGTCAGTTCCAGCGTGCGTAGGACTCCCAGTACATCGAAAAGATTGCTGCCTACCTTATTTTGTCCACCCTCACCGCGATTGAGTGTCAGCAAAAGGACGGACGCGCCTTTTCCCCGCGATTCCAACGTCAGCATGCCTCCGTCTTCGTCGTCAGGATGCGCCGTTGTTTGCATCAGGCGAGCAGTCGTTTGTAGCCGCAGTAACATCTGCTTAAGTCCGGCTGCTCCCGTGTCCTGGAGAAGAGGGTCTAGCGGACGGAATGGCCGGGCTGGCGCCTGCGCCCATGCCACGGAGGATAGAACCAGACCTAGGCAAAGTTTCCACGCGGAGCGGCGAACACGATGTCCAAGGGGTGGGTCCGGGGACGAAACTTTGCGATTACGATTTATCATCTGTGTGGAATCAAGGTCAGCGTCGGTGGGAAGCAAGATTTTTCCTGAGGCAATCTCTTTCTAGTCGACTGGCAGCGACAAAAAAGCTAGCTGGCCGTCCCTGTATCCTACCTGATTCACTGCTTACGGTCGCGCGGCCGACGCCATAGCGGTTTGGCAGTCATGCGCCGCCGTGAGCACTTCATCAAACTTCCTGTCGCCGTGCAAACTCCTCACCAGCGGATCGGAAAGCAGATTGGAGTATGAGCAATAGTTTTGCTCGATCGCGGTCTTCAGCATGTCAAAAGCAGCATCCTTTTTTCCACAATAGGCAAAAATTGCGCCCTGGTAATAGCCCATCTCCGGGTCACCCTCCGCGGACGGGTTGGTTTCCGCCTCATGTGCGAGCCGGTCGAGTTCGGAGTTCGCACCTTCCAGGCATGCTTCCAGCAGATCGCGATGATATTTCGGATTTGTTGACATTTTCTTCACGGCGGCCCGCGCTTCCGCAACTCTGCCTTCGCGGAGAAGCAGGGAAGGTGTAGCAAAGTTTGCCCATTCCGAACCTGCATCTAACTGGATGAATTCGCGGGCACGATCAGTCTTGCCCAGGTCCATAAACGCCCAGGCGCAGGAACGCAACTGATAATTGCCCGGATCGAGGGCCAGCGCGGTATCGCATTCTTTGGCCGATTGCTCCAACATGCCGGCGTAGCGATAGACGTATGCTAGTGCAAAATGCGCCTGGGAACTCTCGGGTCGCCGTTTCACCAGAGCTTGCGCAGACTCATGGGCTTTTCCCAGTTCGCCGCGCTCCACGCGGTTTGCGATCTGTTGTCCCGCCGCCATCATCAGGTTTGGATCCAGCGACAGTGCACGCTCATAGGAGCTATTAGAACGTTGGAATTGCGCCTCGCCTCCAGTGCCATAATTTGCGTCGTAGTAGTAGCGCAAGCCCAGCGCCTCCCAAGCGGGCGCGTAGGACGAGTCCAAATTGACTGCGTTTTCCAACATTCCGATTGCCAGCTTGTTGGGCGCCGGGTCGTGAGACACCGCGGTACTGCGGAGGTAAAGGTCGTAGGCGTCCTGATTCTGCGGACGCGTGCTGGTTTCAATAAATCCTTTGGCTGCCCCCAGCAGGGGCAGCAAACCCTGGCGCACCTGGGTTGCGATCTGCTGCTGCAGAGAGATCAAGTCTTGCGCAGCTGCACTGAAATTGGCCTGCCACAAAAGACCGTTAGTGGCGACGTCAATCGCTTCCAGCGTCACCAGCAGTTTGCTTCCTTGCCGCATAAAGTGCCCAGTAAGAATTCTTGAAACATGCAATTCCTGCCCCACCTTTTGCGGATCGAGATCGGGCGCGACATACTTCCTGGTAATCGATGACGGACGCACATCCAGTGTGCGCGAATAGGTGAGCACATTAGCGAGTTCGTCGGCCAGCGCGAATCTCAAGTAATCAATGTCCGGATCATTGCTCATGATCTGCAGTGGAAGGACGGCCACAGTGTTCTTGCCCGCCGTGCTTCCTCCGGCGCGATGTTTGAACCACCACGTTCCCACCGCCGCCAGCACGGTAATCAACAGCGCAGTGACCCCCACCAGAAGATAGGTCAGCCGCCTACTGGAGCCTCGAAACGTGTTGGTGACCACATGCAGCCTGGTCTCACGCGGCCCGGTTTTAATCAGCCCCGACTCTGTCTCCCGTTTCAGGCGTTGCAAGTCGCTCTTCATCGCCTCGGCGGTGTAGTAGCGCTTGCGACGATCTTTTTCCATCGCCTTGCCAATGATGCCCGCCATTTCTGTGGGTAGGGCTGGATTGGACAACAGAGGCGACGGCGGTTTCTGATGCAGAACGGCGTCCAGCGTGGTCACTACGTTATTTCCGGTAAATGGCTTCTTGCCCGTCGCCATTTCATAGAGCACCACGCCAAACGAAAACAGATCGGTACGAGGATCGAGTTCCTCGCTGCGGGCCTGTTCCGGAGACATGTAAACCGCAGTGCCCGGAATCACGCCCACCGCCGTGAGTGAATCCTCCACCGGCGCATCGGCGCTGCTGGTGGGACCACCATCGCGCAGCAACTTGGCCAGGCCGAAATCGAGGACCTTGGTTTGGCCATCTTTGGTAATAAAAATATTTCCCGGCTTGATGTCGCGATGAACGATTCCCTTAGCATGGGAAGCGACGAGAGCGTCAGCAACGTGGACGGCAATGTCGAGGAGTGGTTCCAACTCCAGCGGCTTACCTCGAATCCGCTGCTTCAGGTTTTCCCCTTCCAACTTCTCCATCACGATGAAGGGGTGACCGTTGTGGTCCTCAACCTCATA
>WNGQ01009119.1_pt1 | contig 12604 bp, 9 predicted proteins | sample 5407661 | NCBI WGS metagenome assembly WNGQ01 (sample SAMN13153382, study PRJNA577476) | soil metagenome | isolation source: 60 cm soil or saprolite under Garry oak tree replicate 2 | place: USA:California | collected 2016-06-15
CAAGAACAGTTGCGCGCCGTGATCGAGCAATGCGTATTGCAGGCCCGTCTGAAGCGCGGCTCCGGCTCCGAGGTTGACGCTGTGCCGGACGACGTGTGCCCCCGCTTCGGCCATCACGGCGTTGGAGTCGTCGGAGCTGCCGTCATCCACACCGACGATGTTGCAGAAGTGCTCACGCAGCGACCGAATGAGGGGGCCGACAGTGGTCGCCTCGTTGAAACACCGCACGATCACCCAGACGTCGCCGTTCTTTCGGTCACCCATGGAGGTCACTCCGAAAGCCTCGATACTGTACGGCCGCAGCCTACTTGCAGGCGTGCCCGCAGCGTCGACCCGCCGGTCCGCCGTGCCCGGCGCGCGGCATCTGCGGCCGCCGTTCAGCCGATCGACCTCGTGACCGAGCGCGACTCAGGCGGCACTCACGGCGCATCGTCTACGCCAGCTAGACTCCTGATCGCCCAAGGGAAGTCGGTGACATGACAGGCATAGCGCGACGGGAATACATTCGGATCGTTCGCTTCGTCCTCGCCAACGGTGTGGGCACAACCGTCGACGTCAGCCTCGTGTTCCTCCTCACCAGAGTCCTCTCCCAACCGCTCCTGCTGGCGGTGTTTTGCGGCTGGCTCAGCTCGATGCTGTCCGGGTTCTATTTGAACCGACGGCTTGTCTTCGCCGACGGTCATGCAAGCCTGCTCACGGCATCGGGCCGGTACCTGGCCCTGGTGGCGTTCAATCTGCTGGTGGGCGTCGGACTGGTGACGTTTCTCGTGGCCCACGACTGGAACTACGTACTGACCCGATTGCTCAGCTCGTCCTTCCTCGTCGCCTTCAACTTCCTGGTCGCACGCTGGTGGGTATTCGTAGTTAGGGCGCCGATGACGGGGCGCGAGCGGGCCGCTTTGGAGGGCCTCGCGCAGATGCGCGATGTCCCGAGAGGGCCGACGACGCCACGGTGCACGCCATCTCGGCAACAGGCCAGCTAACACTGATGCAGACGGGCTTAGCCCCGCGGGTATCGGTGATAGTGCTCGCGTATGGGGCGGAGCCCTACCTCAAGTCGTGCGTCACGGCGGTACTCGCCTCCGTCGATGAGGCTGGCTGCGGAGTGGACCTCGAGCTGATCCTGGTCGACAACGGGTCACATGCCGCCGTGGCGGCGATTTCGCCCGACCCCCGCGTCATCCTCGTCCAGCCTTCGACCAATCTGGGGTTCGCCGGCGGCTGTAATGCCGGCGCGGCGCAAGCGCGTGGTCGTGACCTCGTCTTCCTGAACTCCGACGCCATCGTCGCGCCCGGTGCCGTTCACGCACTCGCCGCACCGCTCGCGGATCAGGAGCTCGGAATGGTGACCGGGGCCATCAGGCTGGCGGATCAACCGCAGCTGATGAACACGGTCGGCAACCCTGTTCACTACCTTGGTTTCGTATGGGCTGGCAGCTTCGGCGAGCCGCAAGAACAGCATGCGAGCCGCGTAGACGTCACTTCGGTCAGCGGCGCGTTCTTCGCCGTCCGGCGCGATCTGTGGGTAGACCTGGGTGGCTTCGACGAGCATTTCTTCGCCTATCACGAGGACACCGAACTAAGCCTGCGTGTGTGGCAACGGGGTCTCCGCGTGCGGTACGAACCATCTGCCGCGGCATACCACCATTACGAATTCTCTCGCAACACAACCAAGCAATTCCTGGTCGAACGGAATCGTTGGATCACGGTACTGACCGTATTCCCCACAAAGGTGTTGGTCGGAATTCTGCCGGCCCTACTGGTCTTCGAGGTGCCGCTGTGGGGCCTCGCACTCAAACAGGGCTGGCTGTCGGACAAATTCCGAAGCTACGGGTGGTTGATCGCACATCGACGTTATCTGCGGCAGCGTCGGTCACAGGTGCAACGCGCGAATTGCATTGCAACGGCCGACTTCTGCCGCCTGCTGTCGGCTCGGATCGAACCGGCGATGGTCGAACGCCCTCCAGGACTCAGCGTGCTCAACGTGGCCCTGCAGCTGTATTGGTCCGCGGTCCGCCGGCTGGCCGGCCTGCGTTAGCGTGTTCGCCCCGTTCGCCGACGAGGGCACGTTATCGAAGTGCCTTCGCTTCAAGCTGGACCGTGACGTGTAGGTCAGGCCTCGCGGCCAGCAAGAGCTTCAGTTTTTCCGCGTAGGCCCGATCCCAAACCATCACCCGTATGGGGAATCCTCCGGCCTGCGCGGCATTGACCACACTCTGCGGCGCCTGGCCAGCAATCACTCTGCCGGCGCTTTCCTGTACCGGCGTCTTGAGTGCCTTAAGCACCGGCTGCATTCGGCCGAGGTTGCCATTGAGGCTGGCGACAAGGAAACTCGCGGACCAGTTCCAGCTCGGCGTCTGGGTGCGGATGATCAGCGTAGGAATCCGGTCGCCGAGTTGCCCATGCCGCGCCATGGCCATGTACATATACAGCGCAGCGCCCTTAGCCCGCTGCGCGCCGTCCGACCACTGGACAATCGGGACGCCGGTGTGCGCGCCCGGGTGGGTCGCCGTACCCGGTAGTCGTTGTTGCACTGTCGACGCCACGATCAGCGCAACGGCGGCCAGCCCGCCAACCAACTGGATCCCTCGCGAGATGCCGATCCGCTCGGCGGCTCCGACCCTGCCGGCGCGGACTCGGCTCCACGCTGGCCCGCGGAACAGAAGGCCGAGCGTGCCAAGACACGGGAGCAGCCCGACATAAGCAGCCGTCACCATCTTTGGCAGGTAGTAGCTGTCTCCGCCACCACTGCGGGACTGGTAGAGCGCAAAAGCTCCCACCACGACGCAAAGCGCGCAGAGCTGCACCAGGAATCCTCGCCAAAGGACGCTTCGCCGGGCGCTAGGGATTACGAATGGGAGAGCCGCGAGAATGGCCACGCACAGTGGCAGGACATTGGCCAATGGGATGCGATTACCGGCAATGAGTACCTGCTTCTGCACATCGAAGTGCGTCGTCAGTGTCAGGACCGAAGGAAGAAGGGCGACACCGGCGGCTGGGACGTAGACCATGGCTACAACGAATCGATCGCGCCACAGCCGCGAACGGTGGAGCACGCATGTCACGCCGAAACTTACGAGGATTAGTGCGCCGTAGAGGTTGTAGGTGTAGAACACGGCGATTGTCAAAGCTGCTGCGGCTATCACCTGCTCGCGGACATCCGAGATCGGCCTGACAACCAATGCCGCGGCAAGAGTTACGAAGACCAGACCGCACATCTGCGAATCTGCGCCAGCAGGGATCAATGCAGCGAGTGGGCCGAACAATGCAAACATAGCAGCGACAAGGCTGACTACGAGACGTCCGAACTGCGACGTGACTCGACCGGCAATCCAGCGCGCAGACCACACGATGCTCATAACAAGCAATGCATAAACGGCGAGCACAAGCAATAAATATCGTTCGAGCTCGACTGCCCCCGTTCCCGCAGCGGATCCGGAACGCAGCAACGATTCAGTCATCGCGAGCAGGAAATGCGAACCTTGCGGGTAGACCACCTCAGTCGGAGTCTGGACTGAGATCCTTGCCTTGTCCTGGTTCAGGAATGCGTAACCGCCAAGATGGCGGATCGTGTCGAAAAGCGCGAAGTGAGCAAGCCGATCGAGATTGATGGTCACGTACTGCAGACGTTGGATCGTGTCCAGATGCGCCAGCGGTCGATAGACAGCATAGAAGGCGGCGAGAGCAGAGCCGATGATGACGCCGTCCGACCATTCCACTTTCAGTGGTAGCTCGGGCCGCCTACCCGTCAGCGCTGAGACGGCCACGAGCGTCGATAACAGAAACCAGCCGACCGCTAGCGGGCTGAGCCCCCAGGGCCACAAGGAGAAGAGCAAGCCGGCGCCCAGCAAGGCGCCGACCGTCACTATGCCCCCGAGAAACAGTCGATCCAGCAGAGTGTCGCCCGCGCGAAGCAACGAGGCGACGCCGAGGAGCAGCACCAGCAGGATTGCTACATCGAATCCAACAAGATGACAGACAAGGGGAATTAACAAAGCCGCGCCAAGACCGATCGCGGCTGTTCGAGACCTTGGCGCACCTAGACCCGTACCGGATTTCCCCGGGGCCCTACTCATCACGGCCGCTCGAAGCCTCGACGCGCCGAGACTAGTACCGGAAATCTTCCCGCTCCCAACCAGATCGGCGTTGGCAGAACACGAAGGTCACCCTGCGCACACCCGCATGTTATTCATTGAGCATAAACCGCGATGTGGGCGTGACCGATTGCCTTAGCGATGTCCCATCTCCCGTAGGACTCACGCGCGCGCCAGGCGACGGTGGCACCGTATCGCATGGCTGGTCCGGGTCAGGCGTGAGGTTTGCGGGCGAGGAAGACGAATTCGTTGTAGGGAAAGACTTTGCCGGCCGGGCGCGGGAAAGGAAAAGAGTAGAACCGATCAGGTGCCAGGCCGACTAGTACAGACAGCTGAGCCAGGCCTTCGAAGTCGACGAAGCGTACATGCGTCGCGTCCATGCGGTATCCCCGCTCCTGTGGCGTGATGAAACAGACCCGGCCGTTCGGTCTCAGGTAGGGCAGGTATGACTCGAGCAGTGACCGCGCCTCGTCGAGGCTGAGGTGTTCGACGACGTGCGCGAGCAGCAGCGAGTCATAGCTCTCCGGCTGCGCATCGGAAGAGGTCGAAAAGTCCTCCACGACGTAAGCGGTAAGTCCACGTGTTCGAGCCACCCGGATGGAGTCGGCGTTGTGGTCGACGCCAACTCCACGGCCGCCGAGATGCGCTAGGTTGCGTCCCAGTCCGCAGCCGACGTCCAGGGTGCGCCCCAGACCGAGCCGACGGATGTTCCAGCGGTAGGGAGCCTGGACATTGAGCAGGCGGCGCCAGCGGGATCGATCCAAACGCAGCAATCGCTCGGCGTAGTCGCGTCCCGCCGTCGACGGCTCGTCGGACGCTGGGGGCACATCAGCCTTGCCGGTCACACGAGACAGTGTGCCTTGCCGGCTACGCCCCCACCTGCCCGACCGGGCGTCCCGCAGCCCACGCTATGTAGGACACGTGGGAACGCGGTGCGCTTGCCAGCGGCACAGCGCCGGGCGACCGGCCGCGGCCACAGCGTCTCATCGTCGGGCAGCTCGACCTGCGGAACATCGCCGTAGTCCTCACCGGACCTCCGCCGAACCTGGTCCGCGGCACTCGTTCGAGCGCGGGATCTGAGTTCACCAACGTACGTACGAGACCAGGGTTTCCCAGCGGTGAGGAGTCGCCCGATCCCACCTGAACGGACCACCGGTGACCTGACAAGCGGTAGGTCGGCGGTATCCCGCCCCTGGCGACCTCTATGAAGGCCCCAGATTCCGGGCCTCTGCACGATCCGGGCGGGACCGGCTCGGCCGACACGGGGCGCTCCGTCTCAGTTCCGTCTCGGTTGTCCCCGTCCACGCGGAGTCGGCACAGGCTGTTGGTCAGTGGCGCGCCGTCGCCGAGTGCACCCTGACGTTGAAGGATGTCGAAGGTGTGGCCACCAACGTTGGCGGCGCCATGCCGAGGCCGGCGACCGCCGAAGAGCGCGACGAGCAGGTCGGCGATGCACGCTGTCCATGACCGTCCCCGAGGGTAATGCGGCGGGCCCCCGGACCGTGGGGGTCGGGGGCCCGCTGCGTCCTGCTTGCGTTACTTGAGGCCGATGGTGACGTAGTACGTCTGGCCGTCGTCCAGGCTGACACCGATGCGGTAGTAGTTCCCGCCGGTGACCGTCTTCCAGTTGTAGATGTACTGCTGAGAGGTGGCGTCGTAGCGGTAGGTGCTGCCGCTGTCAGCTGAGGCCGCGTAGACCGACTCGTCGACCGGCAGGCTCATCGAGCTGCCCTTGACCGGAGTCAGCCACACCGGTGTCGTGGCCTGGACGAGCGTCCCGTCCGCCTTCTTGAGCTGGAACTTCACCGGGATGGTGCTGCCCGCCTTGAACACGCTGGTCGACGTGCCGATCTGGTGCGCGGTGTCGTTGATCGGCTGCAGGAACCCGTCGAACCGGTAGACCACCTTGTAGGTGCCGGTCGTCGTGACCTTGTTTCCGGCCTTGTCGGTCGCCGTCGCGGTGTAGGTGAAGGTGCCCACGCCGCTGGCGGTGCCTCCGGTCACGGTGACGGTGCAGGGCCCGGCCAGCCCGGAGAAGCTGTCGCTGGCTGTGCACGCGGCGGTCGGGACGGCACCGAGCGTGTAGAACCCGCCAGCGACGTTGACGTCGGTGATGGTCGGCGACTCCTTGTCAATATTGATCTCCGACACCGTGGCAGTGGCGCTGTTGCCGGCCTTGTCGGTAGCCGTGCCGCTGGCCGAGTTTGCGCCGTTGTCCGTCAGCGTCACGTCGTCGGGGCAGGTGGCGACGCCGGAGAGGGCGTCGGAGCAGGTGAAGTGGACTGTCACAGGGCCGACGTACCAGCCGTTGCTGCCCTTGATGCCGCTGAGGATCGCTCCGGTGATCGTCGGGGCGGTCTTGTCCAGCTTGACGGTCACGGAGTCGGTGCCGACGTTGCCGGCGGTGTCGGTCGCCGAACCGTTGACGAGCCGGCCGGCCGTCTCGGTGGACACCGTTACCGGCGCGGTCACGCTCGCCACACCGGAACCGGAGTCATCGTCCTTTGCGGTGAACGTCACCGTGGCGTCGCTGTTGTTCCAATCGTTCGCGTTCGGCACCGGCGCAATCGTATGGGTAACCGTCGGGGCGATGTTGTCCCACTTCAGAGCGACGGAGTTCGACGTCTCCACGTTCCCGGCGTTATCGACCGCCCAGTACGTCACGGTGCCCGAGCCGCTGCCGTCCAACACAACGCTGACCGTCTTGGTGCCGCCTGCCGCAACCTGCTCGGTGCCGCCGTCGATCTTGTAGTGGATCTCCTTCACCCCGGACAGGCCGGTCTGGTCTACGGCAGTGAGCACGACGTTGGCGGTCGAGCCGGTGCAGTACCCGTTGACCTTGGTGCACTGGTTGTTCGCCGTGGTGCTGGGAGCGGTGCCGTCGATGTTGATCCCGCCGACGGTCTTGGCGGCGCTGTCGTTGCCTGCCTTATCGCTCGCGGGATCGCTCGTGACGGCTTGGTTCGCTCCGTCACCGGCGACCACCTTGCTGGTCGGGCAGGACGCCACCCCGGACAGGTTGTCGGTGCAGGTGAAGTCCACGACGACCTGGTCGCGGTACCAGCCGGCGCCGTTCGGGCTGGTGGTCGGGCCACCAGCGATGACCGGCGCGGTGCGGTCGATCTTGATCCCGGTCACCGACGCGGTCTTCTTGTTCCCGGCGTTGTCGAAGATGCTGGCCGAGGCGCCTAGGTTGCTGCCCTCGCCGGTGATGGTGCTGTCGGCCGGCTGGGTCGCCGGGTCGACGCCCGACAGGCCGTCATCGCCGGACCAGGCGATCTTGACGTCGCCGTTGTACCAGCCGGCGCCGTTCGGGTCGGTGGTCGCGGTTCCGACCAGGTTGGGCGCGGTCTTGTCGATGCTGATCTGGCCGACAGTGGTGGAGTTCGCGTTTCCGGCGACGTCCTGCGTGTCGCCCTGGACCGATTGGTCGGCGCCCTCGCTGCTGACGGTTGAGTCGGGGCCGCAGCCGGCGATCCCGTTGAGGCCGGAGTCGGCGTCGGAGCACGCGAACGTCACGTCGACACTGGTGTTGTTCCAGCCGTGGGCGTTCGGGGCGGGGCTGCGGCTGCCGGTGATCGTCGGCGGCACCGTGTCGACCTTGACGTCGGTCGTCTGCTCGGCCTCGACATTGCCTGCAAGGTCCACGCTCCAGTAGGTGATCGTGTGAGCGCCAGTGGACAGGTCCGCGGTGAACGGGTCGCCGTAGGTCCGCACATCGCCGCTGTCGATCCGGTAGTAGGTCGCGGCGATGCCGGACTCGACGTCGCCGGCGTCGAACGCGACCGGGATGCCGCTGGTGACGAACCAGCCGCTGGCCGGCGAGATCGGGTTGATCACCGTCGTGGTCGGCGGGTTGCCGTCGATCTTGACGGTGATGCTGTTGCCGGTCTGATCCTCGACGTTGCCGGCGACGTCCGTACTCCAGTACTTGATGGTGTGCGAGCCCGTGGTGGCGAAGGAGAAGGCGCCGGTGTAGACCTGCGCGGCACCGCCGTCCACGCTGTACTTGGTGCTGTCGACCCCGGAGAGCGCGTCGTGGCCGGTTAGCGTGATCTGAACCGCGCCGGCATACCAACCGCTCGCCAGCGGGTCAGGCACGACGGCAGTCGTGGTCGGCGCCGCGCGGTCGATCTTGATGCCGTCCACCGTCTTGGTCGCGGTGTTGCCTGCCGTGTCGGTGCAGGTGCGGGTAGAGGAGAGGTTCGAGCCCTCGCCGGCGACGGCGTCGTCCACCGGCTGAGCGACCGGACCGGAAAGCGCGTCGGCGCACGACCACGTGACGGTCACATCGCCGGTGTGCCAGCCGCTGGCGAAGGTTCCGGTCAGCACCGGCGCAGTCTTGTCGACATTAATGCCAGTGACGCCGTCCGAGGCGGAGTTGCCCGCCGCGTCGGTGGCCGTCCCGCTGGCAGACTGGTTCGCGCCCTCACCCAGGAGCGTGGCTGCCGGGCAGGTGGCCGTCCCGGACAGTGCGTCGGCGCAGGTGAACGTCACGGTGACGTCGTCCTTGTACCAACCCGCGGCGTTCTTGGTGCCGCTGGCCGTGGCCGAGATGGCCGGCGGCGTCTTGTCGATGCTGACAGTGGCCGTGTCGGTCGCGGAGTTGCCAGCGTTGTCGGTCGCGGTGCCGACGACTGGCTGGCTCGCGCCCTCGGTGGTCTTCGTCACGGGCGCGGTGCAGCCGGCCACACCTGAGCCGGAGTCGGCACAGGCGAAGGTGACCGTCACGTCCTGGTTGGTCCACGCGCCGTCGGTGTAGCTCAGCGGGGTGAACGAGTGGCCGATGCTCGGTGCCGTCTTGTCGATCTTCACGTGGGCGGTCTGCGCGGCCTCGGCGTTGCCGGCATTGTCGGTGCTGAAGAACGTCACCGTGTGGTCGCCGTCGCTGGAGAGGGTGAAGCTGGTGCCGGTCTGCGCCGCACCGCCGTCGACCGCGTACGAAGTCGACGCAATACCCGACAGGTTGTCTGCCGGGGACAGCAAGACCGTCACATTGGCGCTGGCCCAGTTGTTCGACGTGCCACTGATGCTGGTCGTCGGCGCCGTCCTGTCGATGTTGACCGCAGCGCTGTCGGCGTTGGTGGTGTTGCCGGCCCTGTCGCTGATCGAGGCGCTCGCCTTGAGGCCCATGCCCTCGCCGGTGATCGTGCTGTTGGACGGCACGGCGCTGGCGAGACCAGACAGCGCGTCGCTTGCGCTCCAGGCAATGGTGACGTCGCCCTGGTACCAACTGTTGCCGTTGGGCGACGTGGTAGGCGCGCCGGACAGTGCCGGCGCCGTCTTGTCGATGTTGATGCCGGTGAACCCTCAGTGGAGACGACCACGCTGCCGCCACCAGTGCAACTCTTGATGCCGGACAGCGCGTCCGAGCAGGCGAAACCGACCGTCACGTCGGTGTTGTTCCATCCCGCCACGTTCGCCGCCGGACTGCGGCTCGGGTTGATCGACGGCGCGGTCTTGTCAAGCTTGACCGTCACGGAGCCGGTGCCGACGTTGCCTAGCTTGTCGGAGGCTGTGGCGGTCTTGACGACGGCGGCGGCTTCCGTGGTCACAGTGTCGGTGGCAGGGGTCGGGCCGGAGTCGACGCCGGAGCCGGCATCGGTCGCCGACCACGTCAGGCCGACGTTGGCCTTGTTCCAGCCCGCCGCGTTCGGCGCTGGGGTCAGTGCAGCAGTCACCACTGGTCCGGTGTTGTCGAGGGTGTACGACCCTGTGTTCGTCCGCGTAGTTCCGGTGCAGTCTCCGTGGCCGTTGAAGCTCGGCGACGCCGCCGCCGTAACAGACTGCACTCCGTCGCCCGAGCCGGCGGTGGTCGTGAACGTCCAGGTCGACCTGGCCGTGGCCGACTGCTGGTGGCCGGTGAAGGCACCGGCGACGTCGACGCACTCAGTGTCGCTGCTCGCGTTGACAGTCAGGGTGAGCGCGCCACCCGACTTGGCGTACAGCGTGCCGCCCAGTCGAGGCGCCTGCGGGCGAGGAGATCGCGACGCTGGCCGCACCTCCCAGCACAAGAGCCAATCCAGTCACAACACGCACCAGAACCACGAACCGACGACCGCGCATAACAGCCCCTACGGAGTCAAATCCCTAGAGCGCCGGTTTCGCCTTTGCTCCCCGCCGGGCCGTCTGGGCGACCATTCGCCTGGCGGATCACTGCTCGCTCGCGGCCCACTGCGGACCGTTGAGAGCACACTGCCGGTATCTCAGCGAGCTGACATCCGGTTGATCGCTCGGTCATTGCCAGCCGTTCGACCGTCACCGTCGGCTGAACGGCCGACGTAGCGAAGGGCCCGCGGGTCGAGCCGATCAGCTCGCGCGTGGCAGCTCGATGAGCCACTCGCCCGTTCTCGGGTCGACCATTCCCATCTGCACCGCGATCCGGACGGCGGCGAGTCGCGAATGCGCGCCTAACTTAGTGAGCACGTTCTGCACATGTGATCTCGCGGTGTTCGTCGACATGCTGAGCGAGCGGGCAAGCGCGGCCGTGTCCTTCCCGCGGACGAGACCGGACAGCACCTGTCGCTCCCGCGGCGAGAGATACCCCGCGAGCCGCTGCCCTTCGCTTCGATGCCGACCGTGGCCGGACGATCTGTCACGCGACATGGTGGCGTCCAGAACGCTCTCGCCCGAAAGCGCACCGTCGAGTACGCGCAGGACATGACTCAGGCTCTGCCGCTTGGCGACGACGGCACGCACGCCTGCTTTCACGACGCGCGACTGCACATCCGGATCTACGTCCGCAGCTAGCAGGACGACCGGAGCGTCGCCCACAGCACAGCACAGGGCGTGCAGATCGTCGAGCCGATCCGGGTCGTCGGCGTCGACTAGGCAGATATCAACAGCTTGGTCGGCCATTATCGCGGTGGCGTCACTTATCCGGTGGACCACTCCGACGACGTCGTCACCACGTAGCGTGAGAACGTAGGCAAGCGACTCGGCGAAGGAAACGTGCCGGTCACAGAGCACAATGCGCACGGTGCACCGATCCCGATTGTTCTGCGTCATTTTCCGGAAGGAGCATGCGCACCCGGCAACCGCCTAGCTCGCTTCGGCCGATCTCGATGCGGCCACCGCATGAATCGACGAACTCCTCGACGATGGACAGCCCGTGCGATGTCCTCGTCGAGTCGTCACGCTCGAATCCAGGCCCGTCGTCGTCGAAGTCGATTTCGGCGACGCCGTCGACGGATGACACGTGCGCGGCCAGCCTGCCGTGCGGGCCCGTAGCGTCGAGCGCGTTGCACAGGACGTTGCGCACCGCCCGCCACAGCGAGAGCCGGTCAAGCTGCACGGAAACCGCCTCGGCGTGCACGCTGACCTCCGCGGCACCGGACAATTGGATCGGCCGGACGATGTCGGTGACGAGCTCGTCGAGCCGGACAGGACCGTTCGCAGCGCCGCAGCCAGGGACAGCGTCGTACGCGCGGATCAACTCGTCGAGCCAGTGCGACTCAGCGATGAGTTGCAGCACCCGGGCGCGACTCTCCTGCCCCAGATCTTTCGACGTCATCAACGCCGACTCGAGCATCATGATCGTGCCGAGCTCATGGCGAATATCATGTGCCACCTGGTGGCGGTATACCGCCGCCTGCCGATCAACCGTTTCTCCCGGAGCCTTAGTGGCTCGCGACGCGCCAGCCGGGCGCAGCTGCACGCTCGTCTGGCCGGTGTCGGGCACTGATCTCGCGGCCGCGCTCATGAGTGCCCACCTCCTGTTGGTAGGGCCTCGTACGGGTAGCTCGCCGGGTCGTGCCGCTGCACGATCAGGTGACGCGTTAGGTGGAGATCCTCGGAGCGCACGTTCCTACGGCGCTGGTGCTTTCACGAGTGGTTGTTCGACGTGTCGCCGACCGCCCGATGGCCAGCAGCAGCGATCCAGAAGGCGCCCGGCAAGGCGAAGCGGCTACGTCGCCGGCACTGACGAATAGGCACGGATCCCTTGCAAGCGAGGACCGATGACGCTCTAGTGGCTAGATTCCAAGACCAACCCCCCACGTTGGGTCAATGCGCCACCCGTCGCCATGGCTGTCCGATGCCGGTCCGAGACGGGCCAACGAGCCGAACAGCCGTCCTGTATGACATAGCGTGGCGTGAGTAGGGCAGACCGTAGCCGCGTCTAAACCGCACCGCAAGTACTACAAGAAACTCGTCGATCACACTGGTACGAGGCGTATCAAACCGGTTCCCCAACTCGCGGCGAGCCTTGCCAGCATTGCTTTCCAGGTTGCACTATCGGGCACCCGCGCCGTCGAGCTAACACGGATGGAGCTGGTATGCGGCCACGTCATCTCGGTCGCCCCTCCCCTTACGGGCGGGACATCCGCGCCACCCGGGTGCGCGGATTCATCGCGATCGCATCGGTCGTGGCTCTCGTGCCCGCGGTCGTGGCTCTCGTGCTCTGGGTCCGTGACGCCCAGGCAAGCAAAACGCGGACGGGTGGGGCTGAAGTGACGGGGTCGGGGCCGCCGCCCAAGGGCGGTTACTTCACGCTGCAGCCGGTAGGCGAG
>WNGQ01029181.1_pt1 | contig 12597 bp, 12 predicted proteins | sample 5407661 | NCBI WGS metagenome assembly WNGQ01 (sample SAMN13153382, study PRJNA577476) | soil metagenome | isolation source: 60 cm soil or saprolite under Garry oak tree replicate 2 | place: USA:California | collected 2016-06-15
CGGGGCGTGCTGGTCGTGCCGGTGTGGTGCTGTCCGGTGTTGAACAATGCCGTCTGCGCTCATAACCCAGAGGTCGCGGGTTCAAATCCCGCCCCTGCTACCAGGAAATGCAGGTCAGAGGCCCAATTGCCAGACGGTGGTCGGGCTTCTTGATCGTTTGTTAGCTGTTTGTTGGCGGGATGGGACCCCGGAGTGCGGGACGTTGCGCGGGGGACTGGCACGGATCGACATCTCGGCCGCCCGCATGGCCAGGGTCTGGGCCACCGCGAGCTGCCGGCGGCGGCATCGGGCGTGTGACCCTGTCCGCTACACGGCGTGAGCAATTTCGTGGGCGTTGAACGCTCGTAAGCACGCATAACCCTGCCGATTACGAGCGCTTGATAGCTGCGCAGCCCGGGCGGGCGGCTGCCATGCAGATCATCCATTTCTGGGCGTTGTCGGCTCCGCCAGGTGCTGCGGATGCGCGCGGACGGACAAGGCTGTCGCCCCTGCTGCCCGGCGGCCAGGCGGGAGTCGGCTCGCCGTGGCCAGGCACCGGACCGGTGAAGAGTTGCACGCGCGGCAGCACGCGGCGTCAAGACATGATGCCAAACGACTGGCGCCGCCGGGCGGTTGCCCGCAGCCGTCTACGCCCAACTACGTGCAGCAGCCGTCCGGCACTGCGCTCAAACGTGTCACCGGAGATGCGGCATCGACTGGCCGGATCGACCCACCGGTGTGATCACGAAAGGCCACTGGCCCGAACTGATGCGGTGTCATCCGGCAAGAGCGGCACAGTACGCGGAGATGTCCCCAGAGATCGCCGGGTGCTTCCCGGCCACAAATAGCAGGTTTCCCTGATCATCGCTGAGTACCCTGCCAGCCTCGATAAGGACGGTTCCACTATTCGGGATGATCACGTGGGTGGTCACGCCCAGATCGCCGTTGATCCCGGTGGTGAAGTTGTAGGTGTGGGTGAAGTCGGCGGTATCTGACAGGCTCACGCCGTTCGCCGAGTGCGTCCCGCTCAACTGGATGTGGGCCAGGGAGCGGATGAGGCTGCCCTGCTGGTCGTAGAAGAACTGGACGTCAACGGTGAAGTTCTCATCGATTGTGATGGGAAAGCCGCATGTCTGGGTGTCCACATCGGTGAAGGAACCCTGGAATTGCTGGAACGTCGGCCCGGCGGCGAGAGCGAAGGGGGCGTTCACGCCCACAAGGCCCACCGTGGCCAGGACCGCCAATATTGCCGCGCGTCGAAGTACTCGTCCCATGGCGACCGATCCCCCTTCTGGCCTGTCGATCGAGTCAGCCTGCCGGGACCACTGTTCTCGGTGGGCGCGGTCAGGCTCCTATCAGACAAGCCGCAGCTTGCTACTGCCCGGTCGGAGGGCGGTCGCAGATTGCTCGAAATGCAGGTAGGAGGCCGTCTCGCCGCAGCGTAGAGCGCCCTGGCAGGAGTCTCGGGCCGGTGCTAGTTTGCTGCCATGTGGGGGGTTTGTGATCTCGAGTTCCGCATCCTCGGGCCGGTTGAGGTCTCGAACGGAGCAGGGATCTTGCGGCTGGGCGGGCCGAAACAGCGGGCACTGCTCGCTGACCTGGTCTTGAACGCGGGAACCGCCGTTTCCACTGCTCGGCTGATCGAGGACCTGTGGGGGAACGACCCGCCACCGACCGCCGAGCATACGGTCGACGGCGGCTGGCCGGGGGGATGATAACAAGGCCTCGGCTGTGTTGCGCGGCGCGCTCGGCCTCTGGCGCGGCGATGCCCTCGCCGACGTCTGCGAGGCGCCGTTCGCCCGCGGTGCCGCGCGGCAGCTGGCGGACCGGCGCCTGCTCGCGCTGGAGAGGCGCATCGAATTCGATCTCCGGCTCGGCCGTGCCCAGGACCTGATCGCGGAGCTGGAGGCGCTGGCTGCGGCCCATCCTTACCATGAGCCATTCCACGAGCAGCTCATGCTGGCGCTGTACCGGTCGGGGCGGCAGACAGAAGCGCTGGCGGCGTTCCGCCGCGCGCGGGTCTTGCTGGTCGATGAGCTGGGCATCGAGCCGGGACTTGGACTACGGAAGCTGGAGCTGGCGATCCTCCGCCAAGATCCGGAACTCCATGGGCATCCGGTAGCCCATCCGCGCATCCAAAGGCAAGGACAGCCTCCGCCGCGGACCCTGCCGAAACCGGCACCGCCACCTCGCCGGGCGCCTCGGCGCAGGCGCGCGCTGGTCGCCGCGGGGCTGGCGCTCGCGGTGGCCGCGACGGGCGTGCTGGTTGTGCTGCGGCACTCAGCGACGGGCGCGCGTGTTCCCGCCTCGGACGTGCACGCCAACGCCGTCGTATTTGTCGACCTTGCTCGAACCGCGGTGCTTGGGCAAGCCGGCACACACGGACGTCCCACGGGGATTGCCGCGGGGTTTGGCCGTCTGTGGGTCACTGATACTGCGAACGGACGGGTGCTTGTCCTGGACCCGGCGACGTTTCGGATCGAGGATCAGATCCCTCTCGGCCGCGACCCGACGGGCGTGGCTGCGACCGCGAACGGGATCTGGGTGACCGACCCCGGCAGCGGCAAAGTGTCCGAGATAAACCCCCGTTCGGAGACGGTCGTGGCGACCGTGACGGTAGCGGCCGCCCCGTCGGCGATCGCCGTGGGTGCTGGCGGGGTATGGGTGGCCGACGCGAGCAATGGGGCACTCACGCGCATCGATCCTGACCGTGCGTCAGTGGTTGACGCGATCGACGTTGGTCAGCCCCTCACTGACGTAACGGTTGGGCTCGGTTCCGTGTGGGTCACAAGCGCCAGCAGCGGACAGCTGACCGAAATCGACCCGCGGACCGACCGGGTGATCGAGACGGTCGCGATCGGCAACGGGCCGGTCTCTGTCCGGGTTGTTGACGGTGCCGTGTGGGTCGCAAACCCGCCCGATGACACCCTGTCGCGGTTCGAACCCGCCACCGGCCTGGTCCGTAAGCTGACCGTCTCCGATCCCACCGATCTCGCTGGCGCCGCTGGCGCCTTGTGGGTAGCTAGTGGCGCTCCTGCCGCGCTGACGCGGGTTGACCCGGCGACCGACACGATCACGAGCGCGACCGCGCTGGCCAATCCGCCGGCGGCGATGGTGGGCGCCGGCCGCACGCTGGCGCTGGTCACCCACGCCGCCCCGGCTACGCACCGGGGCGGCACGCTGAGTGTCGTCGCCGGGGGTGGCGTCGACTCGATCGATCCCGGCGTGGCCTGGTCGGCCAACGACTGGCAGCTCCTGTCGATGACCAACGACGGCCTGCTCACGTACGCTCGAAGCCCGTACCCAGGCAGTGTTGCGCTCGTACCCGATCTCGCGACCGCGCTTCCGCTCGTCCAGGACGGCGGGCGCACGTTCACATTCCGGCTCAGGCGCGGGGTGCGCTACTCGAACGGGATCGCCGTCCGCCCCGAGGACTTCCGCCGCGCGCTTGAGCGCGAATACCAGGCCGGTACTGGTCTGGCAGCGCTTGGCGTGCCCGTCGCGGGCTCGAAGCGCTGCGGGCCGCGCCACGTGCACTGCAGGCTCGACAGCGGCGTCACCGTCGATGATGCGTCCTGGACGGTCACTTACCATCTCTCCGCGCCCGATCCGGCTTTCCTCTACCAGCTCGCGCTGCCGTTCGGGGCGGCGGTCCCCACCGGCACGGCCGGCATCGGCCCGGGCACTCCTCCGCTGCCAGCGACCGGGCCGTACCACATCGCGAGCTACTCCCCAGGCCGCCAGGTGCTCCTCGTTCGCAACCCCCGCTTCCGCCCCTGGTCTGCCACCGCGCAGCCCGCAGGCTTCCCGGCACGGATCTCCGTCCGCCTCGGCCTCCAGCCCGGGGCGGAGGCGGCCGCCGTCGCGGCCGGCCGCGCGGACGTCATGCTCGACACCCCGCCAGCGGGGGCGCTCGGAAGCCTCCGCCGCCGCGTGCCGCAGCAGATGCACACCTACGCGCTCGGCGAAACCTACGCGATGTTCCTCAACACGCGCCTCGCCCCGTTCAACCGGATCGCCGCCAGGCGGGCGCTCGACCTCGCAGTCGATCGCTCGCGGCTTGTCCGGCTCGCAGGCGGGCCCGAGCTGGCACGGCCGACCTGCCAGATCCTCCCTCCGCAGTTCCCTGGCTACTACCCATACTGCACGTCCACGATCAACCCTGGTCCGGCTGGCCTGTGGCGCGGAGCAGCGCTCTACCGGGCCCGCGCGCTGATCGCCGCGTCCGGAACATCGGGCACACCTGTCACCGTCTCCACCGTCGCCCAAGATCCGTTCAAGCTAGCGGCCGGCCGCTACTTCGTCCGATTGCTCGACGCACTCGGGTATCGGGCGCGCCTGCGGACGTACCCGGACGACCACTCCTACTACCAGCAGGTCGGGCTCGGGAAAACCCACTCCCAGGTGGGCGTCTTCGGCTGGGAGGCCGACTACCCGGCCGGATCGGCGTTCTTCGAGCCGCTCTTCAGCTGCGCCGCGTACCAGCCCGGCGAGCCCTTCAACATGAACCCGTCCGGCTTCTGCGACCCGCAGATCGACAGCCAGATGGCCCGCGCAACCGCACTACAGACCGCCAACACTGCCGCGGCTGACCGCGCCTGGCAGCACATCGACAAGGAGATCATGCAGCACGTGCCATGGATCCCGCTGGTCAACCCGCTCGGCATCGACCTGGTGTCCGCACGGGTCGGCAACTATCAGCGAACCCCGGCGCTTGGTGTCCTGCTCGACCAGCTGTGGATAGAGAACTAAGGGCATCCCAACTGGTCGAAGGGCCTGGAAGTCATCGCCAACGGCGAGAGAGTCGTATCGCACGACGGGCTGGCGCTGATTGGCGGGCGCTGGCCGACCCTACTGGGCTGACCAAAGGCCTGTCGAAAGCGCTGGCGTCCGGGCGGCTGCTGTTCCATTGACCGGGGGCCAGCGCGCAGTCAGGGTTCATGAGAGAGTGAAATCGCAGGCTATGGTCATACCGAGAAAGCTCATCCTCAAGCGCGGCTGGTCCTTGCCCCGATTCGCAGGGTTCGTCCCCGATTTCATGATCGCCTCGTTGCTGCCCGAGGACGACCCGAACATCAGCCTGCCCGACAAGGCAGCCCACGCGTGACGACATCCGCGGCCGAAGCGCGCCTGCGCGACGGGCACGCGCCGACCCATCCGAAGTCCACATCACCCGTCCGCGCTGCATGTTGTGGGTCACCCACCCCTAGGCCCTGCCTCGTGCACGAGCGGTCGACCTGAACCGCCGCACGGACGGGCACGCAGGCAGCAGCGAGCACGGAGTCCTCCCGCTGGCAGCAGCCGGGTCCGTCATGGCTGACTCCGGCGATCGAGTGGGCGAGTAAACCATGGGAACCACCGGAGGTCTTGATCACGCCTCCGACTCACCGGGGCGACAGAACGTCCTGATTTGTACGGTTGCCGGTCCACCTGAACTCGATCCTGCGGCCGCCCATATAGGCGGCTCGTGCGCGTCTGGCTGCGCACGCACGCTCGGGGCTGAGGCTACGCAGCCTGATGCTCATGCGCCTATTAGGCTTCCGCCTGGCCGGTTCCAAGCGGCCAGGCGGACAGGGTTGGCTTGCCGGGGTCTAGCGCGCTGCTCCGGCGACATAGGCGGCGACCTAGTAGGTGGGGTGCCGGTCCAGGGAGGTTCTGGCCCGCTCTGCGACGTCCCGCAGCGGCACCCCGGCGTCGAAACTGGTGATGAACGCGTGACGAAGGGTGTGAGGGCCGATGGGTTTGGCGATCCCGGCCCGGCGTGCCACCCGGCGCACAATTCGCCCGGCGCCGTGACGGTCCAGCCTCTGGCCGTCACCGCGGAGGAAGAGCGGTCCTTCGCAGCGTTCCCCGATGGCCAGGTCGATCGCTCGGGCGGTGCGGGGCGCGAGCCGGATGGTGACCTTCTTGCCGCCCTTGCGGACGATGCCGAGGGTCCGGTGCCCGCGCTCAAGGCCGAGTGCCTCGATATCAGCGCCGGTGGCCTCGGAGACGCGCAGCCCGTTGAGGGCCAGCAGGGAGATCAGCGCGTGCTCGGCAGGTGGCCCGTGCCCGGCGGCGACCAGTAGCGCGCCGAGCTCGTTGCGGTCCAGCCCTGTAGCATGTGACTCATAGTCCAGCCGCGGTCGGTGGACATGCGCTGCTGGCGAGTGATCCAGCAATTCCTCTTCCACGGCGTAGCGGTAGAATCCCGCGACGGTGCACAACCGCCGGGTGATGGTGGCCCTGGCGCGGCCGCGGGCTTCCAGGTCGCGGGCGAAGCACTCGATATCGGCCCGGCGGGCAGCCGGCGAGGTATCCGGCTAATGCCAGCCGCTCGGTGTTGGTGAATACAGGCGCGGTCGGGACGAGGGCAGCGGACGAAGTCGTGGTGGTCACCGGGCACCTCCGGGTACGGGCCGAGACCCGGAGGCTGGGCCAGCCGAGGCCCCAGCAAATGACGAGACCCTTACGGTAAGACGGCCACGGGAGTCACGTCAGGTCACCGGCCGGACGTCACCAGGAACGCACCCACTGCTCTGACAACCGCTCCCGAGCGCCGACTCGGTGCGGCTGATAGCCGTTCCAGGCGAGCGGGTGGCCGCACGCAGATCAGTTCTGGGCGTCACTGGCCCCCGCCCATGCGATCACCCGGCCCGGTGAACCCCTGACCGGCAGGGGGTTCACTCAACTGGGCGGACGTAAGTTCCGTTTGGCCCGCCAGCGGGTGCGCGCCGGGTTCGGGCTGGGCGTCAGGTCGCTGAGCCCCAGGCCATGCCCCGCGGCCGGAAGGTGGAGAAGGGCGTGATCTGCTGGAGGCCGCTGCCGTCGGGATGGATCTTGTAGAGCGCGTAGAGGCCGTCATTTTCGAGCCGGAGGACAATCCAGCGCCCGTCCGGCGAGTAGGAGTTGCCGAAGGCCAGCGGGCCGCCAGCGGGGTAGTGGGTCACCCAGAACAGGCCGGTCCCGTCGGGCCGGATGGTGGCGGTATTGACCGCTCCGCCGGCTTGCGCGATGAACATGATACGGCCGCTGTCGGGTGACCAGTCCTCCTTGCTCCCGACCTGGTCAGAGAACGGCGTCAGCTGCTGGAGGTGGCTGCCGTCGGCGCGCGAGGCGAACAGCGCCGAGCCGGTGCGCGAGAAGCAGGTGAAGGCGAGCATTGTGCCGCTGGGCGAGACTTCGGGGTCGGTGACGCCGTGGCCCTCGCAGGAGGTGATCCAGTGCCGGTCGGCGCCGGCCAGGGTCATGCTCCAGATGGCATCGCGGTGGCCGTTGAAGGCCTCATAGAAGATGCGCTGCCCGTCGGGACTGAACGACGGCGTGGCCTCGCAGATGTCGCCGTTGGCCAGCGGCAGGACCACCATGTCGCTGCCGTCGGCGTTCATGTAGGCGACGTTGGCGCAGGTGCTGGGGGTATCGAGCTCGAAGACGATGAGCCTGCTGTCCGGCGACCAGTGAGGCTGCTCGAGGTTGTCGCCGTCGAGGAAGCTCAGCTGGCGCTGGCCGGTGCCATCGGGCTCGATTGTGTAGATCTGGTCACCGCTGCCGGTGTCAGCCCGGAACGCGATCAGGCCGTCCGGTCCCGGGACCGTCGCTTGGGCCGGCCCGCCGGCCAGAGCGAGAGCCAGCGTGGTCAGCGCCGCCGCCACAACAGTCAGCTTGCGCATGGGGTCCTCCCCTTGCCGGTGAGTGCATTCGAGTTGATCGCCCGGATCCTTGCGCAAGGATGCGGTCAGGCTCCTATCAGACAAGCCGCAGCTTGCTACTGCCCGGTCGGAGGGCGGTCGCAGATTGCTCGAAATGCAGGTAGGAGGCCGTCTCGCCGCAGCGTAGAGCGCCCTGGCAGGAGTCTCCGGCCGGTGCTAGTTTGCTGCCATGTGAGGGGCTTGTGACCTCGAGTTCCGCATCCTCGGGCCGGTCGAGGTCTCGAACGGAGCAGGGGTCTTGCGGCTGGGCGGGCCGAAACAGCGGGCACTGCTCGCTGACCTGGTCTTGAACGCGGGAACCGCCGTTTCCACTGCTCGGCTGATCGAGGACCTGTGGGGGAACGACCCGCCACCGACCGCCGAGCATACGGTCGAGCGCCAAGTGGCCCAAGGCCACCGCCAAGATCACCGACGACGTGGAAGAACTGCTGGCCTTCTACGACTACCCGGCCGAGCACTGGATCCACCTGCGCACGACCAACGATCGAGTCGACCTTCGCCACGGTCAGGCACCGGGCCAAGGTCACCAAGGGGCCCGGCTCCACGGCCGCCGGGATCGCCATGGCATTCAAGCTGATCGACGCCGCCCAGGAACGCTGGCGCGCCGACGGCGCACCCCACCTCGTCGCGCTCGTCCGCGCCGGGGCCCGCTTCGAATGCGGCAAGCTCGTTGAACGCGACCCCGTACTCGAGGCCACCCAAGCCGCCGCCGACACCCCTGGCCGGTGTACCCGGCCAGGAACCCGGCGAGCGCCTGGCATTCCTGATTGCTGAGCACCGGCCTGGCCGACACGACAGCGGTCGAGGTGTCGGCGATGGTCATCGGGACCTCCCGGTGCCGAGCTGAGACCCGGAAGGCCGCCGGGCCAGCCGCGGCCCCAGCAACAGAACGGACCATCCACCGTAAGATCGCATCCGCAGTAACGCCAGGTAACCACCAACCTGGTCAGGCAACAGCAGCGCACGCCTCAAGAGACGCGCCGGGTCGCCGACTAGGAGCGGTCGGCCGCGGTGCCCGCCAGGGCTGTCAGTCCCGCGCAGATTCTCCGGTTCTGGGTGCGTGCCTTCGACGCGATCGGCCGGGCCACGACATGGCCTGCCTTCCTTACAGAATCGCCTGCAGCTCCGGCTTCGCCGGTACGGGCGCTCGCGAGATCCGGGTCCACAGCTCGAGCTGCGGGCGAGACTTTGCGCCCGCGGGCGAGGGAAGATGGGCCAGTGTCCGCTGAGGAGGTTGAGCCGCTTCGCGCTGAACCTTTCTCGGTTCGGATCGATCCGGGGGTGATTGACGACCTGCGCGCGAGAATCCGCAACGCCCGGCTGCCGGAGCCGGCGCCTAGCGGGGGGCCGTGGGAACAGGGTACCGATCGTGACTATCTAGAGGGGTTGATCGGGTACTGGGCAGAGGCGTTCGACTGGCGGGTTCAAGAACGCGAGCTGAACCGTTTCGCCCAGTACCGGGCCGAGATTGACGGGGTCGGCGTCCATTTCGTGCACGAGCCGGCCCGCGGCGGTGGGGGGATCCCGCTGATTCTCGGTCATGGCTGGCCGAGTTGCTTCATCGAGCTGCTGCCGCTGGTCCCGCTTCTGACCGACCCTGCGGCGCATGGCATCGACGGGCCGGCGTTCGACGTGGTGATCCCCTCCCTTCCCGGTTACGGCTTCTCCGAGCGGCCAGCTGTGGCAGGCGGGGTCACCTACCGCTACGTGGCCGCGCTGTGGCACCGGCTCATGCGAGGTCTTGGCTACATTCGCTACGGGGCAGGCGGAGGCGACTTCGGTTCGGGTATCGCGACGTTCATGGCTCTGGCCGATCCCGGGCCGCTCATCGGCGTGCATCTGACGAACTTGGAGCTCGCCCCCTACGCCGGGCCCCGCTCGCGCCCGTTGTCCAAACGCGAGCAGGCGTATCTGGAGCAGTCGCAGCGCTGGGACCAGACCGAGCGGGGTTACACGGCGATCCAGTCGACCAAGCCGCAGACTCTTGGTTACGCGCTGAACGACTCGCCAGCCGGGCTTGCCGCATGGATTCTTGAGAAGTGGCGTTCGTGGAGCGACTGCGGAGGCGACCTCGAGTCGCGCTTCTCGCGGGACTTCCTGCTCAGCGTGGTGACGCTGTACTGGGTAACCGGGAGCATCACCTCCTCGATGCGCGACTACCTCGACAACCGCCGCTGGCAGGGCGAGCCGCGCCTGGGCCCCGGCGATGCCGTCAGGGTGCCAACCGCCGTCGCCGTCTTCCCGCACATGTTCGTTCCCGAGGGCGAGCCGCCACGAGAGTGGGCCGAACGGCTGTACGACGTCCGCCGCTGGAGCGTGATGCCCAGGGGCGGGCACTTCGCCCCCGCCGAGGAGCCAGAGCTCCTAGCCCGCGACATCGCCGCGTTCTTCGCCACACTCGACCGTTAAGGGCCTGCCCTGCTGCCACGGCCAGCGCCTGCCGAACAACCAATCTGGGTGGACCTGCGGCCGGTTGTCCGCACAGCGCGATCGCGCCCTAACGGCGGCTCCGCGCACGCCGAGGGCGCGGTCTGGGCGCAGACGGCCGGCACGTTCGCCCACACCGGCCGCCCCGCGGCCCCGCAGGGCTGGGGTGCGGGTCCGCGAGGTGGGCGAGGTGGCTGGGCCGGGCCGAGACCGACCGGGCATGCTTGGCGGGCCGGAGCACACGACGCTGTTCCTGCTGGCGGCCGAGTGGCGCGGCATCAAGCACGTGAACGAGGCGGTCGCGGCGCGGACCGGGCAGGTGCTGGTCATGCAGGCGCCCGCGCCGGGCGCGGGCTTGCCGTGACCAGCCGATAGCGGCCGGCGGCCTGGCTGTTGGAAGGAGAGAGCCGATGGGCAAGGTGCTCGGTGCGGTCACCATTCCCGTGGACGGCACTGAACCGCCCGCCGTGACCTGGTGCGCGGGGCCATGAGCCGGGTAAAACGTTCGGCACCGTCCCGCCGGGCCACCGACGCCGGATCACCGGCCGTTCGCGGAGAAGTGCTGATAATCGCGGGCACCCTGCCAGGTGCCGCCCCAGCGCTCGAAAATAGGATTCGGCAGGTGACCTGCGGGTCTTCGGGACGTCAGGCGGCGTGCATGTATTCATTGATCAGGCCGTTGGGGACAGGTTTTCGGCGGATCTGTTGTTTGTCGACGTCGGTCAGAGTGGCGCGCGGAGCGTCACGTTCGTCGTTGGGGACGCGCTGTGCGATGCCCTGGTGCGGCCGGGCCGTGTTGTAGTGCGCCTGGTATTCGGTCAGGACGGCGCGACCCTCACGCCGAGTTTCGTCAGCTCGCCGTGGATCCGGCGGTGTCCCCACAGCGGATTCTCCGTCGCCAGGCGAACGACGAGGCGGGCGATGCCCGGGATCGTAGCCGGGCGGCCGGGCCTGCGCCGCTTGCTCGTGTCGTACTTCCTCGTCGCCAGTTTGCGGTGCCAGGCAAGCAGCGTCGCTGGCGTGACGGGAAAGATTTCGGTCCAGCGCTTCCGCGGTAGGTGCCGGGCTAGCGCGGCGAACCACATCCGGTCGGCCGGCTCGTACCGTATCCGGCCGGCGTGGCGGCGCAGCACCGCGTTCTCGTGCCGGAGTACCAGCAGCTCAGCATTCCTCGCCCGGTCCCCGCGGAACACCAGAACAGCCAGGCCGAGTATCCGGCGAACTAGCAGGTAGACGATCTTGAGCAGCACTCGGCCAGCCAATCAGCACCGCGTCAAGCCTGCTGGCGATAGCGCAGGTCAGCCACTTAATCGATTATTCGTGCGGCACAAGTTCCGCTGCCGCCTGCCTGGCCCGATCGGCCGATGCGCGTCGAGCACGAGTATGAACGGAAGAGCGCGCTCGCGCTGCTGGTCGGCCTCGACATCCCGCACCGACCGATCCCGGCACTGTCACAAGACCATCGGGATCGTCCCGTTCACGACGCTAGCCGACCAGATGATCATGCTCCGCGGCTGACCGTCACTCACGCTACAGCTCAGATGCCAGGGCAGCATTCTGACACCCGCCGGGCGCCTTATAGGTCGTCGGGCAGGAGCCGGAACCATTTGTGCGGGGTGAGGGGGCGCACCGCGCGGAAGTCGCGCCGGTCGAGGGTGAGGACCGCGTCGGTGCGGTACTGGGCGGCGAGGGCCACGTTGACGGCGTCGGCCAGGTCCAGGTCGAGACCCGCGTACTGCTGCTGGACCAGGCGCGCGGTGCCCAGGATCTCCAGGCCGGTCTCGGGGATCTGAAAGCGCAGCAGCCGGGCCTGCGCCAGGATGAAATCGATGATCGTGGTCCGGGCCCGGGATCCGAAGCGCGCCTTGGCCAGGTGATCAACCTCGGTCAGCACCAGCGGCGAGATGATCACCGTGCCTGCTTCTTGCAGGACTGCGGTGCATGCTGCTGACTCGGGCGCGTTGCGGTCGGATGCGGCGATGATGCCGGAGGTGTCGGCGATGATGATCACTGGCTGGCGGCTGCCCGTGCGACTGTCTCGGTGACCTCCTCGCTGGTGGCTGGCTGGCCGGTTCCGTCGAAGGCGGGCCAGTCCAGGGAGCCGTCCCATATCCGGTTGCTCATGGCGGCCAGGTGGATGCCTTCCCGGATGATCTGCGCCTCGGGCACGCCCCGGCGGGCGGCGATCTGCTTGATCAGCGCGAGATCATCGGTATCGGCGTAGACGTTGGTTCTCTTGAGCGACATGTACCTATGCTAGCACACGTCCATACTTTGCCGTGTACCTGGATCTCGGCCTTGATATGCCGGTCCACGCCCGTTGGCTGCCTGGCCATGCCGGTCAAGCTTGTGCGGTGCTGGCCAGTGTTGAACACTGCCGCTTGGCTCATAACCCAGAGGTCGTGGGTTCAAATCCCGCCCCCGCTACCAGGAAAAGCAGGTCAGAGGCCCGATTGCCAGACGGCAATCGGGCCTCTTGATCTTTTGTCCGCTGTTTGTCCGC
>WNGQ01005348.1_pt1 | contig 12596 bp, 14 predicted proteins | sample 5407661 | NCBI WGS metagenome assembly WNGQ01 (sample SAMN13153382, study PRJNA577476) | soil metagenome | isolation source: 60 cm soil or saprolite under Garry oak tree replicate 2 | place: USA:California | collected 2016-06-15
CTCTCATCTTCTGCCCTTTTCGCTCTCCATCCCTCTGTTTCTGCTCTCTCCCACGAGCTCAACGTCCAGTTCTGCACGACTTTCGCTCATCAGATCAGGAATTAACTCTTCAACAACCTCGTTGCGCAATTCGTGGGCACTTCCCATCGACCACGGCGTCCGGGAATTCTAATTCCCAATGGAAAAAGTACCTTCTCGCAGGGTCTGCGAGGTGACGAGCTTCGCGTAATACATGAGTAGTATTGACGTACATCTCCCAAGAGTCTGGTGCATAATTGCGGGTTACCTCTTCAAGGAGGTGGTGGTACTCCTGCTCATCTACAGGTTTACCATTGCTGTTCTGGAGGCCAAAAAGCGTGCCCAGCCAGACATTAGCGATATCGCGCAGGCGCTGTGTAAAGTCGATTACAGAGCGGTTGATTTCACCTTTATACTTCACATCTTCGATTTGATTAGAGTCGGTACCGGTGATTGCACCAAGCTTCTCCACAACGGCCTGGATGGTCTGTTCGCGAATTCCTTGAAAGAGATCATGCTTACTGGCATTTTTAGTTGTGGGAAGCGAGGATAGGCGGTTTAATGATGCTCCATAGAGTGAGTTGCCAACCTTCAAGTGGTGATCCAGGAAGGTCAAGGGTTTGCCAATACTTGCACTACTAAGCCAGAGGGCAAGTTTTGCTAATTCATGAGCCAGAGGATTGAGGTCTACTCCATAGAGACAGCGCTCTACAACACGGCGTTTCCACATAAGAGGATCACTACTGATCGAGCTATTTACCCATTCGGTTATGTTGAGCGTTTCAACAATGAAGTTCGTCACTACCTGGCCTGCCGCGACCAGGAAATGGGCGCTGCCCATAGCTGGATCAAGGATGCGCAGACCAAGTAGATGTTGCTCGACCATTTTCAACGCCTCCTGGTCAGCGTAACGCTCAAGCCGAAGGTACTCGTCGCTGGTTGCTGCTACCATGATTTCACGCTGTACATCAACAAGGAAAGTTTCCAGTGGCTGGCGGCGTTCCTGTAGCTTCGGCAGAACCGTGTTAGACACAATATACTGCACGACATCCTCTGGAGTATAGTAGGATCCGCTGGACTTACGTTCTCCTTTATCATCGGCAAAGTAGACTGCACCGACTTCCAATATCGTCTCAGTGCGTTTGACCACACCTGCTTGACTTCTTGGTACATAGACGCGGTTGCCTTTGTTTTCGCGTACAACCATGGGTTCCTGGCCTACGAGATTCAAACGGTATTCCAGCAAACCTTCGTAAAGGGTGCCTAGGTGACGCACCGAGAGGTCGCAATAGTCGACTGGATATAGGCCTGCTTTCCCCTGCACGTAACCTAATTCAAAGAGTGCCAGCGCCAGATATGCATTCGTGATTCGATGGGTTTTTAGATAAGGCTTCTCTCTATCGCTGAAGAGACCACCATTATATGGACGGACACCAACTGATTCATCGCCATCATCCACAACGACGAAGAGATGGGTAAGCCGCTTCCAGAGAGAGAATGGGTCAGGACCGTATGTGCCCTCTTGCTGATGAAGGCGCGCATCTTCTACAATGGTAGTAAGACCAATACGCTGGTAGTTTGCATCCTGCGTTGGCAATAATTCGCGTGCCTCTGCATAGAACAAAAAGAGGATACGATATAACAAGAAAATGGCGTTCCGATATATCTCATCAAGAGTCTCACGGGTGTATGATCCCGCAGCTTCGTCTTGAACGAAGCCCAAGCAGAGCGATTGCAGAATTGGCTCGACTTGGCTTCTCAAATAGCGCTGAATCGTCTCTATTCGTTTTTCAGATTCCTCAAGATACTGGTCAAGGCCTATCTGTTTTGCACCGGTATCATTCGTCTGAACGGTAGTAAAAGCTTGCAGTCCAAAAAAGAGATAGAACAGAAGAAATTCTGAGAGATTATTTTCCTGTAAAAGCCTATCCAGGTCTATCTCGAAAAAAACTTCATAGGGAGCAGCAGCAAGAGCATAGCAGAGCCGCCAACGCCTTCCATTGGTGATTATACCCCAATGCAAAGCAGCACTGCGCAGTTGCTTTATAAGATTTGCTTGATGATGACACCCTTTGATAGTACATCCAAGGTCTCTATCGTTAACAATCAAGCAGATGCCTGTCTGGTTCGTTTTATTTTCATCTGCATGAAGTATGTAAAGATTTTGTTGCGGAGTATATGAGACATGCAATGCGCTAAGACATTGCCCAACATACTGACGAAGAAGATTCCCATCTTCGAGGTTGGGATATGCTTCGCGCCATTCGCGTATTATCATTAGGCACACCTTAACGGCCTCTTGCGGGAGTTTTCCTGCTCTTAGTTCTCGCAAGTACGCCTCTGAAAAAAGCTGCTGGTTGATGATACTTCGTTTGTTTGTGACCTTATCTGCCTCGATCATATCCACGCACCTTTTTCGTCGTATAGGTTAATTCTGATAGAAGGGAACTTCCCATTATATCATGCCTGTCTATTTGATAATGGAGGTTCTGCTGATTTTAGCATAGGCTGGGAGAGTACGCAATAATTCTATCTTTTAGGAGCGTCTTGGTGAAGATGGAGAGGCGATAGTTTTCTGTATGGAGGATGGTGAGTTGGCTTCACGAGAACATGCTCCATTGCCTGGCCTACAAGCAATATAGTGTGAGAAACCGAGGACCTGCTGATCCGTTACCTTCGGCTGCCACCGTATCGGTCCGGTTGCAGTTCAAAAACGGCAAAGTTGCCCGGTTCGGACAGACAGTCAAATGATACTTGAGGAATTCTGCTGGTCTAGCAGTAACTTTATACCTTTGTATAGTCCTTCCAGTTCAGCGATAACAAAAAGGGCTCTCCCTCATAGAAAGTGAGCTAGCTTGCTTAATGAGGCAAGCTTAGCAGAGGGTGTCCAGTAATGAGAGATATACTATCTTTAGCAGAAGATTTTCTTTTTTGAATCAGGCACAAGGAGATGATTATGAGTAACGAGAGTGAAGCAAGAGCCAATCCGAGGGCATCCGGGCAACCAAGGATATACCAAGCTATTGCGGATTGTCGGGCTTTTTATCCAGATCCAATCTCGATAGATGTCGGCGAAATCGTCGACATCCGTGAGAAAGTCGATGACTAGAACGGCAACCTGAACTGGGTGTGGATATGGTATACGGATCGGCGAGGGAAAAGTGGATGGGTTCCCAAAGAGCAATTAGGCATCTTGAGATTGACCTCTTGTATCACATTATCATAGATGGGCACCGTGCTTAGGCAGAAGACCAGTCCTCATTGAGGCTTCCTGCGCTTCTCTCCGCCCCAAGCAAAGATATCGAACACATTAGCAAGAACCTCCCCCCTCAGTCAAGAAGAGCAGTTCTACCAGGAGGACGACGACGAGTATCACCATAGGGAGAATGAGGACGATGGCCGTTAGATAAACAAGGCACACGATGCTTACTAAAAGCAGGACGAGCCAATCGGTTGCAGGAATCAGCAACAATGCACCATTCACAGTTACCAAAGGGGCGATACACAACTGTAAGCAGTAGAGGTGCGCCAAAAACGTGCCTTGCCCACTGAAGCCCTTGCTAAACAGGTACACGGTGCCCGATGAAGAAGCCCGCGAGCGCGAGCGTGATCCCGTTCAAAGTGGAAGGCAGAAACGCTAGCGGTTTGACTGGACCGATGCTCGGTTACACCTTGTGGACATATTCTGGTCCATGCGCATTCTCCTTCTCTGGCTCCGCTCGCTCTTCTGACCCCCCAGGGGTGATCTGTGGCGTGCACTCTGCATAGCGTGTTGGTTCAGTCTCTTCTTGAGGCGAGTCACATAGACGAACGGTCTGCCGGGGTGCCTGCTCCCTGCCTGCCTTCGGTTGGTATGCGTCAAGTGGCCCTGGGAGCGCCCGCTCAGCCTCTGCCTCCAACCGCTGCTCGTTGCGGTGCACAAAGATCAGAAAGGCGATGATGATGAGCGTGGCCAGTACGGTACAGGCGATGGCGACCGGCCCTGTCAGCCGGTGAATGCTATCACCGAGGTAGTAGCCTCCCAAACCAAACAGCGTAGCCCACACGATTCCACCCAGAGCGTTGAAGAGCAGAAAGCCGGGCCAGCGCATCCGATTCGTCCCCGCCAGGAACGCGGCCCAGGCCCGCAGTACAGCGACAAAGCGCCCAAAGAAGACGACCTTGCCGCCATGCTTCATGAAGAGGTATTGTCCAAGTTTCAGCTTGCGTTCATCCAGACGAATATAGTGACCGTAACGGCGCAGTAGACGGTAGCCGCCCGCGCGTCCGATTATGAAGCCGAGGTTATCGCCAAGGATAGCGCCACTGGCAGCAGCCACGATCACCAGCAGAATTGATAGGCGGTGTGTCGTCCCTGCATAGATGGCAGCAACGAGCAGCATCGTTTCGCCTGGGAAGGGAATGCCCATACTCTCGATGACGATAAAGACGAAGACGGCCCAATAGCCATAGGTGGCGAGCAAATGGAGGAGATTGTGGGTAGTCACAGAGATCATAGTAATATACTTTCTTTTCTCTTCCCTCAACAAGGGTGTTTCTGCATGTGATATAGTCGGTCAAGATCGTTTTTTACAGAGAATATTGTCATTTGTAATCATGCAATACTTACGTAGTATACTCCTGATAGTTCCACTTTAACATGCTAGCATACCCTGTGTTAGGATACCAGTCACAGGTTGGGTGTGTGCTAGTTCACAGTTTGGTTTCTGCACTTTTTCTTGAAAAGGTTTATCCAACGTTCACCATGGCCCACTCTTAACATCAATTCTGGTTAATCACTCTCAAAACGGTGAGGGTCCGCACTTTTTGGTTACGAACTTCTAGCAAGTCTATAAAGATTTCTTGAATACTCGATATGCAAGAAGAGCACCATTTTCGGAAACGTCTGAGACGAATTTTAAGTTCGCCTGTTTGCTCGCACCGCTTGAGCGGGAAATCTCCGTTCAAGCCAGAGCGTGATCATACCTGAAGCGGCTACCATCACAGCCAGCACCATCCACGGCAAAGCGGGGGTGACTGCGTACAGGACGGTAAATAGGACTGGAGTGAGTGCATTTGCGACGCCCCATGAAAACTCGTACGTTGCCAGATACCGCCCACGCTGGGCTGTCGGGCCAAGATCGGCGACCAGGGCGCTTGCTGTTGGGGTATACAACAAAGAGGCCAATGTATGAAGGACCACGACCAGCAAGAGATAAGGGACGAGAAGGAAGCCAGGGATAATCAGCGCCAGGACAAAGAGACTGCATGAGAGGCACCAGACCAGGGCTGCTGCTCCCATGGACCTGGTGCGACGATGTGGCTCCAGAAAGCGCACAACGAGTGTTTGACAGCTGATCACCAGCAGCGAATTGAGGATCAGAGCCGGACCGAGTATCCAGGCCGGAGCATGGACTGCTTCGGGAATGTAGACAGGAAGAGCTGTTCCCAGCATAAGAGCGCATAAGGGAAAGGCAATATTACTCGTCAAGAAGCCGAGAAACACACGATCTTTCAAGATCGCTCCATACTTGGCCTGTGTTCCCTGTTCGACGAGCCTGTACCTGGGCTCTGGTAAGCGCAACAAGAGACCGCCTGCCACCAGATAACACAGAGCGCTGACTCCTATCAGCAAACGGTAGAGGTCTGGATTGTTCATGGCCAGGACGAGGCCGACGAGGAAGCCTCCCATCCCCAGACCCACATTCCGTATAGCCCCAGAGAGGCCATACCAGCGATCCCGTTGATGGGGAGAGGCAATTTCGACGACCAGCGCGGTGCGTGCTGCGTAGAACATTCTGGTGCCTCCTGTGACCAACGAGGCCATGAGAAACAGAATGGGAACTGTGTGTACGAAGAGGTAGCCAAGCAGTCCAATGGCCTCAATGAACTGGCTACTGGCGGTCAAGCGCCGTGCGCCAAAGCGGTCCACCAGACTTCCTGTGAGCAAGGTCAGAGGAAGCGTGCAGATGGTAGCGATGGTCAGTGTCAAGCCAATGATCGGCAAAGAAAAGCCAGTCGTGACTTGAAAGTAGAGGATGGAGAGTGGGAGGTACACCCCTGATCCAAGTGCATCAATGGTCAAGACGAGAAGAAACCCGTACGTTCCTTGGGTCTCCGGGAAACCGAGATGTGTCTTCCATTGGCTCATGTCTCTGCTCCTAAGAATGAAATAAAAAAGGGGAGCAGGCGGCGTACCCTTGTGGGGTCGCTCGCCTGCTCCCTTCTCTAAAAAAGTCGTCCTGAGAATGCCTATAACGTTTCAGCTGCTCGGTATCCTTCTAGTAGCAACGCCTCTTGCAAGCAGAGAGGTAAGGGGCAGGACAATGCTTGCAAGGCGTGCGCCACGCGGGACCCCGAATCGTATCGTATTATTATACTAGCATTTCAGGAGTGGGAACGTCTACAGGCCGCTCATAGTGGTAGACATTTGGAGATCCTGCCTGTCACCCCTTCGCTTCTCTCAGGGCAGGCTCTGAGCGCAGCGAAGGGTCTAGCGAGACTACCGCAGAGATCCTTCGCTGCGCTCAGGATGACAGGCAGGCCACCTCTCCCACGAATTGCGCAACGAGATGGAACTAGTAGCGAACCAGCCTAAAAATATGCCTCCTTGATGAGGAAGAACCAAACGGTTCCCAACAAGGAGGTAGACATGACGAGTATCGCCGATGTCTCGGTGCGTATCCAGACCTCTCCGGAGTCTGTCCCCGCGACGCCTTCCTGGTTTGGGGAGGTCGCGCTGCTCATCCCCTATCTGCGCAAGCAAGGTGTCCTTTCTGCCATCAGTTCACAGGTGCACCTGGCCCGCCGCCGTTTCGGGCATGACGAGGTCATCGATTTTCTGGCCGTCCTCTTCGGCTACGCTATCAGCGGCGAACGCACACTGGAGGACTTCTATGAGCAACTTTTGCCTCTTGCACAGCCCTTCATGGCCTTGTTCGACCGCGAGAGACTGCCCTCCCGCTCGGCGCTCTCGCGCGATCTTTCGAGCTTGAGCCTTCGAGGGCACCGAAGCCTTGCGCACGCTCTTTCTCGCCGATCTGCTCGCGCGTCCTGTGGACACAGAGCGACACACTGGTCAGCTTGTCGATCGCGCAGGCAACGAACACGTGGTCTTTGACATCGATGGGACGCGGCAAGCCGCCCGACAACGGGCCTTGCCACAGACAGAGGAGCTGCCTGCACCACAGCGTCGCTTGAAGCAGGTCTGTGCTCCTGGCCACAGGGGGCGCAAGCGCGGAGAGGTCCTCCGTACACGCACCGTCGTCTCGCAGGCCCATAGTTCCCACTGGCTCGGCAGTTTCGGCAACAGCGGCAATGGCCGCTATCGGGAGGAACTGCGCCGAGCGCTGACCGTTATCAGGGGCTATCTGCAGGCCCACCATCTTTCGCCTGCGTGCGCTCTGCTGCGGCTGGATGGGCAATATGGAACAGGGGCCGTCATCGCCGACCTAGCAGACTTTCCGTTTATCATGCGCGGCAAAGATGACACCGTGTTGGATCGGAAGCGCGTCCAGAGCCGTTTGCACCTGCCTGCCGATCAGCAGTTCAGCCGCCGGGAAAGTGAACTGGTACGCACGCTCTACGACTGCCCAGACGTTGCGGTGGGACCGGATGGGCAGCGGTGCCGCGTGGTGGTGGCTACCCATTCAGCAAACGCTCACAAGAGCCGCGTGGGCCTCACCCGCTCTGGCCTGGTCTACGAACTCTTTTTCACCCATTTGCCGCAAGACGCCTTCACCGCCTCCGATGTGGTGGCCCTCTCCCTGCATCGCGGCGCGAGTGCCCCGCTGCTGGCCGATGAAGACCAGGAGCAAGATCCCGACCGGTGGTGTTCTCATGCGCCCGGCTTTCCAAGAAGCGTGGCAGATTGTCTCCCAATGGGTCTCTCCCCTCCGTCTGGAACTGGGGCATATGCTTGAGTCGACGCCGATGCGCACGACCGAGTTTGCTCCCCCCATCACCGAGACCACAGCAGAGCAGGCGCCTGTGCAGGGCAAGGGCTGCGCCTGCGGTCGCCCTGCGCAGGATCGCGGGTCGGTTCTCGGGGCAGGACTTCGCCCTCCAGCCCGACGGGACGCTGGCCTGTCCGGCGAGCAAGACGTTGCGCCCAACCGAGCAGCGCCACGAAGCCGATGGCAGTCTGCGCATCCTCTACAGCGCCAGGATCCGCGATTGCCGCGGCTGCCCAAAGCGTTTGCAGTGTCAGTGGCATGGGCAAGCCACCACGAAGCCGCGTCGGGGAAGTCGCCTGCTGCATCGGCTCCGGGTGGGTCCCGCGCCGCTGCGTCTTTCGGGATTGGAGTCGGAGAGAACACCGGCGTGCCTGTATGCAGCTCGTGCGACACCAACGCATCGAGGTGAGCCTGCCGCCTCCGGCCGCAGCTTCGCCACGCACAGCGGACGTGATCCTGTCCCGCGCGCAGCGTGCCCATGCTCGCCTCTCGTGGGCAGAGCGGTTGGCTCGCAATGGGCGTCCTTCAACAGCTGGCCAAGTCACGATGAAGCTGTTCGGCATCCCAGAACTCTTTGCCGCCTCGCTCGGTTTGGCGACGGCGTAAGATCGTTTTGACAGCCGGTGGGTTCTCTCTTCTCGGACAAGCTTGCTTCTCCGCGTGAAGCTTCATGGTCTCTTTTCCTGACTATTCCTCACTTCTCCCCGTCTTCTGCCCTTTTTGCTCTCCATCCCGCTGGTTCTGCCATCTCTCACGGGCGCAGCGTCCAGTTCTGCACGACTTTCGCTCCTCAGATCAGGATGAGCTCTTCAACAACCTCGTTGCGCAATTCGTGGGCCTCTCAAGCCCGCTCAAACCGTCTTTGCTGAGATGGGCTACGACGAGGCAACCACTAATCATATTGCGGCCCAGGCCGCGACTCGCCCGGCTCACTGTATCAATTCTTCTCCAACAAAGAAGAGATTGCGCTAGCCCTTGCTGCTCGGTACACAGAGGAGCTCCAACGTGTGTATGGCTCTGTTTTTTCAGTCGAGGCCGCATCTCTTCCCCCAGGCAGAGGAGGCTGAGCTTTACAAGGGTAGGTATTTTATGATGACGCCTGGGAAGCGCCTTCGTACCCGTAGGGGCGGGGAAGGCTCGTGAGACCAGCACAAGGGCGACGCAAGCGTCCCCACCCCACATCCATACCACTCCCGCTCCTACGAATTTAACGATCTGCCCCCAAAAAGCCAACCCGTGTAGAGGAGGCTGAGCGGAGGCTTCTGGTGCGGGAACTCAAAACCGTGTTGCACCGGTACCTTGAGCCTCTTCTTGGTTGAGCAACTCCGTGAGGCAACCGAGATCGTTCAAAAGGGGGGCTGATGCTGTAGCTCAACGTGTCGGAGAGCACTCGTCGGAGAGTGGCTATTATCTCGACTTCTGCGTCAAGTTCCTCCAGCACAAGTAGAGTATGAGAAGCCAATAACCTGCTGACCCGCTACCGCCGTCGCCGCTGCGGTTGCAGCTCAAAAACGGCAAAGCCGCCGGGTTCGTACATCACGAAAGGGGTAAAGGGAGGGCGCGGATTGAGGCCCGGCTCGGACAAACGGTCAAATGATACTTGAGGAATGACGAACTCTGAAGTCGACAAAATACGCACCCAGTACTCGCCCGATTCCTGAATCGTGTAGCTTGCGCCTCCCATCCATGTGGGTACTAGCGGGTAGGAACCTGAATCGGATTTGATAATGGCCCCGGTACCTGTGTTTTGATAGATGATAAGCTGTGTGATGGCTTCGGCTTGATTATCGTTTGTGACGTGAATGACAATGCCGTCACCAATGATCATAGAAACTGCACCTGTCACGTATTCGAGGGCGAATTCTCCTCCTGGCATAAGCGGTACCTCCCGTGAGTTTATCTATTTTTCGTCGTTCGTCCCTGCTATCACAGTATGACACATGTTTGTCAGCCCTATCATAAAGCACGAGCCTCTGGAGGTGAATAGTTAGCACCCGAATGTCTTACTCTTCCCGGTGGCCAGTCCCGCTTCCGCTGCTATGCCAGTTGTTATATAAAAATATGCTGCGTCTATTCACACAGAATAGACGCAGCATATTTGAAGCTTTTCTAGAACGCGCTCGAGGCCATTTCAGTGCAATACAGCACTTATTAGCATAGTTATGAGCATTACTACAACTATTACACCGCCGAGGCAGACCAACAAACCAAGACGGGCATAGCGCGAAGATGCAGCATCAGCCCCGATTACATTCGTATATGGCTGGAACCCGCGTTCCTCTTCCACGATCATCTGATGGCGAAGTGTACTCCCGTATCCCCTTTTACCGAAAACACCTTGCTGATAGAGGTAGAGGCTCATTCTAATACCACACACGATCAAGAGACTTAGAAACCCGAAGGTCAAGAGAAATGGTAGCATACTTCACCTTCCTTTTTATCTATTTGACGTTTAGACTCATTTTGCCTCGAGAAGAACTTCTATCTAGCCCCTCTTAAAACGAGAAGAAGAAGAACTTTTAGAATATGGATTTCTGAGATCAAGTTCCTGAATTATTGACATGTTGGGACAGAACCATGTATTCAGCCCTATCAAGTGGAATATGCCACTCTATTTATGTTAGACGTATCACACCTGTACGTATCAAATTCAGGTTAAAGGTGCTTTATAGAAGACGCTTTCCATCGACGGTTGCCCACACCTCAGGCAGAGCCAGTTGCTGGAAAGCGTCTTCTATAAAGCACCTTCTCACCCAAACTCTGCCCAAACCGGAAAATGGTCTGATGCTATCACGGCTTCTCCCGCTGTCACAATGTCACACGCCTGGAGGCGCTGCGCAAGGGGGGGAGGGGCGAAGATGTAGTCGAGGCGCAGGCCCGGTGTGGGCAATTTATAGGTGTAACCTGGAGTTGTTGGGTGCAGCATGCGATAGCAGTCTACATATCCGGCCTTGAGCAGGAGGGGGATGCTCTGTCGAGGGAACGGGGGTTCTTGTGGGTGATCTTCCTTTTCTCCAGGCTCTATATGCGGATTCACAGCGACGTTTGTATGGTCCGTTGGATGTAGAGCGTTCATGTCTCCTACCAGTACATGAGGCTGGTTGCCGAGAGGTTGCAGTATGTCAAGGATGGCCTGCATTTCGACAGCTCGGTGATCTTCGCGCTTCTGGTCTCGCCCTGATTGCAGATGGGTAGCGAAAAGTGCCAAGGAGGAGCTTTCCCAGGGTATTTCGATTTTTAGGAGCGTCTTGGCGAAGACGGGGAGGCGATAGTTTTCTGTTTGGAGGATGGGGAGCCGGCTCAGCCAGGCTACGTGAAACGCGCTGTTGGCATTACCGAAAATCAAGTTCATCCCCAGCTGTTGTGAGAGCGCTTCTGCTTTTGGACGACTGTTGGCCTCCAGGAGTGCCACGACATCTGGCTGCTGCAGTTGGATGACCCTGGCAATAAGAGGGAGACGATCTTCACTACCCCAGAGAATGTTGTAGCTGAGGATGCGTAGTGTCATTAGCACTCCTTGAACTGACATACCTCCGAGGAGCTGACCTGCCACATACAGGCCAGCTCCGTTGGATGAGGCCTATTGAGATGCGAGGGCTGGCTCTGACGCTGCAGCTTCGTCCGACGTGCCTGGCGTTGCGCGGCTCCTGCGACGCAGCAGTAAGGCACAGGCATAGAAGAGGATCACCGGGATCAGCAGCAGGCGATAGCCCATCACCATGCTCAAGTACTCCATGCCGCCACCCACCATGATGCCCAGCAGGTTGGAGGCGAAGGCAATATCGGCCGTTTCACTATCGCGAAACGCGTTCGTGAAAATGATGTTGGCCAGAAACACCGGCGTGAAAGCCAGCACGCTTGCCAGAAGGTACCTGAGAAGGGGGTTACTCAGCAGCAGCGCATCGGGCGGCAAGAGGATGTTCAACAGCAGCACCCCGAACAGCAGCAGGTAACACAGGCGAATGCGCTTGAACTTGAAGCGCCTGTTGACCAGGATCGCCAGCAGCACGCTGCTCAGGATGGCGAAAAAGACCAGCGAGTTGACCAGCCAGGTGCTGCCGAAGAGCAGGGAGAAGGTGGTCAGGCTTTTGACTTCCAGCAGCATAAAGGCCACACCCAGGAAGAACATATGCCAGTCAAAGCGGCGCAGCGTCTTGCGAGGAGCTAACGTCAGCGTGCCAAGCAGGGCATAGAAGGCCACCATCGCCAGGCCCAGCAGGTAAATGCTGGGGAAACTGCGATCTTGCAGGTAGAGGAAGGGCCAGTCATCGGTGGCCGGGGTCATCGAGCTCAAGGGGTAGTAGCCCTGACCCAGGGTGCGCAGGGTGGTAGAGCCTGGAGGCAGAGGCTGCTCATGATAGGGACCAAACTCCCCTTTGGGCAGTGTTGCCAGCCGTGGCCCCACTATAATTGCCGCGGCGCGTCCCGTGCCCCCATAAGTCGTCACCAGCGGCTGCTGGTGGAAGACATTGCCCGCCATGGTGGCCAGTTTCTGCACCAGCCAGTCCTGCCGGTAGTAGTTGTAGAGCACCACCACCCCGTTGCTGCTCAGGTGCGAGCGCGCCGAGGCGATGGCATCCTGGGTGAGCAGGAAGCTTTCCAGACGCAAGCTGGTGTTGTTGGAGGTGAGCGTCAGGGAGTCGG
>WNGQ01029781.1_pt1 | contig 12595 bp, 15 predicted proteins | sample 5407661 | NCBI WGS metagenome assembly WNGQ01 (sample SAMN13153382, study PRJNA577476) | soil metagenome | isolation source: 60 cm soil or saprolite under Garry oak tree replicate 2 | place: USA:California | collected 2016-06-15
GCTCGGCCGGGCCCTGGTCGGGCTCGCGCCCAAAATCCTGAGCGGGAACTCGGCCGCCGAGGCGGTGGCCGACCTGTCGGGGCGGGTGAACCTGGCGGCCTCGAGGTATCAGGCCAAGCTCGAGCGCGTCGATCCGCTCGCAGACTCCACCGTCGCCGGGCGGTTGCACCGCGTCGCGCTCCGGGCCGCGTTCGAGTGCTACATCCGCTGGCTCGTGGGGGGGCTGCAGGCCCTCACGTTCGGGCAGGCCGCCCTGGCGGTGCGGGAGCTGCGGGTCACGGCGGTAGACGCGGGCTCCCCAGACAAGAACCCGGAAGTGCTTCGGGTCGAGATGACGGTGGCGGGGTGGTTCCTTGCAGGCAGGGAGCGGGGAGCAGGGAGCGGGGAGCAGGATCGATGACAGCGATATCGACGAACGCCTCGCTCCTAGCGGTCGGCTCGGTCGGGATCGCGTTGGCAGTACGGCTCGTCGCCTCACCCCTAGTGCCCATCGGCGTGCCGACGCGAGTGGGAACGGTCGCGACGCCCTTGCCAGCGCCGACGGCGGCGCACCCGGACTCCCTCGCTGCAGCGCTCGTCGCGCGCGATCCATTTCGCGTGACGCGGCGTCCGAGCAACGTCGTCTACGACCCGGTGCGGTTGGCGCAGCCGGCGACCCCGCTTCCCCCGAAACCCGTGCTGGCCCTCGTCGGCATCGTCTGGGACAACGGGCGCGATCCCACGGCTCTGGTCGAGGGACTGCCGGGCGTCGACGGCCCGCGGCCCGTGCGGCAAGGCGAGACCATAGCCGGACTGAGAGTGAAGCTGATCAAGTCTGATCGCGTGGTGATCGCGGGGCTCGACACGACGTGGACGCTGACGGTGAGGGAACCATGGAAGTAAAGGTTCGGGAGGTTGGGGGAGGATGGGGGAGGTTGGTGGAGGTTGCGACGGTTCTGCTCGCGCTGACGGTGCCCTTGTGTGCTCAGGATACCTCCGGCGTCCGGGCAACGAACGACAGCGTCTCCGTCCGGTTCGTAGACGCCGACATCCGCGGCGTGATCCAGACGCTCGGTCGGTACCTGCCGAAGCCCGTGCTGGTCGGCGCGATCCAGCCAGTGCGGGTCTCGCTCGAAACGCCGGCGCCGGTCGGGCTCTCCCGCGTGCGCGAGCTGTTGAAGGGCCTGGTCGAGTCGCAGAACCTTCAGTTCATGGAAGATTCGACGTTCTTCCGCATCGGGCCTAAGGCGCCCGAGACACTTGACCGTCTCACGGCCCAACCTTCCAACCGTCCGGGGCAGGGTGCCACAGGGGACGTCCAACTCTTCGTCATTCGCCTCAAGCATGCCCGCGCCTCCGACGTAGCGGCTACAGTGAACCTGTTGTTCGGCGCCGGCGGAGAATTCTCGGGTCGCGCCGGTCTTGCGACGCCGACGCTGTCAGACGAGCTGCGCCGCAACGTCGTCCCCCCGGCCGGTGCCACGCCGCCCGCGACCGTCGCTCAACCCTCGACTGGTGCGACGAAGTCCGCTACTCTCTCCGGCCCCGTCACGATCGTCCCCGACGAGCTGACGAACTCGCTGCTCATCCGGGCGTCCCAGGTGGACTTCGACGTGCTGCGGCAGGGCGTCGAGCAGCTCGACATCCGGCCGCTCCAGGTGCTCATCGAGGTGATGATCGTCGAAGCGCGCCACGACCGCAGCTTCTCGTTCGGGTCCGATCTGTTTCTCCCGCCGCAGTCGCTCGATAAGGGGAACGGCACCGTGGGCGCGACTAGCACTGGCGGAGGCCTCGGCGACCTCGTGCTTCACCTGATGAACCTCGGCCACGCCGAGATCGATGCCACGCTGCGCGCGGCGGCGAGCAAGGGTGACGTCCAAATTGTCTCTCGCCCCGTGCTGCTCGCATCCAACAACACGGAAGCCCGCCTGCTCGTAGGCTCGCAGCGCCCCTTTGTCCAAGTCAGCCGGTCTCTCCCGACCGACACGCCGACCCGGGACCAGGTGGTGCAATACCGCGATGTGGGCACGCGCCTCACCATTCGGCCCACGATCAACCAGGACGGCTATGTCTCGCTGATCGTGCAGCAAGAGGTGAACGCCGCGACCAACGAAGTGCAATTCGACGCTCCAGTGATCTCGACGCGCGAAGCGCGGACGCAGGTGCTCGTCAAGGACGGTCAGACGATCGTCCTCGGTGGTCTACGGGACCAAGAGCGCGAGCGGACTCAGTCGGGCATTCCGATCCTTTCGGGGATACCCATCATCGGCGGGCTGTTCGGGAGCGCGGATCGGCGGAAAACCGAGACGGAGCTGTACCTGTTCCTGACGCCGCGGATTCTCAAGACCGACGCGGACGCGGACAGCGTGACTGCGCCGAGGCTACCACGCGGCCCCGATCTGTGAGCGCGGTGCCCAGTTCGAGCGTCGGCCTCGGTGTGGAGATCCTTGGTGAAGCTCCACAGCTTCGACGTGCCCTAGCACTGGCGGAGCGATTCGCTCGCTCTTCGCTATCTGTACTGCTCCAAGGCGCGACTGGAACTGGAAAGGAGTTGCTCGCCCGCTGCATCCACGACTGGAGCAGGCGGCCCGGCAGGTTCGTGCCGGTGAACTGTGGCGCGTTGCCTAGCACCATGATCGAGAGCTTGCTCTTCGGCCACCGTCGGGGCGCCTTCACCGATGCCCACGAGTCGGCGCCGGGTTTCATCGATGCTGCCGATAAGGGAACACTTTACTTGGACGAACTCGGGAGCTTTCCGCTCGAGGGCCAGGTGAAACTCTTGCGTGTGCTCGAGTCCCAAGAGGTCTACCGGCTGGGCGAGACGGGGCCTCGACCCGTCGACCTGCGCGTGGTGGCGTCTGTTCAGACAAGCCCTGCGAGTCTTGTGGCTTCAGGAGTGCTGCGGTTGGATCTCTGCGAACGGGTCGCGGGCGTCGTGATCACCCTCCCAACCCTGCGAGAGCGGGGCAACGACGTCTTCGTTCTCGCGGACCACTTCGCTCGCAGTCGGGGCAAAGCACTCGGCCTCGGCGTCTCCGCTGTGCTCAGGGACTACGGCTGGCCCGGTAACGTCCGAGAGTTACGGGCAGTGCTGGAGCGTGCTGGGGCCCTCGCGGATGGAGGCGCGATCGAGTCTGGTATGATTGCGGAGGCGATCGAGCTAGGGGCACCGGACGTCCGCGGGGCCGCTTCCTTTCCGCTTAGTTCTCGCAGTGCGGTCGAGCTCGAGGAACGAGACCGTCTCGTTGCCGCATGTGAGGCCAATGGTTGGCACGCCGGTAGGACGGCGGCCTCACTCGGGCTTGCTCGTGTTACAATCTACCGCCGGCTGCGACGGATGGGCGTTTCGCTTCGAGCGCGGAAACGGCTGCACACCGTTTCCCGGATCGCCCGACACAACGGTCGTGAGTCCGAATCCACGCGCGCGCCCTAGGGTCTCCCTTCGTCGCCGACTTCGTCGCTCGTCAGAAACGTATGGAGAAGCCCATCGCCCAGTGTGCCTGGATCGCTGCTGCTTCTCCGCCGAGGTTGAAAGCCAGGATTCCGACGCGCCAACCGCCTCGCGGCGCCAAGGCCGCCGTGCCTAGTGTGACGAGGCTGTACAAGACCGTGTAGGTGTCTATCTGCCCTGCAGGGATGCGGTCCGATGATCGGGCTGCTCTCTCTGACACCCCTGCTGCAATCGCCGCGCGCGTCTCTCTCCGATCGACCCACAAGGCTGAGATAAACATTCCGCCCAGCGCGATCTCCGCTGCCGACCACCTCCAGCGACTATGGTGTGGCTTGGCGTACGTCTGTGCCTGCGAGTTGATTGGTGCGGTGAGGGAGGATAAGAGGAGAGCTACCTGGGCGAGCATGGTGACCCCCTCGTGCAAAAGTTGATCGTCCCACATCCGAGAATCTCGCTCCGCAACATGGGTGCCAACGTGCAAGAAGGCGCGGGACTTTCGTGGGCCTCGCGGCGCCCCCGCTCCCTTCCCTATGGATGTGCTTCTCGGAATGTTGCTTCACCGTTCAGGAGGTTGCCGAAACAACGTGAATCACGGAGAAACAACGCGGGGTATGCGATCGCACTAAGTCGTGGATCCTCAACGCCAGGCGTGCGACGCATCCAGCGGCACGGCTTGTGCGCTACGACGGGAAAAACGCGTCGGAGGGTGAAATGCCCCGCAGTTCTATGTCCATGCTGTGCACGCGACTGAGGTGGATGAGCGCAAGCTACACGCTCGTGGCGGTCTTAGATCTTGCTCTCCCCCTGTCGGGTTTCTATGTGCTCACGACTCCAGCATCGGCGCAGCAGCCAACGACCGAGAACCCCGATGCTCTGAGGCCACCGACATTTCTTACCTATCCCATGGTCAGCGTGCAGGAGATAGTCGTGCGGCTGTACTTCGCAGAGTTGACGCATGCTCTTCGAAGTGGCGACACGACGACGCTCTCCGTCTTGGTGCCCGACTCTGTGATACCTGCCGCAGAGAAGCTGAACGCCCGTGCCAAGGGTTGCGCCTCGCTTCGCGCGGCCGTGGCCCGACTGCGGGCCCGCGGTGCGGAACTAGGCGGCCTCAATTCCATCGCGCTCGACGAGATCACGGTGGCCTCAGCGGGCCAGGGCGATACCGCGGTGTTTGGAGCAGCGAGTCTGGGGACGGGTGCGCGCAAATCGAACCTCTCGGTAGCGCTCACACGTGCCGGTCACTCGCGAAGCATGGCAAGGGTACAAGGCGTACTGTTCGGGCTCTGCACGATGGGCGCCTGATCCCGTCGCAAGGCTACGTGTGCGCTTGCCCTTCCTAGGGACGAGGTCGACATGGTCGATCGCCTTGACAACTTTGGGGGAATCGTGATTGAACGTCCAATGCGTAGCCTAGCGAAGGGCAGCAGACGCATCGCGGCAGTCTCCTTGATCGTTTGTGCAGGCTGTTTTCAGTTTGTAGAGTATCCGCCTCCAGTGCCACTCATCAAAGTTCTCAACTCCATGGACTACTGGAGCCAGCAGTCTGTGGGCGACTTCCTCACGAACTTGCTCGGCGACATGGAGGTCAACTCGAACACTGCCCTCGCATCGGCGGCGGAGATCAACTTCGCCTGGGACCCTAAGGACCAGAACCTGCCGGGCCTGAACCCTGGCACGCCGGATCAGTGGCCCGACTTCGATTCGAACCGACAGTTCTACTTCACCTACGTGATGGATCGATACCCTTCGTCAGGTCCGACTCCCGGCGCGTTTCGGACGTTTTTTGTCACGCACAGACAAGGCAATCCCGACGGCGTTTGCCCAGGGCCCAATGATGCGTACATCGTGGGCGTTTCAACGGTTCAATCAGCGAACCAAGTTGACACGAACGAGGAGCTGAACCGAATGACGTTTTTTTATCTCCAGGACCTCGTACTCATTGGATCAGCCTGCATCAACCAAGGGCAGTCGATCGAGCCCGCCACAACGGCATCGGCACTTCTCACTCACGAACTCGGTCATCAGCGGGCTGGTTTGACGCACTCTGCAGGGATGAACGCGATGCCGCAATTCCACCAAGGAACGTACGGCAGCGTACCGCTGCACAAGTTTGATGTTATGACCAGCGGTGTGAGCCTGGTCGCCCTTTCGAGCAACGGTACGCCCGCGTTTGACATGCTCGACTCGTACCCTCACGATGGTGACATGACGACCTGTCAAGGGATTCTCGGGAAGTGGAAGTCCATCACCAACTAAGGGATGGACCCACCTGTCCTCGCGTGCCCCAGCACCGAGGCGTCGCGCTCGGTTGCACCGCTCATTAAGAGAGGGGTCACCATGGTGGTTACGGTCTTGCTTGGTGTCGCGCTGTTTAACCTGTTGGGCGCGCCGGTTGAACTACACGGAAGTCCGCACGTAGAGCTCAGATTGTACCTGGGCAAGGCAGTGTTCTTTGACCAAGAGCCGATCTACGCGGTCTTTGAGCTGTCCAACAACGGTATCGACACTGCTTGGATTTCGCCTTTCGGCCTTACCTACCCAGCTCTGACGCCAGTGCTATCGAGCGGAGCGGGTTCGCCGGTAGCGCGCCTTGCCTCGGTGTCGGATTACGTCACGGTACGAGGGTGGCGTGGTGTTCCCGTTGCGCCGGGCGAACGGCTGTACGCTATCGGGGTGTTGCAGGATGAGTGGGGAGCAGCGGATTCGGTAGCACAAGGGTTGTTTATGAGACACCTCTCGCCCGGGTCATACGATCTCTCGGCAACGTTCGTATCTGAGGTCGGGTCTGATGTCGGTCGCGCCATCCACGCTCAACCTGTGCGCTTCTCCATTCGTGAGCGGACCCATAGCGAAGAGACTCTTTACCGCGAAGTCAAACAATTGACCCGCATGGCATGGGATCGACAGGAGCGCCCTAGGTACCTCGTTGCCCTCCAGGCGTGGGTTTCAGAAAGACTATTGGCGAAGGATGTTGAAAACCCCTACCTAGCGTTCGCGCTTCATAATGGCGTCCAAATTGCGAAGGCCGTGGGCTCCTGGCCCGACGCGGCGAGCGCGGCTCGTCTCGCAAGTCTGCGCATGGCCGTCATCGACGCTCAGAGATCAATGCCTGCGGGCGCGTACGCGGTCGATGCGGGCTATGCCGATCGACCAGAGCTCGTACCACCCCTTGCACCCGCTTTGGGGCAGTCTCTCGCAGGGAGTGTCGCAGCTCAGCGAGAGAAGGAACATCGAAGCAAGGCAAGACCCAAACAGTGAGCGATGTGGTTTTTTCAGCGTGTCAAGGGGTGTTTTGGCGCGCGATGCGCATGCGGTCCACTTGTGTCCCGTCTACTAGCTGAGCGTCGGGGGTCAAATGAAAGTGAGCGCGTGTAGCCTGCTGCTATTCATGGTTAGGGCAATGAGCCCGCACAATGCGTACGCCCAAACATTCGTACAAGTCGCCGACTTGGACCCCAACAACGCCGTCGGCCCCCGGTTGACGTCCACCGTGGTGCAGACGAAGCTGGGCAAGGCACTTTTCTCCGATTTGGCATCCAAGGTCACGCTGATCGATGCTGTTTCCCATCCGTGGATCGCGTATGAATTCGCGTCCGATCCGACCTGGAATCGGGTCTTGTTCGGCCAGAAAGACGTCTACATCAGGGCGTTTCTCAACGCCGGGTCTTCGACAACGCGACTCGTTGCACCAGGAGGCGTCGATGTGTCTCCCACGCCCCTCGTGTTCATCGCGGACCGCCTCAACGGGAGGATTCTGCTGGCGCAGTTCGATCCAGCCGCACAAACGCTCACTCAGGTTGGCGAGACTCCCAAGGATGCTGATCTTGATGCCGTCGTTGACGTGGTGTGGGACGGAGAGGCTTCGCCCTTGACGACAAACTACTTTTACGCGCTGGATCGAAACGGTCGCGTCTCATGGTGGCAGTGGACGCCTACAGCGCTGTCCAAGCTGTGGACGTTTGGGGATCGTGGAACGTCGAGGTTTCAATTCCTCAGCCCGACGGGCATCTGTATTGGACATTCGCCTGGCCCGGACGGGGGATCGCGATTCACAAACGATTTGTATGTAGCGGACGCTGGGAATAGGCGGCTCGTCTGGCTGCAGCGCATCACTGGGACGGCCCTTTGGGAGTCGACCGTGACGCTGCCGGACAGCGGGATCCCCGCTGACTGCACGGTAGATCACTTTGGCAATGTGACCGTGGCTGATGTGCGGAACAGTCGGCTCCTCAAGTACACCTGGAACCTCACCTATCTCGATCAATACGGTTCCTACGGAACTGGGACGACAAGCGACAACACATTCGCCCACCCCCACGCTGTCCACGCACCTTTCGGCACGATGAAGAACGCATCGGGAGGGACCATTTGGTACGGCGAGGGCCGCGTAATCACGGCCGAGGACTGGGGCACGCAAAGCGGGGCCCGTGAGCACTACCTCGGCATCAATTCTACTATCACGGCCCAACCCTACTACATTAGCTCCGCCGCGCACTGGGACTTCAGTTACAGCGTCACGGACCACGCCACCCACCAGGGCGTGAGTGTGATCGACGCCAACAGCAACGTCGTTCGCTCCGGCTTGGATCCGACGGGGCTCCAACCCCCAGGTTCCTACACAGCGGATTGGAACGGCTACAACAACGCTGGTTCCTTCGCGCCCCAGGGCTATTACCGCTTCCGCGTACGGGTGATTTCGGCATACGGTTGCGGAGGGTTCTCGTGGTGCGACCAGACGCTGACCAGTGGGAGCTTCTACTGGACTCCCCTGTCGGTTTCGACATCGGGCCCGACCTACCTTGCAACCGGCGGCACGTACACCTGGACCGCGAACCCGGCGGCCGGTACCGGGCCCTACACCTACCAGTGGTCCTACCTGTCTGACAATGGAGGAAGTTGGACCAACCTGGCTACTGCCCAGACGCAATCGCGCGCTGTCTCCTCGTCGACGCCGGACTTCTTCCTTAAGGTGGTGGTCACCGACCCCACTGGCAGCACCGGCAACACGATCTACGTCTGGGCGCCTGGTGGCTGCAGTCCTTGTTCGCCAACGTGCAAGTGCTAGCGGTGGTTGAAGGTTTTCCCGAGACGTGGAGTGACCCCGGATTCCGAAGAACCTTCGGGAGGCGTTCGAGCGCGCACGGCACGGCCTGTAGTCGTGCAGGCAGACCTCCTTTGACCGGGACGATGCTGGCCCTCGTCGTGTTGCTTGGACCGCCGAAGCTTGCAGCGGGGCAACACCCCACGGCTCCCGACTACGGTCTTGCCGTCGGTTCGACCGCGCTCATCGTGGCCGACTGGTCGCAGTCGCTGCGAATTGCACGGAACCCAGCCCGCTGGGCGAGGGTCAATCCCCTACTTGGCCAGCACCCCAGCGAGGGGCGCGCGAACAGCTTCTTGTCGCTGGCCGTGGTATCGAACGGTGGAGCCCTCCTTCTGCCCAAGACCTCGCGCCGGATTTGGGACGCTGATGCTACCGCCCTCGAGATGTTCGCGGTGATACGCAATCTCTCGGGTGGCATCTCGGTCGGCTTTTAGGAGTCGCGGGGTCCCGGTGAGGTGGCTGCGGTGTGTGGTTGACTTAGTCGTAAGACTTAGCTAATGTAGTCCTCATGCCAAAGTACAACGTCCACGAAGCCAAGACCCACCTCTCGAAGCTCCTGGAGCGCGTGTCCGCCGGCGAGGAAGTGATCATCGCCAGGTCCGGCGTGCCGGTCGCGCGACTCGTGCCCGCCGCGCCGGTGCAGGAGCGCTCTCTGGGAACCGAGAAGGGTCGCGTCTTCGTCGCCGACGACTTCGACGCGCCACTGCCCAAGGATCTCCTCAAGGCCTTTGAGAAGTGAGGGTTCTCCTCGATACGCAAGCCTGGCTGTGGATGCTCGCCGCGCCAGAGCGCCTCGCTCCCGCTACTCGGAAACTCCTCACGAAGTCGGCCAATGAGTTGCTGCTGTCCGCCGCGAGCGCGTGGGAGATCGCCATCAAGCACGGCCTCGGCAAGTTGCGCCTCCCGGACGCGCCCGAGCGAGCGGTCCCGGAGCTCATGGCTCGCACCGGCGTCGTCCCCCTACCCGTGCTCCATCGCCACGCCCTCCGTGTTGCGACGTTGCCGCCCAAGCACCGCGACCCGTTCGATCGGATGCTCGTGGCCCAGGCCCAGATCGAGGACCTGTCGATCCTCACCGCCGATCGGAGCTTCCGGCTGTACGAGGTGAGGGTGATCGCAGCCTGATTGTGCCGCTGATCTGGTTATTAGGAGTGACAGGCGGACGGGCCTGATCGATGTAGGGGCGCAGCATGCTGCGCCCCTACCAGATAGGTGGACTGAAACGCGACCGCCCGGGAGCGATCCCGGGCGCTTGTCGTTTTCGGGTGTTGGATGCGTGGGTTCGGTTGTGACGGGCGGGCGAGGGCGTTGCAGACTCGAGTGTGCCGCCCCCTTGCCCCTCTACGCCCGAGGAGCTGAAACTATGGGCATGGTTGCCCCGGTCTACTACACGGTCGATATGGTGCGCGCGTTGCCGGACGACGGCAACCGTTACGAGGTGGTGCACGGGGAGCTGCTGGTGACCCCGGCGCCGCGGGCATGGCATGAAGAAGTGGTCGGGCGACTGTACCGAGCCCTGTGCCAGTACCTGGAGCGCGAACCGGTCGGGCACGCGTTCGGGTCGCGTGCCGACATCACGTGGGGCCGCTATGTGGGCGTGGAGCCGGACGTGTTCGTCGTTCCCTTGGCGCAAGCCCGCACGCTCGAGTGGCGTGAGATGCGCGATCTACTGCTGGTGGCCGAGGTCTTGAGTCCGTCGTCGGCGCGCGCCGACCGGTTCACCAAGCGGCGGCTGTACCAAGAGCGGCGGATCCCCGTGTACTGGGTCGTGGACGGGGATGAACGCCTGGTAGAAGTGTGGACTCCGGAGGCCGAATTCCCGGTCGTCGAACGGGAGCGGGTGAGGTGGCATCCGGCGGACGCCGGGCGATCGTTCATGCTGGAGCTCGCGGCGCTGTTCCGGCCGATCTGAGCGCGTGCGGAGGAAGAGTCATGGCGACGCAGGTCAGCTGGGACATCCGGAGAGATGGGCGGGCATGGGTCGGCGACGAGGCCAGACAGCGCTATGAGCTTACGCCGGAGAAGTTCGAGATGTACGAGGGTAAGCTGTTCTGGAGCGACGAAGACCGGTTGAACCTGCTCGGTTTGCTCCTCGAGAACGTGGGGGCTGCGCGGGCGGTCCGATTGGGCGATCCGGCCGTCTGGCGCAAGGCGATCGCTGAACTGTGAAGACCCGAGAGCGTAGAAGCCGCTGGCCTGCCGAGTCCGTTCCCCGAGGAAGTGGGAGTGGACTGGAGTGCAGGTGTGCCAGATCGATGTAGGGGCGCGGCATGAATCGCCGAACAGTCGTCGCAGCCGCAGTTGTCTTCCTGCAGCCCCTGCTCGCTGCCTCCCAATCTACGAACTCAACGGCGTCGAAAGCCAAGCCCGTCACACCCGGCAACCCAGGCGACGCAGTCACCGTCCCTAACTGGGTGCCCGTCCCCGATTGCTCCCGCACTGTACCAGAAGCGGAGGAAGTACGGACAATGGGACTATAAGCAACGGGCGTTCAAATATCGCGATTTCACACAGCTTAACTTCGGCGCGACGGGCAGCGCAGCCGGTTTCGACCCGCAGGCGCTGCTCGCATTGGCCCAGGCGTCAAAGCCGACGCCGGAGGACGTCAAGAGCCTTGACTATCCTGAACTCCAAGCCGGCTTTATCCGAGCCGCCCGGTCGCTCGACAGCCTGCGCAAGATGGCGGAAGAGGATGCGCACGCAATCCGAATCGCGCCTGATTTCACTTGGCTTGACAGCAATACCAGGTGGCCCCGCGACGACATCGGTTTCAGCCAAGCACGCTGGAGGGAATATCGTTCCCTTTTCGAAGCGTTGTCCTTGCCGGAAGGGATCGTTCGTACGGAGGATTTCCCAGGCGCGATCTTCTTCATTGCTCGCGTGCGAGGATTGTGCATCGGTGGCTCAAGCGCAGGTTACGTGTATTCGACCAGGCCGCTCACGCCTACGGTCGCGGCGCCGATAGAGGCTTTGGACGCGGAAGCGCGGGCGACCCCCAGCCGCCATTACGCATATGTATTTAAAACTCTGCACGCTGGCTGGTACGCGTTCTACGAAGTGGATTGGTGACTCGGTGTCGACCTTACATTGGTGGTTGCAGGAAACCGAGGCATCCACATATATGCCCTTACCGCTCGCCCTGACGCACCTCGAGCAGGGCGGCGAGACTGTCCATCGGGGCGCCCCAACGGCGGCGGTACGGCCACGTCCTGGGGGCGGGTGAGGGCCGGGCGCACCAGCGCCATGAGCTGCGCGAGGCCCAGTCGATGAGGTTTTGGCTCGCTCTAGTGCATGGCGCATCATACCCACCTGATAGTCGTGTCGTAACCCCTTGGGGCCGTTCTTACGGCTTGGCCTCTTGCGCCTGGCCACGGGCGTGGGGCGCGAGGGTGGGGGTGGGGTTGGGGTTGCCGGGGCGGGCCTTTCCCCTCTATTTTGCAAGGATATTTAGCAACTTTTTTCCAGGGGTTATGCCGACCATCAATCAGCTCGTCCGGCACGGTCGCCGCGACATGGAAGCAAAAGAGAAGGCGCCCGCACTGCGCGGCAATCCGCAGAAGCGCGGGGTCTGCACTCGCGTCTACACCACGACGCCCAAGAAGCCGAACTCGGCGCTCCGCAAGGTCGCCCGTGTCCGGCTGACCAACGGCTTCGAGGTGACGGCCTACATCCCGGGCGAAGGGCATAACCTGCAGGAGCACTCGATCGTGATGATCCGCGGCGGGCGCGTGAAGGACCTGCCGGGCGTGCGCTACCATATCATCCGCGGCACGCTCGACGCCGCCGGCGTGAACGAGCGCAAGCAGTCGCGCTCTAAGTACGGGGCCAAGCGGCCCAAGCCGGCGGCCACATGAGCCGCAGAAAGAAAGCGGTCCGTCGGCCGGTGCCGCCCGATCCGCGCTACGACAGCCAGACCGTCTCCAAGTTCTTGAACAACCTGATGGAGCGGGGCAAGAAGTCGCTCGCCGAGCGGGTGTTTTATTCGGCGATGGACCTGATCGAGCAGCGCACCGGCCAGCCGGGCGTGAACATCTTCAAGCAGGCACTCTCCAATGTGA
>WNGQ01014865.1_pt1 | contig 12594 bp, 10 predicted proteins | sample 5407661 | NCBI WGS metagenome assembly WNGQ01 (sample SAMN13153382, study PRJNA577476) | soil metagenome | isolation source: 60 cm soil or saprolite under Garry oak tree replicate 2 | place: USA:California | collected 2016-06-15
AGACTTCGGAAGTGCTGTTTGCTCTGATCCCGGACGACGACTCAGGGCGACTGACCGCTGGCTTGCAGCTGGCGAAACTTCTCTATACCCGTGCTCAAGTGTCGCAGGCCAGGGAACTTCTACTGCAATTGGCAGAGAACGGCGTGGTGAGCGCTGATTTACAGGCTCTTCTCGGTAACTGCTTTGAATCGGAACGTCAGCCTAGCCTTGCGCTCCAGGCCTACCAGCGTGCGATCCAAGCGGACCCTTCGCGAATTGATTATTACGAAGACCTGATTTCGCTGCTGTTGTACTTGCGTAAAACGAACGATGCAATCCGCCTCGTGAATCATGCGCTCGAGATTGCGCCACATGATGCCCGACCCTGGGTGTGGAAAGGAAATGTGGACCTGCGAAGCAACGCACAGAAAGATGCGATGGAGAGTTACCGGCACGCTGCTAAGTTAGACAGCTCGAATGCCGATGCAATAGTTGGCGTCGCTGCCGTTTATTTCGCCACCGGTCAGAGCGACGCCGCGATTGCGGAGTACAAAGCTGGAATTGTCCGATTTCCGAACGATGCACGTTTTTATGTCGCGTGTGCGGAAATGTTATTGGCCTCTCCCGATTCCCTTAAGCTGCAGGCGCAGGCGGAAAGTCTGCTACAAAAAGCGGTGAAACTGACGCCGCGATCGGCGGAAGCTCACTATCTGCTTGGTCAATTGGCCATGCAACAGAGTCGATTGAAGGATGCAGAAACAGAATTCTCCCTCTCTCTCCAATCGGATCCTGATCGGAGCAAGGCGCATTTTGCATTGTCAGTTGTCTACCGAAGGATGGGACGGACCGACGATGCGACTAAGGAATTTGCACTCTATGAGGGTTTGAAGCAAGCGGAAGAAAGTGGAACGGCAGCTGGGATGATGGCGTCGGGAAAGCCATGAAGCCTTCCCACATCTTGCACAGAGGAGCTGATAGCCCGGATCAACTGCCCGCCACTTTGTCACGACGTCACTTCCTTTGTGCACTCTCAGTGGCCACAATTGGTCAGTTCTTTCCTCGCGTTCTGATTGCATCTGACGCACGTCCGAAGCCCATCTTTTCGGAGGTTACTGCCGAGGCCGGTATCGCATGGCGACAGTTCAACGGCATTTCGCCGGATCGCTATCTGATCGAAACCATGGGCGGAGGAGTCGGCCTGTTCGACTTTGATGACGATGGCTGGTTGGATATTTTCTTGTTGAATGGGGGTGAGACGCCTAGAGGTAAAAGTGAAAAGCCTCTGCAAAACGCTTTATATCGCAACTTGGGCAACGGAAAGTTTGTTGATGTTGCTGCGGAAGCGAGACTGGGTCAAGTGAAGAACTACCAAATGGGAGTCGCGATCGCGGATTTTGACAACGACGGCCACCAGGATATCTTCATCACTGGATTTCCCGGTTGCACGCTGTATCACAATAACGGCAATGGCACATTCACGGATGTCTCGGCAGATGCAGGGCTTCAGAACACAGGTAGATGGGCCTCGGGCGCTGCCTGGTTTGATTACGATCGCGATGGATTTCTAGATCTTGTCGTCTGCAACTATGCGGAGTTGTCGTTCGAGGGTATCGCCCCGAACTGCGAGTTTGTCAATGTTCGAACGTACTGTGAGCAGCGTGTCTATAAAGGGATGCCTCTAACCATCTACCACAACAATCGCAATGGTACCTTTACCGACGTCAGTGGACCGTCGGGCCTGGGTCGGTTTGTCGGACGAGCGCTCGGGGTCGTCGCGATTGACATCGATTCTGATGGCTGGCCGGATCTATTCGTGGCACGCGATGCCTCACCCAATCTTCTGCTGCTGAACAAACATGACGGAACTTTTGTGGACGTCGGGTTAGAGGCGGAAGTCGCATTCGACAACAACGGCAATGCCAAGGCCGGAATGGGCGTGGACGCGGGCGACGTAAATGGCGACGGGCGTCCGGATGTTGTGGTCACGAATTTCAATTTCGAATACCCTTCCCTATTTCTCAATCGTGGAGACCTCCCTTTTGAAGATTGGACACGAGCTTCACACTTAGCTGGCCCCACGAGATTGGACGTGGGATGGGGTGTGCACTTTCTCGACTTTGACAATGATGGACTTCTCGACCTGATGATTGTGAACGGCCATGTCATTGAGGTGATTGAATCGTTGCAACCCCAGGTGAAGTACAAGGAACAACCTCTGCTTCTGCACAACTCAGGCAACGCCGTCTTCGAAGATGTGAGTTCCAAGGCAGGAACCGCATTTTCACGAGGTTATCTGGCACGCGGACTGGCGATCGGGGATTGGGACAACGATGGTGCGCCGGACGCAATATTCACGTGCATTGGCGACCGTCCCGTGTTGCTGCGCAATAACGTGGGCCAGAGAAATTCCTGGATCGGACTGCGTCTGGTCGGCGTCAAGAGCAATCGGGACGCAATCGGAGCGAAGCTGACGCTTCGAGTTGGTGTTAAAAAACTGACACGTTGGCTGACTGGCGGTTCGAGCTATCTCTCTTCCCATGACAAACGCATTCTATTTGGTTTGGGAAAGCTGACCGCCAGCCATACCGTGGACGTTGACATCATCTGGCCAAATGGGGGGACGCAAGTCGCATCTTCGCTCGAGATCAACCGTTATCACCGAATCGTTGAGCAGGTGACGAAGTAGAGTTGCGCTCGGAATTTACCGCGGCAAGGGCACGACCGATACTTCCCTGAAGTAAACCTCGGATCCCGGATGATTCTGCAGGCCAATGAAGCCGGAGTCCGGACGCGGCCCTCGATCCGGATCATGAGAGCCAGGAGGTTTCGCCGGCACAGGCTGTCCCTCTGTAAAGTCCGTGGTCTTTATCGAGTTGAGGTACACGATTGTGCGCGGCCCATCAATTGTTATGTCCATCGTGTTCCACTCGCCGATCGGTTTAATCGGGCGCGCCAAAGCCCTTGTAAATGTGTAAAGCACGCCGGTGCACGAGTAGTCGTCAGGCCAGTCGCCAATTTCGACCTCGTAACCTCGGTTGATCGGCATCCACGGCTCAGTAGGCTTGTCCGGTATGCGAATAAAAACCCCGGAGTCGGATTCCTTCGCGCTGAGTTTGAAGACAACCCGAATGGTGGCATGGGCAACCTTTTCTCGTGTGTACCAAAGCATGCCCATTCCACCCTCTGTCTTCATCGTGCCGTCCGTTACAACAAACGAGCCTGGACCGACTTGTTGCCAGCCATCGAGATCCTTCCCATTAAATAGAGCGTGGCTGGACTGTTGAGCAGCCAGGGAATTGGTAGTGGCAATGACGAACAAACAGATGGCCATTCCATAGAGCTCAGATTTACGTAAATTGCGGGCTGAACAATTCATGGCTTCATCGCGTGACCTGGGTTAAAAACGATCCCACGATCTCTAACAGGGGTGGCAGCAACCGTCAAATTGACCTCGGCACGCTCCAGGGGAACGGGGCTGCCAGTTTTTAGTGCTTGACACTACATTTCGGACGGTGCTAAAAACGCAGCCGATGTAACCGCTATCAGAAAGCGGTTTCATGAATTGAGGGAAGCGATGGGCGGGCAAGGGGTAGAGCGCCGGGAAATTCTCCGCTACATTGGAATCGCTGCGGTGGCGGGCTCGTTTCCCGGCTTTAGCCGATGGGCCTTTGCCTGCCCGCAGAATCACCCCCAGACATCTCCCCCAGCCGGCTCGGGTGCGTACAAACCTCTGTTCTTTTCTCCGCAGCACTACCGGATGGTGGAGCATCTCGCCGAGATGATCATTCCCGAAGATGACACCCCCGGAGCCAAGAAAGCGGGCGTGGCTGAGTTTATTGACTTCATGGTTGCGAACCGCGTGCCAGTGAGCACATCCCACGACATTCGTTCGACCGACGATGCAATTGCGGCCGGGAATGATGCGCAAACTAGATTTCTCGCAGGGCTTGATTGGATCAACGCGCGCAGCCGCTCGGAATTCGGGCGGGAGTTTATGGACTGTACGCCCGAACAGCAGAACAGTCTGATGGAAGAACTTGCCTACAAAGCCAAATACAAGCCCACGACCGAAGGCGGACGCGCATTTTTTCAGATGATCAGGGACTACACCGTCGTGGGCTACTACACGACGGAACTTGGCTTGAAGAGTATCGGCTATNAGAGTATCGGCTATCCCGGGCTTCGCACTGTATGGCCAAAGATGCCGGGGTGCGCCCATCCCGACGATCCGGAGCACGCGAACCTTCGTGAACCAGCGAGCCCGGACATCTCGACCCGGCCCGGCAAGAACTAGCGAGGACGTTTTGGACCCCAAAATGTACGACGCGATTGTGGTGGGAACTGGCGCCGGCGGCGGCACAGCCATGAAGATTCTGTGCGAAGCAGGCCTCCAGGTCTGCGCTATTAACTCGGGACCGCGTACAGACCCGGAGAATGACTATCGCAATCACCGGCAGGTTTACGACCTGAAGTATCGCGGCTACGGCGATCCCCTGCGATTGAAGGGCAAAGCGCACCAGGAGCCTTACTCGGTCGAAGAGTCCGAATACAGTGAGGGAAGAGATCTATTCGAGCACGACATTGCGTATTCAAACGCCCCGGGCACGGACTGGTACTGGAAACGGTGCAAGGCAACCGGCGGGAAAGCCAATTTTTGGGGGCGCTCCTCGGCGCGCTTTGGCGACATCGATTTCAAGGCCGCAGACCTGGATGGGGTGGGTGAAAACTGGCCGGTAGATTACGCGGAGATTGCGCCATGGTTTTCCAAGGCCGAGCGATACATGGGCGTGGCCAGCACGATTCAGAATCGGCCCAGTAATCCCGATGGCGAGTACCTGCCGCCCATGCCCTTTCGCTGTATTGATTACATCATCCAGAAGGGAGCCGAAAAAATCGGCGTCCCGTACCTGCCCGACCGCTGCGCTCAGCTCACGACGGACCACAACAATCATCCTGCCTGTCACTACTGCGGGAACTGCAGCCGCGGCTGTGATGTTGGATCTTTTTTCTCTCCCACGTGGTTTACCATCCCGGAAGCTGAAGCCACCAAGAACCTCACTCTCCTGACCAATTCTCTGGTGCGAGGTGTCCTGGTTGACGAGAACGGCATGGCGAAGGGCGTCGCGTTTATAGACCGCGCTGCCCGAAAAGAAGTGGAAGTTTATGCCAAGGTGATTGTGCTGGCCGCATCCTGCGTCGAAACCGCGCACATCATGTTGAATTCGAAGTCCCGCCACTGGCCCACTGGCATCGCAAATTCCAGCGGACAGCTGGGGCGCAATCTGTGCGAGCACCTGTACGGCAACCCCGGCTATGGCTACCTGCCACGGCTTCTGGGCCATCCCGTGACGCCTGACAACATTGCCGATTCCACGGTTGCCTGGATGCCGCGCTGGCAGAATTTGAAAAATCCGCGGGAAGAAAAATTTATCCGGGGCTATTCCGTGTACATGGGAGGCGGTTGTGGAGAGTTCCCAGGGTACTACGGACAGATCGAAGGCTTCGGCGCGGGATTCAAGCGCGATATCAAGCGTTACTATCCAAGTACACTCGGGGCGCTGATCCAGGCGCCAACCCTTCCCAGCCCGACCAACTATGTCGACATTGACCCGGAAAAGCAGGAACCAGCCTGCACGAAACTGGAGTCTGCAGGTTTGGAAATGATTCCAAGACCTCGGTTACGAACAAGTGGGCGCAGGCCCATGACGTTCCCAATCTTTACATTTGTGACGCAAGCATTTTCCCCAGCTGTACTGACAAGACGACCACGATGCCCATCGTCGCCTTCACCATGCGCACGTGCGATCACATGTTGAGCAATTTCAAGAAAGGTATTCACAAACGCGCATGAAAGATCGGAAGGTGAAAGATCGGAAGGTGAAGGATCTGAGAATTGCGCACCCATGCCGTCAAATGACGGGGCGGGACGGGCGCAGGCACAAAATCCAGCGTGACAGGGAGCCGCACATGTTGAACCTAGCGCGAAGAGTTGCCGTTTGCATTCTTGCGGTCTTGATGTTGGGACCTGCGTCCATCGTTCTCTCCCAGAGCAACAATGCTTCTATCGACGGAGAAATTACCGACCCGAACGGAGCGGTGGTCGCAGGGGCCACGGTGGATCTGACGTCCAAGGACACGAACCAGTCGTCCCACTTTGTGTCAGACGCCAATGGTCTCTACTCTTTCCGGAACGTAGTGCCCGGTACTTATCAGCTGAAAGTGAAAGCGCAAGCTTTTGGTGAGTATGTGCAGGACGGCATTATCGTGCGCGTAGGCTACCCGATACGCCAGAACGTCGCGTTGAAGCTTGAGAGTACTACCCAACAGGTTGAAGTCATTGCCGATGCCTCTCCGCTCAATTTCGAAAATGCGGAATTGCGCGGCAGCATCGATCCGGAAGTGATTCAGGACGTTCCGTTGCTGGTATCGGGATCGATCCGCTCCGCAGCAAACTTTGCTTCGCTCCTGCCTGGCGTGGTTCGTGGTTCTGGGGACGTTGCCGGCGCGCATGTGAACGGCGGTCAGTCGCAGACCGGCATTGTGGTGCTCGACGGTATCGCCTTGTACAACTCCTCTGGTACCCAAGGACTTACGGGAGCGGTTCTCGACTTCCCGCAATCCCCGGACCTCATCAGCGAGTTTCAGGTGCTGACGTCAAACTATGACGCACAGTACGGAAGCGCGGGAGGAGTAACCGTCGAACACGTGAAGTCAGGTACGAATAGGTTTCACGGCACGGCTTACGAATTCAATCGAAATTCCTCGTTCAACGCCATCCAATGGGGTATCCCCGCCGAAAAAAAGGCACAGGACATCGAGAATGATTTTGGAGGTAATTTCGGAGGTCCACTGAAGCTGCCTTTCTGGAAAAACAGGGACCACCGAACTTTTTTCTTCGCCAACTTTGAAGCTTTCAGGATCAGGGGTGCCCTCAAGCGACCCACAATTTCTATACCTTCACTTGCGGAACGGCAGGGAGATTTTCGCGATTGGAGCGAGAAGATTTACGATCCGGCGACGCATCAACAGTTCATGGGCTGCGACGGCAGTACTCCAAACGTAATCTGTGCTGACGATCCCCGCTTGCAGAACTCGCTTGCCAAGCAATGGTTGCAATTCCTCCCAGATCCGACTTCTCCCGGTCCATTGAACAACTATCTGGCTCCCGCGCAGCCGGACTTCTTAGGTACGGATGCCTATAGCATTACCGAGAAAATTGACGAATACATTGGTTCGAAAGATCACATCTCGGAAATGTTCTATTACAAGTATCTGCCCAGAACGACATTCACAAGTCTCCCGGTAACGATCAGTGATAGCGGTACATCCTTCAAACGGACCTCGGTATGGCGAGTCGCCTGGGACCACACTTTGAGTCCCAAGCTGGTGAACCGCCTGGCGTTTGGTTTTCAAGACGATAAGTTCTATGGTGGCGGAATCGATGGTGATTCTGCTGACAAGCTGCCCCAGATTCCCGGTGTGGCCAGCCACGCATATCCTCCACAGATAACCTTCAGCGACAGCTTCGAGCCGTTCGGTACGGGAGCGGGCGATCCCAACATTCAACCGTGGCTGGCGCCCGCGTACATCATTAACGACGCGGTGTCTATGACCAGAGGGAAGCACACCATTTCCTTCGGCGGCGAGCTGCGATTTGCGCAGAACTCTGCGATCTTTCTCGGGGGCCAGTCGGGATCTTTCGGTTTCGCGCGCGGAGAAACCAGCCTCAGCCAGGTGGGTGGCAGCCCAATCGCCAGCTTCCTGCTGGAGCAGGTGGACTCAGCCTCGGCACAGTTTGATACCTCAACTAACATTGACGCACGCACCAAGAGCTTTAGCCTGTTTGCAGGCGACACCTGGCGCGTAACGCCTAAATTGACGATTTCGCCGGGCATTCATTGGGAAGTGGACCCGGCCCCGCTTGAGGCAAAAGACCGCTTCTCGTATTTTGACCCAACCCTTCCCAACCCCGGCGCGGGCAATCTGTCCGGCGCCGTAGCTTTTGCCGGCCATGGTGCGGGGCGCTCCGGTAGAAGATTCCCTGAGGACACTTGGTACGGCGGGATCGCGCCTCGCATCGGTTTGGCATATGCTCTCACCGCCAAAACCGTCGTCCGTTCCGGATACGGAATCTTTTACGACAATGCGAACATGCCTGGTTGGGCTGGGGGAATCTCACAGGATGGCTACAATGCCACTGCCGTGTTCGGCAGTTCACAGGGCGGTACGCAAGCGGCGTTTGTCCTGAGTGACGGTTTGCCGTCGAATCATCCCGTGCCGCCAAACTTGGTGTCAACCTTTGACAATGGCCAAAACACCCCCGTTTATCGGGCACGCACGGCCAACCGGCTTCCCTATGCGCAACAGTGGAATCTAACGGTTGAGCAGCAATTCACGGACCGTGCCTATGTTTCAGCGTCCTATGTCGGAACCAAAGGTACCCGTCTGTTGTCACAAATCGCTCCAATAAACGTAGTGGACCCACGTTTTCTCGCGCTACGTGATCAATTGAACGACAAGTTTCTGCCGGGGGACACGGAGGTGGACGGTGTGCCTGCGCCCTTCCCGGATTTCGCGACGGTCGTGACAGGATGCGATCCCTCGGTTGCGCAGGCGCTGCGACCCTTCCCGCAGTATTGCAACACCATCCCGGGCCTAAACGAAAATAAGGGCAGCTCGACGTATCACGCGTTTCAGTTGAAGGCAGAACACCGTTTCTCCAAGGGCTTGTGGGCCCTGCTGTCCTACACCAATTCAAAGCTGATCACGAACGCTGACAATGCCGAGAGCCTTTTGAATCCCACATACTTTTCGCCTTTCGAGGTGTCCCGCAATAGATCGCTTGCGATCGAAGATGTTCCGCAGGCGTTGAACATCGCCTACAGCTACGAACTTCCGTTAGGACGGGGCAAACCCTGGTTGAACCAGGGCGGATTATCGAACGCGGTGCTTGGCGGCTGGACATTCAACGGAGTGTATCGCGTCCAGTCCGGAATTCCCCTCCAGATTTCGTCTTCGAGATGCAACGTGCCGTCACAGTTCATTAACTTCTGTTCGCCGGCATTGCTGCCTGGCGCCTCCCCATTTTTGCAGTCACCGACCCATTTCGACCCGTCCACGCCTGTGTTAAACGTGAACTCGTTCGAACCGGCCTCTGGTTTTGACTTCTATACAGGCAAAGGACCACGCGTTCAGAATTTCCGGCAACCGGGCTATAGTGATTTCGACATCGGCCTGGAAAAGTCGTTTCACATCACCGAGCGGTTTACGTTCCAGCTGCGCGGAGACGCCTTCAACGTCCTCAATGCGCACCACTTCAATAGTGTCGGAGCATTTATACAGTCCAGTGGACTGGGCGGCAGCGCATTCGACACCGATGTCGCAAGTCCAGACTTTGGAATATGGAATGGAGGCGTGAGCTCGCCGAGGAATATTCAGGTGTCGGGCCGTATCTCGTTCTAGAGGGAGTGACGTGGCAGCACATGAGGACAATTGCAAATTGGGAAAAGGGGAGTGTTACGGGACCTGCCACGCGTGCAACGTCAAGTTTCTTCTGTGAAGGTCCACTGCAATCAATCCAAACCTTGCGGCGCGCTTGCGGGAGTTGCACAAATGCAGCACCTACAGGGATCTTTGCGAATGATGCGGGGCGGCCGCATTGGCAGGAGACGATGTGGGGGACACTACGCGCTCAAAGTACAAGGCGGTGATGAGTGGCGTTTATTCCTTCGCAATCTCCGAGGAGGTCCTGCCTGCGATCGTCCAGTTGGAGGACGGTAATTTTGTGTCTGCAAACCCGTGTTCCCGCGTAAAAGGCATCGCCTTAGTCTCGGACTATGAAGCGATGAGTCTTGAACCTGAACAGACATTCCGGGTGCTTGAATATTTGAAGCACCTGGAATGCACGCTCGTTCTCCTGATCGCGGTCACGGGCCTGCGAATGTCCGATGCATTGGGCCTGCGTTGGGTGGACATTCTTTTTGAAAAAGGTCTCATCAAGATTCGGCGGACCTACGTCCACTACGTGTTGCAGGACGGAGCCAAGACTCGTGCATCGAAGACTTCAGTGGAGATGCATTCACTGTTGGCTGCAGTGCTGACGAGTTGGAACGAGCAGACGCTGTATAGCAAACCTGAGGATTACGTTTTCGCTAGCGACAAGCTCCATGGCGAAAAACCGAGGGTAGGGTCAATGATCGTGCAAGACTTCCTGAGACCCGCTGCTCTGAAAGCTGGGGTGATCAAGGTTGACCCACCACCATTAGAAAGGAAGCCAAGGAATGACGAAATGTATGGAATCCGAATCTCTTGATCTCGGTTCCATCCATATCGAAAGTCCGGCCATGCTGTCGTCCAGGCAACCTTGCGGCATACCCGGCTCGACATGACCCTGTATTACTCCCATGCCCGCAGGCCACAAAAACGGGCGGCTCAGGGCAGGATGCTCGAAGCTGTGCTCGGAAGCGAGCGGGTGCTGCAACGGGAGCCAGACAGCATTCAGTAGCAACGGCATGGATAGAGGAACTTGTGTACAATGATGAACTTACCGCAAATGTGGGCGCTTAACTCAGCGGTAGAGTGCCATCCTCACACGGTGGAAGTCATAGGTTCAAATCCTATAGCGCCCACCATCTATTCTCCTCACGCGTGCAATCACTTGCGCGTGTTTGGCTTTTCTACTCCGCAGAAATTCAGCCCGATGCCAGCCCGATGGAATCATTGGGTTGACTCCAACGCGGGCTTCATCTTGAGCAACTGGTCCATGTACATGCGCTGAGCGTCCAACGCCTTTCCGAAGTTCCCATGCGTGTAAACCGCCGTCATGTCGGGTTTGGCATGACGCAGCATCGTCTGACTGACAGTGATGTCCTTCGTGGTTTCGTTCGCCCAGGTGCTTAGGCTATGGCGGAAGCAGTGCCAGCCAAAACGCTCACGTTCACTTACCAGTCCCAAGTCGATTGCGGCTGGTTTGACGAACTGGGCGTTCATGCTCTGCCCCCACAATGGCTGTTTGCCTTTCAGGGTCGCGCGAGGCGAGGACAAAATTGTCATCCTTGCCGTACTCGGTCTGTTGATACAACTCAAGAATGTTTGCTTCGAGAGACTCACACATCGGGACTGGTGCTTTGCTGGCTTTGGTCTTGGTACGATTCAAAATCTCTCCACGCCGGAACACCTGCTCAATCGAGATCTTGTTCTCGCGCCATAAGACATGACCCCAGCGGAGTCCAAGACATTCGGAAATGCGCACACCTGTGGCAGCGACCAGCAGCACGGCAATGTTTACCGGACTGGGCAGACGTGCCACCAGTGAGAAAACCTCTTCCGGAGTGAGAAGTCGGATCCTCGGATGTCCTTGCGGGCACCGCAGATCGGAAGACGCAAAAACGAACTCTGTGCAGATTGGCCGCTGCAATCAAACTGCAAATCCTGGACAAATTGTTTTGCTGTGCGGAAGCGGCTCTCCGCTACCACATAGTTCCGATGCGGAAACGGGTATAATCTCTGTATGCCGAGAGCAGCCTTATTTACGCTGCTGGTCGCTTCCGTTCTGAACGGGTCTCTGCAAGCACAGCGAGCAACCGCGACATTTCACGGCAATGCTGCCGGACAGCCTGTTCGCTCAGGTTTTGCCGGGCAGCGCGGCTTCCCAAACAGATTCTTTCCAAGACGCGGATTCGTTCCAAGCGGTTTTCACCGCCACGACGGCTTCAGTTCCATTTTTGTCCCATATTCTGACTGGTACGACGGGCCGGTTGGGTACGAGCAGCCCGATGCTGAAGCAGTGAGGAACGGGCCTGTGCCCCCAGTAGAAATTCTGCGGACACCGGAACCTCCTATACCCAAGGCGCAGGTCATCGAAATTCCGGGCGTTGCAGATTCAACCGCCGCGAAAGTGCTACCGCCGACCATTCATCTTGGCAAACGGAGAGCGACTGGAAACTCGGTGGTATGTGCTCACAGCAAGCAATTTGTCTGTCCGCATCGACCGTCAGCAGCGCACCGTCCCGCTTGACATGCTCGACATCAACGCGACGATTACCGCCAATCGCGAACAGGGAATTGATTTGCGGATTCCCGCCGACCGGAATGAGATTTCCTTAAGCTTCTGAAAAGCCAATCAATACGCCGGATTTGCTTCACCGACTAGCCCTGCGGTTTTCACCGACTGATCCAATATCACAAGAGTTGGGCGCAGCACCCCAATGCAACCTTTGTGCTGATAAGCGGAAAACGAAGTTTTCACGGCTTATGCCTCGGCGGAATCGGCTTGTGCCTCCGCTGCGAAATGAGCACCCGACCAAGCCCCGCCTAGGTACACAAATTGCGCTCTTCGATTCGCCAAAGCAGGACACGACGTTCTGGTGCGTTTGCAATTGCAGATTCGCCTACTGCCTTTAGAATTTTGCAATTGATTTCCAAACTGCCACTTAATTCTGGCTCTGCCAGTGGGCTGGCTCATTCATTATTCAGCGGAGATTAATCGCAAGTGTAAGTGTTGCAATGGTATAATTTCTGTTGTGTCGAGAACAGCCTACCTCATTTTGACAATTCGGAGAGTTCTGACGTGGCTCTAAAAATCTACCGCACCCGTACTGGCGCAGTCCTGACTGA
>WNGQ01010466.1_pt1 | contig 12593 bp, 13 predicted proteins | sample 5407661 | NCBI WGS metagenome assembly WNGQ01 (sample SAMN13153382, study PRJNA577476) | soil metagenome | isolation source: 60 cm soil or saprolite under Garry oak tree replicate 2 | place: USA:California | collected 2016-06-15
CCCACAGCCCTTCCAACGGTGGCAACCCCAACTGGCCGCCTGACGGCCAGCATATCGCGTTCCATAGCACCCGCGACGGCGTCGGCCAGATCTTCGTCATGAATGTAGACGGCACCGGTTTGATCCAGCTCACCCACAACGCCTTCAACAATTTCGCCCCCGCCTGGTCGCCCAACGGCCAGCAGATCGCGTTCTATAGCGACCGCGACGGCGACAACGAGATCTTCATCATGAATGCGGACGGGACCGGCGAGACCCAGCTGACCGACAACGTCTTCAACGATTTTGGCCCTATGTGGTCTCCCGACGGCAAGCAGATCACGTTCAACAGCGACCGCAACGGCCACTTTGAGATCTTCACCATGCACCCGGACGGGTCTGGCGTGACCCAGCTAACGAACACCGCCGGTGTCGTCAACATCACCGACATTGACCCCGCGTGGTCGCCTGACGGCAGGGAGTTGGCATTCTCAAGCAACCGCGACGGCGACTTCGAGATCTTCGTCATGAACGCGGACGGCACCGGGGTGACCGCGCTGACTCACCACAGCGCCGGCTTCTTCGACGGCTTTCCCAAATGGTCGCCTAACGGGATGCACCTCGCGTTCCATAGCAACCGCGACGGCATCTTCCAAATCTTCGCCATGAATGCTGACGGCACGGGCCTGACCCAGCTTACCCACGCCGGTGGGTTCGGCGATTTCGTTCCCGAATGGGAGATGCGCAGCGTGCCCCGCTAGCTTGTCGGCGAGCGCCCCGAGTTGGTCCCCGCGTCGCTCGCGAACTTGCGGCCCTCGGTAACGGGCGCATATTGGAAGGCAACTCAGATGCTATGAACCCCGGGGCGCGACGTCGTGCGGCTCGCCCATGCCTCGAGGGGAGCAAATCGCGAGACCGGCTGAGTGGGGAACACCCACTTGGCCGGTTTTTCTAGTCTACGGCCCGTGGACAACGGCGCCGCCGTAAAACGGTAGGTAAGGAGATCCTATGAAACGACTGTGTCTCGCGGCAGTGGTATCGTGTCTCGCCGCCCCAGCGGCCCTGGCCCAGGAGCACTTCACGGAGGGGGCGGTTTGGGAGTGCAACTCCTACCGCACCAAGCAGGGGCATTTCGATGACTACATGAAGTACCTGCGACAGAACTTCCTTCCGCCGAGCCAGGAGGCGAAGAAGGCCGGCCTCGTGCTGGATCAGAAGGTCTACGTGCACGTGCCCACAAACCCGACCGAGCCGGATGTTGTGCTCTGCACGCTGTACACCAGCTTCGCCAAGGCGCTCGACTACGATGCCGGCGATGAGGCAAAGGCCAAGGAGATTGCGGCGAAACATTGGAAGACCCTGGATGAGCAGAAGCAGCGCGACATGGCCTCAAAGCGCTTTGAGTTCCGGGACTTCTTCGGCACGGCCTTCTATCGGGAAGTCACCCTGAAGCCGATGCCGTAGACACTTGCAACCCGCCACGGCTCACCGAGGAGGTCACCAGCCGAGCAGCGTGCCCGGTCAGGGTCTGCAAACGACGCTCGTTCGGCTGAAGTGATGGGAGGTGCTCATGCGTCTATCTTCTCGCACATTGCTGCGGACCGCCGCAGTTCTATTCGCCGCACTGCTGCCGGCGGCCGGGTGTCGACCGGCGGCGAGCGATGCACCTTCACTCTCGGCTCAGGATCTAGCGGCCATCAAGACCACGGTCGCCACCTGGAAGCAGGCCAGTCTCGCCGGGGATTGGTCTTCCTTCTTCGGTCAATTCACCGAGGATGCCGTTTGGATGGGTCCCAAAGGTCCGCCAATCGAAGGACTCCCTGCGATGAGGAACGGTACGTGGCTGCGGGCGCGCGAAGAGGAGCTGGTACCCATTCAGGTCGAGGGTCGAGGGGATCTTGCCTTCGCTCGCGGGACCGTTTCCCTGCTGCTCGACGAGAAGGGCGGCGTCAAGCGAGCGGGAACCTTTCTCACGGTGTTGCGCAAGCAGCTAGGGGGTTCCTGGCGGATGGCCGTCCACAGCGTCGTGTTCTGATTGGGTCGGAGGTACATCTGAATGCGTACCTCACGCACTGCATGGCGGCGCGCGCCGACTTCCCCGTGAACACGGTAAGTGTGATCAATGATCGCCGTATTCACGAGCGCCAATCGAGGCAGCTTTGCCCACCTAGAGGCACCATCTCGGTGCTCGGCCGCCGACTGATCCTCGCGGTCGTAGGCGGCACGTTGGCGTGTAGCAACGAGCCTACCGCCCCAGCCGTCCCAAACGCACCCACCAGTCTAGCCGCCGCCGCGCATAAGAGCCGGGTCACCGTATCCTGGACCCCGGCGAACGGTGCCGACCGGTACAACCTCTACTGGGCGACGACGTCGGGCGTCACGAAGGCAACGGGAGCCCGCCTCAGCGGAGTGACCAGCCCCTTCGAGCACACCGGACTCACGAATGGTACGACCTACTTCTATGTCGTCACCGCGGAAAACGCGGGCGGTGAGAGCCGCGAATCGGCTCAGGCGAGCGCAACACCCGCGAATTCGGCGCCGGCCGCCGCCCCGGGACCGGACCAGACCGCGGCCACGGGTGCGACCGTGACCCTGGACGGCTCGGGTAGCGCTGATCCCGACGGCGACGCGCTGACGTTTGCCTGGACCCAGGTCTCGGGAACGACCGTGACGCTGGTCGGCCCCACGACGGTGCACCCGACGTTCGCAGCTCCCCGTCACCTCGGCGTGTTACAGTTTTCCCTGATTGTGAGCGACGGTCAGGCTACATCCCAGCCCGGAACCGTGTCGATCGCGGTCGACCGATTCTCGCAGTTTGCCGTCGCCACCGGCGTGGCTCCCGGCAATTCCGACACGGAAACGCCTGGGAAGCTGGCCGCAGTCATGGTCGGCCGGAACGTCCTGCTGGTTTCCTGCCGGCTCGTCGGCTCGCCGCTTGGGCTGTTTGGCACAATCGTCGATACCGCTGGACACGTCCTTCAGTCCTTCCCCATCGCGTCGCACAACTGCGACTTTCCCAGACCCTCCGTGGCGTCGGACGGGACCGGTTTCTTGGTCGTGTTTCACCGTGGCGACGGGATCTTTGCGACGAGACTATCGGGGGCCCCGGGGTACAGCGTCCTGAGTGAAGCGACGGTTTCGACCGGAACCTCCAACTTCGCGCCGGTCGTGGCGTTCGGCGCCACGGGGTACTTCGTGGTGTGGGAGAAGTTCGGTAGCTCGGACTACGATATCTACGGTGCGAAAGTGGGAACGGACGGACAGGCCTCGGCCGAGATCCCGGTCTTTGTCGCGACCGGAGAGCAGGTCGAGCCGGCGATCGCGTTCGATGGTGTGAACTACCTGGTGATCTGGCGAGATACCAGAACCGGGGCGGGCCCCAGTTCCGATACGGACATCTTCGGCACGAGAGTGGCGCCGGACGGCACGGTGCTCGATGCGACCGGCATCGCAATTTCGACCGCGCCCAACCCGCAGGGCGAGCCGGCGCTCACGTTCGACGGGACGAACTACTTCGCTGTGTGGTCGGATGCGCGACGCTATCCGGCCCAAACCCAGCCGCCGGCGGATGTCTTCGGGACCCGCATCAGCCCCGCCGGAACGTTGCTCGACGGGACCTCGGACGCGGGTGGCATCGCCATCTCCACGGCCGCCGTCACTCCGAATGTTACGGCCTATCCGTCGGCAGTATTCGACGGAACTCACATCTTCGTGATTTTCTCCGTGGTGGGGTTCTCGCCGCCGGCAGGCATCTACTACGCGCGGGTGGCCACCAATGGAACCTTGATCGATCAGCCTCCCGATCAACTTCGGCCTTCGATCAGCGGACCTCCGCCGAGCTACTCGAGGCCCGTTTACCCGGTCATCGTGTCGAACGGCCTGCGCTCAGTCCTTGCCTGGGTGAACGACACCGAGCTCTCCGGTGCGGCAAAGGACGTCGTCGGCGTGACCATGGATCCGTTTTGACGGCAAGGGCTCCTCCGCTCACGCCGTGATCGTCAGCTTGTGGCCTTTGGCCTTGAATGACCCCGCTAAGCCCGCCTTTTCGACCGACTTCATGTAGGCCTCGTCCGGACTGACCTCCTTCTTCTCGACCAGGTCGAGCAGCGCGTCGTTCAGGGTCAGCATGCCGAGCTGCTTCGACGTCTGGATGATCGAGGGGATCTGGAACGTCGTCGATCCGCGGGAAACTGGTCGATGATGCGGTCCACGGTGGATGCGGCCGTGGTCGTGTGCAGCGTCCCGAACACGAGGTGGCCGGTCTCCGCCGTTTCGATGGCGATCGCAATGGTCTCGAGATCGCGCATCTCGCCCACCAGCACGATGTCCGGGTCCTCGCGCAGCGCCGACCGCAGCGCCCGCTTGAAGCTGTCGGTGTGCACCCCCACTTGCCGCTGCGTGATGACGCATTTCTTGTTCTCGTGCACGAACTCGATCGGGTCCTCGATCGTGATAATGTGGTCCGTGCGCGTCCGATTGATCAGATCCACCAGCGCGCACAGCGTGGTGGACTTCCCCGAGCCGGTCGGCCCGGTGACGAGCACCAGGCCTTTCGTCAGGTAGCAGAGCTGCTGTACTTCCTTCGAGATGTTGAGCTGCTCGACGCTCACCACCTGGGCGGGGATCACGCGGAATACGGCCATCGGCCCTTTACGGTCGCGCGCCGCGTTCACCCGGAACCGGGCGAGCCCGGCGATTTCGTACGCGAAGTCCGAGTCGCCCGTCTCCTTCCACTCGCCGCGGTTGCGCTCCGGCATGACCGCCAGGAGCATCAGCTCGAGGTGCTCCATGCTGACCGGTGGTGTGGCCTGCCGCTTCATCTCCCCGTGCGTGCGGAAGATGGGGGGCTCCCCAACGCGCAAATGCAGGTCCGAGGAGGCCGACTGCACGAGCTTCTTGAGCAGCTCGCCCAGGGCTCGCTCCGCGCCCTTGTACTGCGTTGCGGCGAAGTCGCCGGGTAGGCCGGCGGACGAAGTGGTCGCCGAGGCAGTCGCGGGCGCCTCGACCATGGGTGCGGCGGCAATGACGGAGGGCTTCGGCGGACGCGGCGGAGGTGCGGCGGACGGGGAGGCTCCCGCGACGGCGGGTGCCCGCTGGGCTGCCGGAGCGGGAGCTGCCGGGCTCGCCGCGGGAGGGGCGGCCTCGGCCGACCGGGCAGCGGCGGGAGTCTCGATCCGCGCGACGACCGCCGTCAGCCGCCCCATGTCCGGCACGATCCGCACCCGCACCATGCCGCGGTCCGCCACGTACTCGAACTCCGTCTCGGCCATCTTGTCGATATGGTCCGCCGACTCGGAGGGCGCCACCTCCACGAGCAGTGCGTAGATGTGCTGATCGGTGAGGGGCTGCCGGCTCACCTTCCGCGGCTTGCCGTCCTTCACCATAGTGACGGGCTCATCCGGCAGGAGGTACAGCTGATCGCCCTTCTCCCGGAGCAGAACGTCGACGAATGGATCGATCCGTGGTGCCATCGCTCAGGCCAGTGGGCGCGCGTACAGCACGTACGCACGGTTGACGTAATGGGTCGCCGCATGGGTCCAGACGGCGAAGAACGGGTCGCGGGAGGCATTGAGATAGTCGAGCAGGCGCGCGTGGTGCTCGGGCAGCTCGGCACTCGCCCAGCCCCCGATCTTGGACCCGCCCGCCAGGACCACCTCGACGCCGAGCATCCGCGCGGCCGAGAGCCGGGCCGGGTCGGCGATCGGCGCCTGGCGATCGACCGAGAGTGAGACCGTCTGTACCTTCGAGATGAGCAGGACGTCGTGGTTCGCCGCGGGCCGGAACGCGAAGAAGCCTTCGGGCCGGTTCAGGAGCTCCAGGACCGTCTCCGGACCGTCGTGGTGGGGGACGCGCTCCATCACGTAGATCTGGCCCGGCTGGGACGTCCCCTGCGTCAAGAGCAGATTCGCGGGGACGGGTGTGCGGGGAAGGGACAGGTCGGGCACGGCAGAATCATAATCACTTCGGCCCGCATTGCACTGAGACCGGCGGCGTCCGGGAACAACCGATCTGCTCGTCCATGCCGCTCGCAATAGGGCCGCAGGCGGTGGTTTGCGCCCCCTCGCGGGCCGCCTGCTCGCTGGGCCCGACGGCCGCCGCGCAGTTGGTCCGGCCGCGGAACTCCATGCACACGCGGCACTGCACCTTGGCTCGCGCGGTGGTCATGAAAAAAAACAGCGCCGCGACCGCGAGGACGGCGGCGATGCTGTAAAGTGTCGAACGCTTCATGATCCCAAACTAGGTACCGCGGCGAACCTGTCAACGACGAGAGCCGGGCGGAACGTCGCCGCCCGGCTCTCGCTGTCCCCGGTCCCGGCGCGCTTCCCTCAGCGCCTGGCGACCTTCTTCCGTCGCTCGGGCGATGGCTCGTGGAACTGCTGCTGCTCCGTCGAGCCCTCCATCGCGGTCACGGACGATTGCCCGCCGGTCGCGATCTGGGTGATCTCGTCGAAGTAGCCCACGCCGACGAATTCCTGGTGCCGCACGGCCGCGTAGCCGTCTTTCTCCGAAGCGAACTCGCGACTCTGCAGCTCCGAGTAGGCGGCCATCCCCTTGTCCTTGTAGGCGCGCGCCAGCTCGAACATGCTGTGATTCAGCGCGTGGAACGCGGACAGAGTCACGAACTGGAACTTGTAGTTCAGCGCGCCCAGCTCCTGCTGGAAGGCGGCGATCTGGGCCTCGCTCAGGTGCTTGCGCCAGTTGAACGACGGCGAGCAGTTGTACGCCAGCAACTTGCCCGGGTACTTCGCGTGGATCGCCTCGGCGAACTTGGTCGCTTCCGCCAGATCCGGCTTCGACGTCTCGAACCAGAGCAGGTCGGCATAGGGCGCATAGGCGAGCGCGCGCGCGATGGCCGCGTCGACGCCATCCCGCACCCGGAAGAAGCCTTCGGCGGTCCGCTCGCCGGTCACGAAGCGCTGGTCGTACTCGTCGCAGTCGCTGGTGAGCAGCGTCGCGCTGTTCGCGTCGGTGCGCGCGATCAGGATCGTGTCCACCCCGCACACGTCCGTCGCCAGCCGCGCCGCTACCAGCTTCGTGACGAACTCGCTCGTCGGCACGAGCACCTTGCCGCCCAGATGGCCGCACTTCTTCACCGACGCAAGCTGATCCTCGAAGTGCACGCCGGCGGCGCCGGCGTCGATCATGTTCTTCATGATCTCGAAAGCGTGTAGCGGGCCGCCGAACCCCGCCTCGGCGTCGGCCACGAGCGGCGCAAACCAGTAGGTCGCGTCATCGCCCTTCATATGCGCGATCTCGTCGGCGCGCTTCAAGGCGTTGTTGAGGCGACGGAGCAGCGCGGGAACGGAATCGGAGGGGTAGAGGCTCTGGTCGGGGTACATCTCGAGCGCATTATTGGCATCGGCCGCCACCTGCCAGCCGCTCACATAGATCGCCTTGAGCCCCGCCTGCACCTGCTGGATCGCCTGATTGCCGGTGATCGCGGACAGCACGGCGACGTAATCGTCATCCTGGAACAGCTGCCACAGGCGGGCCGCGCCGTACCGGGCGAGCGAGTACTCGATGTCGATCGAGCCCCGCAGGCGGTACACGTCTGCCGCCGTGTACGGTCGGGTGACGCCCTTCCAGCGGCTCCCCGTCTTCCACGCTTGCTCGAGGGAAGTGATGTACGGCTGCTTATCCATGGTACCCGTCCGTGGTGGGTCGAGCGGTGTCAGTCCAGATACTCGTATGCTACCGTCGTGAGGAACTCCGCAAAGTCCGCGCCGGTAGCGAGCTCGGCCAGAATCCGGCCCGCTAGCGAAAACTTATCGTGCCCTGGGCCCTCGGGCCCTACCCGTTCGGGTAGGGCCTGCACCAATTCGGCGATGATTTGTAGCACCATAGCTGCACTCACGGGTCGACCATCCTGCAGGCGGGCACCGTGGCGCAGCCACTGCCACACCTGAGCACGCGAGATCTCGGCCGTCGCCGCATCCTCCATGAGGTTGTTGATGGGCACGCAGCCCAAGCCGCCGAGCCAGGCTGCGAGGTATTGCAGCGCGACGCCGAGGTTGGTATGCAGGCCGTCCGCGGTGATTTCCCCGGCGGGCGTGGCCAGCAGGTCTCGCGCCGTGACGCGCACGTCCTCCCGCTTGCGACCGATCTGGTGCGGCCCGGACATGTGACCGTCGAACACCTCACGGGCGACGGAAACGAGGGCGGGGTGCGCGACCCAGGTGCCGTCGTGTCCCTGGCGGACCTCGCGCAGCTTGTCCTGGCGGACCTTCTCGAGCGCCTGGGCGTTCAGCGCGGGGTCTCGCTTGTTCGGAATCTGAGCCGCCATCCCTCCCAGGGCGTGAATCCCACGGCGGTGACAGGTTCGGACCACCAGGTCCGCGTAGGCGTGCAGGAACGGCTGCTCCATGGTGACGCGCGCGCGATCGGGGAGGACGCATTCGGGCCGGCGGCGCAGCTTCTTGATGTAGCTGAAGATGTAGTCCCACCGCCCGCAGTTGAGCCCGGCCGAGTGGTCGCGCAGCTCCCACAGGATCTCGTCCGTCTCGAACGCCGCGAGGATCGTCTCGATCAGCACCGTCGCGCGGATCGTACCGCGCGGAATCCCGAGCGCGTCCTGCGCGAACACGAAGACGTCGTTCCAGAGGCGCGCCTCGAGGTGGCTCTCGAGCTTCGGGAGATAGAAGTAGGGTCCCGAGCCGCTCGCGACGAGCGCCGCCGCGGTGTGGAAGAAGGTGAGTCCGAAATCGAACAACGACGCGGACACGGGCTGCCCGTCGACGACCAGATGCTTCTCGACCAGGTGCCAGCCGCGGGGCCGCACGACGAGCGTCGCAGTCCTGGGCTCGAGCGCGTAGCGCTTTCCATCGGGACTGGTGTAGGTGATCGTGCGGGTGACGGCGTCGCGCACGTTCTGCTGGCCGCGCACGTTGTTCTCCCACGTGGGCGCGTTGGAATCCTCGAAGTCCGCCATGAAGACGCTGGCACCCGAGTTGAGCGCGTTGATCATCATCTTCCGCTCCACCGGACCGGTGATCTCGACCCGGCGGTCGGTCAGGTCGGGGCGGATCGGCGCGACGGTCCACTCGCTGTCCCGGATCTGCTTTGTCTCGGGCAGGAAGTCGGGCAACCGGCCGGCATCGAGCTCCTGCTGGCGCTCGCGCCGCCGCGCGAGCAGCCGTTGGCGCTCTGCCTCGAAGCGGCGTGCCAGTGCGCCCAGAAACCCGAGCGCGGCGGGGCTCAGAATGTCGGCACAGTCTGACGGTGGGGGGGTGACGACGCGGATGCCGGGATCGCTCGCGGGCATGACCGAAACATAATTGCTAGGTTAGACGGCCCACATGACCATCGCCCTCGGCCTTGTCGCCCTGTGCCTGCTCCTCCTGGGGGCCGCCGTGGGCGCGACGGCGCTGCGGGCGGTGCGGGTGCGGCACTGGCTGGGCGGGACGGTTCGGGGACTCGTCGCGCTGCTGCTGCTCGCGCTCGCCGCCCTGGCGGCCACGGTGACGGTGGGCCTGCAGGGCTACCGTGCCCTCACCTTCGAGGAGGTGGCGGCCACCGTGCGTACGGAGCCGGTGGCGCCGCAGCGTTTCCGCGCCACCATCACCCTGCCGGACCACCGCCTCGCGATGTACGACCTGGCGGGTGACGCCTTCTACGTGGACGCCCACGTCCTCAAGTGGCACCCGTGGGCCAGCCTGCTCGGCCTGCGCACGGTGTACGAGCTGGATCGCGTCGCGGGGCGCTACAACGCGGTGGCGGACGAGCGGACGCAGCCCCATACCGCGTACGAGCTCGCGCGCTCGAAGCCGGTCGATCTCTTCTCGATGGCGCGCCGCCGCCTGCTCGGGCCGCTGGTGGACGCGGAGTACGGGTCCGCGACGTTCGTGGCGGCGACCCGGCCCGCGATCTTCGAGGTGCGCGTGTCGACCACCGGTCTGCTGGCGCGGCCGGTGCCGAGCAGGCCGACTCCTTAACAGGGGCCCCAACCAAGTCGGCGCGGCCGGCATCCTAGCAGCGTGACCGGCCCGGGGGGGCGGGGGGGCGCTGCGATGCACTCGGACCCGACCGATCTGATTCACCGCGCGCAGCAGGGCGACCGGACCGCGTTCGAGGCGCTGTACCGCGCGCATTCGGGTCGGGTGTACGCGCTGTGCCTGCGTCTCACGGCCGATCGGGCGTTGGCCGAGGAGCGGACGCAGGACGCATTCGTCCGGGCGTGGGAGCGGCTGGCCACTTTCCGGGGCGAGAGCGCGTTCTCCTCCTGGCTCTATCGACTCACCGTAAACGAGGTGCTGCTCGAGCGGCGGGCGGAGCGGCGACGGGAGCAGCGCATCGTCACGACCGACGATCCGGCGGCGCTCGAGCGTCCCCGGCCCGCGATCGGGGGAGCGGGGATCGCGCTCGATCTCGAGCGTGCCGTCGCGGCACTCCCTCCGGGAGCGCGCGAGGTGTTCGTGTTGCACGATGTCGAAGGGTACCGGCATGAGGAGATCGCCCAGCTCACCGGCATCGCGGTGGGAACGTCGAAGGCGCAGTTGTTCCGGGCGCGCCGGCTGTTACGCGAGGCATTGAACCGATGATGTGTCCGCATATGGAGGCGACGCTCAACGAGTACGTGGACGGCACCCTGCCCGCCGGCGATCGGGCGGCGGTCGAAGCCCATCTGGCGGAGTGCGTGGGGTGTCGCACGGCGGTGGCCGAGCTGCGGGCGCTCGTCGCGGGAGCGGCAGCCCTGCCGACGACGGTCGAGCCGAGTCGGGATCTCTGGACGACGATTGAAGCGCGAATCGTGCAACGTGCAACGTATAACGTGCGACGAGCCTTTTGGCGCCGCGCGTTGGCGGCGGCGGCCGTGCTGGTAATCGCGTTGGGCCTCTACCGCCTGTTGCCGCCTTTTACCGCCCTCTACCGCCCGGCGGGGCGGGGATGGGTCGGGGTGCAAGCCGATTTCGAGCGCGCGACCGACGAGCTGAGCGGCATCCTGGCGGTAGAGCGCGGGCGCCTGCGGCCCGAGACCGTCGCGCTCCTGGAGCGGAATCTGGCGGTCATCGATGCCGCGATTGCGGAGTCCCGCGCCGCGCTGGCGCGCGATCCCGCGAACGCGGACCTGCGCCGGCTGTTCGCCGCGGCGTCGCGGCACAAGGTCGAGCTGCTCGAGTGGGCCACGCGCGTCGCGGCGAGCTGACTTCCAGCACGGAGGGGTCATGGTGAGAACGGGGACGTGGCTGACGGTCGCGCTGGCGCTGCTCGGGCGCCAGGCGACGGGGCAGGCGCGCGTCGACGAGCGCTGGCCACTCGACCCCGGCGGGTCCGTGCGCATCGTGAGTCCCTTCGGGAGAATCCGGGTACTCGGCTGGGATGCCGACAGCGTCGCGGTGTCCGGCCGGCTCGACGCCGGGGCGGGACGCTTCTACGCGACCGGCGATGCGGGCGCCCGAAAGCTGGGCGTCGACATCGCGGCCGACGCGCGGAACCCCGGTCGCGCCGAGCTCGAGGTCCGCGTGCCGCGGCGCGCTACGGTATGGGTGAGGGCGACGGCGGCGGACATCGACGTGGTAGGAATGGACGGGACGCTCGATCTGAGCACGGTGGGCGGAGCCGTCCACGTGGTCGGCACCCCGCAGGACGTTACTGCGGAGACCATGGATGGGCGCGTGGAGATCGCGGGGGGCACGGGCCGCGCCCGCGTCAAGAGCGTGAGCGGCGACATTCTGCTGCGCGGTGCGAGCGCAGATCTCGGCGCGTCCACTCTCAGCGGCGCCATCGTGGTGCGCGCGGCGGGGTGGCAGCGCGGCGGCACGGGTGTGCAGCGCGGCAAATTCGAGTCGGTGACGGGCGACATCAGCTTCGACGGTGAGCTGGGGCGGGGGGGCGGGCTCGAGCTCGAGAGCCAGAGCGGGAACATCGCGGTGCGGGTGCCGCCACAAACAATCGTGGACTTCGACGTGGTCACCATCCAGGGCACCATCACCAACACGCTCGGTCAGGGCGCGCAGCAGCCGAAGGCCCGGACGGGAGGCTCGGGGAAGGAGCTGCGGTTCTCGACCGGCGTCGGAGGGGCGCAGGTCACAGTTCGGAGCTTCAGAGGAGCTATCGTATTAGGACCCAAATGAAGCTCACTGCAGTCCTCGTGTGCGCACTTGCGTGTTCCGCAAACACGCCTGGTGGACCGCCACCGCCTGGTGCGACGGGGACCCTCGACCTGCAGCTCGTCGCGAGCGGGCTCAACAGTCCGCTGTACCTGACGGCCCCGATCGGGGATGCGCGACTCTTCATCGTCGAGCAGGCGGGGCGCATCAGGATCGTGCGAGCCGGACAACTTCTGGCGCGGCCGTTTCTCGATCTCACGGACCGCGTCGCCTCGAGCGGCGAGGAGGGCCTCCTGGGCTTGGCGTTCCACCCGAACTACGCCAGCAACGGCTATTTCTACGTCGATTACACTCACTTGAACAACGCGCGCGATACGTTGTACACATTGATCGAGCGCTACAGCGTCAGCGCCGTTCCGGACAGCGCGGACAGCGCGTCCCACAAGCTGCTTCTCCGCATCGTGCAGCCGTATCCGAATCATAACGGCGGGCTCGTGATGTTCGGGCCCGACGGGATGCTCTACATCGGCATGGGCGACGGGGGCGGGGCGGGCGATCCACAGAACC
>WNGQ01012822.1_pt1 | contig 12592 bp, 9 predicted proteins | sample 5407661 | NCBI WGS metagenome assembly WNGQ01 (sample SAMN13153382, study PRJNA577476) | soil metagenome | isolation source: 60 cm soil or saprolite under Garry oak tree replicate 2 | place: USA:California | collected 2016-06-15
AAGCCTGAGGATTACAAGTTGGCGCTCGACCGGCTGGCCGAGCGCGGCGTCTATGCCATCACTTCTTTCATTTTCGGCATGGACGGCGACACCCCCGGCGTCGCAAAGCGCACGCAGGCCGTGATGGATACATGGCCGCCGGGCCTGCCTGTTTACGGTTTGATGACGCCATATCCGGCGACTCCTCTCTACGACCGGCTCCTTAAAGATGGACGCCTGACGCGACCCAAACACTGGCTGGATTTCCGTCCGTTTCGCATGGCGTACACACCGGATCGGATCAGCATCGAGCAGGCTGAGACTGAGGTGCGGGAAGCGTGGACCGAAGCCTATAGCCCTCAATCGATCGCAAACGCGCTCTCTAGTATTCGAAATCGTCCTTTCCGCGAACGATCCTTGATGTTCTTCGCTAGGCTAGCCTTCCGCGGCATCTACTTTCCACAGATGCGTCGACGGCATTGGTTCTTGCTCATTTGGGGGAATCGTCACAGCCTGCTCTCACTCTGCCGTGAAGCACTCCTGCAATTCCGCGCAGATCGCCGGAAGCCGGATTCCCCTCCTGGAACAGGAGGAGTTGCTGCGCCATCCAGAAAAAAAGTGGTCAACAGACAACAATCAATCGGAACCTGACTACGCCCACTGCTACTGAGCGCACACGGAACCGATTGTCAATATAACGATAGACGGTGGGACTCGGAACCGAACGGGCAATATGCTGGTACCGATGCCGGTAGCCACGTACAAGTGGCGCCCATCCTCGACAATGTGACCGGCAGCAAATCTCTGCCCATACCGGGACGGCACGACGGGGGGACCCAACAGCGGTAATCGCACTTGTCCGCCATGAGTATGTCCCGCCACGGTCAGAGTGACGTTGCTGGGTATCTCGGGAAACACATCTGGATTATGCGTCATCACCAGTAGCGGAACGTCTGCATCTGTCACGCCGGCAAGCGCTGCTTTCACATCGTGCCGCATCGTCCAAAAGTCGCTCACTCCCGCCACCCAAACGTTGCCTGCCGGCGTGTCAACTCTCACGGCCTGATCCTGGAGAACGCGGATCCCGCTGCCCTTCAGAGCTCGCCCCACTCGCCGGGCGTCCAACCAGGCATCATGGTTTCCGAGGACAGAGTAGACACCCGCCGGAGCTCTCAGTGTGCCAAGTTGGCGGGCAATATCTTCTGGTGGAATAAAGGATCCTCCGATGACACCTTGCACGACCAGATCACCAAGGACAAAAACAAGGTCCGGCGTCGCGGCATTCGTGCGCGCAACTATCTCAGCGAGCCTGGACAGCCCGTTGAACGGCGATCCCACGTGGAGATCCGTAAGCACCGCCACGCGAAGCGGTTTTTCGAGCGTCCATTGAACCGCGACACACTCATCATTCAGTTGCAGACTCGCCGGTTCCCACCAGACAGCCCAGAGAACCAGGATTCCGACAGTGCACCCTGTTCCGAGGAGAACACGCCTCGGCTGCATAAGAGCTCCAAAATCGATTTCGGGGTCAAAAGACGATCTTCGCGGCAAATTGAATCACGCGAGGATTGGAAGTCCCCAAAATTTGTCCGAAGTTGGACTGGCGTACCAGTTGGCCGCCTGTCAGAGCATAGAGCGTGTTGCGGACAGCATTGGGAGAGGTTGCCGGGGTAGCGCCGACATTGTATCGATTGAAGATGTTGAATGCTTCGAAGATGAACTGCAGCTTCGCGCGTTCAGTGACGGGCACTTCGCGTGTGACTCGTGGGTCGAGGCTTACAGTCGCAGGTATTCTGAACGTGTTTCTTCCCAAGTCGGGCGCCCGATCGGTGCGATTGTTGCCGTCGTTATTCAGATCTGCGTTAACGAGGCCCGTGTAAGGTTGTCCGCTCTGAGCGGTGAAGATTGCGGCGAACTGCCATCCTTCAAGAACACGTTTCAGCACCGGACTGGCCAGATCCTGCGCATATCGCAGATCCCAGACACCGCTAACCACTAAACGATGCGGTTGATCGTTGCTTCCAACCGCCCGGTCGTCGCGGAGGTTCAGCGGGTTTTGAACGTATTTCGCATCGTCGGATCCTTGCGGCACGACCGCCGTTGCATCCGGCGCGTCATCGATGACTTTCGACCACGTATAGGCTCCCTTTAACTGGAGGTTGTGGGAGTAACGTTTGGTCAGCTCGATGGTCAGGCCATGGTAGACCGAGTTTGCGGTGCTTTCGAACGCGATGATGCGATCGAAAGCCGTGAATGGCCGGATACTCGGAAATCTTTTGTATGTTAACGTCCGGCCTTCACCGGCCACGGTGATCGTGGCATCTGCAGGAGTACCCACATTGATGTCATGGGATCGGTGCAAATGAACGCCGCGGACAACGAGATAAGTGGCCGTGACAGCGACGTCGTTCGTCAAGCCGTATTCGACGGCCAGATTGCCCTGGTGGGTGTACGGGGTGACGTAGTTTTTGTCGAAAAAGAAAATCGTCGGCAGTGGCGGCGCCGCGCCGGCGGGTATCGAATCGAACTTGTTGGGATAGGTCGGAACGGCGTTCCCGGTGAACGTGATGGTCTGCACGTTGAGACCATTATTCGAGTGCGCCGTCCCGATCATGATGGACGGCGTCCTGGCGAAGAAAATGCCATATCCCGCTCGCACCACGAGCTTTTCCGAATTGGAAGCCGGGCGCCATGCGATGCCGAGGCGTGGGGCGAAATTGTTCTTGTCGACCGCAATTCTGCTCGTGTCAATTCCAGCCGCTGCGAGCTGCGGGCTGGGATTTTTTGTCGTCGGCTGGGCGAGGCTTTGCACGTCATATCGGACGCCGAGATTGAGCGTGAGTCTGCTGTTCACACGCCAGTCGTCCTGAAAGAAACCGGCAAACTCGGCAAGATTCGGTTTAGTGGTGGCCCCAGTTGTTCCGTCGCCGGCAAACGCCTGCACGTAGCGTTCGCCGGAGGCTGTCGGACGGCCGCTCGTGAAACCCGCGAGGCTATTGAACCGGTAAGATCCCGAGAAGTTGCCTGGGAAGAAATTCAGAATCCTGTCGATATTCAAATCTCCACCGAACTTGAAGTTGTGCAGGCCCGCGATGAACGAAACGTTATCCGCGAACTGGCCGCGCTTGATGGTCGTCTCGCGGGGACTGAAGAAGTTGCGCCCAATCGTCAGTACGGTCTGGCCGCCTTCAAAGATCGTTGCTTCGGGGTTCGCGCTGTTGGCTTCGCCCGGTTCTTTGTCCCGCGCGTACTGTGCACGGAACTCGTTGAACAACCGGCTGGTGAGAATCGAACTGACCGAACCATTCAATGTATCCGTTTTGACCAGCGAATCGCCGGTGTGCTCGAACGCGTTCTGCGGTCCGCCGGCCTCGCCGCCTCCGCCCGTGTAGTTTTGATGGTTGTATCGCAGCGAAATGCGGTGGTCCGAGGTCGCCTGCCAATCCCCTTTGCCGAGGAATGTGTCTTGATTCTGCGTGCGGTTCCAGCTTTTTGCGAGTGGCGACAAACGCTGAATCGCACTCTGTGTAGGCAGGTCCAGGGGCACGACTGGTGGCAGATTCAAGAAGACGATGTTCTGGACCGTATTGCGCTGCCCGTCATAGTTGAAGAAGAAGAACCCTTTGTCCTTTACAATCGGGCCGCCGGCGCTCACGCCAAACTGATTAAAGTGGTACGGCGATCTCCCTCGCGGCGGAACGGCGACCTTGTTGATGACATCGTTCGCATTGACCGATTTGTCCCGGTAGAACCAGAAACCTGTTCCATGCAAATCGTTCGTTCCGGATTTCGTTACGACGTTGATAACGGCGCCGCCGGCCCGGCCGAACTCTGCGGAGTACCCGTTCGAGTTCACCTGAAACTCCTTCACCGCATCCTGACTGAACTGGAATGGGGCCCGGCCCGAGCCGGTGCGTCCGGTGGCTTGACCGAAGAAGGTGTTGTTATTATCGGCGCCGTCAATGACAAGACTGTTCATTGTTCCGCGCTGTCCGGCAAAACTGATATCGCCAGCGCGTACGTCGCGAGTCACACCGGGAGTCAGCAGGACGAAGTCGATGAAGTTGCGCCCGTTTACGGGTAGGTTCGCGACTTCGCGGTCGTCCACAGTGGAACTGACCTGTGTTCGAGTAATCTCGACCAGGGGCGCGTCTTCAGTAACGGAAACCGCCTGCGCCGTTCCGGCAACCACAAGCTGAATGTTCATGGTCACGGTCTGTCCGACTGTCAATTCCACTCCTGTCCGCTGAAAAGTGCTGAAGCCCGACCCCTCGGCGGAAACATCGTAGTGGCCGACAAGCAACAGCGGAGCGCGGAAGAGTCCGTGATCGTCGGTCAAGAGCACACGAACAATTCCCGTTTCCACGTTCTTGAGAGAAATGTTCACGTCCGGTAATACGGCGCCGGTCTGGTCTGACAATGTTCCTTCAATCGTTCCCGTGGTCGCCTGGGATTGGATACCGGCAAGTGCCCTCTCGTTAGTTGTGAGCAACAGCAGAAGCAGGATGATCGATATCAAAACGCTTTTTCCGGTCATGTCTTCTCCTCCGAATGTTTGGCTACGCGAAAACAAATCAAATGGAAAAATATTGAATCCATTCGCGAGCGATAGTACATTGCGCGTCAAGAACTTCAAGCATACAAGAAGAAGCAAAAGATGCATTCGAGAAGACGCGGCTGCCCAACCTCGTACAGCTTCCGTCTAGAACTGCTGACCGCCACCAATACTCCGAAGTTTCTGAATCCGGAAAGCCGGTTTGGGCGCGGCACTTTCGGCCGGATCACAGCTCAGGCAGGATTTCCGAGGATCATTCAGTATATGATCCGCTATGAATTCTGATTTGGAGGCCGTCGCTGACCTTCATGGGGTAGAGCCAGAGAACGTTCTGCTGGGTGCGGGTTCGAGTGAAATCCTGAAAATCGTGGATGACGCCTTCCTGCCTGATCACAAGTTGGTCGTCGGTGTGGACCCAACCTATGAGACCGTCTACCGTTACGCCACGAACGGCAAAGCGCGGGCGATCACGATCCCGCTGACGGAAGATCACCAGGCCGACGTGAAAGCCATCATCCGCGCGACCAAATTGAACGCTCGCGATGTCGGTTTGGTATACATCTGTAATCCAAACAATCCCACGGGCAAGATCGTTCCCAAGGACGAGATCAAGCTGCTGCTCAACAGCATTCCGGAAGAAATCCCGGTACTGATCGACGAAGCCTACCACCACTTCGTCGAAGATCCGAACTATGAGTCGTCCATGAAATACGTCCTCGAAGGCCGCAAGGTGATCGTCGCCCGTACGTTCTCCAAGATCGCGGGTCTCGCGGGTATGCGGCTGGGTTATGCCATTGCTCCGGCCGAAATCATTGAACGGCTGGCACCGTTGGTAGTGACCTATAGCACCAACGCCGTCGTCAAGTACGGCGCGGTCGCTGCGCTGAAGGACAAGACGTACGAGGCAAAATTGAAGCAGCTCAACAAGCAAATCCGCGACAAGACCACGAATGAACTGAAGACCATGGGTTACGAAGTCATTCCGTCACAAACCAATTTCTTCATGGTCAACGTGAAGAAAGAGGTTACGCAGGTGGGCGAAGAATTCCTCAAAAAAGGCCTTCTCGTCGGCCGCAAGTTCCCTCCAATGAACGAATGGCTCCGCGTGTCCGTCGGCACGGAAGACGAAATGAATCGCTTCACGAAGGCATTCAAAGAGCTTTTCCCGGTCCAGAAGACAACGCAATCCAAAGCGGGCGCTTAAAATACCGAATGACCATACGTCGGCCCATTCGTGTAATTCGCGCAATTCGCGGCTAGGTGACTCCGCAAATCGTTGCCTGTGGATATCGAACCGTATTAGATTTCGAGTGCGACTTTCGAATGTGGAGCGGTCCGATTAATAGACGTGAATTCATTCTTTCCGGCGCGGGGTTCCTTTTTCAGATCGGTAGAATCAAAGAAAGCCTGATTATTCGATCTGAGGTTCCGGCAGATTTCGAGACGCCGATTCCTCTGCTCGATCGTCAGTGGCTCACACCGAACGATCTGCATTTCATCCGCTGCCACTTGCCGATTCCGCGGGTGGATCTGAATACGTGGAATCTCACAATCGAAGGGGAAGTCCAACAGCCGCTCAAGCTTGAGATGAAGGATATCCATGGCTTCAGGGAGACCAACCAGACGGTCACACTCGAATGTTCCGGCAACGGCCGTGTATATTCCGATCCGCCGGTTCCCGGGCTGCAGTGGGAGAAGGGGGCTGTCGGCACGGCTCGCTGGACAGGCATTTTGCTGCGTGATGTTTTGAACAAGGCTGGTGTGAAGCCAACCGCAAGGCACATCATCATCAACGGTGCGGACGTGCCGCCCGGCTCGGTACCGGATTTTGTCCGAAGCATCCCGATTGAAAAGGCCATGCATCCGGACACGATCCTCGCCTATCACATGAACGGCGTCGACATCCCGATCGAGCATGGCTTTCCCCTGCGATTGGTCGTTCCCGGTTGGGAGGCGGCATCGTCCACCAAGTGGATCGTGAATATTCGGGTCGCTGAAACTGAGGCCGACGGATATTTCATGCGCAATGCGTATCGAATTCCGAACCGGCCAGTGGCGCCCGGAACCGCCGTCGACCCGAAAGACATGATTCCGTATACGGCGCTCGATGTGAAATCGGTCTTCACGTCTCCGCTCGAAGACTCCACTACCCGCATCGGTTCTTCCATTGAGCTGCGTGGTTTCGCGTGGGCGGGCGTAGCGGACATCACTCGCGTTCACGTTTCAACCGACTTCGGCCGGACCTGGACCGCCGCCACTTTGGACGCGGATAAGGCAAAGTATGCGTGGCGCCGCTTCCGCCACGTCTGGAAGCCGACTCAACCGGGTTCCTACATCGCGATGTCGCGTGCCACGGATAGTCAGGGCAGGACGCAGCCCATCGCGGCGAGGTGGAACCCGGCCGGCTACCTCTACAACGTCATCGATAAGGTGCGCATCAATGTACAAGGTTAGCGCTTCAGCAATCGGTGCCCTGCTACTACTGATTCCGGCGCTGGCTACCGCTCAGGCCCAGGCAACGACGCAAATGGCGCAAAAGATGGAGAGCACGTGCACCGGCTTGTGTCACGGCCCAAGCCTGATTGCGCAACAACGCCTCGAGCGCGCCGGTTGGAGCAGGGAAGTCGATAAGATGATTCTTTGGGGAGCAAAGGTAGCCGATGCGGATAAGGACCCACTCATCGATTATCTGACCCGCACTTTCAACAGTAATCGACCGCGGCCCTCCACCTCGAAAACCGTACCGCAGGGCAATGGCATGGACATCTTCCAAATCTCCTGCATGAGTTGCCATGATGACAAGCCCATTGCCGCGCTCAAACTCGATCGCGCCGGTTGGAGTCGTCAGGTGGACCGAATGATCAATTGGGGCGCTTACGTCCCAACTGCGCGCAAAGAAGAATTGATCGAGTACCTGCTGGAGAATCTCTCGAAATGAGCGAATTGCCCTCCATGGAAAATGACGAGACGCAACTGAAGGGGCGCTCTGTGAGCGCCCGCTTTTCCTGGAATCAAGAAAAGGCTGGCGGTCCCGCTGGAACTGTCCTTCTCCCTCTGGGAGAAGGTGTGGCCCGAAGGGCCGGATGAGGGTGCTTTTCCAGCCCTCACCCGGCGCTTCGCGCCACCCTCTCCCAAAGGGAGAGGGACATGCCCGAAACAGGTTTCCAAATAGAGAATCCCATGAAACCCGCATCAATCCTGCTTCTGGAGCGAACCGCCTCCCGTAATTTGGACAAGAGAAGGGGAGAGGGACATTCCGAGAACAGGTCTCCCAAATCGAGGATTCACTAAAACAGTTCGTAATTTGGACAGATCTGCCCCTACAGCAGGCAGCCCGCGTTTCATTCTGCCTCGAAGAGAACGCGGGCTAAGGCCCGCGACTACAGCCAGGTTTCGTCGACCCATCCATCCAGGTCATAGTCGGCGAGGCACTGATCCACGAGCTTCAGACATTGGTCGAGCGCGCCAGCGCGTCGTGCGAAACTCACGGCATCCACACGGATCTGCTCGTGATTGCCGGCATAGTTCCGTTCATACAGCTCATGCCGGCCCCCAAACTCGCTGCCGATCGCGTCCCAGAGGAGCTTGAAAAGCTTGATGCGTTGAAGCGCCGTGGCGCCGGTGCCGCGATAATAGCGATCGATGAGAGGGCGCAACTCGGCGTCGAGCAAATCCTCGCGGCCCGATGGCGTGACGAGCGGCGCGCCGCCGAGAACATTCTCGATTATCGATTTGACGGCCGGCCATGCGGATGTGGCGAAGATCCGCATCGTCGCCGCATATTCGATCCGCGGAAGCAGGGAACCGCCCGGACCGGGCTGCGGATCGGCGGCGAGCGCGGTTGTCATGGCCCAAAGGAGCGTGCGCCACGCCACCACGTCACCGAGCGCGGCCTGAACACCACGAAACGTATCGGTGCCATTGCACGCCAGGCCACGTACCAGCAATCCCGTCATGAAATCGAGCTTCACGGCCAGGCGGGTGCCCGCTTGCAGGTTGTAGCGATTGAAAAAGCCGGACTCCGGAAAGAACGCGTTTGCGCGTTCGACGTTCCGGAAGACGAGGAAGTTCTCCCACGGGATGAGCGCCTCGTCGAAAATCAGCACCGCATCATTCTCGTCGAAACGGCTCGATAGCGGATGATCGAACGGACTGCGAGCGCTTTGCTCGTACGACGGCCGGCACAGCAGACGCGTTCCCGGCGTATCCATTGGGGCGATGAAGACAAGCGCAAAATCCTCCGCCTTGCCAGCCTCCAGGTGGGTCGCGCTGTTCTGGGCGACAAACGTCGCGTTCGTCAGCGCTGAGCCGGTCGCAAGCATCTTGGCGCCGCTGACAATCGCGCCGGCATCCGTCTCGCGTACGACGTGCAGGAACACGTCCTTAATTTCGTGTACCGGTTTCATGCGATCTACAGGAGGATTGATGAGCACGTGGTTCAGGAACAGCGCCTTCGACGCATAACGCCGATACCACTGACGGGCGTTGTTATCGTATGGAGCATAGAACTCCGGGTTCGCTCCGAGCGTCGCCATGAACGCAGCCTTGTAGTCGGGCGTGCGGCCCATGAAGCCATACGTGAGCCGCGCCCAGGACGCTATCGCGTCGCGCGCGGCGAGTAATTCCTCGGCCGAGTAGCTTGGTGCGAAGAACCGGTGCGTCCGGATGCCCTGCCTGTCCACGGTCGTCATGAGATCGCGGGCGGCTGGATCGCGCAACGCATCATAGAGCCTGGCGATGGATCGCGCGGAGTTGCGAAAGCCGGTATGCGTTGTGACGTCATCCACCCGCTCGCCGTACAAGTAGACGGCTCGCGTATCGCGGAGGCTGTCCAGGTACTCCGCGCCCGACATCAGTTCGTCAACAACCGGGGGCTTCGGCGCTGGATCGGTCGTTTGCATGCGCAAGAGTCTACATCAGTTCGGTGCCGCGCTATGAATCAGCCGCGAATGACACTTCCATTCGCGTCCTTCGCGTTATTCGCGGCTAATAATCTCTGGCACAGCCATTTACTTTCTCCTCCTCGATCTGAGAGAATCCAACCGAACCTCAATCCAACAAACAGGAGACGCTCATGGCGACATACAAGCTTCGCGTGAACGGCCGCCCGGTGACCGTCGAATCATGGGATCCGGCCCAGCCGCTGCTTTATGTGCTGCGCAACTCGCTCGGGCTCCACGGTCCGAAGTTTGGTTGCGGGCTCGGTCAATGTGGATCCTGCACAGTGCTGATCGACGGCAAGACCGCGCGCTCATGCATGGTTCCGGTGAGGCAGGCCGCAGGCCGCACGATTACAACTCTTGAAGGAATCGGCACACCCGAGAGGCCGGACCCTGTGCAGGCCGCCTTTATCGCCGAGCAAGCCGCCCAATGCGGCTATTGCACAAATGGCATGATCATGGCGTCAAGGGCGCTGCTCAATGGGACGCCGAATCCGAGCCCCGATCAAGTCAAGCAGCGGCTCGCGGGAAATCTATGCCGTTGTGGAACCCACACTCGCATTCTGAGCGCGGTGCTGCGCGCCGCCAAGGCGTAGGAGGCGATCATGAAATCCATTTCTTCCTTTTCCAGACGCGAGTTTCTCCGCACGGGAGGCGCGCTCGTTGTGAGTTTCGCACTCGGTGAAGTACTGCCGATACGCGGCATGGCCCAGGACTCCCCAGGCGGTGCCGCTCTCGGCAAACCGGTGGATCCGCGCGAGGTCGACAGTTTTCTAGCTATTCACAGCGATGGTTCCGTCACGATTTACACGAGCAAGGTGGATGTCGGCACGGGTTTGCGCATTGCTATGAGCCAAATGGTGTCCGAGGAACTCGGCATTCCGGTGGAACGCATCTCGGTCGTCGAGGGAGACACTGCTGTTACGCCCGATCAGGGAGGAACCGGCGGTAGCACCGGAATCCCGCGAGGCGCCGTGGAGGTTCGCCAGGCGGCGGCAACGGCGCGCCAGGCGCTTATCGGTCTTGGCGCCGGGCAACTCAAGAGGCCGGCTGCTGAACTGACGCTCGCCGACGGCCAGGTCCGGCCGGCCGCGGGCGGGCAAGGCATCGCGATCGGCACTCTGATTGGAGGCAAACGCCTTTCGTTGAAAGTCGACCCCAAGGCGGCCTTGAAGGATCCGGCCCGGCATACGGTCATCGGCAAACCGCTCCTGCGGCCCGATGTCCCCGCGAAATGTACCGGGCGGCATATCTATGTTCAAGATTTCTCCCTGCCTGGAATGCTGCACGGACGCGTGATCCATCCACCTGCAATCGGAGCAAAGCTTCTTACCGTGGATGAATCTTCCATACGCGACATTCCGGGCGCTCGTGTTGTGCGCGTGGAAAGCTTTCTCGGTGTTGTTGCGAATGACGAGTGGGCTGCCGTGCGCGCGGCGAAGGTCCTGAAGGCTACCTGGAGCGAGTGGCAAGGGTTGCCAGGCAGCGACGGTATCGACCGTCACGTTCGCGAGGGCGCCCTGGACCATGATGAAGCCATCGTCAATCGAGGTGACCCTGCTGCGGCGCTGCCCACAGCGGCCAGGCAATTTTCCGCCACCTACACCTGGCCATATCAGAGCCATGCTTCGCTCGGACCCTCGTGCGCGGTTGCCGACATCCGCGCGGATGGGTCGACCATTTGGACCGCGTCGCAAGGGCCCCATGGGATGCGCAACAATTTCGCCAGGATCTTCGGTATACCCCAGGAAAAACTGCGAGTGATTTATCTCGATGGGTCGGGCTCCTATGGCGGCAACGGCAACGATGACGCGGCGGCCGACGCCGTCCTGCTTTCCAAGGCAATCGGAAGGCCCGTACGGGTCCAGTGGATGCGGGAGGACGAGCACGGCTGGGATCCCAAGGGGCCGCCTCAAGTGCTCGATCTGCGCGGAGGCATCGATGCTCAAGGACGAATCGTCGCCTGGGAAACGCAGATGTGGCTGCCCGCGACCATTCCAGGCGGCCGAACGCTTCTGGGAGTCGATGCCGCAGGCATTACACAAGCGCACGGCCAGGGCGCCGGACAGATCTCTCAAAACGGTGATCCGCCGTACGCCGCATCGAACGTGCGGGTGGTGGTGCATTGGATGAAGGAGTCGCCGTTGCGTATTTCGAATCTCCGCGCGCCGGGCAAGATCGCGAATGTGTTCGCCGTCGAAAGCTTCACGGATGAAATGGCATCTGCAGCCGGAGTCGATCCGGTCGAGTTCCGATTGAGCCGGCTTACCGATCCACGAGGCATTGAAGTCATCAAACGCGCGGCGGAAATGTTTGGCTGGCAGCCGCGGCCCTCGCCCAATCCCGCGCGTGCGCAAGGAAACTTGTCGGTGGGCCGTGGTGTGGCGTATATGCGCTACAAGCAAGCCGAGAATTACGTCGCGATCGCGATGGACGTGGCCGTGGATCGTGCGAGCGGCAAGATCAACGTTCGGCGTGTCACCTGCGCGCATGACTGCGGGCTCGTCGTGAATCCGGACGGACTGCGAAACCAGGTTGAAGGGTGCATCCTGCAGACACTCGGCCGGACGTTGCATGAGGAAGTGAAGTTCAACCGGTCCAGGGTGACGAGTGTCGACTGGGCAACGTATCCCGTTCTTACATTTCCGGATGTACCGTCTGTTGAGGTCGCACTGATCGACAGGCCCGAGCTGCCGCCGCTCGGCGCCGGCGAGGCGGCTGCCGCGGAGCGGCACTAAAGCATAGCCCCACGCGTGAGCGTCGGGTCTGGAGTTTGGACATTTTTTCGAACTCTTGGTCAATAGCAATAGCATCGATCTCTTCAACTTCGCGCTTCGCCCGCAGGCGTGTCGTGAAAGCGAAACGTGAGTCCGATTCCCTCCTGGCTAGAAGGCTGGGAGTATACGATTTGATTGTTGCCGAAGTTGAGCGTTTTGAAGCGAATTCCCCTCATTGGGACAACCGGCGGGAAAGGCGAAGTCCCCTCTCAAGGAACTGCGCCGATAAGTCCTTTGTTTTCGAGGGCGCAGTTTCTTGTGTGTTTTGGCGCTGGCCAGCAGGACAGCTCTGGATACTCCTTGGCAAAGGAGGGGTGGCCGCGCCATCAAGTAAATGGTCC
>WNGQ01005350.1_pt1 | contig 12591 bp, 9 predicted proteins | sample 5407661 | NCBI WGS metagenome assembly WNGQ01 (sample SAMN13153382, study PRJNA577476) | soil metagenome | isolation source: 60 cm soil or saprolite under Garry oak tree replicate 2 | place: USA:California | collected 2016-06-15
ATCCCGCAACCGGCCGAACGGGTCGACGACTTCCCGCACCAGTTCTCCGGCGGCATGCGCCAGCGCGTGATGATCGCGATGGCGCTGTCGTGCAGCCCGGGACTGCTGATCGCCGACGAGCCCACGACGGCGCTGGACGTGACGATCCAGGCCCAGATCCTCAAGCTGATCAAGAAGCTGAAGGACGAGTTCGGCTCGGCCGTCGTGCTGATCACGCACGACATGGGGGTGGTGGCCGACGTCGCCGACCGGGTCGCGGTGATGTACGCGGGGCGCATCATCGAGCAGGGCAGCAGGGACGACGTGTTCTACGACGCCCAGCACCCGTACACCTGGGGCCTGCTCGGGTCGATCGCCAGGATCGACCGGCCGAAGCCGCGGCGGCTCACCGCCATCCGCGGCCTGCCGCCTTCGCTGATCAACCTTCCGGCCGGCTGCGCCTTCGGCGAGCGGTGCCCGCAGCGGTTCGAGTTGTGCGACCAGGTGCCCGAACTCGCGAACCGGGCCGCCTTCGACCACACCGACGCCTGCCATCTCGACCCGGCGCTCAAGCGCAGCAGAAGGGACGTCACGATTCACCCCGAGCTGATCGACGGGGAGGCACGGTGAGCGAGCCCGGAAACACAGTGCGCGAGCCCGAAGTGCCGGTGGACGCGAGCGCGGACGGGCGGGTGCTGCTGCGCGTCGAGCACCTCAAGAAGTACTTCCCGATCAGGCGGGGGATCGTCTTCCAGCGCGAGACCGGCCGGGTGCATGCCGTCGACGACGTCAGCATCGAGGTGCGGGCCGGCGAGACGCTCGGCCTGGTCGGCGAGTCCGGCTGCGGTAAGTCCACGCTCGGCCGGTGCATCGTCAGGCTGCAGGAGCTGACCAGCGGAACGGTCACCTTTGACGGCAAGGACATCTCGCGGCTGTCCAGGCGGGCGCTCCGGCCGATCCGCGGCGAGGTCCAGATGGTGTTCCAGGATCCGTACGCCTCGCTGAACCCGCGCAAGCGGGTCGGCACGATCATCGCCGACCCGCTGCGGATACACGGCCGTTCGAGCCGCAAGCAGATCAGGGCCCGGGTGCGGGAACTGCTCGCGCTGGTCGGGCTGTCACCCGAGCACATCAACAGGTATCCGCACGAGTTCTCCGGAGGCCAGCGCCAGCGGATCGGGGTCGCCCGCGCGCTCGCCCTGCATCCCAAGCTGATCATCGCCGACGAGCCCGTCTCGGCGCTGGACGTCTCGATCAGGGCGCAGGTGATCAACCTGCTCGACGACCTGCAGGACGACCTGGGCCTCACCTACATCTTCATCGCCCACGACCTGGGCGTGGTCCGGCACGTCTCGGACCGGATCGCGGTCATGTACCTGGGGAAGATCGTCGAGATCTCCCCGGCGGAAGAGCTGTACCAGCGTCCTGTGCACCCCTACACCGAGGCGCTGCTGTCGGCGGTGCCGATCCCCGATCCGGTGATCACTGCCCAGCGCCAGCAGATCGTGCTTGAGGGCGATGTCCCGAGCCCGATCGAGCCGCCGTCGGGATGCCGGTTCCACCCGCGCTGCAAGTACGCGACCGAGGTGTGCTCGCTGGAAGAGCCGCCCCTCGTTCCTCGCGGCTCGGAAGGCCACCAGGCCGCCTGCCACCACCCGCTGAACGTCGGGACCTGACTAGCCGAGGAAGCCTCGCAGCAGCGCGCCGGTGCCTGCCAGGTGCTCGGCCACCGCGGCACGGGCCCGCTCCGGGTCGCCGGCCAGGATCGCGTCTACGATCGCGGCGTGCTGGACGGCGGCGTGGGCGATGTTCAGCTTGAGCACCGGGATGGCATTGAGCAGGTCGTTCAGCTGCACCCTGGCGTCGGCGCACGCGGTCGACAGCAGGCTGGACCCGGTCAGCTCCGCGATCGCGAGGTGGAACAGCGTGTCCATCCGCCGGTACTCCTTCGGGCCCGCGCCGTTCACGTCGGCCAGCTTCGCGACCAGGACGTCGCGCAGGGACGGCGCCAGCCCGCCCGCCAGGCCTGCGGCGGCGATCACGGCGACGGCCCGGGCGGGCTCGTCGCCGCCGGCCGCGACTTTCTGCGCGAGCAGGTCGGCCGCGCCGGTCTCGATCGCGAAGCGGAAGGTCAGCGCGTCGGTCAGCTTGCGGGCGTTCTGCTGGGCCAGCCTGCGCAGGTCGCTGACGTTCGGCGCGGGCTGCGAGTAGGTGATGAAGGTGCCGCCCAGCCTGCCGCGCCTGGACTCGACATAACCGGCCTTGTTCAGCTCCCGGATCGCCTCGCGCAGGGTCAGGCGGCTGATCCCGAGCTGGGCGGCAAGCTCGCGCTCCGGCGGGAACCGCTCGCCAGGGCCCACCACGCCCAGCTTGATCGCGGTCAGCAGCCGCTCGACGGTTTCCTCGAACGCGTTGCCCTCGCGAACCGGGCGGAGCACGCCGCTCAGGTCAACGCCGGCCGTCGCGGCGGTCGCGGCGGGCAGGGAGGTACGAGGGTTCCCGGTGCTCACGGATACCGCCTCTCCCAGCCGATCGTCGCGGCAGTCCTGAGGTCGTGCGCGCGCCGCACCGAGGTGCACGCCAAGGCCGACACGCGGGCCTCCCCTTGCCCGCGTGCCGGAGTCCGTGGACTAGTCGATCTTTCTGGCCCGAACGCTTGACATTCGCCCCAGCTAGACCCTCAATTGGTCTGTTATTAGACCATTAAATCTCCGCCGCCGCTAGACCCCAAGACAGGTTTTCACAAACACCGAATCCCAAGGAGCACGCCGTGTCGGTCAACCAAGCGCCCTCCGCGACTCTGAGCGACGAGGAAGAGCTGCACACACTCGGCTACGCGCAGGAACTGCTCAGGCGGATGTCTGGCTTCTCGAACTTCGCCGTCTCGTTCACCATCATCTCGATCCTGTCCGGCTGTCTTACGCTGTACTTCTACGGGATGACCACCGGCGGCCCAGCCGTGATCGTCTGGGGCTGGCCGTTCGTCGGCATCATGACGCTGTTCGTCGGCCTGGCCATGGCCGAGGTCTGCTCCAGCTACCCGACCGCAGGCGGTCTGTACTACTGGGCGGCCAAGCTGGCCAAGAAGAACGGGCCCGCCTGGTCCTGGTTCACGGGCTGGTTCAACTTCCTGGGCCAGGTCGCGGTCACCGCGGGGATCGACTTCGGCGCCGCGTTCTTCGTCAACGCCTTCCTCAACCTGCAGTGGGGTGTCAGCACCGCGCACTGGGTGACCATCCTGATCTTCGCGATCGTGCTCGCCGTGCACGGCCTGCTCAACCAGTTCGGGATCCGGCTGGTCGCCCTGCTCAACGACATCAGCGTCTGGTGGCACATCACTGGCGTGCTGATCATCGTCGGCGTCCTGGCGTTCGTCCCGTCGCACCACCTGCCGGCCGGCACGGTGTTCGGGCACTACGTCAACGACACCGGGCTGCACGTGCCCGCGATCTACATCATCCTGATCGGCTTGCTGCTGGCCCAGTACACCTTCACCGGCTATGACGCCTCGGCGCATATGACAGAAGAGACTCACAGTGCGGCCAGCAGCGGCCCGCGCGGCATCGTGATGTCGATCGTGGTCTCCCTGATCGCCGGCTGGGTGCTGCTCATCGGCCTGACGTTTGCGATCCAGCACTACGAGGCGGAGCGCCTGTCGGCGACGGGCGTTCCGCCCGCCCAGATCTTCATCGACGCGGTCGGCAAAACCGGCGGGGAGCTGCTGCTGCTGATCGCGATCGGTGCCCAGCTCTTCTGCGGCATGTCCTCGGTGACCGCCAACTCGCGGATGATCTACGCCTTCTCACGCGACGGCGCGCTGCCGGGATCGGAGCTCTGGCACCGCGTCAACAAGCGCACCAGGACGCCAACCAATGCGATCTGGCTCGCGGCGGCGGGCGCGCTCGTTCTCGGACTGCCCTACCTGTGGAACAGCGCCGCGTACTTCGCTGTCACCTCGATCGCGGTCATCGGCCTGTACATCGCCTATGTGATCCCCACATTCCTACGGCTGCGTCAGGGTGAGAGCTTCCAGCGGGGGCCGTGGCACTTGGGAAGATGGAGCTACCTGGTCGGCTGGACCGCGGTGATCTGGGTGGGATTCATCACGATCCTGTTCATGCTGCCGCAGGCTGGTCCCATCGGCTTCGTGACCTTCAACTACGCGGTCGTCGCCGTCGCCGTGGTCCTTGGTTTCGCCGGGATCTACTGGGCTGTCTCGGCCAAGAACTGGTTTACCGGGCCGAGGGTCCAGGGCACGGCCGAGGAACTGGCCGCGATCGAGCACGAGCTCGAGGTCTAGTCCAGGTCTAGTCCCGACCACCAGATGAGATAGGACGGTTCATGACGGACAGTCACGGCAGCGGCGCGGCCGCCAGGCCGTCGAGATCGGGAATGCTGAGCCTGGCCCAGCTACGGGCGGCGGCCGGCGGGGGCGAGGTCGACACGGTGATCCTCGCCTTCACCGACATGCAGGGCCGGCTCGCGGGCAAGCGCCTGTCGGCGGAGTTCTTCCTCGACGAGGTGGCCGAGCACTACGCGGAGGGCTGCAACTACCTGCTCGCCGTCGACGTGGACATGAACACCGTCGGCGGGTACGAGATGTCCTCCTGGGAGCGCGGCTACGGCGACTTCGTGCTCAAGCCCGACCTGACGACCCTGCGCCGCCTGCCGTGGCTTCCGGCCACCGCGCTGGTGATCGCCGACCTAACCTGGCTGGATGGCGCGCCCGTGGTCGCGTCCCCGCGCCAGATCCTGCGGGCGCAGGCCGCGAAGCTGGCCGAGCGCGGCTGGGTCGCGCTGGCCGGCACCGAGCTCGAGTTCATCGTGTACCGGGACAGCTACGAGCAGGCCGCGGACAAGGGCTACGCGAACCTGGTCCCCGCCAACCAGTACAACGTCGACTACTCGATTCTCGGCACGTCGCGGATCGACCCGCTGCTGCGCCGGATCACCGGCGGCATGACCGGCGCGGGCATGTACGTCGAGTCGGCCAAGGGCGAATGCAACCTCGGCCAGCACGAGATCGCGTTCCGCTACGCCGACGCGGTCACCACCTGCGACAACCACTCCGTCTATAAGACCGGCGCCAAGGAGATCGCCGCCCAGGAGGGAATGGCGCTGACCTTCATGGCCAAGCCGAACCAGCGCGAGGGCAACTCCTGCCACATCCACCTGTCGCTGCGTGAGCAGGACCAGGACCCGGGTCCCGGCGGCCGGCCCGGCCTGGGCGGCCACCCGTTTCTGGCCGGCGCAGGACCGTACGGCCTCTCTAAGCTCGGCCAGTTCTTCCTAGCCGGCCAGCTTGCCGCGATGCGCGAGCTGACGCTGCTGTACGCGCCCAACATCAACTCCTACAAGCGGTTCGTGCCGGGCAGCTTCGCCCCGACCGCGGTCCGCTGGGGAGTCGACAACCGGACCTGCGCGCTCCGCCTGGTCGGACACGGCCAGTCGCTGCGGGTGGAGAACCGGACGCCGGGCGGTGACGTGAACCCCTACCTTGCGGTCGCCGGGATGATCGCGGCCGGGCTGGCTGGGATCGACAACGAACTGTCGCTCGAAGAGGCGTTCGCCGGGAACGCCTACACCGACCGGGGGCCGAAGGTCCCGCACACGCTCCGCGACGCGCTCGAGTTGTGGGAGGGCAGCGACCTGGCGAAACAGGCGCTCGGCGCCGATGTCGTCAGCCACTACGCCAACTACGCGCGGGTCGAGCTCGCGGCGTTCGACGCCGCGGTCACGGACTGGGAACTCCGGCGCGGCTTCGAGCGGTTGTGACTGTTATGGCTGACACGGGTATGGCTGACACGGATATGGCTGACACGGGCATGACCTCCTACACGATCATCAATCCGGCCACCGAGCAGCCGGTCACGACCGTCCCTGGGACCTCGGCGCAGGAGACCGACGCGGCGATCGCCCGCGCCCAGGTCGCCCAGCGGGCCTGGCGGTCGGTGGCGCCCGGCGAGCGGGCCGGCCTGCTGCGCGCGTTCGCGGCCCAGGTGGACGCGCACGCCGAGGAGCTTGCCCGCCTCGAGGTGGCGAACTCCGGGCACCCGGTCGGGGCGGCCCGGTGGGAGGCCGGCCAGGTGCGGGACGTGCTCCAGTACTACGCGGCCGCCCCCGAGCGGCTGACCGGCAGGCAGATCCCGGTGGCGGGCGGCCTGGACGTGACGTTCGCCGAGCCGCTCGGCGTGGTCGGCCTGATCGTGCCGTGGAACTTCCCGATGCCGATCCTGTCCTGGGGCATGGCGCCCGCGCTGGCGGCGGGCAACGCGGTCGTCGCCAAGCCCGCCGAGATGACGCCACTGACCGCGATCCGGATCGGCGAGCTGGCGCTGGCGGCCGGGCTGCCCGAGTGCGTGTTCCAGGTGCTGCCGGGCCGGGGCTCGGTGGTCGGGCAGCGGCTGGTCGACCACCCGGCGGTACGCAAGATCGTGTTCACCGGCTCGACCGAGGTCGGCCGGCAGATCATGGCCGGCTGCGCGAAGCAGGTGAAGCGGCTGACCCTGGAGCTCGGCGGCAAGAGCGCCAACATCGTCTTCGCCGACTCCGACCTCGAGCGGGCGGCCGCGGCCGCGCCGTCCGCGGTGTTCGACAACGCGGGCCAGGACTGCTGCGCGCGGTCGCGGATTCTCGTGCAGGCCTCGGTGCTCGACCGCTTCATGGAACTGCTCGAGCCCGCCGTCAAGGGCGTCCGGGTCGGCGATCCGGTGTCTGCGCAGACCGAGATGGGCCCGCTGATCTCGGCCGGCCACCGGGTTAATGTTGCGAAATATGTGCCAGACGACGCCCCGGTGGCATTCCGCGGCAGCGCGCCCGACGGGCCGGGGTACTGGTTCCCGCCCACCGTGCTCGCGCCGATCGCCGCCGACGCGCCCGCGTACACCGAGGAGGTGTTCGGGCCGGTGGTCACGGTGACGCCGTTCGCGGACGAGGCCGAGGCGATCGAGGTCGCCAACGACACGCCGTACGGGCTGTCCGGCTCGATCTGGACCCGTGACGTCGGCCGGGCGGTCCGGGTGGCGCGCGCGGTGGAGGCCGGCAACCTGTCGGTCAACTCGCACTCGTCGGTGCGGTACTGGACGCCGTTCGGCGGCTTCAAGCAGTCGGGCCTGGGCCGCGAGCTTGGCCCGGACGCGCTCGACGCGTTCACGGAGACCAAGAACGTGTTCATCTCAACGCAGGACTGATCGGGGGTCGCGCAATGGAGCGCTTGCAGGACCGGGTCGCCGTCGTCACCGGAGCTGGCAGCGGCATCGGGCTGGCCAGTGCCAGGCGGATGGCGGCCGAGGGCGCCAGGGTCGTGGCCGTCGACATCGACAAGGCCGCGGGGCAGGCCGCCGCCGAGGAGACCGGCGGCATATTCCTGGCCGCCGACGTGTCGGTCGAGGAGGATGTCAGAGGGCTGTTCGACGACGTCGCCGGCGAGTTCGGGCGGATCGACATCGCGTTCAACAACGCGGGCATCTCGCCGCCCGAGGACGGCTCGATCCTGGACACCGGGATCGACGCCTGGCGCCGGGTCCAGGAGATCAACCTCACGTCGGTCTACCTGTGCTGCAAGTACGTGCTCCCGCACATGCGGCGCCAGGGCAAGGGGTCGATCATCAACACCGCGTCGTTCGTGGCCGTGCTCGGCGCGGCCACCTCGCAGATCTCCTACACCGCATCCAAGGGCGGCGTGCTGGCGATGAGCAGGGAACTCGGCGTCCAGTTCGCCAGGGAGGGGATCCGGGTGAACGCGCTGTGCCCGGGGCCGGTGAACACCCCGCTGCTGCGCGAGCTGTTCGCCAAGGACCCCGAGCGCGCCGCGCGGCGGCTCGTGCACGTCCCCGTGGGCCGGTTCGCCGAGCCCGAGGAGATCGCCGCCGCGGTGGCGTTCCTGGCCAGCGATGACGCCTCGTTCATCACCGCGTCGCAGTTCCTGGTCGACGGCGGGATCGCCGGCGCCTACGTGACGCCGCTATGAGCGAGCCGAGGGGCGCCTCAGGGCGCCGCGAAGGCGAGCGGGGGACGCTGTGAGTGAGCCGAGGGGCGCGGCGCGGCCCGTCATCGGCATCAGCGCCTACAGCGAGCACGCCCGCTGGGGGGTCTGGGAGCTGCCAGCCAGCCTGCTCCCGCAGAACTACGTCGACCAGGTGGCGGCGGCGGGCGGCGCCCCGGTGCTGCTGCCGCCGGTGCCGGGGGGTGCAGTCCGCCGTGGCCCGGCTGGACGGCCTGGTCATCTCCGGCGGCCCGGACATCGAGCCCGGCCGGTACGGGGCACGGCCGGGGCCGAAGACCACGGTCGTGCGGCCGGGCCGGGACGCCGCCGAGGAGGCGATGTTCCGCGCCGCGCTCGAGGCCGGGGTGCCGGTGCTCGGCATCTGCCGCGGCATGCAGCTCATGAACGTGGCGCTCGGCGGCACCCTGACCCAGCACCTGCCCGACGTGGTCGGACACGACGGTCACTCCCCCGCGCCGGGCGCGATGGGGGCGCACGAGGTGACCGTCGGATACCCCGGGTCGAGGTCCTCGAGCTTCTCGAGGTCCTCGGGGTCCCGGCTGGCCGGCCTGCTCGGCGCCGGCGCTCACGTCGTCCCGACCCACCATCACCAGGGCGTGGACAGGCTCGGTGACGGGCTGACGGCGACCGCGTGGGCGCCGGACGGCACGATCGAGGCCATCGAGCTCGACGGCAGGTTCGCGGTGGGCGTCCAGTGGCATCCGGAGGCCGGGGACAACCCGACTCTGTTCCGCGCCCTCGTCGATGCGGCGCTGGTCAGCCGATAACCGGGTACGCGGCGGCCGGCCGCGGCCGGCACGTTAGCCTGTTGGCGCCCCCACCTCGAAGGAGTCGACCATGCCAGCCGAGGCTGACACGCAGGACACCAACGACCAGGCGGGCGTGGCGGACAGCGGACCCGAGCGCAAGGCCGCCGAGCCGGCCGACGACCTGGTGACCACGTCGCACTCGATGACCGTCGGCGGCGAGGAACTGCGGTACGCGGCGACCGCCGGCCGGGTCGTGCTGCGGACCGAGGAGCACACCGACGACAAGTTCGACGGCCCGCAGGCCAAGGCCGAGGTTTTCATGGTCGGCTACACACTCGACGGTGCCGATCCGGCGGGCCGGCCGGTCACGTTCGCGTTCAACGGCGGGCCGGGCTCGTCCAGCATCTGGCTGCACCTGGGCGTGCTCGGTCCCCGGCGGGTGCTGATGGGTGACGTCGGCGGGCTGCTGCCACCGCCCTACGGGCTCGCCGACAACGCGCAAACCCTGCTCAGGCACAGTGACCTGGTCTTCGTCGATCCGGTCTCGACCGGCTACTCCCGAGCGGCCAAGGGCGAGAAGTCCAAGGACTTCCACGGGTTCGGCGCCGACATCGCCTCGGTCGGCGAGGTGATCAGGCTGTGGACCACGCGCAACGGCCGCTGGATGTCCCCGAAGTACCTGTGCGGGGAGTCCTACGGCACCACCAGGGCGGCGGCGCTGGCCCGGCAGCTTCAGGAACGCTACGGGATGTACCTGAACGGGCTGATCCTGATCTCGTGCTTCCTGAACGGCGGGTCGGTGATGTTCACCGCGGGCAACGACGATCCGTACGTGAACTACCTGCCGACGTACGCGGCTATCGCGAACTACCACGGCAAACACGCAGACCGGCCGTTGCGCGAGGTGCTCGACGAGGCACGCGAGTACGCGGCGGGCGAGTACCCGCGGGTGCTGGCGCTCGGGTCCCGCCTGGGTGAGCAGGAGCGGGCCGCGGCCGTGGCCAGGATTGCGGCGCTGACGGGGCTGTCCCAGGACTACGTCGACCGGGTGGACCTGCGGCCCGAGCACGTCAGGTTCCTGACCGAGCTGCTGCGCGACCAGCGCCGCACCGTGGGCAGGATCGACGGCAGGTTCGCGGGCTGGGACGCCGACTACGGCAGGGAGAAATGGACTACCGACCCGTCGATCGACGCGATCATCGGCCCGTACGCGGCGGCGCTCAACCACTACGTGCGCGCCGAGCTGGGCTACTCGAGCGACCTGCCGTACGAGGTGCTCACCGACCGGGTGCACCCGTGGTCGTTCAAGGAGTTCGAGGCGCAGCACCTGTACGTGCTCGACAAGCTGGCCGAGGCGATGCGGGTGAACCCGCACCTGCGGGTGCACGTGGCGTGCGGCTACTACGACGCGGCCACGCCGTACTTCGCCGCCGAGAACGACATCGCCCGGCTTGCCATCCCGCCCGAGTTGCGCGCCAACATCGAGTTCGCCTACTACGAAGCGGGCCACATGATGTACCTGCACGAGCCCAGCCGCCTGGACCAGGCGGCCCGCCTCGCCGCGTTCGTGACTCCGACCTCGGCGAACGGCGGCTGACGGCGGACGGGCGGCTGACGGCTCACGTCGGCTGACGGCTCACGGCGGAGCCGTCCTTACGCGGCGGGGCCGACCGCGCTGAGTGCTCGCCTCCTGCTCAGAATCCAGGCGCCGGCGAAGGCCACGATGCCGCCCACGGCGGCGGCGGCGCCCCGGAGGACGTGATGGCCGCCGACCCCGGTCGCGCTGCCCGCGTTGAGGAAGCCGGGTGCCACGCCGGCCAGCCACAGGATGCTCGCGAGGATGGCGATCCCTCCGGCCGTGGTCAGCGTGATGATCAGCCGCCGCCGGGCCGATGCGGCGTCGCCCGCGGTCCCGTCGGCCGTCCGCGGGCCGCCGCTGCGCTGGCTCGCCAGGCCCGCGGCGAGCAGCGCCGCACCGCCGACCATCCCGGCAAAGCCCCCGGCCTCGTGCCGTGCGGGCGGGAACGCAGCGAACGCATAAGCGGCGAAAAGCAGAATTGTCTGGATTCCGAAGGCCACGAGCATGCCGGGCAGCAGCCGGCCGAGCCGCGGCAGGCGCTTCGGTGCGAAGAGCAGCATGGTCGATCCGAGGGCGATGAGCAGCACCGCCACCGGCTCGAGGGCAAGCCAGAATGTCTCGCTGCCTGGGTCGCCGGGGTAGCCGGTGAAGATGCTTTGTGATCGCACCCCAGAGAACTGGACGTAAGGGGCTATGCAGGCGAGGAGGAGGAAGTACACGGCGGCACAGCCGGCCAGGGCCGCGCCGGCCGAGATCGGTCGGTTCCCGATCGCCTGGGCCGCCTGGGCCGCCTGGGGCGCCTGGGCTGACTGGGGCGCCTGGGGCGCCTGGGCCCGCTGGGCCGGCTGGGCTTGCTCGCCGGTCGTCTGCGGCGGCGTCAGGTCCCTGGTCTCGGGAACCTCCCGCTCCAGCCGGGCCGTGGGAAGCGGCTGCTCCCTGGTCACCGACGCGGCGACCTTGCCGGGCTCGCTGGCCATGACCGGCTGCTCGAACCCGAGAGCCTGGGCAATCTCGGCGACGACCCACGAGCACGCTTCGGGAGTGTGCGAGGTGGAGTCGGTGAAGAACCTGACCGTCAGCTTGGTGGCCGTGCCCATATCGAGTCCCTGGTCGGCGTAGCGACGCAAGGTGCCTGCCAGGTCCGCGTGCGCGGCCGCGACCAGCAGGCCAGCCTCCCTTGGCTGGTCAGGCAGCAGGTCTTTCAGCAGGTTGGACATGACCGTGGGTTTCGACAATGCCGCCGCGCCGTAATGCGGGTCTTGCACGATTCCTTCCAGCGCCCTGCGTGCCTCGCCCTGAATATCCCACGGCTTCGGGGTCATTCGTGCTCTCCTCGTCAGCGGACGGCTGCATGAGGACCTATTTCCCCGACACCCCGCTGCTACAGGGACATGCTGCTCTTTGCCGCGGGATTCGGCAATATTCGGCGATGTCGCCCGGGATTTACCGGCCCGCCCCGGATTTACCGGCCCGCGCCGGATTACCGGCTGCCCGCGGCGGCCAGGCTGTGCCCGTAGCCGGCGGCGACGGCGGTCACGCCGGACAGCAGCCGCGGCACGTCGCACTCGCCGCAGTCGTTGCTTCCCCACGCGACGACCCTGCCTGCGGCGGTCAGCGCGAGGCAATGAGTGCCGTTGCCCGAGATGGCGGTGACGTCTGCCAGCCCGGCCGGCACGGCCGTCTCGAAGTTGTCGCTGCGGCCCCAGGCGACCACCCGTCCGCCCGAGGTGAGCGCGGCGCTGTGGTTGACCCCGGCCGCGATCGCCACCACGTCCGCCAGTCCGGGCGGCACCGTGGTCTCGCCGAAGTCGGGCAGCCCCCAGGCGACCACCGTGCCGTCACCGGTCAGCGCCAGGCTGTGCTCGGCCCCGGCGGCAACGGCGACCACCTCGGGCAGCCCGGCGGGCACCTCGATCTGGCCGCACCCGTCGCCGCCCCAGGCGACCACCTGCCCGTCGGTGACGGCGAGGCTGTGCTCCGCCCCGGCCGCGACCGACGTCACGCCGCCGAGCCAGGCGGGCACCGCGGCCTGGCCGTAGCCGTTGCTGCCCCAGCCGACGACGGTGCCGGCCACGGTCAGGGCGAGGCTGTGCAGCCGTCCGGCGGCGACCGCGGTGACGCCCGCCAGGTCGCCGGGCACCTGCGTGATGCCGTACGCGCCGCTGCCCCAGGCGACCACCCGGCCCTGCGCGGTCACGGCCAGGCTGTGATACCAGCCGGCGGCCACCGCGGTCACGTCGATCAGGCCGTCCGGGACGTCGGTCTCCCCTTCGTCATTG
>WNGQ01002968.1_pt2 | contig 12586 bp, 14 predicted proteins | sample 5407661 | NCBI WGS metagenome assembly WNGQ01 (sample SAMN13153382, study PRJNA577476) | soil metagenome | isolation source: 60 cm soil or saprolite under Garry oak tree replicate 2 | place: USA:California | collected 2016-06-15
AGAACGAGGGCATCGGCGTGCCGTCGAGCCCGGTGCGCAGGCGGCGGTACACGTCCGCCACGCTCGCACCGCCGCGGAACCGCCAGCTCTGGTGCAGGTCCGCGGCGTAGATCGGGAATCCCGCGTCGTCTTTGAGCGTGGGCGCAGAAGGCCCGTCGCCCCGGCCCTGGTCGCCGTGACACTTGCGGCACCCGATCGAGTCGTAGAACAGCCGGCCGGCTTTGAGCGCCTCGGGGGCCGACCCGCCGCCCGGCTCGTTCCCGAACTTGAGCGCCACCACGTGCTGGCTCGTGTCGGTGAAGAACGACGAGAAGGTCTTCAAGTACGCCATCACGTCGCGGCGCTCGGCGTCCGAGAGCCGGCCTTTCCACGCCGGCATCGCGCTGCCGGGCAGGCCCTCGTCGATGGCATGCATCAAATCGGCGTCGGTGGGCAGCTGCCCGCTCGCGGTCGTGCGGATCTTGTAAACCGCGCCGGTGAAGTTGCGCGGGCGCGGCAGCATGTACGCCGCCGCGGGACCGTCGCCCGCGCCGGTGTCGCCGTGGCAGCCGGCGCACCATTTCTCATAGACCGCCCTTCCCTTCGTCGTGTCTTGCACGGGGAGCGGGGAAGGGGGAAGAGGGAAGGGTGGCCCCGCCGCGAGCGCGAGCGCCAGCAGCGCGCTAATCATTCCCCTTCCCCTTTCCCGCTTCCCCGGCCTTTTCCCACGTTCTTGGTGTCCATCCCGTTTGATCGTAGAGAAACAGGATCACGGACCAGATCTCGCGCTCCGTCAGAAAGTCCTCCCACCGCGGCATCGCCGAGTTCCACGGCGTGCCCTCGCGCGGCAGGCCGGGACCGCCCTTCGCGACCCGCCAGAACACGAAGCTCTCGGTGAGCTGGGCGATTGTGCCGTTGTCCTGGAAGTTCGCCGGCAGGGGATTGAACCCGGGGGCGTAGTGCCCCTGGCCGTCCAGATGATCGCCGTGGCAGGGCAGGCAGTTCTGGTAGTAGATCCGCTTGCCGTCCGCCGTGTACGCGGGCGTCGACTCCGGGTGCTGGCGCAACGGATTGTCGAGCCCGGTGAGCGTGATCGACTTCCCGCGGAACGTGATCTCCGCCGGCGGCGCGGGGTGGATCGAGCGCAGGTTCGGCGGCGCGGTCACGGACGTCCGCACTTGGCCGTAGGCGACGAGCCCGACGAGCGCCGGCACGGCCACGAGCAGCCCGGCACGCACCAGCCGGAGGCGCGGCTCGACCAAGGCGGCGTGGAGCGGCTCCCGGAAGCGGGCCCAGCGCTCCTCGTTATCGCTCACGTAGATCAGCACGCCCACGAACACGGTCGCCATGTACTGGAGCACCACGCTCTTCGGCACGAGCGCGCTCCCCGGCAGCAGCGGCACGACGTACACGATCACCGCGTAGGCCGCCACCAGAATCCCCACGGCCTGCCAAAACGGGTGGTCGGTGTAGCGGCGCAAGTTCATTTGTGCGCGGCCAGGTATTGCACCAGCGCTTCGAGCTGCGCGGCGTTCAGCATCGTGCCGAACGTCTTGGGCATGATGCCGGCGAGCTTCTCGTATCCCTTCGCGATCGACGACGTGGGGTCGAGGATCTTCTTCCGGATCGATTCCGCGGTGCGGCGGGAGCCCACGTGGGTCAAGTCCGGTGCAATCACCTGCCCCTGGCCGTCGAGCTTGTGGCACGCCAGGCAGCCCGCGGCCTGGATGATCGCCTTGGGGTCGGTGCTGCCGCCTGCGAGCCCCGGGCCCGTGGGCCCCGGGCTGACGCCCGGGGCTACCGCCCCGCCCTCGGCCGGAATGTCCGACGCCGTCACGTCCACGGTGCCGCCCTGCGACTCGAGGAACGCGATCACGGCCCAGATCTGCTGGGGCGAGAGCTGCTTCGTCATCACCGGCATGATCGGCTGGTAGCCCGGGACGACGTATGCGGTGGGTTTGTCGAGCGACTCGAAGAGATACTGCTTGCAGCTCTTCCCCGGCTCGCGCTTGGCGCAGCGCACGCCGATCGGCCCCGTGCCCCTCTCGTCGGTGAGCAGGTTGGGCGCCCGCGTGCCGAGCCCGTGGCACGTCGTGCAGCCACCGATGCCGGTGAAGACCTTCTCCCCGGCGGACACGAGCTGCTCCGGCGTGACGTTCGCGCCGAGGGTGAGCGCTTGGGGCACCTCCGACTGCACCTGGGGGATCTTGTTGGCGATCAGGGTATAGAGCGCCAGCGTGCCGAGCACGACGCCGACGACTTTGAGGTTAGTGGCCCACATGCTGGGCCCCTGCCTCCCGCCCGCCGGAGGCGACGAAGGTGGACTTCTCGGCGAGTCCGCCGAGCCAGAACACGAACGCCACCAGGCACAGGAAGATGAGGACGCACAGGCTGATCATCTTCGAGGCGTAGCCGAGCGCGGGCGTGGCGGCGTACCGGCTGGTGTCCTGCATCACCTGCCACACGTGCCAGTACTGGCGGATGCCCGAGCGCGCGAACCCCATCAGCCCCATGAGCCATGTGAACGTCACGGCCAGGATGAACAGGGCGTACTGCGAGCGGGGCGGCATCTTGCCCCAACGGATCGCGCCGAGCGACTGGGCGCCGCGCGCCATCAGCAGGTCGATCACCGTGACGCACAGGATGCAGGCGAGCACGGCGAGCACCTGATAGACGCTGAAGCCGATCCGGACGATCGCTTCGACGAAATAGCCGCGGATGCCGTAGAACAAGACGATGCCGGCGGCGATGGCGAACATCCCGCCCTGGATCATGGTCCCGGTCCGGGCCCAGGGAACGACGGGCCGCGTGTTGGCGCGGCGGTACAGGAGAAACGACAGGAACGTGGTGAGGATCATCAAGTTCACCGCCGTGTTCTTCGCGCTCATGACGCCGAGGGCCCCGAGGAAGGGGTGATGCGAGCCGCCCATGGCCGCGAGCTCCTTCGAATCCGCGATCATGGTGTGCGGCGTGCCCCACACGATGGCGCCGAGCACCAGGATGATGAGCAGCCATTTGGTATAGGGCCGGAACCGCTCGGCCCCGGGGATGCGGCCCATGCCGATCCAGAGATAGTAGTTCCCCGTCAGGAACAGCACCGCGATGAGGAACGCCTGGATCACCCACAGCCAGCTCATGAAGCCGCCCATCATGGTGATCCCCATCGACTGGTCGTACTGGTAGATCTCGCGCCCCAGCCAATAGCCTGCGAAGGGCAGCACGATGAGGGCCGACATCGCAATGAAGTTCCCCACGTAGCCCATCCAATCGTAGTGGGCACGCTCCTCCTCGGTGCGCGCGGCGAGGAAGCGGTAGCTCGCGTACGCGCCCACGATCGCGCCGCCGAACACCACGTTCGCGATCAGCCGGTGCACGTTGATCGGCATCCACGTCGCGTTCGCGATCGCGTGCCACAGCTTGATCGTCGTCGGGTCGGTGCTGGGAGTGATGTCCCGCGGCGGGGTCATCATGTACGTGAGCCAGGAGTTCGCGATGAACATCACGATCGTGCCCCAGACGTTGAGCAGGATGCCCAGCGTCCAGTGCCCGACCTTCGCCCGGCCCTTCTTCCAGCGGTCCCAGCCGTAGTAGTAGAGGTACAGGGTGAAGGACTCGAGGAAGAACAGCGCCGCGTACGCCCACATCGACGGCCCGAATACCGCCGTCAGGTAGGCCCAGAAGCGGGGATACAGCGTCGCCAGGAAGAAGACGAGGATCGCCCCCCAGATCGCCGTCGCGCTGTACGCCACCAGCAACAGCCGCGTGAACTCCTTGCTCAAGCGGTCATAGCGCTCGTCCTTCCCGAAGATGCCGATGGCCTCCGTCACGACGGCAAACATCGGCACCCCGAGCACGAACGCGGCGAACATCAGGTGCACTTCGGCCGCGATCCACACCGCCGCTCGCGCGCCGACGAGGGGGAACTCGCCGTACGCGTGGCTCGTGTCGGCCGCGGCTTGCAACAGAAGAACGGCGCCGTCGGCCATTAGCTATCAGCCACGAAGAAGGGCTGCCTCTTGGAGAAATCGATCGGCATGGCTTGCCGCACCTCCGCGAGCAGCTCAGGAGTGATCTCGCTCCGCCCCTGCCGCCGCGCCCAGTCTTCCACCCGCTGCATCACCACGCCCCGGACGAACGACGGGATGCGCGCGACGCGTTCCCGCGCAGCCGGACTCCAGTGCAATGCCGGCCGGAAGTCCGTCCCGTAGGTCACCTGGCGCACCGCCTCGATCACCGGTGCGCCCGCGGTCGGCTCGTACACGCACGACGGATCGGCCGCGAGCACGTCCCCCTCGAGCGCGAACGCGCGGGCGCGGCACCCCCCGCACAGCCGGCGATACTCACATCCGCCGCACTTCCCCCCCAACCGGCCGTCCCGCAGTTGTCGGAACAGCGGCGCCGACCGCCAGATCTCCGCGAAGCTCTGCGTACCCAGGTCGCCCGCCACCTCCGGCAGGTAGGGGCAGGGCGTCAGCTTCCCATCCGGCGTGATGCGGCAGTATTGGGTACCGCACGGGCAGCGGGTTTCGTAGTTCAGAACGGGGGACTCGGCATCGCTCTGGTGAACGTGCCGCATGAAGTGCGGCGCGCACTTGGCGCGCACCAGCATCCGGCCGCGGAACTCCCGCTGCCAGCGCCCCAGATCGGCGAGCACAGCCTCGTAGTCCGCCGGCGTCAGGTCCGTGAGCGCCGCCCCGCGCCCCGTGGCGACGAGGAAATAGCAGTTGAACGACACCGCCCCCTGCGCCGCCGCCCACGCGACCAGCGCCCCGAGCTCGGCGCGGTTGCCCTTGGTGACCGCGGTCTGGATGATGAAATCGAGCCGCTGCCGGGTGAGCCGCGCCAGCGCGCGTTGCGTATCCGCGAGCGAGCCGCGGCCGTGCCGGAAGTTGTCGTGATAGGCGGGGCGGAGCGAATCGACGCTCACCGCGACCCCGCGCACGCCCGCTGCCTTGAGCGCCGCGATCCGTTCGTCGGTGAGCAGCGTCCCGTTCGTGCCCACGACCACCGTGGCGCCCTTCCCGGAGGCATAGCGAGCGATGTGGGTCAGGTCCTCGCGCAACAACGGCTCGCCGCCCGAGAGGATCAGCATCGGGGCGGGGCTCACCGTGAGCACCTGGTCGACGATGCCGAGGCACGCCGCCGTGTCGAGCTCTCCAGTGGCGCTTTCGCGGGGACCCGCCGCGATGTAGCAATGCGCGCACTCCAGGTTGCAGCGCCGCGTCAGGTTCCAGGCCACCACGTGGGGGACGTAGTCCACGTCAGTCGCCCGCCTGCTCCTCGAGCACGCGCTCGATCGCCTCCTTCGCCTCCTGGGGCGTCATGCCTTTGAAATCGACGGGGCACTTCCCCATCTTCGCTTCGATGTCCCGGATGGGGCAGCGCGTGATGCCCTGTGCCTTCGCCTCCTCGATGAACGCGCGCAGCTCGGGAGAAAGCGCATCGGTTCCTTCCGCCTCCGCCCGGATCTGTTTCGCGCGCAGCTCGGTGAACATCACCATCATCGTCTCGACGTCGAACTCGTCGGCGGCGATCATCGCCTGCTTGTTGTCGTCCATCACAGGCGTCGTGACGCGCCAGATGCCGTGGCCGCGCGCGAACCGCTCCACCGTGTTGCGGGCCAGCGGCCGGGCGATGAGTGGCACCAGCTGGAGGCGCGACCACGCCTCTTCCGTCCACACGATGGGATCGGTGGCGACGCGGGGACGCGTGCTCACAGCCCCAGTCACCGGACACCGGACCTCGACGTCAGGGGTCAGGGGCTGGGGGTCGGAGTCGTGCCCCAGGACCTTCGTCGCCTTCAGCTGCTCCTGCGCCTTCACCTCGGCCAGCGCGAGCTCCTCCGCCGTGCCGATCCCCATGATCAGCTGCATGTGCGTGGGAAGCAGCTTCCGGATCGCTTCGTCGAGCCACTTGTTCGTGATGGTCGCCGCCTCGCCGTGGGTCTGCTCGAGCACGTACTCCTCGACCGCGCGGCGCGCGATCCCCTGCGCGAACGGCGGGACGCGCAGGATCCGCACTTCGGCCTCGGGCGCCCAGGGGAGGCCCGCCACGCCGTCCTCCTCGATCCAGGGGATGTCTTCGGGGCGGATGCCCACGGTCCCCGCCAGGAGCACGTTGCACGTTGCCAGTCGCACGAGATTCTCGGCCTGACTGCCGAGCTGCGTGCCTTCAATGCGGTGAGCCCCGTGACGGGCGAGCACCAGCAGCGACGGCTTGATCTCCTCGGCCCACTGCATGACCACCTGAAACGGCTTGCCGATGAGGATCTGGGTCGCGATCGGAACGTCGGCGAACTCCCGCGCCATCACCTCGGCGCGCTTCAGGTTCGCCTGACACAGCTTCAGGAGCCCTTTGTCGATGATGTTGTTATGCAGCTCCTCCTGCTCCTCGAACTTGAAGACCTTCGAGGCCTGGTAGGAGAGCACGTCCTTGATGTTGTGGAACACGACGTGGTGGTACTCCACGTCGAACGCGCTGCACACGTACAGCGACCCGCCGAACGCGTGCGCCAGCTCGAGCGCGACGCGCATCGCCCGGTACCCGTACGACGAGCCGTCCACGCACACCAGGAAGCGGCCGCTGTCGAAGGGCCGATCGTCCCGCACGATGAGCACGTCCTTCTCGACGCCGCGCAGCACGCGCGCCACCACTCCGCCCAGCTGCGAGTAGGGCTGGCGGCCGAGGCCGTGTGCACCGATGGCGAGGAGGTCGTAGCGGCGTCCCGACGAGCCGACGAGCCGGGCGGCGGCATCCTCCTCCTCCGCGACGAGCCGGCCGTTCTCGCCGACTTTCACGTCGCTGCGCACCCGCTCCCCGCCGTCGTAGCCTGCGGCGCGGTTGGGGTCGAAGCCGATGAGCCCCGGCAGCCGACCGGCGCCACGGTTCACCTCGTTGACGATTTCCTCGTAGTTGATGCCTTCCAGGAGCTGGCGAGTCAAGCCGACGCCTGCCGCGTCACACCGCGCGCCGAGCTGGTCCAAAAAGCTGTCAGCTATCAGCTGCAGGCCTTTTTCGATCAGCTTGTCGTGGATCTTGCGCTGCTTCTTGATCTCCTCGGGGGTCTGAAACTGAGCGGGGAGCCCCGTTTCGAGTTGCCGGAAGCGGACGTCGTGCAGGCGCGCGGCGTAGACGTGATTGCCGGTGATGCGACCGCCGGCCTTGCGGCACAGCTCGATCGCCCGGTCAACCGCCCAGTCCGAATGCCGGGAGTTGTCGACGGGGACGAAGATCTCGCGGTACACCGACACCTCCCTCTGAGAGCGCGGCGAGTATGTGAGCCACTCAACAGGCTGTCAAGTAAGCGGGGAACAGAAGATGCAACGGCTAGACGCAACAGACGCACAGCGGTGAAGAGGGGTGAGTGAGCGGGTACTCCTGCCGACTACTTCCTATTCACTACTGTGCGTCTGTGGGTCTAGCCGTGGACTCTCCTGGCACCAGTTGCCTACCCTCTGAGTCCCAAACGGTTATGGCATCCACCGGGCACGCGTCGCACGCCCGCAGCAGCCGCTCCCGCTCGACGGCCTCCGGATCCAGGAACACCGCCACGGTCGCGTCGTCCAGTTCGAAACCTTCGGGTGCCTCCTTCACGCAGTCCCCGAACCCCACACACTGGTCGCGATCGATGACGACCCGCAGGCCATGGACGATCCGCTCTTGCAGCCTGCTCACATCCCCTCGAGCCCCAATTCGCTCCGTGCCGTATCCATCACGGCGGGCGTGATCTCGGCGAGGCCGTGCTCTCGGGCGTACTCGGCGTAGATCTTCTTCACCATCCCGCGCACGAACCCTGGGACCCGGGCCAAGCGTTCCTGGGCTTCCCCTGACCAGATCGGACCTCTCGCTTCTCCCTTTTCCCCCGATTCCTCGAACGCATCGTGCTTTCCCGTGGCGACCGTGCCGCGAATGATTTCGAGTGGCTGGGGAGACAACGTCGCCCCCCCGATCTTCACGCCGAGCGACGCGACCAGTTGGGTCTCCATCGGGTTCGTCAGCATCGCGACCACCCGGCCGCACTGCGGGCAGCGAAACGCCGCGGCGAGGGTGCCGTCGCCCGGGAGCTGCCGCTCCTCGAACGCCATTTGGCGGTCGCACTCGACGCACAAGAATTTCACCGATCGGGTTCCCACTCAACCCAGGCGGAAGCCTGGGCTCGGCGAGACGCTGCCCTTAAGGGCAACGCAGTGCCGAGCCCACGCTTCAGCGTGTGGACGCTCACGACGCACGCTCCACTCTTCGTGCGAGCGCCTCCCATACGCCCGCACTGGGATGGAACGGGACGCGGGCAAGCATCGGCACGGCGAACTCCGTCGCCAGCTCTGCACCCGCGCTTCCCGCGAACTCCCCCCCCGCCATGTTCTCGAGGATGCCGAGAAGCTCCGACCCGCAATCGCGTGCTGCGTGCATGGCACGGCGGACGGCGTCGCGCGACTCAGGGGTAGGGATGGTCACCGTGAGCACGGCCGGGGGCGCTGGCAGCAGTTGGGCGAGCTCCGCGAGGCGCTGCATCCCGGGCGGCAGATCGACGAGCAGGACGTCCAACCGGCCCCACGCGACGTCCGCTAAAAACTCCCGCAACGCCGAGGCCTCGAGCGTGCCGCGCCACACGAAGCTCTCGGCCTCGGGGCCACGGAACGCGAGGGGATGGCCGTCCTCCAGCAGCAGCGCCATCGAGAAGCATCGGACGCCCTCCGGGCTCACCGCAGGCTCGATAGCCCCGTCCTGCAACGTGCAACTGGCAACGGGGAGGCGGAGCAGTTGAGGGGCGGTGGGACCATTCAGGTCCGCATCGAGCACGCCCACCGCGCGCCCCATCCGGGCCAAGGCTCGGGCGAGGTGGGCCGTTACGAAGCTCTTACCCACCCCCCCCTTACCGCTCATGACCGCCACGACGCGGGCGACCGCCGCCAGGCGGTCGGCTACGCGCCGCCGCTGGGCACCGATTTGCGCCCCCAACCCCGAGCGATCGGGTTCAGTCAGGTCGTGGTAGGTGCGAAAATTCAGGGGCACGGGAGAAAGATGACTGGCGTCCGACGTTTGCGCGAGTGAACTCGCGGCTCGGCGCCTGCCCGTAAAACGGGCGACTGCTCCGCTTCAGTAGGGCCAAGCCGCGGCTTGAGCCGCGGACTCTGGCGCGGCTAGCTTTCAGATCCTCTATGCTCAGCGAACTCAGAGACAAGCTGCAGGCCGAGGTCGAGCGCCTCAATCACGAGATCAACTTCGTCCTCCCGAAGGAGATCGAGAAGGCGCGCGCCCACGGGGACCTGCGCGAGAACTCCGAATACAAGGCGGCGCTCGAGCGGCAGCAGTTCGCTCAGGCGCGCGCGTCGCACCTCCGGCTCCGGCTCTCCAAGCTCTCGAGCGTGAAGGAGGACGACATCCCGCGCGATCGCGTGGGCTTTGGCTCGCGGGTCACGGTGCAGGATCTCGACACGAAGAAGCGGGAGACCTACGCCCTCACGCTCGGCGAGTTCATCGAGGGCGACGACGACGCGGCAGAGATGCCCGTCTCCATGGCCTCACCGCTCGGCAAGGCGCTGCTGGGCGGCAAGGTGGGCGAGGCCGTGGCGATCACGCTGCCGCTGGGGAGACGGCGCCTCAAGATCGTCGACCTCGAGACGGTGCATGATCTCGCGGACAAGAAAACCTAGAGCAACAGGCGGACAAGAAAATCTAGAGCAACAGGTGGAAGACCATCGGGCCGCGGGGCTCAGCCGAGCCCGCTCGGGGCTCGATGCTCATCGCCGCACCCATCACCCGCGCGTCGCCCCCGGGCATCTCGAGCGCCATGACCATGGGGCGCTCCTCATCCATGGGCATGATCGCCGCGGTCCTCATCCCCTTGTCGGTGATGAACCACAGCTGATACGCCTGGTCGGGCTCGTTCGGGGCGAGGCCGTCGCAGCGAACCAGCCAGCGATGGCGCGCGCCGTCGGCGAAGATGGTGACGGCCCCGAGTCGGCCTCCAGTCGACACCGGCACCTGCACGAGCCGCGTCGCCGTCCCGTGAATGAAGCTGTTCACGGTGTCTTGGAGCGCCGCGAGGCGGGCCGAGAGCGTGTCGCGCTCCGCACGCAGGCCGCGGATCGTGCGCGAGGCCCAGTAGCCGCCACCCGCGCCGACGGCCAGCAGGAACGCCGCCGCCGCCGCGAGCGGCCAGATCCGCCGCGGCCGCCGCAGGGCGCGCCCGAGCACCCGTGCCTTCAGCTCGGGGTCCGGGCTTCTCGGGTGCGCCGCCATGCCCAGCCAGTCCGTCACGCCGTCCAATCCTTTAAGTGGTCGAGTGCCGCGCTCAGCTTCTGGTGCGCGATCCGCAGCCGCGTCTTCACCGTGCCGAGCGGCTGGTCCAGCCGCCGAGCAATCTCGCTGTGCGTCAGCCCCTCGAAGTAGGCGAGCAGCACGACGCGGCGCTGCTCCTCGGGTAGCGCCGCGAGCGCCGCATGCACCTCGCGGTGCAGCGGCCAGCCCGGCACCGACGCCTCGTGGGGCGCGGGTCCGGGGTCGGCACCCCGCTCAGCGGACCGCGCCTGCTCCCACCGTTCGGCTTTGCGCCACCACCGCCGGCGTCGCCGCAGCGCATCCAGCGCCCGGTTCCGCGCGATCGCGAGAATCCACGGCACCAGAGGGCCGCGCTGCGCATCGTGCTTGTCGGCTCGACGCCACACCTGCGCGAACGCGTCCGCCACGACCTCCTCGGCCTCGTCCTCGTCCTGCAGGATGCGGAAGGCGAGGCCCAGCACCCACGGCGCCAGCAGGTCGTACAGCTCCTCCAGCGCCCGCTCGTCCCGCGCCTTCAGGCGCCGAATCAGCGTTCGCTCGGCCTCTTGACTAAGACGTTTTGGCTGGGTCACTTAGATTTTCGTTAGATTTGCATACTAGCACCATTACGGGGGCCGTCTAGCCCTATTCCCGATGCGCGAGGCATGGTTGCCGATGGGTGCTACCCCGTTGTCGGCTGCGGCCGTCTGCATGCTGCTGTGGTTGGGTCCCGCGGGAGGGGCGTCCGCCCAAGACCGCGACCCCGACACGAAGATCGCCGGAGGCGGCGCACTCCCCACCGGTTGGCACGCCAGAACCGACAAGAACCGGCCGCTCGCCGACGCGAAGATCACGACGATGGGGAAGGGCATGCACCTGACCCTCGGTCCGGCCGTCATCCTGTGGCGGGACCGGGACAAGGCAACGGGCAACTACCATGTAGTCGCGACGTTCACGCAGACCAAGAACCCGCGCCACCCGGAGGCGTACGGCTTGTTCATCGGCGGCAGCCATCTGGCCGACGCCCAGAATCGCTACACCTACTTCCTGGTCCGCGGTGACGGGAAGTTCCTGGTGAAGCGGCGTGTCGCGGGCGACTCGACCGCCGTGGTCACCCCCGATTGGACCGACAACGACGCGGTCGTGAAGGCGGACTCGGCCGGCCAGGCGACGAACGAGCTGAGTATTTCGGTTCGCGGCGGCACAGTCACCTTCCAGGTGAATGGGAAGGACGTCTACTCCGCCCCGGCGGCGCGACTCGACACGCGGGGAATCGTGGGCTATCGCGTGAATCACAACCTCGACGTACACTTGAGCGCGCTCGGGGTCCACAAGCTGTAGGACCGGGAGGTCGCATGGCTGGTCGCACGGTGGATGAGTCCGAACGCTTCTCGTTTGAAGCGTTCACGCGGCATCCGTTCTTCACCGAGGTCAACCGCTGGATCGTGGAGCGAGTGATCTGCCCCGGGCGCCGCAAGATCGTCGACTTGGGGTGCGGGCCGGGGGCGGTCACGAAGCTGATCCTGGAACGCCTGGACGACGCCCGCAACGCGAAGGTGATCGGGATCGATCCGTCCCCATCGGCGCTCACCAAGGCGCGCGCCTCGATTCATTCCAGAGTGGTCGACTTCGTCCAGGGCAGTGCCGAGTGGGTCTCGCGCCTCGTCTCGTCGGCCGACGCCGTCGTTTTCCTCAACGCGATCCACCTCGTGCCGGACAAGGCCCAGGTCATCGGGGAGATTCGCAAAGTTCTGAAGCAAGGTGGCGTGTTCGCCTTCAACACGACGTTCTTCAACGGCGCCTATGTCGAGGGGACGTCGGGCTTCTGGCGGCGCTGGGTCGTGCGGGCGGTGCAGGTGCTCCGGGAGCGCGGGCTGGACGTGCAGCACACCGCCACGGCCGTCGCGCGCCAGTTTCTCACCGCCCGAGAGCATCGAAGACATCGGGCGCTTCTCCCTCTTCATCGAGGGCGCGCTGCCCGGCGTGCCGCTCGAAGAGGGCGCCCAAGCGCTCCAGGAGGGACTGCGCCGCGCCATGGACGAGACGGGGTTCCACAACGTGCCGCGCAACTGGCTGGAATGCGTGGCGACGGCGGTGTGATGTAGGGGCGCAGGCACGCTGCGCCCTTATCCGATGACGAAGGCGAGGCGGCGGTGCGCCGTGCGCAGCGCCGCCTCGACCGCTTCCGATGTCTCCCCCCGCGCGAAGATGAACCCCGGGTAGCGCGACCCTTCGGGCCAGGGCACGAGCGCCTGGCCCAGGTGTGCCGTGATCACCACGTTCTCGACCAGCGGCACCGCACGCGCCTCGGTGATCCCCCGCACCTCCCGCAGCACCCCCGCTCCCG
>WNGQ01015505.1_pt1 | contig 12583 bp, 11 predicted proteins | sample 5407661 | NCBI WGS metagenome assembly WNGQ01 (sample SAMN13153382, study PRJNA577476) | soil metagenome | isolation source: 60 cm soil or saprolite under Garry oak tree replicate 2 | place: USA:California | collected 2016-06-15
TGATGGCCTGCGATATCTTATTGTACCAGACGCACTATGTACCCGTGGGCGATGATCAGCGCCAGCACATCGAGTTAACCCGTGACCTGGCACAGCGCTTCAACAGCATCTATAAACAGGAGGTGTTTACTATCCCCGAGGGACAGATCCGTGACGTGGGGGCGCGTATCATGTCGCTTGATGATCCTTTGCAGAAGATGAGCAAGAGCAATCCTAACCTCAGCTCGCGCATCAATCTGCTGGATGAACCAAAAGTTATTAAACAAAAGATTGGGCGTGCAACGACGGATTCGCAGCGACTCATCGCCTTTGATCCTGAGCGACCGGGCATCACCAACCTGCTCTCAATCTACCAGTTGTTGACCAATCAATCGCAGCAGGAGATCGAGGCAGAGTTCGCGGGCAAGGGTTATGGTGACTTCAAAGCCGCGCTCACCGAGCGCCTGGTGGCCACGCTTGAGCCGATCCAGAAGCGTTACTACGAGCTCGTAAACGATATGCCGACGCTGGAGAGCATCCTCAAGCAGGGAGCTGACGAGGTGCGGCCATTGGCGACGGCGACGCTGAATCGCGTCAAAGAAGTTATAGGGCTTGGTTAGATGTTGTTGATGATTATGTGATGGGCGCGAGGTGTGGTGTGATGTGTGGGCGACGGGCGGGGGTAAACTCCGCACCCTACCCCATCGGCTGCGCGTAGGGTGCGGGGTTTACCCCGCCCGTCGCCCACCAGTTATCGTATTGAAGAACAAACTGCAAGGCAGGAGCAGATATGTATTATCCGACATTCGAAGAGGTCAAACGCTTGAGCGAGGCTGAGAAGAGCAACGCCGGGCAAGGGGGGAGACCGCTTTTACCGCTTTACTGCGACATTCAAGCCGACATGGAGACACCCGTCTCTGCCTACTGTAAAACCGCCCAATCGCCCTACAGTTACCTGCTAGAGAGCGTTACGGGTGGGGAGCAGGTGGCGCGATACTCGTTTATCGGCATTGATCCCTACATGGTCCTGGTACATCGCGGCGAGACCGCACAACTGCATAAGATAGTCAATGATCGCAACGAAGCGAATGGTAGCCGAGTCGAAGAAGTCTCCTGTCACGATCCCCTTGAACTGATTGAAGCGGAGCTTGGGCAATACCGGCTGGTCACGCCGCCAGATATGGCCCAGGACGAGCTGCCCAAATTCTACGGCGGCGCTGTAGACTACCTGGCATATGAAGTTGTGGCGCGCTTCGAGCGTGTGCCCGTTCCTGAGAGGAACACGCTTGATCTGCCATTGGCGGTCTTCTGCTTCAGCGAGACAGTGCTGGTCTTTGATCACGTCAAACACCGTGTCAGAGCCGTCACACATCTCCACCTGGATGCACCTGACCTTGCCGCGGAATACCAGCGGGGGTGTGCCATCATCGACGATGTGCAGGAGCGTCTGCGGGGTCCGATACGCCTGCCCCAGGAGCCCGAACCCACCACAGAGGGCAGGACAGAGATCACCTCCAATCGTACAAAAGAGGGTTTTGAAGACATGGTCCGGCGCTCGGTCGAATATATCCACGCCGGAGACGCCTTTCAAATCGTGCCTTCACAGCGGCTGAGTCGGCGCGTCAACGCGGCTCCGTTCACCATCTACAGGGCATTACGTGCGATCAACCCGTCACCCTACATGTTCTACCTGGATCTCAAAGACTTCTACATTGTCGGAGCATCACCAGAACTCTTGGTACGCTTTGAGGATAGAGAAGTCACCATCCGTCCCATCGCCGGGACGCGCCCACGCGGCACCGATCGCCAGAGCGACCAGGAACTTGCCGAAGAATTGCAGAGCGACCCCAAAGAGCGAGCCGAGCACGTCATGCTCATCGACCTGGCGCGCAACGATGTAGGACGTGTCAGTAAGCCAGGCAGTGTCAAATTAGACGAATTCATGGAAATCGAGCGCTACTCGCATGTTATGCACCTCGTCTCGAACGTCATGGGAGAGCTGCGCGACGACATCTCGCCTTTCGAGGCACTGAGGGCAGGATTTCCAGCAGGGACGGTATCGGGCGCACCCAAGATACGGGCGATGGAGATCATCAGCGAGCTGGAAGGAGACCAGCGGGGAGTATATGCCGGAGCAGTTGGTTACTTCAGCCATACGGGCAACCAGGAGACGGCCATTGCACTGCGCACGATGGTCATCAAAGATGGTCAAGCTTATATCCAGGCGGGTTGTGGAGTGGTCGCAGACTCCGACCCTGGCAACGAGTACCAGGAGAGCCTCAATAAGGCAAAAGCCCTGCTACGGGCGCTCGATGAAGCAGAGAAGATGGCAAAAGAGCATCTGCAAGCACACAGAGAAGTAAGTACGGCATATGCAGGTAAAGGGGAATAACATGCTCTTACTGATTGATAACTACGACAGCTTTACCTATAACCTCTACCAATACCTCTCAGAATTGGGAGCAGAGGTGGAGGTACGGCGCAACGACAAGATCACGCTTGACGAAATCGCAGCCTTGCATCCCGAACAGATCGTGCTATCACCGGGGCCATGCACACCCAACGAAGCGGGCCTCTCGTGCCAGATTGTCGAGACCTTCGGCGAGCGCTACCCCATTCTGGGCGTATGCCTGGGCCATCAAACCATCGGGCAGGTCTACGGCGGGCGTGTTATCCGAGCGCCAGAGCCAATGCATGGCAAAACGTCGTTCATACATCATCAAGGTCTGGGAGTATTCCGCGACCTGCCCCGGCCATTTGAAGCCAACCGATATCACAGTCTCATCGTCGAATATAGTACACTACCAGATGAGCTAGAGATCACAGCCACGACGGCCGATGGCATTATCATGGGACTGCGCCATCGCCGCTATCCCGTTGAGGGAATCCAGTTTCATCCAGAGTCGATCATGACCCCCGTAGGGAAAGACCTGCTACGCAATTTTATAAGACAATCAGTACGGGCAGCATAACACAGGCAGTGATGCCAGAAGGAAAGAGGGGAACACGAAATGATTCGTGAAGCTATCGTACACGTCGCCTCGGGAGGCAAGCTGAATGAAGAGGAAGCAGCGGGCGTCATGGAAGAGATCATGACCGGCATGGCAACCCCATCACAGTTGGGAGCCTTCCTGACCGCGCTGCGCTTGCGACCTGGGGCAGAAACAGTCGAAGAGATAGCCGGGCTGGCGCGAGTCATGCGCGATAAGGCGCTGCAAGTGCAGTTGAACGAGCAGGCCGCAGCGCGAGCAATGGACACCTGTGGCACCGGCGGTGACGGCACAGGTACACTGAACATCTCAACGGGAGCGGGCATCATTGCCGCCGCAGCGGGGGCTGTCATCGCCAAGCACGGCAATCGATCTGCCACGAGCCAGTGTGGCAGCGCCGACGTGCTGGAAGCATTAGGGGCTAGAATCGACCTGGGACCGGAGGCGGTGGCACATTCAGTGCAAGAGGTAGGCTTCGGCTTTATGTTTGCGCAAACATACCATCCGGCAATGAAACATGTCGGTCCGACACGGCGCGAAATCGGCATACGCACCGTCTTCAATATTCTCGGTCCACTGACCAATCCGGCCCGAACACAGTTTCAGGTGTTGGGTGTAGCGGATAGTAGCCTGATGCGTAAGATGGGCGAGGTACTCATTCACCTGGGTTGCCAGCACGCACTGATCATTCACAGCGAAGACGGACTCGACGAATGCTCGATAAGCGCGCCAACACGGGTATGCGAGGTCCGCCAGGGTCAGGATATGCGCGAGTATACGATTACCCCTGAAGAGGTGGGATTGCAGCGCTCCGCCGACCTGTCAGGAGTAAAGGGGGGCGATCCCTCCTACAATGCCTCCACGCTGCGCGAGTTGCTCAGCAGTTATATTGATACGCCCGCAACGCACATTCTATGTATGAACGCCGGAGCGGCACTGCTGGCGAACGATGCTGTGTCATCGTGGCAAGAAGGTGTGCGGTTGGCCAGCGCCACGCTGCGCGAAGGAAAAGCCAGGGAGAAGCTACAGGACGTGATAGCCTATTCGCAGACAGTAGGCAGGTGATATATGTTTCTTGATAAAATCGTCGCGAAAACGCGAGCAGATCTGGAAGTACGCAAGCGCGAGTATCCTCTCGAAAAGCTACAACTGGCCGCCGCCGGGCAGCCTGCACCACGTGATCTGCTGGAAGCATTCGAGCCACGCAGCAGGGTACAACTAATCGCAGAAGTGAAGCGTGCCTCGCCCTCGAAGGGCATGCTCGCGCCCGACATGGACCCGGTAGCGATGGCACGGACCTACGAGAGCAACGGCGCGGCGGCCATCTCTGTCTTGACCGAGCCGCACTTCTTTCTAGGCTCGCCGCGTTACCTGACCGCTATCAAGAGCGCGGTCAACGTTCCTGTCTTGCGCAAAGATTTCATCTTCGATGAATACCAGGTCTACGAGGCACGAGCCTGGGGGGCTGATGCCATTTTGCTCATCTGCGCCCTTCTGGATGACGCACAGCTTCGCCACCTGTTGCAGGTAGCTCACGAGCAGCGCATGCGCTGCCTGGTAGAGGCGCACAGTGAAGAGGAGGCGCGGCGCGCTGTTGAAGCGGGGGCGGTGATTATCGGCGTCAACAGTCGTGACCTGGTCACTTTTGAGATGCATCCCCAGCTCATCCGCGACATGCGCCAGCACATCCCAGCCGATCGCGTGGTGATCGCCGAGAGCGGCATCCACAACGCAGCCGATGCGCGGCGATTGGCACGCTACGATGTGCAGGGCATGCTGGTTGGCGAGTCGCTGGTGGTCTCGCAAGACGTGCCGGGGCGGATGCGCGAGCTTATTGAGGGTGCGAACGACAGCATGCAGGTAAAAATATGCGGGCTGCGCACCACCGAACACATCGATGTCGCCATAGAGGCGGGCGCGGACATGCTCGGCTTCATCTTTCATGAAGCCAGCCATCGCTATGTCGAGCCAGGGCAGGTCCGCGCACTTCTCGCAGCAAGCGAGCGTTATACATCTCCACCCAAAGGACAAACAGTACCCGACATCGTCGGCGTCTTTGTTAATAAAGATGCCGACTACATCAACGACGTGATTGAGCAGGCAGGGTTGAACTTCGTGCAGCTACATGCAACAGAGACACCTAATTTCTGCCAACATATCAACAGGCCTGTGATTAAAGGTCTGAGCGTGCTCGATAGCTCCGAGATCGCGGATCTCAGCGAGTACGCAGAAGTCGCGTGGCGCATACTGCTCGATACGCCCTCGACAGCGTGGGGCGGCACGGGCGAGACGCACGACTGGCAACTAGCGAGCGAAGTTGCCAGACGGTATTCCATCCTGCTGGCAGGTGGCCTGACGCCGCAAAATGTCGCTCAGGCCATAGCGGAGATTCGTCCCTGGGGAGTTGATGTCAGCAGCGGCGTCGAGACCAATCGGCAGAAGGACGCAGCAAAGATACGCGCATTCATTGCACAAGTACGCACTAGCACACGTAGAGGACTATCCAATGCAAATACAACAGCATAAGATCCAGGAAAAGCAGGCACCAACCTACCAGCACAATCACTATCCCGATGCACAGGGGCGTTTCGGAGCCTATGGGGGACAGTTTGTGCCCGAAAGCCTGATGAGCGCCCTGGCAGACCTGGAGTCCGCGTACAAAGAGACGCAGCAAGACGAAGCCTTTCAGACGGAGCTAAAGAAACAACTACGCAGCTTCGTGGGGCGTCCTACCTCGCTGCACTATGTGCCGCGCTTCTCTCAGCTTGTCGCGCCGGATGTCAAGATCTACCTGAAACGCGAGGATCTCGCTCACACCGGTGCGCACAAGATCAAACGGGAGCGGGGCAACACGGAGTGGCCAGCGCCACCGTGTGCGCCATGTTGGGGCTGGACTGTGTGGTGTACATGGGAGAGGTCGACATAGAACGGCAGGCGCTCAACGTCTTCCGCATGAAGCTGCTAGGGGCCGAGGTGCGCGCCGTCACGCAGGGATCGCGCATCCTGAAAGACGCGCTGAACGAGGCCATTCGCGACTGGGTGACCAATGTCGAATCCACCTACTACTTGATCGGCACAGCGGCGGGGCCACATCCCTACCCGCGTATCGTGCGCGATTACCAATCGGTCATCGGCATAGAGGCGCGCCAGCAGATCATGCAAAGCGAGGGACGGCTGCCCGATACGATCGTGGCATGCGTCGGTGGAGGCAGCAACGCTATCGGCATCTTCTATCCCTTCGCCGATGCCGCAGAGGTCAAGTTGATCGGAGTCGAGGCGGGAGGAACCAGCCTGGAGGAGGGACACCACGCCGCCTCGCTCTTCGCGGGCAAACCGGGCGTGCTGCACGGGACATACAGCTATCTGCTGCAAAACGCCGATGGGCAGGTACTGGATACCGAAAGCATCTCGGCGGGCCTGGACTATCCCGGCGTGGGACCGGAGCACAGCTACCTCAAAGAGACCGGGCGAGCCAGCTACGTGACAGCCGATGACGCCTCGGCATTGCGCGGGCTGCAAGCGTTGAGCACGAGCGAAGGCATCATTCCCGCGCTTGAATCGGCCCACGCACTGGGCTACCTGCTAGAACAGGGTGAACAGGGTAAGATACCAGCAGGATCATTAATCGTCGTGAACCTCTCTGGTCGCGGTGACAAAGATATGGGCACCGTCGCCAAAGCGCTGAATGTCAGCTTATAGAAAGTTGTGGTAAAGGTGAGTACATTTCGCTATCACCCAGATATCGTGGTCCGCTTTCCCAGCACCGTTGGCGGCGTCATTCTGGCGCACGGTATAGCCAACGGCGCCACGCCGGAGAGCTTGCTAGCAGCGTATCAGGAGGAGCAGCAGGCCACGCTGAAGCGCATCGGAGACACCCCCCTGAGTCAGATTGCTTCGCTCTCGGCATGGCGGAGTGTCATGCGCGGCTTCGGCGTCGATCCGACACAATACCGGACAGCAGCCGAGGCACTGCTGCGCCGACTAACGAAGAAGGGGGATATCCCCAGCATTAATATGTTGGTCGACCTGGGCAATATGATCAGCATACGTTACGCCCTGCCCGTCGCTATCTTCGATACACGCGCCTTGCAGGGTGCCGTCACCGTCCACTTCGCGGATGGCTCGGAGCGCTACACCACGCTGGGGCAGAGCGACGTTGACCACCCAGAGCCGGGCGAAGTAATCTTCTCCGATGAGAGCAAGCTGGTCATTGCGCGGCGCTGGTGCTGGCGGCAGGGAGAGCACAGCGCCGCACAGCTCGACACAACCAGCGTGATCATCACCACAGAGGCGCATCACGAAGGCGCACGCGACGACATCACAGCAGCGTTGCAGGATTTATATGAGTTGCTTACGCGCTATACTGAGGGACAATTCAAAGTAGGGATACTGGATAAAAGCATCACAAGTATTACGGATGATGAAACTTCTTAACTATTCAAGTGCACTTTGGATCTCCATCCATTGGGGGGATTTTGGAAAAGAGTTTTTGCGAGGACACCTCGCGCTCCGTCAGGGGCTGCCACCCCTGCACCCCACTTTTCCTCCAAAGGATAAAGAGCCTGCCCCTTTCGCGCTGCCTACGGCGGCTTGCTCTTCGTGAGGGGTTGTGGGCTGTGTCGCAGCCCACAACCCCTCACGAAGAGTTGCGAAGTACCGAAGGTGCTGAGGAGTCACGAAGCTTCTTTATAATAGATATATCAGGAGTACATATGGAAAGCATCAAGGACACCGTAACGGATCAGCCAGCGACACGCATTACACGTGCATTTGAGCGTGCCAAGGAAAAGGGGCGGGGAGTGCTTATCCCCTACTTCATGTGCGGCTATCCTTCGGGTGAGCAGAGCGCAAAGCTGGTTATAGCAGCAGCGGAGGCGGGAGCGGATATCATCGAACTTGGTATGCCCTTCAGCGATCCACTGGCGGATGGCGCGACCATCCAGAGAGCAGGCCATATCGCGTTACAGCGCGGCATGAGCATCCAGGGCTGCATGGAGATTGCCGCGCAAGTATCAGCGCAGAGCGACGTACCGCTGGTGCTGATGGGCTACTATAACCCGGTGTTGGCATTCGGCATCGAACGTTTCTGCGCCACAGCCAGAGCGAGCGGCGTGTGTGGCCTGATCATCCCTGATCTCTCAGTGGAAGAGTCGGGTCCCCTGGAAGCGGCGGCGCAGAAGAACGGACTGGCCCTGATCTTCCTGGTATCGCCCACCACCACCGACGAACGCATCGCCAAGATCGTATCGCACGCCGCGCAGGAAAGCGGTGGATTTCTGTACTGCGTCTCATTGAGCGGAGTCACGGGGTCACGCACAGAGTTGCCAGCACACCTGCAGAGCTTCATACAGAGAGTCCGTGGCTATACGAAGAACTTTGACTTGCCGCTGGCCGTCGGCTTCGGCATCTCTACTGGCAAGCACGTCGCGGAGGTCACCCGCTACGCCGATGGAGCCGTTGTAGGCAGTGCCTTTGTTAATCTGATAGATGGGCATAGCGAGGAGGAGCAGGTAGGGGCAGTAAGACAATACATCCAGAGTCTACGCGAAAAATAGTACAGTATAGACATAGCACGCACTGCAATAAACAGGTACACTTTCACTACCTATGGCAAGTCGGTGGATAGTGCATACTTGCCAGTATCCCTTACAATAGAGTCAATCGTCGGCGTTGAGATGCGGTTTCTTAGCGCATCGTGATTTTATGGAAAGGGGTTGCTGGTTGATATACTGTCGAGGAATCCGAGGAGCGACAACCGTCGAGCAGAATAGCCGCGAAGAGATACTCACGGCCACGACCGAGTTGTTACAGATGCTCATTCAACAAAACGAACTGCGCACCGAGGATATCGCGAGCGCCATTTTCACCGTGACGGAAGATCTGGATGCAGCATTTCCGGCCCTGGCTGCGCGCAATCTGGGCTGGGTAGAGGTGGCATTGATTTGTACACGCGAGATCCCTGTACCCGACAGTCTGAGGCAATGTATTCGCGTGCTCTTGCACGTCAATACCAGCCGGAGCAGCGCGGAGATGCAGCATGTTTACATCCGCCGGGCTACTATTTTACGACCAGAGTACAGCGTTTCCTGATTATTTCTGACAGCTCAAAAAAGTATTTATTGAGCTGAGGAACCGGATACGGCAATCACGACAACAAAGTCACGAGAGCCGGAATGTGAGCAATAACGCTCATGAAGATTGAACTAGACTATAGGAGTTATCGTACATGATTGTCGTCATGCAAGCAAATTCCAGCGAAGCACAGATCGAGCACGTATTATCGTTTCTTGATCAACATGGTTTAACGGGACATCCTTCACGAGGAGTTGAGCGCACGGTTATCGGTGTGCTGGGCGGAGTCGGTCCGACGGGAACACGCGCTGGCATCAGTGTGATCAGTCCGGCGGTGGGTGAATCACTAGAAGGACTACCAGGGGTTGAAGAGGTCATTCGCGTCTCCAAGCCTTATAAGCTGGCCAGCCGCGAGTTTCACCCTGTCAATACCGTTGTGCACGTCCCGGCGGCGTGCGTGAGCAGCGGTAGTGTGGCGATCGGTGGTGAGCAGGTCGTTATGATGGCTGGTCCCTGCACCGTCGAGAGCGAGAAACAACTGATGACTACCGCCGAAGCCGTGAGGAAACAGGGAGCGGTGATCCTGCGCGGGGGCGCATTCAAGCCTTCGACCTCCCCATACGGCTTCCGTGGTCTGGGTGAAAGTGGCTTGAAGTTGCTTGCCAAAGCGCGCCAGGAGTTCGGTATGGCGGTGATTACTGAGGTCATGACGCCGAGCGATGTGCCAATGGTTTGCGAGTATGCCGACATTTTGCAGATTGGTACACGCAATATGCAAAACTACATGCTGCTGGACGAGGTGGGACGCTCGAATAAGCCCGTGGTGCTGAAGCGCGGCATGTCGGCTACCATCGAAGAGTGGCTGCTGGCCGCCGAGTATGTGCTATCACAGGGCAACGAGGATGTCATTCTCTGTGAGCGTGGTATTCGTACCTTTGAGAAAATCACGCGCAACACAATGGACATCAGCGCCATCCCGCTCATCAAGCACCTCTCACACCTGCCGATCATCTCCGACCCCAGCCAGGGAACCGGACGGCGCGATCTTGTCGGTCCCATGACGCTGGCCTCAGTGGCCGCAGGCACCGATGGACTGCTTATCGAGGTCCATCCCAATCCCGACGAGGCATTGAAAGACGGCGCGCAATCACTGACCATCGAGCAATTCATCAGCCTGATGCCACAGGTGCAGGCAATTGCCGGGGCCATCGGACGTAATATAGTAACGAAGTAATTTAAAAAGCATACATATGCGCAAGGGATAGGTGACATGTCACCTATCCCTTGCGCATATGTATGCTTTTTAAACCGCTCCTCTACCTGGTTCATGCACCTGATCTAATAACCTCTTCGGCACCGATAGCACATTTCATGGTATACTGTTCTCTATCTTCACTATGATGGAGGCAATATATCGCCTGAGGGCACCCTGGGCATACTCATTATTGTCCTTATCATTGTGCTCCGTCTCAGCCTGAAGCGCAAGGATGCCCACGTGTAGGAAAGGTGAAAGAGTATGCAGCGACGTGTCGTGATCACCGGTGTGGGAGTCATAGCGCCTAACGGGATAGGTAAAGAAGATTTCTGGCAGGCGTGTATAGCAGGTCGTTCTGGCATCGGACGCATTACGCGTTTCGATGCCAGCGCTCTTGCGACACAGATAGCCGGAGAGATAGACCATTTTGACCCTCATGCGCTCGGTATCTCCCCCCAGGAAGTACCCAACCTGGATCGCGGCACCCAGTTTGCCCTTGCGGCGGCCAACCTCGCTTTGCAGGATGCAAAGGTTTCTGGTGAGTTGAACGAAGTAGAGCGCGAGCGTTTCGGCGTCTATCTGGGTTCGGCTATGGCGGGCAGCGAAGAAGGCGAGAAACTATTACTTCAATTCATTAACGGCGTGATGCCATCAACAGAGGATAGTGGGCGGGAGTCTACAGCTAACGAGCAATGGCCGACCTCCCCCCTCTATAATGGCCTGATGCCTGCCAGCGTCATTGCCGCACATCATCGATTACATGGACCGTGCATGGTCATTTCGACCGGTTGTTCTGCGGGAGCCGATGCCATCGGGGAGGCTTTCTGGGCCATCCAGGAAGGTCGTGCCGAGAGTATGCTCGCTGGCGGCGCCGACTCGGCTATCACCTATGCAGGTATAAATGTCTTTAGCGTCATGAAGGCATTGAGCACGCGCAACGAAGCGCCAGAACGCGCTTCACGCCCCTATGATGAGCATCGCGATGGTTTTGTTATGGCAGAAGGCGCGGGTGTGCTGCTGTTAGAGGAACGGACAAGGGCGCTGGCACGCGGTGCCCGTATCTATGCCGAGGTGATCACCTTTACTTCTAATAGCAACGCCTATCATATGACCACCCTTCCTGACGATGGCGCACCACTTCAGCACCTGCTGAGACAGGCATTACTCGATGCTCAGATTACATCTGAACAACTGGACTATATAAATCCACATGGCAGTTCTACTCTCTACAATGAGGTAGCCGAGACCACCGCGTACAAGGCCGTCTTTGGCAAGCGTGCATACCATATTCCCATCAGCGCCACCAAATCGATGATCGGGCATACGCAGGGCGCAGCCAGCGCCATCGAGACGATCGTCACAGCACTTGTAGTGGAACGGCAGATCATTCCCCCAACCATCAATCAGGAACACCTCGACCCACGCTGCGATCTGGATTACGTACCAAACGTTGCTCGCCAGGCTAGCGTGAATGTGGCGCTGACGCACTCTAGCGGCTTCGGCGGCGTGAATAGCGCACTCATCCTTAAAAAACCAAATTGAGGTAACAGGCATGGTAGGTAACAGGCAACGACGAGTCGTCATCACGGGGATGGGGATCGTGGCGCCCAATGGCATCGGGAAAGAGGCATTCTGGCAGGCAACCAGCAAAGGTCTATCCGGCATAAAGCCGATCTCACGTCTTGCTGAGCAGATGTTACCAGTACCATCTCCCATAACAGTTGCCGGAGAGGTGAGTGATTTTGTAGCCCTTGAGTATATTGACCGTAAACTGGCAAACCGCACCGACCGTGTCACACATTTTGCGTTCGCGGCCGTCCACGAAGCGTTACAGGACGCCAGGCTTATTCTCTCGGAGGAGAACCCACACCGGGTAGGAGCAGTGATCGCCAATACCGTTGGTGGTGTGGAGTACGTCCTGGAGCAAATTCACACATTACATGCCCGGGGGCCACGCTACATGCGCGCCTATACACCCATAGCGTGCCTGCCCGTAGCCAACGTAGGCCAGATGTCCATTCGCTACGGTATCCAGGGCTACTGCAAGACGCCCGTCAATGATACCGCTGGAGGACTGGACGCACTGGGACTGGCCTATAACGCCATCCGCCGTGGCACTGCGGATGTTATCATTGCGGGCGGTTGCGAGGCTCCCCTGCATCCCTGTGTCCTTTATGTCATGGCGCAAAGTGGCCAATACACGATGAGCAACGATCCACAAGCCTATCGCCCATTCGACCGGCGCGCCGAAGGTCTCCTTCCCGCAGAAGGGGCAGGCATCTGTATC
>WNGQ01017075.1_pt1 | contig 12582 bp, 9 predicted proteins | sample 5407661 | NCBI WGS metagenome assembly WNGQ01 (sample SAMN13153382, study PRJNA577476) | soil metagenome | isolation source: 60 cm soil or saprolite under Garry oak tree replicate 2 | place: USA:California | collected 2016-06-15
GTGGTCGAGCCGGGCGGGGCGGTCGCGCTCGGGGCGCTGATGGCAAGCAAGATCGATGTCAGGGGAAAGATCGTGGTTGCCGTTCTTTCCGGCGGCAATGTCGACGCGGAGCTGTTTTGCCGATTGGTTGCGTGACGGACTACCGTTTTCCTGAAATCGCCTACGTGAAGAGCGCAATTCGCTCGATGTCCGACATGGCTCTGAGCGCCGCGAGCGGATCGTTCGGGGGCGGCGGCGGGATCGGCTCCGCAGCGGGTTGCCCCGGCACGGCGGCCGCAGGTACCGGGGCGGCAAGCGAGCGATAGGGCTCCCCTTGACCGGCGCCGCCCTCCCGAGCTTCGCTGGCGTTCCACAAGGCCGAGCCCGGGGCCGCCATGGCGGCGCTGGGCTCGGATTGCGTGTCCACCGCAAGCTCGGCTTTGGTCGCAAGCTCGGCCGCCCGGTCAGTGATAGAGCCGGGGGGCGCGGCGGGTGCCGAAACTGGCGTTTCCGGCGGCATCCCGGGCGGTCTCTCGATGCAGCCTTTATCCGCTGGCGGGCTCGACTCCGTCTCGACCGGTGGAAAATCGGACCATGGCGCCGAATCGTCGTTTTGCTCGGAAATGACGGGCGCAGGGACCTCCAGCGCCAAGGCAGGATCGCAGGACGGATCAGAGGCGGGGCTCGACGACACATCCCCAGGACGGGTCTCATCGTGATCGGCCTGCGGCGCCGACGCGACGCCATCCGCGCAATTCTCGAGCAGCGTGTCGATCCGATATTCAAGGTATTGCAGGACCTCGCTCAGCTTGCGCACACGGCGGTCGTTGGGATCGCGGAGCGAGGTTGCGCATAATATCGAAGCGGCGAGCTCCTCGAGCTGATTGCAGGTCGATGGGTCGAAACCCCGCCCGCGCATGGCCCAGGTGACGTCCCGGATGCGCTCGGCTGCCGCGAAGATATCGGCGGATTCGGCCCGTGCCGTTGCTGCCGAGCTTTGGCTCTCCAGCCCAGCCGAATCGATGCGTATAGTCGCTTGCGATTTGATCTCGGCCACCTCCGCCCGGGTCCGGGTGATTGCCTTGGCCATTTCGAGGAGGTCGGAACGGAAGCTTTGGTGGGCCTGCCGGTTCCCTTCGGCGCGGACCACGGATTCGATCCGTTCGATGGCGCCGAGCAGGATCTGAGTGTCGGCACCTCGGCTTCGCCGGGCATATTCCTGCAGGAACCAGCGCCCCCGCTCGGTGTGCATCAAGGCGGCGCAAATGGCATCGTAATCGCCCTGCGCCGCCGGCGCGGGAGGGATCTTCGATACTGCAAGGGGTTCTTCCGACATAGCGCGAAGGCACACCGCCCACCGCTACGATCAACACGATCGGGCGTGAAGCGCAATCGATTTGACGACACGTAATCCCCAGATGTTCACAGTCGGGCCGGGGTGCCGTCCGGAGTGTTGCGCCAACTCAGCCGCGATTTCGCCGCCAAGGGCGGCAAGCGCCTGGGGTTCCAGGCGCCACGCGCCTTACTGGCAGGCCGGGTACATCGACGCGAGCTCGCGGCCGCTCAGGTACATCATGTGGGGAGACAGCCCGCCGCGCCGGGCGATCCAGTTGCGGACCTGCTGCGGATAGACCGCCATCAACAGCTGCGTTCCGTCGCGGCTCGTGACCGCATGCCCGGCATCGTCGGGCCGCCAGGCGGCATGAAATCCGAGCCGTGCCCTGGGAGTGACGCAGAGATGGTCGCGCGGGATCACGCCAAGCACCATGGTGCATGCCGACAAGCAAGGCCCGTCGATGACCACACGCTCGCCCGAGCTGCGCAGCGCCGCCAGATTTTCAAGATAAGGCCCGATCTGGCCTCCCGGATCATCGGTGATACGTTTTGTTGCCGAAGCAGGCAAAGTCGCCATCGCTACCAGGCAGGTAGCGAGCAAGACCGTCCCGAGCCGCATGAACCCTCCCCTCAGTGTGCATCCCAACGTTTTCCTTTTTAGTCGATTGATGGGTGGGTGCGGAAGCCTTTTTAACATTAAATTTACGGCCGCCCCCCGAGCCATACTCGGCTACCCCCAAAGCGCCGGGGTGGCCGGATGAACCCGGCTGTCCTCGTAGCGCAGGCCGTGCGGCCGGTCGCGGGCAAGCAGGAGCGGTCCATCGAGATCGACGATGCGGGCGCGCTGGGCGACCAGAATGGCGGGCGCCATGGCGAGCGAGGTCGCCACCATGCAGCCGACCATGAGCCCAAAGCCCATATCCTCGGCTTGCCGTGCCATGGCGAGGGCCTCGGTCAGACCGCCGGTCTTGTCGAGCTTGAGATTGACGGCGTCGTATTTCGGGGCGAGGGCAGCGAGCGATGACATGCCATGCACGCTCTCGTCGGCGCAGATCGGCAATGGCCGCGCCAGCCCCGCCAGCGCATCATCGCGATCCGCGGGCAACGGCTGTTCGAGCAGGGTGACGCCGGCCTCCGCGCAGGCGGCGAGATTTTCGAGAAGGTTCTCCGGCGTCCAGCCCTCGTTGGCGTCGACGATCAGGTTGCAGCGCGGCGCCGCGCGGCGCACCGCCGCAATCCGCGCCGGATCGCCGGCGCTGCCCAGCTTGACCTTGAGGAGCGCCCGCCCGGAGGCCTTCTCCGCCGCCGCCGCCATCGCCTCGGGGCTCGCCAGCGAGATCGTATAGGCGGTCACCAGCGGCACCAACGGCGGCAAGCCGGCGATCTCCTGCACCGGCCGGCCGCTCCGCTTGGCGGCGAGATCCCAGAACGCGCAATCGAGCGCGTTTCGTCCGGCGCCCGGGGGCATGGCCTGCTGCAGCCCTTCGCGGCCGAGACCGCGGGCGATTTCCGCGCCCATGGCCGTGATCGCGGCCGCGACCGCCTCGACGGTCTCGCCGTAGCGCGCATAGGGCACGCACTCGCCGCGACCCAGGTGCGCCGCGTCATGGAGCTCGGCCACCACAACCGCCGCTTCGGTCTTGGCGCCGCGGCTGATGGCGAACGAGCCCGCAATGGGCCAGCGTTCGATACGCACCGAGAGCGAGACGGGGGAGGCGGAGGTCATATCGGAGGACGGACGACGGAACGACGGATGAATGCCGAGGGGAGGGTGACGGGTTAGCGAATAATCGCTCGTCGTCCTACCTTCCTCCTTCGTCGTCGGTCGTCGTCCACCCTAGTCGAACCGTCCGGCCGCGTGCGCCAGCATGGTATAGACCTTGCCGGTCTCCGAGGTGAGGTAGGTGCGGGCGACCAATTGCCCGCGATCATCGCGCGAGACCTCGTCCAGCAGGCGCTCGAATTCTGCCACGTAACGGTCCACCGTCTGCATGAATTCACGGTCGCCACGATACTTTCTGCGGATTTCGTCGAAGGCGCGCTGGCCCTGCATGGTGTAGAGCTTGCGGGTGAAGACGTTGCGCTCGCCGCGCTTGTAGCGGTCCCATAGCTCGGCGGCTGCATCATGGTCGATCATTCGGGCGATATCGACCGCCAGGGAATCGAGCGATTCGATCGTATGGTGCGCCGGCCGGTCGTCGCCGCCGCGTGCCGCTTCCGGCAGAGCTTCGCGCGGCAAATCGGAGTCTTCGCGCGATGCCCGGGTGAGCAGGTCCGACAACCAGCCGCTGCGCGCGCCGGCTTGGCCCTGGCCCGGGCTCAGCGACGGCGCATCGGCCCGGCGGGCCGGCGCCGGCGCGCCGATCCCGGTGATGTCGGCACGGCCCCGCGCCGGCGCCTCGGGACGGCCGGCGCCGTTCCCCGACGGCTTCGTCGCGCACCACGCGACGGGGCCCGGCGGCAACATTCTCGACACGCTTGGCGGCGGCCGGATCGACAGTGTCAAGCCCGCGCCCGTGGCGGGCCACGATGCGATTGAGCTCGGCGAGCGCCTCGATCTGATCAACGATGACGCGGCGCATCTGGGCGGCGCTTTCCGCGGTTTCCTGCGGCAGCTCGAGGATGCCTTTGCGCAGCTCTGCGCGCGTTGATTCCAGCTCGTGCTGCATTTCGGCGGTCATGCGTTTCAGCCCGTCGACGACCTCGGCGAAGCGCTGCGCCGCCTGAGTGAACATCGCGTGGGAATCCCCGGTGGCGCGCTCGAAGACGCTCTGCAGGGTGTCGGTCGTACGCTTGCTCTGATCCTCGGTATTGACGCGGATGGCCTCGAAATTCTCCGCGATGGCGCGCGCGCCGCCGGTGGTGGATTCGGCGATGACACGGGCGATTTCGCGCGCCTGCTCCGCCGCCCGGTCGAGCGACTGGTCGAGCAGGCCGGAAAAGCGGGTGAGTCGCTGATCGAGGTCGCCGGCCTTGCCGTCGAGCGTCTTGACCAGGGTCTCCAGCAGATCGCGGCGGTCGCCCAGCGTGCCCTCGGCGCGACGGTTGCTCTGATCGATCAATGCGACCGCCTCGGCAAGCGAGCGCCCGTGCGTGTCGAACTGCCCGACCAGCTGCGACAGGTCGTTGACCGTCTTCGTCGTGAGCGCCTCGAAGCTGCTGATGTGCTGCTCGATCTGGCTGTTGGCCGCACCGGTCTTCTGCGTCACGTCGTTCATGGCCGACACGAATTCGGATACCCGCGTCAAGAGCGTGCGCTCGATCTCGCCCATGTTCTCGTGGGCGCCGCTGAGAACCTCTTGCAGCAGGATATTGGCCTCGCGCAGCCGTTCGAACAGAGCCGTCGTGTCGGAACGCACCATGCTGTGCGTCTCCAGCATTTCGGACACCGCCGCCGCGGCGGTCTGCTTCGAGTGCTCGACCGCGGAGTGGGTCTGCTCCTGCAGGTCGCGCAGCGTGCGGGCAACCGTCGCCGAGGCATTTCTCGACACTTCGAGCGAATTGTTCTGCAGCTCCTTGATCGATTGATTGATCGCGCTGGTCGTTGCCTGGCTCGCTTCCTGAGCGGTCGTTTGGATCTGCTTGATCGACTGGCTGACTGCGCCGGCGCTCGCCTGGCTCGCCTCAGTTGCGGTCGTCTGCATTCGCTTGATGGACTGGTTGACCGAGCTGGTCGCGGTCTCGCTCGCCTCGCTGATGAGGCGCGCGATCTGCTCGCTGTTGTCCATCATGGTCTGGGTGAAGGTAAAGCCCTTCGCCTCGATCGCCTTGACCGCGTGGTCGGTCACCCGAGTGAGCTCGTTGGCAAATTCCGCGCTCTTGCCGCTCATCGCGGTGATCAGCACGCTCGATTTTTCGTCGAGAATCTGCGTCATCTCGGAGGCGCGCTGGCCGACGGTCACGGCGATCTCGTCCGCCTTGCCGACAAAGTTGCGGGCCACCTCGGCGCTGATGCCAAGCAGCGTGCGTTCGACGTCGTTGGCATTCTGCTTGAGGACGTTGCTCACGCCGGCCGATACCCCGGTGAGGGTGCGCTCGACGTCGGTGGCATTCTGCTTGAGCGTGTTGGTCACGCCGGTCGATAACCCGGTCAAGGTGCGTTCGGCATCCTGGACGCTGGTCCGGATCGCCGTCGTCGTGCTCGATGCGAGCTGAGCGAGCGAGCGCTCCGCCTCGCCGGCATTGGTCTTGATCGCGGCATTCAGCTGCTCGAGGCGCGAACCGATCACGGCGGAGGTCGACGTGGCCATGTTGCCGATGGAGGTCGCGGTCGAGGTCGTCATCGCCCCGATCGAGCGCTCCGCCTCGCTGGTATTGGTCTTCACCGTCTGGTTCAGTTGCCCGATCCGCGAGGTGATCGAGTCGGTGGTCGTGGCGGTCAATTCCTCGATTGAACGCGCCGCCTCGCTGGTGTTGGACTTGATCGCCTGATTCAAATCGGGCATCGCCGTGCCGAGCGTGTCGGCGGCAGCCTTGCTGCGCGTCTCGATCTCCCTAGTGAGGGCCTCGGTCCGCCCCAGCAACAATTCTTCGAAACGGTTGATCCGCGCGTCCAGGTTGTTGGCGACCTCGGTCGATCGACTGGCCATCGCCAGGTCGATGTCGTCGACCTTGGCGGCGATCGAGTCGGTCAGCTTGGCCGCCATGTTGCTGATCGAGGTCGAGGTCGAGGCCGTCACGGCCTCGATCGAGCGCTCCGCCTCGCTGGTATTGGTCTTCACCGCCTGGTTCATCTGCTCGATCCTCGAGCTGATGGCCGCGGTGGTGGAGGCGGCCAATCTCTCGATCGAGCGCTCTGCCTCGCCGGTATTGGACTTGATCGCGTGGGTCAATTCACGCAATCGCACATCGAGCGCGTCGGCGGCGACGCCGGTGCGCGTCTCGAGCTCCTTGGTGACGACCTCGGCCCGCCCCAGCAGCAATTCCTCGAAGCGGCTGATCCGCGTGTCCATGCTGTTGGCGACCTCGATCGCGCGACTGCCGAGCGCCCGGTCGATGTCGTCGATCTTGACGCTGATCGTCTCGGCAAGCTTGTCGCCGCGCACATTGATGACATTGGTCACGTCGCTGATGCGCTGGTCGAGCGCGGAGACCACCTCCTTGCCGCCGTCCGCCATCGTCTTGGCGACGTCCATCACGCGCGAGGAGAGCGCCTCGTTGAGGGTCTGCGTGCGGCCGTCAAGCGCGCCCTGGAAGCGGAGGAACTGCTGATCGACCGTGGTGGTGACCTCGGAAATCTTGTTGCCGATGTCGGCGACCTTCGAGGTGAGTTGATCGTTGATGCTCTGGGCATCGTGGAAACGGACGAATTGCTGATCGAGGCTGCTCGTGATCTGGGTGGCCTTGGTGTTGACGCGGGTGTCGAAGCTGTCCAGGTAGTCGCGCATGGCAGTGACGACTTCCTGGGTGCGCTCGCCCAGACGCTCCACCATCTCGCCGCCATAGGTCTTGACCGTGCGGTCGAACTCGCCGAGATGGCGGGTGATCAGGTTGCCGAGCGTGGTCGAATCGCGCGCAATGCGTTCGGCGAGCTCGGAGCCGCCGTGATTGAACATGTCTTCGAACGATTGGAGCCGTGTCGCCAGCATTTCGCGCACTGCGTCGCTGCGGCCGCCGATGACCTCGGCGATCGATTCGGCGCTTTCGCGGAACGTGTCGCTCACCTTGTTGCCGCGATCCACGATCGCATCGGTGATCCGGCCGCCCGTCTGCTCGAGCCTGCTCACCACGTCGCCGCCGCGCAAGCTCAGGTCGAGCACCAGCGAATCGCCGGTGTTCTTGAGCGCGGTGTTGACCTCCTCGACGCGGCCGGTGATCGAGTCGGCGAGGTTGTTGCCGGTCTCGACGACAAGCTCGGTCAGCTGCTGCGTGCGTCCCGTCATCATGTCGAGGATGCCCGCCGACTTCTGCGAGAAGCTTTCGGTCACACGGTCGAGCCGCACTGACATCATGTGCTGGAGGTTGGCCGCGATCTCGGTGAATTCATCGCCGATATGATCGGTCTTGAAGTTGAGCGTCGCCGTCAAACGATCGCTGGCGGCGGAGATCGCCTCGGTGGTGCTGCCGCTCGCGGCTTCCAGGCGATCGAGCAGGTCGCCGCCGCGCTCGCCGAGCGATTCGATCATGGTGTCGCCGGCGTGTCCGAGCGCGCGCGTGATGTGCTCGCCCTTCTCGGCGAGCGAATGGGCGATGCGCCGCGACGCCTCGTTGACCTGGTCGGAGACCAGCTGGCTGATCTGGGAAATATCATGGCTGAGATCGAGGTGAATGCTGTTGATGGCGTCGCGGATTTGCTCGGCCTGGCCGACCAGCGTATCGCGCTGGCCGCCGAGATCCTGGAGCAGCGCGCGTATGCGCACCTCATTGTCGTTGTAGGCATGCTCGAGCGCAGAGACTTCGTTGGCCACGAGGGTCTCGAGCTCGGCCGCGCGCGCCAGCGCGCGCTCCACGCCGTCGCCCATGGCCGTCACCTCGCGTCGGATGGCCTGACCGACGGTCACGATCGACTCGCGTGCAACGGTCTCCGGCTCGGCCAGCCGCATGGCGACCTCGGCCATGGATTGGGCGATCAGTCGCAGCTCCTGCGACCGCCAGGCCATGTGGGCGAGGACGTAGAAGAAGACGACCGGCGCAAGGTAGATGGCGCCGAGCACGCCGAGCACCGGCGCGGTCAATCCGCTCGGACCCAGCGCTTCCTGAATGTTCGGAAGATAGACCCGGCCCAGGGCCATCCCGCCGATCACCCAGACGGCCGCGAAAATGCTCGCCAGAATATAGGAGGTCCGCGCCGGGCGGCGCTGCAGGGAGCGCAGGATCTGTCCGATCGACTCCTGGTCGTCGTTGGCCGGCCGGCGCATCGCGTCGGCCTCCTCGGACCGCCGCGCGCCGTCGTCGAACGGCTCGCTCTTGGCCGCCCCCCGGCTGGCGCGCAGGCCGGGCCAGGCCCGCTCGGACATGGGCTCGTCCGGCGACATCGCCCCGGCCGAAGGGGTGATCGGGGTCTGGAGCGAGGGCTCGGCATCCCGCACGTTGAGCGCATCTTGGATGGCCGACAGCGCCGCCTCTGTCGGGTCCTTCATTTTCGGGGTGTTAGCCATGTCGGTCGTCGCCTCGCTCTTACTCTGGACCAAAGTCCGCAGGCCCGACGAATTGCGGGCCACGTCACGAGCGCGTCAGCTTGCGATTCCCCCCGGACTTTCGTCGGGCAACCCGCCTGAACGCGCCGCGAAAGACATCCCTCTACCGGTCGGGTATCCTATCGGCTTGGCAGACCAAAGAAAACCGCTTGTTAAGTTCTCTTTAATCATCGTTAACGATTGAGTAGCCATGATTAAGGCGGCGAACGTCTGCACGACGGATTGGGGCGTCCGCAAGCCAAACCACTGATTCGGCGGCTCAATTGGTTCCCCGAGGTTTCAGCCGGTGTTAACCGTGCGGGCGCCTGGCGGGCGGCGGGGAGCCGCCGACGGGCCCAATTTTACCAGACGTTGGTTGCTGGCCTGCCAAGGTAGCTGGTCGAAGGACCAAGAGCCTTTGGGAGGCCAACATGGGCAAGCCTGCGGCAGATGCGGCCGCTCAGACCGACGCGCCGTCGCCGCAGTCCGTCGGAACCGCGATCGATTTCGAGCATCTGGCGCGCATGACCTTCGGCGAGCGCAATCTTGAGCGCGAGGTTCTGACGTTGTTCGACCGGCAGGCCGGCATCCTCATCTCGCGCATGCGGGATGCTACGCCCGAGGTTGTATCCGCATACGCGCACACGCTGAAAGGCTCCGCGCGCGGCATCGGCGCCTGGCGTGTCGCCGAGGCTGCCGATGCCGTGGAGACGAATGCCGCGACCGGCTCCGTGGAGCGACTTTATGCCGCCGTGAACGAGACCAAAGCGCTGATCGCCGATATCCTGCGACCTTACTCCCGATCGGACGTCAGCCGGTAAATCGGGGGAGCCGGGGGCGCGCGCGACGCGCATGGCGCCGATCCAAATTCGTCAGGTCGGAATGCGGGGGAAAATCCAACCCCGGACGGTGCGACACACTTCTATTTCAACCTACGCCACCGACCGGTGGCGCAAGCACGCTTCTACGGCCGCTCCGCCAAGCCGTTGACCGCTTCAGCCTCAGCCTGAAAGCGCGCTGGCGCGTGCGCGCGCCAGCGGTTATAGGACGCGCGCCGCAATGCCGTCCAAACCTGACCCGAACGCCCGGAGCATATGCCCAAGATCACTTACATCGATGTCGGCGGCACCAGCCGCACGATCGACGCGGAAATCGGATCGACCGTCATGGAGACCGCAATCAAGCAAGGGGTTCCCGGCATCGAGGCTGAATGCGGCGGGGCCTGTGCGTGCGCGACATGCCACGTCTACGTCGATGAGGCTTGGCTTGCGGTCGTGGGCGAGCCTTCGCCCATGGAGGAGGACATGCTCGATTTCGGCTATGACGTCCGATCGAATTCGCGGCTGTCCTGCCAGATCAAGGTCACCGCGGAGATCGACGGATTGATCGTTCGCACACCCGAGCGGCAGGCGTAACGGGGATCAGGTATCAGGTATCAGGTATCAAGCATCACCCGACACCCGACGCCGGATCCTGTTTCCTGATCCCTGATCCCTGCTTCCTGATACGCAAGGCAGAAACGAATGAGCGAACCGATCAAGACCGACGCCCTCATCATCGGCGCGGGCCCGTGCGGACTTTTTGCCGTGTTCGAGCTTGGGCTGCTCGACATGAAATCGCATCTCGTCGACATCCTCGACAAGATCGGCGGCCAGTGCGCGGAGCTTTATCCGGAAAAGCCGATCTACGACATTCCGGGGGTACCCTACACGACCGCGCAAGGGCTGGTCGATGCGCTGATGGCGCAGATCAAGCCGTTCGGGGCGACCTTTCATCTGCAGGAAATGGTCGAGACGATCGAGAAGATCGGCGATCCGCTGTTTCGCGTGACCACCGACCAGGGAAAGCGGTTCGAGGCGAAGATCGTGGTGATCGCGGCCGGCGGGGGCTCGTTCCAGCCCAAGCGTCCGCCGATCCCGGGGATCGAGGCCTACGAGGAAAAATCGGTCTTCTATGCGGTGCGCAAGATGGAGGGATTCCGCGGCAAGCGCATCCTGATCGTCGGTGGCGGCGATTCCGCGCTCGACTGGACGCTGAACCTCGCGCCGATCGCAAGTCACCTGACGCTGCTGCACCGGCGCGATCAGTTCCGCGCCGCGCCCGACAGCGTGAACAAGATGATGGCGCTGGTCGGGGAGGGGAAGATCGATCTTGTGCTCGGCCAGGTTTCAGCGTTGGAAGGGGAGGGCGGCCGGATCGCCAAGGCGGTGGTGAAGCGCAACGACGGCTCCGACTTTCATATCGCATGCGATGCCCTGCTGCCGTTCTTCGGGCTGACCATGAAGCTCGGGCCGGTGGCCAATTGGGGCATCGAGATGAAGGACGGCGAGCTGATCCCGGTCGACACCGCCGCCTTCGAAAGCAACGTGCCGGGCATCTTCGCGATCGGCGACATCAACTGGTATCTGGGCAAGCTCAAGCTCATCCTGTCCGGCTTCCATGAGGCCGCGCTGGTGGCGCAGAAGGCCTACCACTACGTCTACCCCAACAAGCGGCTGGTCTTTCAGTACACCACCTCTTCTTCAAGCTTGCAGAAGAAGCTCGGGGTGCGGAACGAACCGGCGGCGCGGGCTGGGGCCTAATGCGCGACCCGAGGCGGAGCGGCGTTGCCGTTGACCGGCGGCAGCGGCTCCGACCGCACCGGCTCGGACGGCTGCAGGGCGAGCGCCGCCCGCATCGCCGGCAGGGTCGCATCGGCCATCGCGGCATGGCCCTCGGCGGTCGGATGGATGGCTCCGCCGTAGACCGCAGATGTGATGCCCCAGGTCGCGTCATGGACGTTGCTCGGCTGCAGCACCGTGGACAGGCCCTGCGGATAGGTGAGCGCGGTGAAGTAGGCGTCGTTCGCGGTTCTGATCCAGCGCGCCCGCGGCGCATAAGCGCGATACTCGCTGGCCGACCAGCCGCACGTCATCGGATCGGTAGCGGCCGCGGTCGGATCGGTCCGGAAGCTGTCGCCCTTGGGTGAGAAGCATGTGCGATCGAACTCGGGATCGTCGTTGGAGCGTGCACAGAGGCCATGATTTGCGAATGCCGCCTGATGGGCATCCACAAAGGTCATGCGCTCGCCCGGATCGCGGCAGGTCGCGCCCTCGCAGAGCGCCAGCGCCTTGATCTTCGGCAGGAACTGCCTGGAAAGAAAATCCGAGACTTGCTGCAGGCGGCCGCTGTTGGCCGAAAACGCCGGGTGAACGTCGAACCCGTCGCGTCCGCCCGCGCACAACGTCGTAGGGGACGAAAGCGCGGGATTCCCATAGGTGACGAACATCACGCGCGACAGCTCCCCGTCCACGAGCGGCTTGAGCGCGGCGCGCATCCTGGCGAAGTTGCCCGGCAGGTCGCTGTCGAGGATCTTCTGAGGTTGCGGTCGCTGCGGCGGCGGCGAGCCGCGGCCAGCAGCTCCTTGAGCTCATCGATCTGCGCCGGCGAGCTGCCCGAGCAGGCCGCATTGGTGCCGGGGCTCGGACATTCGCTGATGCGCTGGCCGGCCAGGAAGCCGGCATCGATCTTCGCGCCGGAGCAGCCCAGCGGAACGAAGGTGACCGCGATATGGCTGTTTTCGACCGCCAGGCCCAGCGCGCTGCGCATCTGATAGCTGTAGAGCGAACGGTGGCAGGGACCGCTCTCCCAACGCGCGCTCTGGCGAGCCCATGACTCGGACGCCGAGTCATCGGTGGCGGTGAAGCTGCAGGATTTGTTGCCGGTGAAGCCGTCGCGGCCGGGCCGATAATATTCGCTCCGCACCGTGCCGAGAAAGCGCTGGAAGCAGAACCCCTCGTCGGAAAGCCGGACCGGCCGGTCGGGGTTGCCTTCGCCGGCCGCGATCGAGTCGCCCAATCCGGCGATCAGGATGTCGCGGACCGCGATATCGGTCACGACGCGCTGGGCGGTGCCATCCGGGAGCAGAATGTCGACGCTTGCAAGGCTCGTGCGGCCATAGGGGACCCGCAGCTTGACCTCTTCCTCGCAACGAGCCGTCACCTGCCGTGCATTGCTGGTGCCCTCATCGATGCTCCAAGCGCAGCCGACATTGGCCGGGATTGTCCCGCCCAGGATGATGCCGATGCGGTGGTCGCGCGGCGTCAGATAATCCTCCGGCGTCCCGTCCCGGTCGCAGGTCTCCATGAGCTTTCCGGCCCGGTCGACGCACAGC
>WNGQ01008305.1_pt1 | contig 12581 bp, 11 predicted proteins | sample 5407661 | NCBI WGS metagenome assembly WNGQ01 (sample SAMN13153382, study PRJNA577476) | soil metagenome | isolation source: 60 cm soil or saprolite under Garry oak tree replicate 2 | place: USA:California | collected 2016-06-15
TGATCAGACCGGCGCTCGACACGCCGACCTCGGCCTTGGGCGCGCTCGCGACCACCGCGCCGTCAGGATCGCGCACGACAATGTCGCGGATGCGTAACGCGGTGCGGCCTTGCTCGTCGCGCTCGAGCTGAGTGCCGCCGACCTCGATCTGATGGCGGCTGCCGAAATTCTCCTCGATCGCGGCGGTGAGCCAGGGCGTGGCAACGTCGAGGTCGATCGGCCCGCTCCCGAGCCGCCACCACAGTGCCAGCATGGCAATCAGCACTAGGCCGGCGAGCGCCCCCGCGACATACGTCATTTTGCGCAGCCGCAGCCACCACTCCGACAGCTGCACGCGCCAGTAGGTCGGACCGAGCCGCAACACCGCGGAAACATCCCGCTCGCGGTCATGTGGACGCGCGTGCTCGCGCTGATCCCCGCGCGACCGGGCATCCCGCTCAAGCTGGTCCAAATGCAGGCACTTCTCCAGCTTGCGGAGTGCCGCAATGCTCGGATTCGTGTGCTGATCCGCCATGCCCCGCCTTGGCGTGCCCCTCGACCACCGATTCCCGCTGCTACGTCAGCAGCGACTCGGTCCCTTTTGCCGCGGTCGACGATTCGCGCGAAAACAGTCGACCCGGCGGCAATCTCCCGCGTATCGTTTAACCATTCATTGAGCTCGGAAAAGGACGAAAGGAAGGCACATGGGCAAGGAGCTTTCGGTGGGGGCCAAGGCACCCCCCTTCACGCTGCCGCGCGACGGCGGCGCCACCGTTTCGCTCGGCGACTTCAAGGGCAGGAAGCTCGTCCTTTATTTCTACCCCAAGGCCGACACCCCCGGCTGTACCCGCGAATCCATCGACTTTTCCAGGTTGCAGGCCGAGTTTCGCAAGGCTGGGACCGATATCCTTGGGGTTTCAGCCGATCCGGTCAAGGCCCAGGACGCCTTCAAGAAGAAGCACGATCTGACAATCGGGCTCGTCTCGGACGAGACCCACCGAATGCTCGAAGCCTATGGCGTCTGGGGCGAAAAGTCGATGTATGGCAGGAGCTTCCTCGGCATTACGCGGACGACTTTCCTGATCGGTCCGGACGGCCGGATCGCGCGCATCTGGCCCAAAGTGAAGGTCGACGGCCACGCCGGCGAGGTGCTCGCTGCCGCCAAATCGCTGTGACGGCCCGGGCAGAACACAGTCCCGCTGAAAACGGCCTTCCGGTTATCCACAGGACCTTTTGGGGAAAATTAACCATGTTTCGGTGGAATGGGCCTGTTGTATCGCCGGTGTTGTGGGACCGAGACCGGCTGGGACGCGTCGATGCCTTACTGGTCGGGATCGAGTTACCGCCATAGCGATGGCCACGGGCATTCCACCGGTGCCCGGATGCGGTCCGCCGCCCGCACCATCGGGCGCCAGGCGGACTATGCGCTCGTTCACGCCGGACGCCAGGTGCGGCTCGGGCCGATCGCGTTCTGGATCGTGGTCGGCACGCTGGTGATCATGGCGGTGTGGACCATTCTCACCGCGACCTATTTCGCCTTCCGCGAGGACGTATTGACCCGGCTGATCGCCCGCCAGGCGGAGATGCAGTTCGGCTACGAGGACCGCATCGCGGAGCTGCGCGCGCAGGTCGATCGAATCTCGAGCCGCCAGCTGCTCGACCAGGAGCAATACGAACAAAGGCTCGAACAGATCCTGCGCCGGCAGGCGACCCTCGAATCACGCGCCTCCGCCCTCAATGCCCTCCCCGATGTGAGTTCGACCGGCTCGATCATGAAGCCCGCGCGCACCGGGACCGGGCCCGAACTCCGCTCGGCACCCGCGAAGCCCTCGCCGATCAACGACACATCGAGCTCGGTTCGTCCGCCCGAGCGCGGGGCCCTCTTCGATCCGCGCAACCTCCCCGCGGGCCGCGCTGCCGGCAAAGCGTCAAGCGGCGGCGTCGACGGGGCGCTCGCGCGCCTGCAGGCCTCGCTCGACCGGGTCGACGTGCTCGCCGCGCTCGGCGTCGATGCCCGCAAGATCGCGGCGAGCACGACTGCGGGCGGGACCGGTGGCCCCTTCGTCGCGGCGCGCCCGCCTTCCGATGCCGGCGCCTTCGAGCGCCAAGTCCAGCGCATCAACATCGTCCGCGGCCAGGTCGATCGGCTCACGCGCACGTTGTCCCATGTGCCGATCCGCAAGCCGGTCATGGGCGAGATCGACCTCGTGTCGGGCTTCGGCACGCGCATCGATCCGTTCTTCCGCGCCCCCGCCATGCACACGGGACTGGATATCCACGCGGAGGTAGGCAATGCGGTCCGCGCCACGGCGAACGGCACGGTGACGACCGCCGGCTGGAGTGGCGGCTACGGCAAGATGGTCGAGCTCGACCACGGCAACGGCTTCGCCACCCGCTATGGACATCTTTCCTCGATCGACGTCCGGGTCGGGCAGACGGTGGCGGTCGGCCAGGTGCTGGGCAAGGTCGGCACCACCGGCCGCTCGACCGGTCCGCACCTGCATTACGAGACCCGCGTCGACGGCGAGGCGGTCGACGCGCAGAAATTTCTGGACGCGGGCTCGAGGCTTGGCGGCGCCAACTGATCGCCTCATATGATATTGATATGACTTCAGTCGGATCGCCGGTGTGGCGGGTTCAGCGCTCTGGCGGGTGCAATGGGCGGTAGGGTTCCTGGTCGCACTGATCGATTTGCACCGCGATCCGGTAGTCCTTGACAACGTTGTCCTGGAAGAACACCGCATATTTCAGCCTCTGATCCGGCGCATCGCTTTTCAAGCAGATCATCCACTCGGTGGGAGCGATCGGAGCAGCCCGGTGCACTGCGGAAACCTCGGGTGAGCCGGGCAATTTGGTTGTCGTGAAGACTTGCTCGATTTGAACACCCGCACAGGCTCAAGCCGAAAAGCATTGAGACCATGGTCGGGTTGGTCAACCTGCAAATTTCAAATTGAGACACCATCCGTGAAATGGATCACCTGACGAAGCTTTCGCGATCAAGCTCGTCACTCCACATCCTCCACCTCCCGAGGCCCGGTGCCGAAGGCCTTTTGCGCCAGCGTCGCTTCCATGAACTGGTCGAGGTCGCCGTCGAGCACGGCCGCGGTATTGGAGGTCTGCACGCCGGTGCGCAAATCCTTCACCATCTGGTAGGGCTGCAGCACGTAGCTGCGGATCTGGTGGCCCCAGCCGATATCGGTCTTGGCGGCCTGATCGATGGCGGCTTGCGCCTCGCGCTTCTTCAGTTCCATCTCGTAGATGCGCGCGCGCAACATTTGCCAGGCCTGCGCGCGGTTCCTATGTTGCGAGCGGTCGTTCTGGCAGTACACCACGATGTTGGTCGGGATGTGGGTGAGGCGGATTGCCGATTCGGTCTTGTTGACGTGCTGCCCGCCGGCTCCGCTTGCACGTAAAGTGTCGACACGCACATCGGATTCCTTCACGTCCACGACGATGCGGTCGTCGATCACCGGATAGACATGGACGTTTGCGAATGAGGTGTGGCGCCGTGCATTGGAATCGAACGGCGAGATGCGAACCAGCCGGTGCACGCCGCCTTCGGTCTTGAGCCAGCCGTAGGCGTTGCGGCCCTTGACCTGGATGGTGACGGACTTGATGCCGGCCTCCTCGCCGAGCGTTTCCTCGATGTACTCGAGCTTGTAGCCGTGCTGCTCGGCCCAGCGCGTGTACATGCGTAACAGCATGCTGGCCCAGTCTTGACTCTCGGTCCCACCGGCGCCGGCATGGACTTCGAGATAGCTGTCGTTGCTGTCGGCCTCGCCCGAAAGCAGCGCCTCGAGCTCGCGGCGGCCAACCTCGATCTTGAGCTTGTTGAGCGCGGCTTCGGCGTCGGCGACCGCCTTGCCGTCCTTCTCGGCCTCGCCGAGCTCGATCATGGTGAGCTGGTCCTCGAGCTCCTGCTCGATGCGGCCGATCGAGGTGAGCCGGTCCTCGAGCGCGGTGCGCTCCTGCATCACCCGTTGCGCCCGCTGCTGGTCGCTCCAGAGATTGGGGTCCTCGGCCTGCTTGTTGAGCTCCGCCAGGCGCGCGCGCGCCTTGTCGAAGTCAAAGATGCCTCCTCAGCAGCCCGACCGACTGCTTGATCTCATCGACGATGGTCTGGATTTCGGCGCGCATGGCTGGTCCTGAGATACCCGCAGCCCGGATGGAGCGCAACGCAATCCGGGATCCGCGCCACGCCGAGGCCGGTCCCGCATTGCGCTTCGCTCCATGGGGCTACGGGCCTATGATTTAATCACACACTCCGCCGCCAGCAACATTTTTGCCGATCAATCCTGTCTTCGCCCCGGAGACCGCTGTCCGGGAACGGCGGTCCCGCATTGCGCTTCGCTCCATGCGGGCTACGGATTAGGGCTTGATCTCACCACAACCCGCCGGTCCCGGAGCGGATCATGCGGTCGGCCTCGGGCGGGATCGCGAGCCCCCCGCGGCCTTCGGGGTCGTTGACGCCGATCACCGAGTAATTGTCGGGCGGCGCGGTGCCGGGCTTGAAGGCTTCGAGGATGACGCCCGCCTCGCCCGGGCCGGCGCGCATTCCGGTGCGGGCATTGACGCGGATGAGCTTGATCCCCGCCGGCACCCGGAACGGCACCGCGGGCTTGTCGGCGAGCGCGACCTTCATGAAATCACGGACGATCGGTGCCGCCAACGCGCCGCCGGTGGCTCGGTCGGCGATGTGGCGGGGCTTGTCATAGCCCATGAACACGCCGACCGCGAGATCGGGCGAGAAGCCGATGAACCAGACGTCCTTCTCGTCGTTGGTGGTGCCGGTCTTGCCGGCGATCGGCTTGCCCACCTCCTTACCGAAGCCCGCGCCTGCTGCAGTGCCGCGTTGGACCACGCCTTCCATCATCGAGGTGATCTGATAAGCAGTCATCGGGTCGAGCACGCGCTCGCGCCGGTCGATGAGCCTGGGCTCGGGCTGGTCCTCCCACTTGGGCGCGTCGCAGCCGCGGCATTCGCGCTGGTCGTGCTTGTAGATGGTATGACCGTAGCGGTCCTGGATGCGGTCGATCAGCGACGGCTGAATCTTGCGGCCGCCGTTGTCGAACATGGAGTAGGCGCCGACCATGCGCATCAGCGTCGTCTCCCCGGCGCCGAGCGCGAACGAGAGATAGGGCGGCAGGCTGTCGTAGACGCCCAGCCGCTTGGCATATTCGCCGATCATCGGCATGCCGATGTCCTGCGCGAGCCGCACCGTCATCACGTTGCGCGAGCGCTCGATGCCGAAGCGCAAGGTCGAGGGGCCGTAGAACTTGCCCTCGTAGTTCTCGGGCCGCCACACCCCGCTGCCGGTATCGATCTCGAGCGGGGCATCCATCACGATGCTCGAGGGCGTATAGCCGTTGTCGAGGGCGGCGGAATAGACCAGCGGCTTAAACGAGGAGCCGGGCTGGCGCAGCGCCTGGGTCGCGCGGTTGAACTGGCTCTGGTCATAGGAGAAGCCGCCGACCATCGCCAGCACGCGGCCGGTATAGGGATCCATCGCGACCATCGCGCCGGAGATTTCCGGCACTTGGCGCAGCCGGAACTGGCTCTCCTTGCCGGCGATCGCTTCGACATAGATGACGTCGCCGATTTCCAGCACCTGGGAGACCTTGGTCGGAACCTTGCCCTTGGTCGGACCGTAAGTGGGCTTGGCCCATTTCACCCCTTCGAGGGTCACGCTGCCGGTCTCGCGCTCCTTGACGACGCTGCCGCTCGGCTCGCGGGCGGGCTGGAAGCCGATGCGGGCCGCCTGGTCGCCCGCTTCCAGCACCACCGCCATCCGCCAGGGCGCGACATCGGCGAGGGCCTTGACCTCGGCGAGCTTGGCGCCCCAATCGCCCAAGACCTCGATCTTGGTGACTAGGCCGCGATAACCCTGGCCCTCGTCGAAACGCACGAGACCCTCGGTCAAGGTCTTGCGCGCCAGCACCTGCAGCTTGGGATCAAGCGTGGTGCGCACCGAGAGCCCGCCCTCGTAGAGCTTCTTCTCTCCATAATTGTCGTTGATGTAGCGGCGCACCTCTTCGGCGAAATACTCGGCCGCGAAAATGTGCGCCCCGGTCGGGCGCTGGGTGACCTTGAGCGGCTCCTTCTTTGCCGTCTCGGCCTCCGCCACCGTGACATAGTGGTCCTCGACCATGCGGTCGATGACATAGTTGCGCCGCGCAATCGCCTCGTCGCGCTTGCGGAACGGGTGATAATTGTTGGGACCCTTGGGCAGGGCCGCGAGATAGGCGGCCTCCGCGATGTTCAATTCATGGACCGACTTGTCGAAATAGAGAAGCGAGGCGGCGGCCACGCCATAGGCGCCGACCCCGAGATAGATCTCGTTGAGATAGAGCTCGAGAATCTTCTCCTTGGAGAAGGTGCGCTCGATCTTCATCGCCAGCATGGCTTCCTTGATCTTGCGCGAGAACGACAGCTCGTTCGTCAACAGGAAGTTCTTGGCGACCTGCTGGGTAATGGTGGAGGCGCCCTGCGGCCGGCGGCCGCTGCCATAGTTCTGCACATAAGCCACGAAGGCGCGCGCGATCCCCGAGAAGTCGATCCCGGCGTGCTCGTAGTAGTTCTTGTCCTCGGCCGCGATGAAGGCGTTGATGACGAGCTTGGGCACCGCCTGGATCGGGATGTAGAGGCGCCGCTCCTTGGCATATTCGGCCAGCAGCGAACCGTCGCTGGCATGCACGCGGGTCATCACCGCCGGCTCGTAGTCCTGGAGCTGGGAATAGTCGGGCAGCTCCTTGGAGAAATGCCACAACAGGCCGGCCGTCGCCGCAACGCCGACCAGGAACACGATCGTCCCGCCGGCGAAAATCCATCCCAGGAAGCGCAGCAAGAATCGCATGGCCGATATCCCGCCCTCACCTCAAGCCGTCGTGCCCGCCCGGTCCGATCGCCGCCGGCAACCGGCCAGCAGGGATCGATTCTGACAGGATTCTGCTGCTGCCGCCAGCCGCCGCTGAAGCAGCCGATTGCCTCCGCACTCGCCGGCGGGGACTCCCTCCCCCGCTTGCGGGGGAGGGGACGAGCAAGCACCTCGTCGACAGTATCTCCCCCAGGTTCTTGGCCCCAAAGTCGCGTCGTTTTGTGTTGAATCTGAGGCCCGCCACAATTGGCCCACCTCAATTGCGACGCGCGCCGGCGAGGCGGGTGCTGAAGAAGGTATCGATCGCCTGCGCGATCGCGTCCGCGGTGCGCGCCCGCCACGGCTCCGAGGTCAGGAGCTTGATGTCCTGCTTGTTCGAGACATAGCCGAGCTCGACCAGGACGGAGGGAACGTCAGGCGCCTTGAGCACCCGGAAGCCTGCGGACTTCAACGGGTCCTTGTGCAGCCTCGTGGCATTGCGCAGCTCGCCCATCAGGGTGCGGGCGAACTGCACCGAGAAGGTCTTGGTCTCGCGCCGCGCGAGGTCGAACAGGATATCGGCGACGTCGTTGGGCTCGGCCGAGAGATCGAGGCCCGCGACCACATCGGCGCGGTTCTCGGCTTCGGCAAGGCGGGCGGCAGCGGCATCGGAGGGGGTCTCGGACAGGGTATAAATGGTCGCCCCCTGTGCATCGCCCTCCCCGCGCGCCAGCGCATCGGCATGGACTGAGAGCAACAACGAGGCCTGCTGCCCGCGCGCGAGGTTCACGCGCTCGGCGAGCGCCACGAAGCTGTCGTCGGTGCGGGTCATGATCACGCGGTACTTGCCCGCCTTCCCGATTCGGTCGCGAACGAGCAGGCTGAGGTCGAGCACCAGCGCCTTCTCGGTCTCCCCGCTCGCGGCCCTGGTGCCATTGTCGATGCCGCCATGGCCGGGATCGATGACCACCAGCGGGCGCGTATCGCCGGGCTTGGCATCGAGGTCGGGCCGGCGCACGGAGGTCGTCTCCGGCGCCCGGTTGTCGAGCGCGATCATCCGCATGAAGACGTCGCGGTCGACCGCCGCGAGGTCGAGCACGAGGCGGGCCGGCTGCTCGTTGACGGGGTCGAGCACCAGCGCCTTCTCGACCCGCGCCGGACGGGCAAGGTCGAGCACGATGCGCGAGCCGCCCTGCATGACGAGGCCGAAGCGGAACGCCTTGATCAGGCCCCGCCCCTTCTCGCCCGCCTTGGGCGGAAGCTGGAAGGTGACCTGCGGCATGTCGATGACCACCCGATAGGGGTTGGCGAGCGTGAAGGCGCGGATGTCGATCTTCTGGCTGAAATCGACCACGAAACGGGTCTCGTTCTCGTCGCCGCCAAGCCGCACGTCGCGCGCGACCGGAAAATCGTCGGGCGTGCGGGTCTGCGGCGGAGCCGCATCCGCCGGCCCGGCCGCCCACGGGCCGCCGAGGAGGATCGCGCCGATGACGGCAATCAAGCTCGCCGCGCGGATTGCCATGGTTACCCGAGCCCCTTCGAGCACGTCATACTCCATTAGGAGGCCATGGTTAACCGCGTGTTAAGGCTTCCCGTTCCCGCCGGCGAGGTGCGGCAGGAAGGCCAACCCAAGGCCATCGAACTCGGCGGCAGCCACTCACTATACATGCATGCATGTATTCATGCGCGATCAAACACGATGGCGGCCATCAGCCGCCCGGTAGCCTGCCGGTTGTCTCCGCGCGTGCCGCGCGCGTCCCCTCCCCCGCTTGCGGGCAGGGCAATCGCATATGGGTGAACAAAGACGAATCGTTGTTGGAACAGACCGAGTCCAAAAGCAGCGAGATTCCGCTCTTGTTCACGCATATGCGATTGCCCTGCGCTTGCGGGGGAGGGCTAGGGAGGGGGCTTCTCTCCGCTTGCTCTGACTTTGCGGCGGCCCCTGGATGGGCCGGACGGCCGCGGGGTCGTGTCAATTCTTGGCAAGCGTTGCGTTGGGAACCGTCACCCCTCCGTTACTGCTGCCGGTGTTGTTCGTGCTGTCGCTCTCGATATGCCCGCCACTCGCAATCATGAAGCCGGTCGTGTTGTTGTAGATGTTGTTGCCGGAAATGCGGATGGTCGCAGTGCTGGCGCCGGCATTGAGCGCCACCGCATTGTTTGCGATCGTCGAACGGTCGATGTTGACAGTGGTGCCTGGCGCCGCGGCGTTGACGGCGTTGCCGCCATTGCCCGAAATGGTCGACCCGGTGACGTTGACGAACACGCTGCTGCTTGGGAGGTTCAGGCCATCTTGTGTAGAGCCGGTGATGGTCACATTTTTCAGCGAAGCAACTTTGAAACTAGCCGTGTTGGAGCTAGGGAAGGAGAGTCCGGTCGTATTGCCGCTGATCACGGTGTCCGTGACGAATAAGAATACGGTGGAGCTTGAGTTTTCGAAGGTGATGCCCGTCGAGGAAAAGAAGCCGCGGAAGTTGCGGATCGTACACTTTTCGATATGGACCGCTTTGGCCGCTTGAATGGTGATTCCGACGAAGCCGCTCCCTTACCCGTCGATGTCGAGGCCGCGCAAAGTCACCACATCGGTCGTCGCAGCGTTGATGCGGAAGCTGCCGCCCACCGGAATGCCGGCCGTCCCAGTCTCGCAAGAGATGGTGATCGCCTTGGTGATGAACACCGCGCCGAAGCTGCCGAACTGGCCGGGATCGAGGCAGTTGATCTCGCCGCCCGGGCTGGTGTTCGCCAGGGCTGTGGCGAAGGTCTTGCACGGCGCGGATTTCCGGCGGCGTCGGCACGACGAAAATCGTCGCGCTCTGCGGGATTGCCGCGGCGATCCGCGGCAGGAGATCGGCATGGATCACGACCGCCTTGGCCGCGCAGTCGCGCAGCACGTGGCCCGCCTCGTCCGCCGTGAAGTGCCAATTCACGGGTACCGCATAAGCACCGATCAAGCCGGCGCCCATCGCCGCCTCGAAGAAGGGGAAATCGTTGCGCAGCACAAGCGCGACGGCGTCGTTCTCGCCGATTCCAATGGCACGGAAGCCCGAGGCGGCGCGCGCGGCCCGCGCGGACAAGTCCGCCTGCCTGATTTCGCGCTCGCCGCTGACGATCAGTCCATCCATAACGATGATTATGACTGTTTCCCACGAAAATTGCGCATGCGGCAAACTCGCCCACCTGCCCGACGATCGCGGACAGCCGCGGCGGCGCGTCAATTCTTGGCCAGCGCGGCATTGGGAACCGTCGCCCCGCCATTGCTTCCGCCGGTGTTGTTGGTGCCGTCGCTCTGGATCTGCGCGCCACCCCCGATAAAGAAGCCGGTCGTGTTGTTGAAGATGTTGTTGCCGGAAGCGCGGATGATCGAACCGCTGCTAGCGGCAAAGAGCCCATATGCATTGTTTGCGATCGTCGAGCGATCGATGTTGACGGTTGCGTTCGATGCCCCGACGTAGACGGCGGAGTTGCCGTTGCCCGATATGATCGACTTGGTGACGTTGGCGTAGATGTTCGAGTCGATGAGTTGCAGGCCATCCCCGGTCGAGCCGGCGATCGTCACATTTTTCAGCGAAGCGACTTTGAAGCCTCCCGCGCTGTTGAGCGAGACTCCACGCGAAATGTCGCTGATCACGGTGTCCGCGACGAACAAGAAGACCGTCACCGGGAAGAAAAAGGGGGTAAATAGGCCGGCTGCAAAAGCGTCGAAGCGGAAATTCCGAATCGTACATTTCTCGACATGCACCGCCTTGACGCGATCAACGTAGATTCCGACATCGCCGAGCCCCTGCCCGTCGATGTCGAGACCCCGCAAGGTCACCACATCGGTCGTGGCGCCATCGATGAAGACGCCGATGCCGCGGCTTGACACCAGAATGCCGGCGGTCCCGGCCTCGCAGGAGATGGTGATCGACTTGCTGATGACCACGTGGATGGTCACATCCCCGAATCCGCCCATGATTGCGCCGGTACCAAAGTCGCCGGCATCGAGGCAGTTGACCTCGCCGCCCGCAACCGCGGCCGCGATCGCTGCGTTGAAGGTCCGGCACGGCGCGGTGCGGCTGCAGGGGTTCGCATCATCGCCGGTGCCCGATACCCAGGTCCGCGCGTCCAGAGCCTGCGCCGGCGCGGCGGCGAGGAACGGCAATGCCAGTGCGATGAAGGCGAGCGAGAGGGCGGCTTGACGCATGATGTGTTCTCCCTTCTGTTGACCGATCGGCGCGCGCGGCGACATGCGCCGGACGGTCGCGGATCATGTCAATTCTTGGTCAGCAGTGCGTTGGGAACCCCCGCGCCTCCATTGCTGCCGCCGGTGTTGTTCGTATTGTCGCTCTGGATCTGCGCGCCAGGCGCGATGAGGAAGCCGGTCGTGTTGTTGTAGATGTTGTTGCCGGAAACGCGGATGATCGAACCGCTGGCAGCGGCCCACAGCTCATATGCATTATTTGCGATCGTCGAGCGGTCGATGTTGGCGATCGCGTTTGATGCCCCAGTGACGACGGCAGGGCCGCCACTGCCCGAAATGATCGATTTGGTGACGTTAGCGTAGACGTTTGAGTTGTTGAGATACAGGCCAGTCGCCGCCGAGCCGGTGATGACCACATTCCTCAGCGAAGCAACTTTATAGCCACCCGAGCTTTCGAGTATAATTCCATACGAATTGCCGCTAATCACGGTGTCGGTGACGAACAAGAATATCGTCGTCGACAACAGTGGGATATCCACGCCAGTACCTGAAGGGAAGTTACGAATAGTACATTTTTCGACATGCACCGCTTTGGCTGAGTTGATTTGGATGCCCACGATGCCGGTACCCTGCCCATCGATGTTGAGACCGCGCAAGGTCACCACATCGGTCGTGGCCGCTTGGATGAAAATGACGATGCCGCCGCCACTCGTCGCCTGAACGCCGGCTGTCCCGGCCTCGCAGGAGATGGTGATCGCCTTGGTGATGGTCACTTGGGGGTTGCTGGCGGAACCGAAGCTGCCGGCATCGAGGCAGTTGACCTCGCCGCCCGCAGCGGCGGCCGAGATCGCTGCGTCGAAGGTCCGGCACGGCGCGGTGCGGCTGCAGGGGTTGGCATTATCCCCCGTGCCCGACACCCAGGTCCGCGCGTCCAGAGCCTGCGCCGGCGCGGCGGCGAGGAACGCCAGTGCCAGGCCAATGATCGCGAGCGAAAGTGCGGCTTTGCGCATGATGGCTTTCCTTCTGTGTTGCCCGATTGGCGCGTGCGGCACGATCCGCCGCGCGGCCGCCGGGTTGGGTCAGTTCTTGGTCAGCGGCGCGTTCGGAACCGTCGCCCCTCCATTGCTGCCGCCGGTGTTGTTCGAACTGTCGCTCTGGATGAACGCGCCAGTCAAAATGACGAAGCCGAACGTGTTGTTATAGATGTTGTTGCCGGAAATGCGGATGGTCGAACCGGCGGCGGCCTCCAGCCCAATCGTATTATTTGCGATCGTCGACCGGTCGATATTGGCAGTCGTGCTTGACACATTAGCCAACACGGCGGCGCCGCCATTGCCCGAAATGATCGACTTGGTGATGTTGGCGTAAACGTTTGTATCCTCGAGTCTCAGGCCTTCATTCGTCAAGCCGGTGATCGTCACATTTTTCAGCGAAGCGACTTTGAAGCCGCCGCTGCTGGTGAAGAAGCTTCCGATCGAATTGTTGCTGATCACGGTGTCCGCGACGAACACGAAGACCGTCACCGGAAAATCGGTGTAGGTAAGTAGGCCCGCTGAAAGACCGCTGAAG
>WNGQ01010188.1_pt1 | contig 12580 bp, 5 predicted proteins | sample 5407661 | NCBI WGS metagenome assembly WNGQ01 (sample SAMN13153382, study PRJNA577476) | soil metagenome | isolation source: 60 cm soil or saprolite under Garry oak tree replicate 2 | place: USA:California | collected 2016-06-15
GTTTTTGATAATGACTTTGCTGCGTTGAAGCCCGAAACCCAGGCTTGGGAGGTTGAGGAAAAGGGACTTTTGATTGCCCGCAGCGAAGCCGGCCGATGTCGCGTAGTTTGTTTTTCACCCCGTCACGATCTGACCATTGCACGAATGGCAGTGGTGGAACTACGACGCGTGGTGGACACCTGGTGCGACGAGTTTTCTGAACTGGGAAGCGAGCCGCGCATCCGATCGGTGCAAATCTTCGAGAACCGCGGGGCGATGATGGGGTGCAGCAATCCGCATCCGCATGGGCAGATTTGGGCCAACGAATTTTTGCCCAACGAATTAGCGAAAGAGTTGCGGTCACTTGGCGAATATCAGCAAAGGCATGCCTCTACCCTGCTGGCGGATTATCTGGAGTTGGAACTAGAGCAGAAAGAACGACTGGTTTTGACCAACGATCACTTTGTTCTTCTCGTGCCATTCTGGGCCGTATGGCCTTTTGAGACTCTGCTGATCAGTCGAAGAGCTGTTACGGCGATGGACAAACTGACCGACGAGGAGCGCACGGGCTTGGCCGAGATACTGCGGCAGACGACCATTCGCTACGACAATCTATTCCAAACCTCGTTCCCATACACCATGGGTTTTCATCAGCGGCCAACCGATGGCGATGCTCACGTGGAATTTCATTTGCATGCACATTTCTATCCACCGCTGCTACGGTCAGCGACGGTGAGAAAGTTTATGGTGGGCTACGAGATGCTGGCGATGCCGCAGCGCGACATCACGCCCGAGGCCGCCGCCAAACTCCTACGCGGAGTATCGGACACGCATTACCTGGACCAATCGAAGGCATGAGCAGCTTGAATATCTGTCCAGGCTTCGGGTAGCTGCCATCATCGTCGCGCTTTCAGGTCAGCGCTGAAATTACTGTGCCAGCATATTGGCAACAACCACGACATTGGGCCTGGTGATGCCGGCTGTCGAGCGACGAGCTCGAGGGGCGCGCGACGGCGAGTCTCCGCTGCCGGGGAGATGAGTTAAGCGCGGCCCGAGGGAGAGTTAAGTTCGATCTCCAGTTCACTCAGGGCAAGGCCAGCGTCGCAGTTGATGTCGTACGGACCAAGTTGCTCCGACTTCTGGATCACCACGCGCATCTCGCTCTTACGCTATTGACTCGGCGGCACGATCTTCTTGACCACGTTGTAACCCTCAACCCGCAAAGAAGCACGGCCACCGTCCAAAGCGGAAGTTGCAAATTTGGCCGCGAGTGTTCGTGCTTCGTGAGGATAGAGGGTGATGTAATTGTCCCCGTAGGTGATGGGCAGGACTTCCTCGCCATCGGTTCCCTTTGTAACCTCTGCGCGCAGGAAGAAGGCTATGTGATTGGTGCGGTTTGTGAGGGTGATTTTGGCGGTGCTTTCCCCGTTCGCCGCGGAGATGACGCTCGCAATTGTTACTTCACTCCGGGGCATGGTATCTAGTGCGGTCAGGTCGGCCCACTTCACGAGCTTTGTCGTGAACTGGTCGTCGTTTTTAGGACTGCCCAGGTCGTCGTCCGTTGTAGATTCCCAGTAAGTGTTATCGGCGAGAACGCTGCCGTCAGCTGCGCTCATGCGGCAACGGACGAAATAGGTTGAGCTGAGACCTGAAATCCGCGCCACCGACATCGCTACGAGCGACGAATAAGGAGCGACCTCTATATCTTTCGTTTCGTTCACATACTTGCGGGTTCCATCGACGTTGTAAAAAGCCACCGACACATTGACGTGCCGTAGAGCCTCAGCAGTTTGATTCACGGCGTACACCTGAGCAGTGCTGCGGTCGGCGGTCGCATAGTAGTCCCACACCACGCTAACCGGTCGCATCGCCTTCTTGGCCCCGAAATAACCGCCGCCCTGCTTGAAGTAGTAGTCGAAGAGATGTCCGAAGAAGGATGGCCAGGGGCTGTTCATCATCCAATGCATCACCATTTTTCGGTTGGACCAGTGGGTTGCGTACGCTTCGTATTGCGCGCGAACATCTTCGTAGTAGGCCAACTGAGCTTTCTTTGCCAGTTCGTCCGCGCTGTCGGTCGGGCCGTACCGCTGATCGATTGCTCTACGAATATTCGCCAGCGTATTGTTGCCCCCCTCATTTCCGCCCGCGTGAAAGTACCAGTAGTCATCGGGAGGCCAAACGTGATCGGTAGGAATGAACTTCTTTAGGCTTTCCAGAGGCGGGATGGTTTCATTGTCGCCTTCTTCGGCAGAGGATCCCCGGGCAGGGCCGTAGATATCGCTGAACCAATAGTAAGGCGGCCGCCACACGTAAGGGCCGACCATGTGAATGCCGCTCCATGTGCGGTTTCTCTCCGCCACCGTATCCACAATGGCGTTCTGCCAGTGGAGCTCTTTTTCTATCTGGTGATAGTCATGGAGAACCGGGTCGGGAGGCAGGCTGTCGCTCCCATTTGCCCAAAGCACGACCGCCGGATGTGCGCGCAATTCATTCAGGCGCGCGCGCAAGCTGGCCCGGGCAACCCACTGATCTTCGGCGCTCCACAAACTCCAGTGCTCCCATTGCATGCAGCACATCCAGCCCAGCATGACAGGGATACCTTCCCGATCAGCGCGATCAATCATGGTCTCCTCCGCAATCTTCAGCTCCCACCGGATGAGATTCAAGCCGAGGTCTTTGATATAGCTCATGACGGCAGCGTCCCGGTCGGGGTCGTTCTTGAAAAGGAGATCTGGAGTGTAGGCCGCGCCGCGGATCAGGTAATCGCGGCCGTTGATCTGAAGGTAGAAATTGCCTCCGCCGCTGCCAATATCAGGGAAGCTGTTGTCCTGATCACGGGCTTGCGTGACTTTGCGAATCCCAAAATCAATTTCCTGAGAGTCAGAAGTCTTCGCATCCGACGCGAAATCCATTTTCAGGTGATAGAGGTTCGGCTTGCCCCAGCGGTAAGGCCACCACAGCTCAGCATCCGGAACCGAGAGCTGAGCTACCTCGGCAGGCGTAAATGCGACTTCGGCCGTTTCCGACGCCCGCAACGTGATGTTTTTTTCGAAGACGATTGTCGTCTTCCCTGCTCGCGAGATCTCGCCTTTAAGAACCCCTGACACGGGCTTCTGATTGTGGTTGTGCAGATCACAGTACACCGTAAGAGCAGCAGGAGTGAGCGCCGGCAAGGGTAGATCGGTGACGACATAAGGATTGCGAATCGTAACCGAGCCGGTTGTGCTCAGGAAAACACGCTTCCAGACTCCGGCGTTGCGATCAGGCACGAACGGAATGTTTACCTTGTGCGCAGGATCGTGGTAGCCGATGTACTTCCAATTGATCCAGTCGAGCCAGCTGTCAGCCAACTCAACCGGATGGTCACCGACTACGAAGCCATCTTCGGAGAGCATTCCTCTCTCCGGAGTGATCTTCACAGCCAGCACATTGGGCCCGTCCACACGAATAAATTGCGTGACATCAAACTCAAATCTGTCGTACATGCCGACAACCTGCGACGAATCCGCGACTTTGTGGCCGTTGAGCCAGATGTCTGCTCGATAGTTAATGCCTTTGAAGATGAGGGAGTACAGGTCGCGCCCCGCAGGCGCAGAAAAGGTCGTGCGATACCACCAGTCTTGCTTCCAAAGGTCTCCCGGCGCGGTGAGATTCATTCCGTAGTACAGATTCTTGTAAACTCCGTTGTCTTCGAGCACTTGCAAGACTGTGGCGGGCATGTGCTTGACGACGTACCAGCGGGAAGCGTCGTAGCTACCCTGGGAGATCGAAGCTTCATCCCCTGAAATATTGTTGGCGGAGGCTATCCTCCAGCCGCTCTCCAGTTCAGTCAGGTTGGAAGATTGGGGAGAGGCGAAAGCCCGCGCCAAAAGAATCAGGGCAAGACACAGCACGAGCTTTACGCACTTATGTTTTCGCTGCATTTGTTGAATATCCCTTCCGTTCTGTTCAGCCTTTAAAACGAAAGCTTCAGTGCGAACTGAATCTGACGGGGGTCGCGGGCCGCCGTCAGGAATCCAAATTCTGGAGTGCCGAAGGTGGTAGTGTTGATCTGCCGGCATCCTTTTGCGCTCGCACGAAGGTCGGGAGACCAAGCAAAAGAATGACTACGGCGAAAACTATCAGGCGGCAACTTGCCAACCTCGGCATCGCGATCCTCCTTGAGCGGTATAGTGAAGCCGTGGCAGACGTCCCTGCAAGTGGAAGTGGCGCGCTGAATCCTTTTCCGCGCGAACAAATTTTGCTGGTATAGTTACGAACGCTTACTTTTACTTTCGTTATATAACCCTTGTCAAGGTAAAAAAGGGCACGCTTGGCAAAACCCGGCTGGGCGACATCGCCCGACGGAAAAACTTGGACGCACACGGTCACGCATGGAAGCTATGTGCGGGAACTCCGTGTCCCTTTCGCAGAAGCGGAAGGAGTAGGAACCGATGGCACGCTGAAATGAAAAGAATTCGAAAGTCGGATTGCTCGGGGGCGAAGCATGAGCATGCTGCATAAAACCACATCCCTCAGCGTGATCTTCCTCAGCTTGTGGGCCGGAGCACAAGATACTCGACCGTCTCCCACTCAGTCTCCAGAGATCGGTTACAAGTCCGCTGCCGATGCAGATCAGAAAAAGACGCTGCTCCTGAAAGACTTTAACCCGACTTCGATGCTGCATGCCGCTGCCCACAAAGTCGAGCGGGCCAAATATTACGTGATCGACGTACACAATCACGTCAACGACGCGCAGGGAATCGACGATCCCATGCCTCCACGACGGGTAATTGAGGTAATGGACAACACGAAAGTTAAAACGGTTGTGATTCTCACCGGTAGGTGGGGCGAGAAGCTTCAGAGAGTACTGGACACGATGGTCAAGCCCTATCCCGGGCGCTTCATTGTTTTCTCGCAGATCAACTGGTCAAAAATAGACGATCCCAACTTCAGCCAGGAGATGGTAGCGCAGCTTGATGACGCTGTATCGCGAGGCGCGCGCGGCCTGAAGATCTTAAAAGATCTGGGTCTGGGCGTGAAGGATAAAACCGGTAAGTTGATCAGCGTCGACGATCCTCGTCTGGACCCGATCTTTGAAGAGTGTGGCCGGCTCGGCATTCCGGTGTCACTCCACGTCAGCGATCCTGAGGCATTTTTCCATCCCATCGACAACACCAACGAGCGATATGAAGAATTGATCGCGCATCCCGACTGGAGCTTCTACGGCTCACAGTTTCCCAGCAAGTTATCGATTCTAGAGGCGCGGGATCGTATCCTTGTGCGGCATCCGCATACCACCGTCGTCGCACTGCACATGGCCAACTGGCCCGAGAATCTCGACTACGTTTCCGCCGAACTGGACCGATATCCCAATATGATGGTCGAATTCGGCGCGCGCGAGGCGGAATTAGGCCGGCAACCGCGGAGGGCGCGAGAGTTTTTCTTGAAGTATCAGGACCGGATCATGTTCGGCACCGACAATGGCATGGACGAAGAAATGTACCGAAACCACTTTCGCTGGCTGGAAACAGCAGATGAATATTTTGACTATTGGGGATATCCCGGACAAGGGCGGTTGGAAAATATACGGGATGGAATTGCCTGATACCGTGCTCGAGAAGGTTTATCCCCTGAATGCGAAGCGGCTCTTCCATCAGTTCAGAGGCGGAGCACAGGACCGAAAGGCAAGCCAATGAAACAGCTCTACTATCGGACTATAAGCTGCGCTCGCTCGCGGAAACTCATCGTTGTCGCCATGGGAACGATGTTGCTGCTCGCAGGTTGCACCCGGACAGCGACGAAGCAGGCTCAACCTCACTCAGAACCCTCCAAGATCTCGGTCGTGGTAACACCCGGCGGTCCGGTCGTGCTAACCAGCAGCACCGCTGAATTCCAAATTTTGCCCTCTGGATATATCCAAGCCTTGCTATTGAAAGGTGGACAGCGACTTAGCCTCGATGACCCGCGCCAGGGCAACCCCGAGGAGAGCGACTACCTGGTGCAGGATGGCAAAGAAATTCATTTCACACTGGATTTCGGCCAAACAAAAATTACCGAATCCATCGGGAAGCTCGGACGCGGGAAGCATGTAGAAATTCCAGCCCAGCCCATCGGGCCTTCTGGCACAAGTCTTCGACGGACATTGCATGTCGAAGTCTATGACGACTTCCCAAATATTCTGCTCAGCAGTGTCGCCTACACAAACACGGGAAACTCCGAGTATCACCTTGACCTCATTATCGAACAGCAACACAGGTTCAACTCCCATATGAAAGAGCATCCCTACGACATGTGGTCGTATCAGGGCTCAAGCTACGAATGGGGCAAGGACGACGTTGTCAAGCTCAGGAGCGGGTTCTCCCAGCCAAACCTGATGGGTGGAATCGTAAAGGGCGGTTACGGCGGGGGCATTCCAGTGGTGGCGTTCTGGACAGCATCGGTCGGAGAAGCCATTGGCCACGTCGAAACGCTTCCTTTATCGCTCTCGTTGCCGGTCAAAGTGCAGCGCGACGGACGAGTAAGCACAGCCGTTAGTATCCCAGCGGACACAACCCTCAAGCCAGGTGAGAACTACTCTACTCCCCGAAGTTTTGTCGCGATTTATTCCGGGGACTTTTATGAGCCGTTGCGTCTGTGGTCAAGCGTTCTGCAAAAAGAAGGCTGGGAAATTCCTAAGCCGTCGAGTGAGGCATACAACGTGAGCTGGTGCGGCTGGGGATACGAATTCAATGTGACGCCGGCACAAATGTTGGGCACAGTGCCTAAGCTGAAAGAATTCGGCATCAAGTGGGCAACGCTGGATGACCGCTGGTTCGACACGTATGGCGACTGGAATCCGCGACCGGACACATTTCCGGGCGATTCCATTAAGAGGATGACCGACGACTTCCACCAGCAGGGAGAGTTGGTTCAACTGTGGTGGCTGCCTTTGGCCACCGAAGACGGTCAGGGCAAGTGGGAGTCGCACAAGTATGTCGTCTCCAAGGTGGCGCAGGAGCATCCCGATTGGTTCATCCTCGACAAGAACGGCAAGCGTGCCCGTATGACCCGCAACTTGGCCGCGCTGTGTCCGGCAGTGCCCGAGGTACAGGCCTACTATAGGCAGCTGACTGAGAAATTTATTCGCGACTGGGGTTTCGACGGCTCGAAGCTCGACAACATCTACAGCGTGCCCATGTGCTACAACCCGGCGCATCATCACAAGTCGCCGCAGGACTCCGTCAATGCAATGGCTGATGTATACAAGGTCATTTTTCAGACCACGCGCTCAATAAAACCTGAGAGTGTGACGCAAAGCTGCCCTTGTGGAACTCCGCCATCCCTGGCGTGGTTGCCCTACATGGACCAGGCAGTGACTGCTGACCCGGTCGGCGCCGTGCAGGTGCGTCGCCGCATCAAGATGTACAAAGCGCTGCTCGGACCCGAAGCGGCTGTATACGGCGATCATGTGGAGCTTTCAGAGATGACTCGTGTGGGCAACGAGTGGTCGGAGCACGGCAGCGATTTTGCCTCGACCATCGGGGCCGGCGGTGTGGTGGGGACAAAATTCGTGTGGCCGGACCCCGGCCCGAAGTATAAAGCTGTGCTGCTTACTGCCGAGAAAGAAGCTCACTGGAAGAAATGGATCGGGATTTACAACGAAAAGATGCTTTCCAAGGGCATCTTCCGCAATCTTTACGTCGACGGTTATGACCTGCCCGAGGGGTACGCGATTGAGAAGGACGGCAAGATGTATTACGCGTTCTTCGCTCCGACCGCTGCAGAATGGAGAGGCGAAGTAGAATTGCGCGGCCTTAAACCCGGTTCATATCACGTAATTGACTACGCGAACGGCAAAGATTTGGGTACAGTCGAGGCCACAGCCGACAATGCACCACGACTAAGGACCGATTTCAAGGACCATCTGCTACTGGAAATGTCGAGATAACGGCATTATTATAAGATTTACTTCGCCGGGAATCGAGCTAAAGCCTGAAACGGTGTGCCGCATCCCGCGAATCCTATTCGTTGAGGATGACTACGCGACTCAAATTGCGTGGATTATCAGGATCGAGGCCCTTCTTCAGCCCCGTAAACAGACCTATGAGTTGCCCTGCGAAAACGTACGGCGCCATCCGCGCCAGTTCGGGTAGTTCGAAACCAAACTCGATTAGCAAATCGGATGCAGCCCGAGCGCGCTCATCCGCCTGGGTGGTGAGCGTGAAAGTGGTTCCCCCCCAAGCTCTTGATCTCCTCCAGCACGTCACACTCGGCGTCGTAGCCTCGTTCGGAGAGCAGAAAAATCACCAGAGTCTCGGGACTCACAATAGCCTTCGGCCCGTGACGGAACTCCAAAGTGTGAAAACTCTGAGCGTCAGAGGCTGACATTTCGGTAATCTTAAGCGCAGTTTCGCAGGCCAAGCCGTAGAAAGGGCCTTGCCCCAGGCAGACGTAGTCGGCGAACTGCCGCGCGCTGAGAAATTCCCGGATTCGTGGGTGCAAAGCTGCCAGGGGCGGTATCCGCCAATGCGGGCAGAGCGCTAAGCGATTTGCAAAAGGTGTGATCGTCCGCCAAGAACGCTGACAGATACTGCAACCCCAGTACCATGGAAGTGAAAGAACGCGTCATCACCGTGCTTTCCTCGTCAGAAGGAAGCAGCGGGAGAGTGCTGGTAGCGATCTGCTCGAGAGGTTGACCAACAGTGCTGGTGATGGCCAGAGTACGCACATCTTTCTCGCGTTCGAGAAACTGGGGCCGCTTTCAACGTCTCGGAGGTACGACCGGAACGCGAGATTACGGCGGCCGCAATCTCCTGTGAACCCGCAAGAACGAGATCCGGAAACAACAGGAGCTCAGATGCTGGAATGGCGCGTGCTCTTTTTCCGGTGATGGCACTGCCATCGTACCGCTGCGCTCGAGCTCAGTTACGCAACCACTCCAGAATTGTGGCTGGGAAAGTATCTCGGCGAGGGAATGCGCGCCAGGGGCCGAAACTAAGGAGTTCGCGCCTTTTCGATTAGACGAGGTTTACCTCTATCCCGACTTTCTTGAGCGCCCGCAGATCTGACTTCGGGACGCCGCGATCAGTAATGACCGCCTGCAAGGCGCTTGGTGGAACGATCAACGACAAGCTTCGACGGCCAAACTTGCTCGAGTCACAGACCGCCACGGTTCGCTTTGCAACTTCAACCATCACCCGGTTGACTTTGGCTTCAAGAAGGTTTGGCGTGCTCAGGCCATAGTGGACGTCAAAACCATCCACGCCGAGGAAAAGTATGTCGGCGTTCAACCGGCGGAGGGTTTCTTCCGCGATCGGACCGACCAGAGAAAACGAATTCTTGCGAAGCGTACCACCGGTAAGGATGACTTCCACAGGGGCTCCTGACAGCTCCGCGGCAATGTTTACGGCGTTCGTGATAATCGTAATGTTATGAAAGTTGCGTAAAGCTCTGGCGATGCCGGTCGTGGTAGTACCAGAGTCGAGAATCACAACCTGGCCTTCTTTCACCAGACGTGCCGCCGCCGCCGCGATCCGGAGCTTCTCCTGTCGCTGGAGCTGTTCTTTTTCCCGAAGCGTGGGATCTGCAAGAGCCCCCTCGCGGGCCGGCAGCGCACCCCCATGAGTGCGATGGACCAGTCTTTGAGCGTGCAGAACGTCGAGATCCTTTCGAATGGTGACCTGAGAGGTATCGAATTGGTGCGCCATCTCCGTCACCAGCACCCGCCCATTGCGACCAAGAATCTCGAGAATGGCACGGCGACGCTCTTCGTTTAGCACATTATTCTTCAGGACAGGATTGTTCGGAATTCAACGCGACTTTTGATTGCCATTTCTTTTTATATCGCTCTCTTTCGTTTGTCCAGTCGAAAGGGAGACTGACGGGCGCTTCTGAAGCTCGAAGGAATGACAAGAAAATCTACGACATGAGCTCGGTGAAGGATTGTCTATCCGGTTGCCGCGTCCATCGTAGCTCACGCCGGTTGCTGACCAAAGAGAGTGCGGAATAGAAGCAGCCAGCGCTTTACCTCACTGGCAATCAGGAAATTCTCTCTCCCGTGTTCTCTGCCATTCATGCCGATGCGGCAGGCAAATTCATGCGTAAGCAGATAGCGTATCTGGAAGGCGCATCCCTCCACGGAATGCACCAGAACACCGCGGTTTTCCGGGCTGCGAGGAGGCGCTGGTTGACTCTGCCCCGGGCTCAGGAATCCTACCTCAAATTTGCGCTCGCCTCTAATTCACCGGTATGGCATGCCTCCAGCCAACGGAACAAAAACTCCAGCAATGCCGCCGGGGGTTTGAGCCACACTTGGGCTGCGGTATTCCGACGCTGAGGCCGCACCAGCACAGTCAAGCCCCGGTTCTCGAGAGTTTGGAAAGCAAGTTCGTCAGTCGCATCATCCCCCAGGTACGCAACGGGAGCGTCGGGCCCGATTTCATCAAGGATGGTTCGAACGGCATCACTTTTGTCTCGATCGGAAACACGAAGTTCAACTCCGCCGTCGAACTCCAAAAGAGTGAGCGAAGCGCGGTCCGCCAGAGGGGACCAGCCCAGCAAAATTCTTCCACGAAGCTTAATCGCCGACGGTTCGTCGAGTCCGCGCCAGTGGACCGCGATGCTTCCCGGCTTGGGCTCTGCCATTTGCTGTAGTCCCTGATACGTCAACCAGCGACCCGCATCAGCCAAGGCTTCGATGGCGTCCTGATCTATCTCCGGCATCTCACAGGTTCCATCGGGCAACAAGCGTTGCAGGCCATGAGACCCCCAGATTTCGGGACACGGCTTGACGCCAAGTAAAGGACCCACCTCATAAGCATTTCGGCCGCTGATAATCACAACGCGAGTACGGCCAGTATCCACAAGTTCTTGAAGCAGGGTTGTCACCCCTGCATAGGGAAGAGCCCGTTTGCGATCAATAGAAAATGGCGCCAGCGTACCGTCATAATCCAACAGCAGCGCAGAATTCTGCGATTGCGCTACAGAGCGCAGGAACGGTTCAACTTCGTGTTCATCAACAGTGCTCAACAACATCCTCCTCCTCACAGTCATCCGACCGATGCGCCCCGGTGAGCCTTGCGGGCCTTTTCAGGAACGTCCAGACGGAGTTCGCAAAGATCCGCTATCAGGGTTCCCGCCCAGTGGTAAACATTGCGCTCTCGGACTATTTTCCGCATACGCTGGAGGCGCAACTGCTTCTCTTCCGGTTCCATTTCCAGGGCGGCGTGAATGGCCTCTGCCGTTTGGTCGATGTCGTAGGGGTTTACCTGCAACGCGTCGGTCAATTCTCGCGCCGCACCGGTAAAGCAACTAAGGATCAGAACCCCCCGCTCGTCGCTCCGTGCCGCCACAAACTCCTTCGCCACTAAATTCATGCCATCGTGGAGCGCGGTTACCAGGCAGAGATCGGCGGCCCGGTAGTAAGCCTGAATTTCCTTATGGCTGTGCTGCCAGTTCAGCAAGACTATCGGTTTCCACCTGTCGAGTCGAAAGCGCCAGTTGATGCGGTCGGCTTCTGCCTCGACCTCAGCTTGCAGATCATGGTAACGCTTGATGTGACTGCGGCTGGGAGCGCCAATCTGGATAAATGTGAATTGGCCCTGATACCGTGGATACTTCTCGAGAAACCGCTCGATTGCCAGGAAGCGCTCCAAAATGCCCTTTGTGTAGTCCAAACGGTCGACGCCCACACCCAGGAACGCAGCTTCAATTCCCAATGCCTTTAGCAAGGCCGAACGCTCCACATAGGGTGGCTCCTGCGCAGTTTCTCCACCTGCGTCCGCGAAGTCCACGCTGATCGGGAATGGCCGCACCATGGTTAGATGACCGTGGCGTTGTACGGAGAAACGTTCTCGATCGATGCGCGATTCCACAATTCGATCGGCGGTCTGGAGGAAGTTATTGCAGTGCGACTGTATATGGAAACCGATCAGGTCGGCGCCCAGGAGTCCATCCACTAGTTCTCGCTGCCAAGGGCAAATGCCGAATGCCTCCTGGTTGGGCCAAGGAATATGCCAGAAAATTGCCACTCGAGCATCGCGTCGTCTCTGTTTGATCAGCCGGGGCAGCAGCGCGAAATGGTAGTCCTGCACCAGAACGACCGGGTTTATCGTGCCTTCCATCTCTTCGAGCAAAGCGTCAGCGAACTTGTTGTTGACAGCCTGGTAGTGTTGCCAATCATTAGCACGGAAGATCGGCCGGGTGTGCGCGATGTGGCAGAGAGGCCAAAGACCCTCGTTGGCAAACCCGTAGTAGTAGCCTTCCTCTTCTTCTTTGGTGAGCCATACGCGCCGCAGCGTGTATTGCGGATCCTCTGGCGGTACGCGCAAACGGTTATGGTGGTCAATCGCTTCCATGTCGGCGTCACCGCTGCCGTGAGCGATCCATGTTCCGTCGCAGGCGCAGAGCACCGGTTCGAGCGCCGTTACCAGTCCACTGGGCGGAACGCTAACTTCCAGGAATTTGCCACGCCGGGTGTGCATATAGGGCTCACGATTGGAGACGACGAAAAGTCGCCCGTCTCCCAAACGGGAGCGAATATGAATGGCGAGCCGGTCGGCCGTCCACTGGGATTGTCCCTCCTCGCGTAGCCGAGCCTCGGTTTCCGCGGCGGATCGGGCGGTGGTCAGTGTTTCCGCAA
>WNGQ01005357.1_pt1 | contig 12577 bp, 8 predicted proteins | sample 5407661 | NCBI WGS metagenome assembly WNGQ01 (sample SAMN13153382, study PRJNA577476) | soil metagenome | isolation source: 60 cm soil or saprolite under Garry oak tree replicate 2 | place: USA:California | collected 2016-06-15
CCGAGATTGACGACGCTTGCCTCTCCAGCGAGCTGCTGCGCGAGCACCAGCGGATATTCTTCGCCGTCGTTGACCCCCTGCCCGAAAGTGGCGGAATCACCGAGAATGACGACGTTCGGCCGATCGTAGCGGTTGGAAATTTCCGGCATCGAGACCCGATAACCGTATTCGTTGGTATGGTAAACAAACCGCCAGGCGCTCGGCAGTTCGTTCACAATGGTCGTGGATTCGGGCAGGAGATGGCCGTAGCGTTCGGAGTAGCGGTACCGCGGATAAAGCTCCGGCTGTGGAATGACGAATCGGACCGCAAGCTCAAAAAAGACCAGCGTTACGGCAATCACGAACGACAGCGTGATGGCCGTGAATGCGAATTTACGGCTCAGGGCGACCTCGGGCGGCGGCGTCTCGATCATCGACGAGGTTTTCCGGATCAGCGGCGGCGACCGCACCCGGTTCAGATCGCCGGAATGGCCCCGCGGCGCATGGTCAATCGGTAAGCTTGGTCCAGCACTTGAACCGCGTTTCGCTCGGTGAAACGCTCACAGCATAGGAAAGGGTTGTTGACGCTCCTGCTGCAACCGCAGGACGAGAAGTAGGCCGAACGGACCAGCAGCCGTTTTCAGAGCGGCGTGCGGGCGTGGACCTCAGGCTTGTCGCTGAACGCCACGGTGCGGAGACATGCCAGATCTCATGAGCGGGTGCCGGTTGCGAGTCAAGCCACTGCCCGAATCTGAAAACGATCACCGCTTGCACTCCGGGGGAATTCGGGTCCTAAATTCGTCACGACAATTTATCAACGATTTACGCAAGCCGACTCCGCGCAATCGTGACAGAAAAGGACAGGAAGAGCGTGTTTCGGACTGGAAGTGGCTACGAAATGGCTACGTTGCTAAAATGGCTACGTTGCTAAAGAGAGAGACCCGGAGAGGTTGCGACTTTCGCCGGACTCTGGAAACAGGTGGATACGGGCCAAAAGGAGACAGCCCGGACGGAACATGATCCGCGCCGTTTCCACTGGTTTTATTTTCACACGGCCAGGCAAATCTGTGCGGTGCTCGTGAACACGAGCTTCAACGTGAGGGGCGAGCCCATCATCTGCACGCCGCAGGGACGCTTTCCGGTGCTTCATGGGAAAACGAGCTCGATGTCCTCGCGATCGGGAACTGCTATCTGCGCAAGGAAGAACAGAACCCCGCTTTAAGGCAGAACTATGAGATGGCTTTTGAGCCTGATTGAGGGACGCAAGGCCAGGCTGTTATTCTTCAACGTGGCCCTGGCGCTCGTGGCTGCGGCCCTCCCCTGCCTGGTCGCCGAGCTGACCCTCCGGCTGCTCTCGCCCCCGCCCGATACGCCCGGACTCTACGCAAAGGTATCGTCGGAGATGGAGTGGTCGGGCCGGCCTCATGGGCAGGGGTTACAGGCGGGGGTCTCGGTGTCTTTCAACCGCTTCGGTCTGCGGGATCGAGAACGCTCGATGGAGCCAAGCCGAGAGACGGTTCGAATCCTCGCCCTGGGCGACTCTGTGACCTTCGGCCAGGGCGTGGCGGAAGAAGAAGCTTATCCACGGATGACTGAAACTCTGCTCAACTCCCACACCGACGGCCGCCCGCCGGTGGAAGTTCTGAACTTCGGCATACCCGGCTACAACACCGTCCAGGAGCTGGCGCAACTGCGGGAGCTGGGATTGGCGTTCCATCCCCGGGTAGTCGTAGTCGGATTTCTCTACAACGACGTGGAACCCACAGAGGGTGGCCGAAGAAGCCAGACGGCCGGCGGCGCCGACGCAGCGCCGGACGCTCTCCCGCTTGCCCGGCGGTTCGGGTCGGGCATCAACACCAGCGTCGTATTCCTGAAGCAGCACTCCTTGTTCTTCGCCTGGCTCACACCCCGTCTGGGAGTCGTTCTGCGTCCACTCGGGGTCAAGGGGCTCGGGCAAGTGGGCGAAATCAAGGATCAGTATGCCGATTCCAACTTCAACTGGCGCCGGGTCCAGACGGCGCTGCTCGACATGAAAAGGCTCTGCGACGAGAGGAGGATTCAGCTCGTCGTCGTGATCATCCCCGCAATGGCGAGGTTTACCGAGTCCGGTTACCCCATCAAGGAGTACCACGAAGCGGTCTCGGGATTCTGTCGCGCCCATTCCATCACCTGCCTTGACCTGCTCCCGGCCTTCTGGGGCCTGGACGGAACGCAGTTCTGGGTCTCGCCGACTGACGGCCATCCCAACGCCCGGGGCCACCGCATCGCGGCCGAAGCACTGTCTGAGTTCCTCGCTCCCGTGCTTGCACGAGTCCCCGTCATCGCGGAGGGCCCCGTATCCCGTTGAGAGGCGAATCGGATCGGGGCGTTGCCCTGAAAAAAAATATTCTTCTATTCGGTCCTGGTTCTCCTTCCATTCCTGACAATGGAGGGAGTTTTTCGCCTATTGCCGGTCTCAAATCCGCCTTATATCCTCCCCGTGTCATCGGAGAATCCGGTGGCGCGCTTTCAAGCCAATGTCGACTACGTATTCTCGGCGGGCTGGAATTTCTCCATCAGGGCCAACAAGCACTCGCCCTCCGCGAGGTCGTCGAGCGCGGGGTCACCCGCAACGCCCGCCTCAACCCGCGCAGCGCGATCGCTGTGGATGCGGTTTGCGTAACGGACAACTCGCGCCATTTCATACGCATCCCAGGTCTGACGATCGAGAACTGGCTGCGGGCTACGTGAGCGAGAAGGAAAGTGCTTGATGTAAGAGTGGTCGGGGTGACTGGATTCGAACCAGCGACTCCTGCGTCCCGAACGCAGGCAGTTCAAGGTTCTGCGCAGTCTCCCGCCTTGCCGATACCCGTAGGTTCTCTTGATATCCGCCCGCAATGCTCCCCGGGCCTCTTCCATGGTTATGGCGTCGAGGCGATTCCGGGAGTCGGCACAACTACTCCCCCGGATCAGCAGATGATCTCGCTGCACAGGACGACCTCGCCCTTGAGCCGGGCGCGCCATGCAATGGTCGGCGACGGCTGCTTTTCGTCGAACCGTCTCGATACCCAGCCGGAGATCGGCGCGCTGCTGCCGCGATAGACGCACGAGCGGCCCCCCTTGAAATGCGGCAGCCGAATGATGAGGGTTTTTGCCTCCTGGCTGACCGCGTATCCGTCCGGCAGGGGATCGATCTTGCACCCTTCGCTGCAGTGAAAAAACAGCTCGATATCGTGCTCCCCCGCCATCTGCAGGATGTCTTCGATCACCACGCGTCTTGCCGCCTTGTTCAGAGCAATCCGCCGCCGGTGCATCACGGCGTCGGCCAGCTGCATGTATCCGTCTTGCCAGCCCTCGAACAGGTCCCTCTCGGCCGTACTTGACCAGAGGCTGCAGCCGGCACGCGCTTTCCCCAGCCACATGAAGTTTCCGCCCGACTGCGATTGGTCCCTTCCGTCCACTCGCAGGGTGTTATGGGCGGAGGTACCGCGAAAATAGGCGCGCCACGGGCCTTGCGTGTGGTAGGCATAGGTTCCGGGATCGATCAGGAACTCCAGGCCGCCGACGGACAATGTAAACGCGAGGGCATCGGCATGCCCATGGGCGGCGATGCTCCGGTAGCCCACCGGTCCCGCGTCGGCGATGAGGCGGATTTCACAGTCGGTCTCGAAGTCGCAACCGAGGATGCAATAGCCGCCCGCCGGAAATACTTGCCGCGGCGGAAGCCGCGTTTGTGCCGTGCCTTGCGCCTGAAACATCGCCTCGGATTCGCTGCCCAGGAGCCAGCGCGTCTTGTCATCGAGTGCCCCTGCCTTGAGCTTGAAATCACCTCTTCGAAACAGGACTGCCCCAGTGGCGAGCAACGATCGATAGGGGGAAAAATCACCGCCCTGGGCAAGCCTGACGACCACGCCATCATCGGCATCGCCGAACATCGGAACATTGCCCCCCGCGTCCATGATCGAGCTCAGATACTCGAGCATCGCCTCAATGCGCGATTCGTACGCCTGGGAGAACCGCAGTCCGCTCGCCTTGCCGGCAAGAAGAGAGAGCAGCAGGAAATCCAGAACGAACTGCTGGTACGACACCGCCTGTTCGCGGTTGACGCCATCGGGGGCATTCTGCAGCAGCGTTTCCCTTTCCAGAATCGCCCTCGCCGCAGCGAGCCAGGCGCGCACGCTCGACCAATGGGGCCAGGTCAGGGCGGCGACGAACAGGCCGGCCGCCTCGCCGATCAGGTGGTTGTTGGCCGATGAGTGAAGGGAGAAGTAGCCGCGCACAAACTGCGCATGCTGATAGACCGATTCCAGCCAGCGCTGGCGGAACCGGGCGCTCTCGGCGCCCTCGAACAGCGGCGAGCTTGCAGCGCCGAGCAACTGCCAAGTGACGGACCAGTTGATCAGCCGGATCGCCGCCTCGAGCGCGCTCGACCAATTGGGGCCCCTGCCGTAGGGGCACGAGGTGAACCAGCTCTCCAGATGCTGCCGGATAACGTGGAAATACCGCGCATCGCGGCCGAGGGCGTACGCCTGCGCCAGCGTCACCAGGTGCAGATGCCGGTTGATCTCCCAGAGATACTTGATGTCTCCGACCAGCCGGGGGTTACGGTGGTCGAGCAGCTTGCTGAAGCCGAGGGGTGCTTCCACGCCCGTCTTGGGATCGCGATTCCAGCGCGGCGGCGAGCCGAGATCGACGTCCCGCAGGGCAAACACATCCAGTTTGCCCGCCGCGATGCGGTCGGCGGAGGCCAGGTAGCGCGCCGCGTCGACATTCGCCGTGGCACGCACCCAGGGACGAGGCGCCGCCGCAAGATCCGGCGTGGGAACGGCTCCCGAGCCTAGCAGGCCGGCGCGCTCCGCATGCATCGACAGCGCGCGAAGAAAGCGATGCGAAACTTCCATGGGCGTCATGCAGCGCAGACGGTTGAGGCGCCACCGGAACCATTCCATCCCTTCCGCGGCCACGGAACGAGATTCGAGCCGGAGTCCAGGTTCTACGAAATCATCCCCGAGCATATTGTCGGTGCAGATCTTCAGATTGAGGGGTGTCCACAGCAGCTTTCCGTCAGCATAAGGAGGGGCTGTTGACAGTCGCGCCTCGACCGCGGGGGGGCGATATAGTCCGATCGGATCAGCGACTAGGCTTTCCTCGCATACACGATTCGGTGCCAGCCCCAACGCCGGCCCAGCGCCCGGCGCAGGTTTCTCGGAACCAGATGGCCCAGCACGCCCCAGTGTCGGTGATCGAAAAAATACACCTCGTTGCTCTCGATCTGGAAAGCCGCAAAAAGCTCTGCCGCCTCCTTCGCCCCGCAGACCCGCGCATAGGGATTGTCCGGGCCGTTGGTATTGCGGCTCAGCCAATCCTGGTCGGTCATCGCCCTCTTCTGCCTGCGCAGCTCTTTGTGACGCTGGAGTTTCTCGCGCGGAAGTCCCATCCAGCCAAGCAGGGCGATTACCCCGGGCACCGGCAAGATACGCAGACCCAGTTTGCGCAGGAACATGATCTCAACCGCGTAGTTGATCGAGCTGCGGTTGTACAGCATGACCAGCAGTTCGCCGCCAGGCTTGAGAACCCTGCGGATCTCGGCGACCGCTCTCTTGACGTCGGGGATGTGGTGCAACACCCCGAACGAATACACGACGTCGAACGTGCCGTCCGGAAACTCGAGCGAGGTCGCGTCGCGTTCGAGCGCGATTCCGGGAAGCGAGAAGGCACGCAACGCGTGCGACGTTGCTTCGGTCGATCCCCGATCGACATTGATGCCGGTGTAGACGCCCCCCCTGCCGATGATGTTGCGCGCATCGATCCCTACGCCGGCGCCGATCTCGAGAACCCGCTTCCCGCGCCAGTCGACCTTTGACAGGCTTTCAAGAATATGGGGTTGAAGCTCATAGCGCTGGCGCTCGATGTCCAGAAAATACTCCCGGGACAGCCGGTTTCGATCGCTCAGCTCCGAATCACAGGGCCTGTCGTTCCAATACGCCCGGACACGCTCTCCAGCCGAGGCGTTTTCCTTGGCCGTTTCTTCCCATGAACGCACTGCGCGTCTCAAGCCAGGCAGCGGCCGTAGAGTGTTCGGAAATCGTCCGCAAGCCGTGCAACCGTATACTGCTCCAGCACCCGTCGCCGTGCAGCCTCGGCCATTCGTATCAGGCGTTCACGATCGTCATCGAGAGCGGCTACGGCATTCGCCAGCGCGCCCGCATTCTTCACCGATACAAATAGGCCGTGTTCTCCGTCCCGCATCACGTCGGGAATCGCGGCGACAGACGTGGTTACGGGAACGCAGCCCGCCGCCATCGCCTCCAGCAGGGAATACGGCAGCCCTTCGTTGTGCATCGTCGGAAAGACGAACAAATCCGAACCTAGCCAAAGGCGACATTTTTCTTCCGCGAACACGCTGCCGAGAAACTGCACGCGATCCTTGAGATCCGCCTGTTCCGTAACCGCCATCAATTCGCCTTGGTCCGGGCCCCCTCCGGCTATGCAAAGATTGAACTGCCGTCCGGCGCGCTTCAGTTCCGCAAGAGCGTCGATGATCTCGAACAGCCCTTTGCTGCGCACGAGCCGGCCGACATAGACCAGCTTCAGGGGTCCGTCGGTGTTGTATGGACGCATCTGATCGGCCAGCCCTGCCGGATCGATCGCATTGGGAATCAGATGGACCTTTATCCGTGAATCAAACGCACGGTAGGCAGCCAGTTCGGCGCTGGACAGAACGGTGACCACGTCGCTCGAGACGAGAAAGCGCCGCAGGAGCCAGGTCAGAAAGGCGTTCCCCCAGAAGAAATCCTGGGGCATCGCTCCGCCGTGGATCTGGTTCACCACGCGCCGTCCGAGGAGCCTGGCGACGATCGCATACACGAGATCCCGCCAAAAGGATTTCGGATCGAGCGAAACGTTCATATGAACGGCCTCGGCGCCGGTTCGCAGCAGGAAAAACGCGAGATGGAAAGGGCTGAGCGTGAACCGCATCAGCTTCTGCAGAGCATTCTCCCGGCGTCCCTCGCTGCCAACCTGGAAATGGAGCAGGTCGTAGTCCCGCGCCAGATCGGAGGCAAAGAGCATCCGCACGTGGGTCGATACGCCGCTCACAGCGTCCAGGGATGGGCCGAACAGAACGACCTTTCGCCTGGTCGGGGCCACGGGAGCGATCGCGCCTGCCGCGAACTGCGCCGGGCTCATGCCGCGGCCGCCAGCGTGCCCAGCGAGCGGGCGAAGTCCGCCTTGACCCTGTCGACGGCCGCCTCGCTGCCATCATCGTCCACAAACAGCCGATGCCACATTTCCAGGGCGAGCATCAGCCAGATCCCTTGCTCCCGGTCGACCCAGCGGTTAACATGATCGCCCACGATGCCGCGCACCACATCGGCGTTGTAATAGCCGCGGTCCAGACAGCGATCGGAAAGCAGCACATCATCGATCAGGCCGCGCCACGGCCCGGCGAACCAGCGGGTCAGAGGAACGGTGAAACCGACTTTGCGGCGGTAGATGGTCTCCCGCGGGATGTAGCGTTCGGCGAGCCGCTTCAGAACGATCTTCGAGCTCAACCCGCTGACCTTCAGCTGTTGCGGCAGGCGTGCGGCGAACTCGACGAGCTTATGGTCGAGGAAGGGCACGCGGGCTTCGATGCCGGCTCCCATGCTCATCCGGTCGCTCTTGACCAGGATATCGTCCACGAGTCGCGTGTGAACATCGCAATAGAGGAAGCGATCGAGGGCGCTGCCGCTGTCGCAGCTATTGACGATTTCGTCGAACGCATCGGCCAGTCCGCCATCGCCGATCTCGTTTCGCATCGCCTCGGACAGCACACGGGCTTGAAGCTTGGTGTCGAAGCCTCCGTACCAAGACGCGAAGCGGCGCGGAGCATCGGCGATCGCGAGGATCTCCGCCATGCTGCGCAGACGCCGGCCCGCGAAGGGCAAGCCGCTGGCGACGCCGCGCAAGAACGTATTCCGAACCCCGGACGGAATCCAGTCGAATGCCGCAGAGAACTGGTCGAACATGTACTTGGAGTAGCCGCCGAATTGCTCGTCGGCGCCCTCCCCGCACAGCATCACGCTCACGTGCTTTTTCGCCTCGCGGCACATGAAATAGGTGGGGATTCCGGGAGGCTCGCCCATCGGTTCGTCGTAAATCCAGGCGAGGAAAGGCAGCTCCTCGGCAAAATCCTTGAACCCGACCGTGATTTCGTGGTGCTCGGTGCCGTAGCGCTCGGCCACCTTGCGCGCGTAGCCGAGCTCGCTGAACTCGGCGACGTCGAAGCCCACGGAAAAGGTCTTCACCGGCGCCGGATCCCCTTTCTCACGGCGCAGTGTTTCCATCAGGGCGACCACGATACTGCTGTCTACGCCCCCGGAGAGCTGCACGCCCAACGGTACGTCCGACATCAACTGCATGTCCACGGTACGCTTGAGCAGCTTATCCAGTTGCTCCGTCGCCTCTTCCAGACTGACTTGCTCGGATGGGTAACGCACATCCCAATAACGCTGCGGGGGCGTGGGCAAGTGGCCGTTCACGTCAACCGCCATGCAACATCCTTCCGGCAGGCGCGACACCCCATCGAACATCGTGTTCGGGCGCGACACGTAGCGGGTCACGAGAACCTGCGCCACGCCTGCCCGGTTCACCCTGCGGTCGCGCAAGGCAGGATGGCGCAACAAGGACTTCATCTCGCTCGCAAAGAGCAGCGCATTTCCGTCGCTCCACCAGTAGAGCGGCTTGACCCCCATCGGGTCGCGGGCAAGGGACAGGGTACGTTCCACGGCATCGTATACGGCGAAGGCGAAGATGCCCTGCAATCGCTCCGCCAGCCCGCGTAGACCCCACTGCTCGTAACCGTGCACTAGCACCTCGGTATCGCTGCGGGTCTTGAAACGATGACCCTGCGCCTCGAGTTCGGTGCGCAGCACGCCGTAGTTGTAGATCTCGCCGTTGAAGACGGTCCAGATCGTCCCGTCCTCGTTGCACATCGGCTGGTCGCCGGAATGCAGATCGATGATGGCGAGGCGCCGGTGACCGAGCCAGCAGAGATCGTCGGCGGAGCGCCACTGGCCTTCTCCGTCCGGTCCCCGCCGGCGGATCGCAGCCAGCATCTCCCTCGCCACATTGGGCGAGATCGGCGCGGAGCTCTCCGGACGCAACCTCAGATAACCGGCGATCCCGCACATCTTGCATCAGTCCTTTTCCGTCGTGAGGGCCCAGGCAATTCGCCGGCGCGGGACCACTCATTCACCACCCATCGAAACTTTCCAGACGCTGTACAGGGTATTTCGTCTCTCAGTACGACGTCGACGCTCACTCCGCGATCCACCAGCTTGTGAATGTTGTCGACGAGCTTGTGCTGATCATCTGCTCCAAATCCCGGTGCCGGGACGAGTCGGATTTCCCAGCGTTCGGGAGCAACCTGGGCGACCTGGGATTTCTTGATGTTCTGCACCCCCTTGAACGCGAACGTGAGCACCGATGGACTGACGAACGCGCCGTTGCTGCCGAAAATGCTGTCCTCTACTTTTCCGGTGACCGGCTCGATCATCGGAAAAGGTCGTCCGCAGCGGCATCCGCCTGATATCCAACGAGTTCGGTCCGAAAGTTTATAGCGCACCAGCGGCATCGCAAGGTTATGAAAAGTGGTTCCAACGACGTAGCCAACGTCTCGAGTAGGCTGTCCATCGGAGTCGACCAATTCGACGTACGAATAGTCCGGGTTGACGTGCAACGATCCAAACTCACACTCCGTGGCCAACGCCACTCGCTCCGCCATTCCGTACATGTCCATGACCTTTGCGCCGAATCTCTCCGCTATCAATTCGCGCTGATGAGGATAGAGCGGTTCGGAAGCGGTAAATATCACTGGAATGCTGAGACGGCGATTCCGGTGTGCCATGAGCTGGGCGAGGGTAAATGCGGTCGACGGATACGCTTGCAACATCACTGGCGAAAACCTCTCCAATTCGTCGATGATCGCATCCGCGCAAGCATCCCTGAGATGCCGGGAAGAAATCAGAAGTTGGTTGTTGTATCGATTCCAAAACCAGAACGGTGGAGCCGTGCGATCCAATGGCACTACCATTTCGCCGCGAAGTGTCGCACGCGGCATGCCGTGGTGGTACCCGCCCCACTCCCAGTGCCTTCTTAAAAACGCGTTCTCCATCAGCAACGACTTCGGGCTTCTGAACACGGACAAAGGAGTTCCAGTTGTGCCGCTGGTTTTCCCTACCGAGTTCCATGGCCTAGGCTTCCCTGCGTTCGGATACAGTTTGTCCCGGTTCTCAAGCAGGGTCTCTTTGCTGATGATCGGAAAGTACTCGTGCAGCACTTCAACCGACCGTGCAACCGGAACCCGATTTGGGATCTTCCGGTAATAAGGTAATTTCGATATAGCCGAAACCAGAGTCCGGTGAAGGGAAACCATACGTAATGAGTCGATTTCCTCTTCCGTCATCGTTTCATGGCATCGCAAATCCTTGATGATGTGTTTACATAGCCAATTGTCCCGCAAGAGCGACCGGCTCCCGAATAAGGTTTCAAGATGGAAGGTACTTATCATCTAAAATTCACGTGAACGTCGTGCCCGTCGCGAAGGGCGAGGCGGTGATAGCCGTTAAATTGGCGCCCGGTATACTCCTGATGCCGAACAAGCGTCGGGCGCTCGCCGCGACCTCCGCTACGTGTCTCTGGCGCGAAACTCGCGATAGACCGAGCGGAGATTTCGTGCGCTGGAACGCCGCGGTTCAAGTAGTTACCCGATATCCCAGAGCGAGCACCCCTTCACGCGACGGACCCGAAGGGGCGATCACCCCAGCTCATGGGGTAACATCAAACGCGTCGATCAGGATCCAGCGATCCGTCGAAAGAAGATTCTTGTCGTTCATCACCTGGATCGTCAACGTATGAGTTCCGGGAGTCAGGCCGCTTATCGAGAAGTCAGTGTGCTGGGGGCCTTCCGTCTGGAAGTACGTATCGAAGTCCTCGACGAAGGCGCCGTCCAGGAAGATGCGCGCGATCCCGCACTGCGGTCCGCGGGCACCTATCCAGCTGATCCCCGTGCCGGTGAAGGTGATGGTCGCTTGCGCGCCCACAATGTTGGATTCCGCGCTGGCTCCCTCACTGTATGCCTTGTCCCGATTCCCCTGAATCCAATTCGGGCCGTAGGCGATGGCCGGATCGGTCTCCTGGTGGCGCGTTCCCGAGGTCGTCACGTCGAACGCATCCACTACGATCAAGGCATTCTGCGAGGCCGCGTTCTGCCGGCCGGTCCCTTCGATCGTCAAGGTATGGCTCGTGTCGGCGAGGCCCTTTGCCGTGAAGACGGCAGCCTGGATCTGTTCCGTGGACGAATACAGATCGACCTCGGTGACGAAGACGCCGTCCAGGGATACGCGAGCGATCCCGCTCTGGGTTCCGCGAGCGCCGATCCAGTCGATCGCCGTGCCCGTAAAGGTGAAAGTCGCTTGCGCGCCCGGCGTCGTCGAAACCCGAGCAGCGCCGGCGCTCCACGATCTAAGCGAATTGCCCTGAGTCACGCCCTGGGTAATGCTCGGGAACAGGGTGACAACCGGATTGTCCTGAACCCAATCGGCGGTGAAGGTGACCGACGGATCCGTTTCCTGCAGGCGCGAGATCGTCGCGGCGGGCACATCGAACGCATCCACGATGACGAGGGCTCCGGTCGCGGACGCGTTTTGCCGACCGGTTACTTCGATGGTCAACGTATGGCTCGCGTTGGCGAGGCCGGTTGCCTCGAACATCGGTACCCGGACCTCCTCGGTCTTTGAATACGTGTCGACCTCGGCAAGGAGGCTGCCGTCGAGGAATACACGAGCGATACCGGTCCCGGGCGTGCGGCCGCCGATCCAGCTGACCGAGGACCCGGTGAAAGTGAGCGCGGCCTGCGCGCCCGGCGCAGTCGAGACCGCGGCGGTCCCGCCGCTCCAGGTCCCGCTGGTATCGCCCTGCGTCCACCCGACCGTGTAGCTCACGGACGGATCCGTTTCCTCGACTCGCGCCAGGGCCTGAGGCGAAATCCAGGTCAGGCCGAACGTTGATATCAAAGCTGCTGCATAGGAACGCTTTGCAATTTTCATCATGGATCGACTCCTTTGCAGGTTGCCACCACAGGGGGGATTGTCACCGTCCAATATTGAGGGTCGGAGATTGCCCAGCAGGCCGATCGAACTATGCCCGACCCGACATCTCCAAACGGGGCTGGCGAAATACCTCCCCGGGGGTTTCGCGGCGAGCCCCGGGGAGCCGTTTGCAGCCGTCAATCGCGCGGGGGGTTACCGAAGACCCTCGCGCGAACCTCCTAAGGCACCGCTACGCGCCCCCAAACAAGGCGGGGCAAGAACCCCCGAAGGATCCCGTGGTCGAGGGGTTGGGCTTGTGGAGTTGGATGTTTCCGCCTCCGGGGCCCGAGCCGCCCAGGGTGTGATCCGAATCGCCTTCGGTCGTATAGACGATGACGCCGGATCGCCTCAGCCGGATGATGAACTCATCGTCGACGCCCGGTTCACCTCGGTCTCTCGCAAACACGACCCAATCGACGTCACCGAACAGGTTCGTCCTCGCCGTGCCGCAAATGAGACGGGCACCGATCGGCTGGCCGTTGGCGTCG
>WNGQ01013142.1_pt1 | contig 12576 bp, 8 predicted proteins | sample 5407661 | NCBI WGS metagenome assembly WNGQ01 (sample SAMN13153382, study PRJNA577476) | soil metagenome | isolation source: 60 cm soil or saprolite under Garry oak tree replicate 2 | place: USA:California | collected 2016-06-15
GTCCTGCGGCCTGCCCGATATCGGCATCACCAAGCTTGAGGACGTGCTTATAGACGTGCGCCGTATCACCGGCATCACGCAGTTGCCGTTGCTGGTGGACGCCGACACCGGTTGGGAGAATCCGAGGAATACAGTCCACGAGATGATCAGGGTGGGCGCGGCCGGAATCCACATCGAAGACCAGGCGGCTGCCAAGCGGTGCGGCCATTTGCCGAACAAGACACTCGTGAGCCCAGATGAGATGGCTGGCCGCATTAAAGCCGCGCGAGCCGGAAGGAGCGATCCTGAGTTTGTGATCATGGCACGGACTGATGCGGCGGCGAGTGAGGGGCTGGCCGGCGCAATTGAGCGCGCGCGCCGCTATCGTGACGCGGGCGCGGACATGATTTTCGCCGAGGCGCTGACGGAGCTGGAGCACTATCGGGACCTGGTTAATGCCGTCGAAATTCCGGTGCTCGCGAACCTGACCGAGTTCGGCAAAACGCCACTGTTCACCGTGAGGGACTTGGCGGCTGTGGGTGTGGACCTGGCGTTGTATCCGCTTTCAGCGTTTCGGGCGATGAGTGCCGCGGCATTGCAGGTTTATCGCGCGATACGCCGGCAAGGCACGCAGAAGGGGGTGCTCCCGATGATGCAAACGCGCGCCGGGCTGTACAAGTTCTTGGATTATCAAGCGTGGACCGACCCACAAGAACGCCAAGTGCAGGCACGAGTGCTTGCTGGAGCGGGGCGCAGTGCTGCAGCTCTGCGCGGCAAACATTTCACAATCGCGCAGAGCGGGAAGCGCAAAGCGGGAAGCGCAGAGCGGGAAGCGCAGAGTGGGAAGCGCAAAGCGGGAAGCGGCCGACGCGTTGCGCTTTGCGCTTGGCGCCTCCCGCTTCGCGCCCGCAGACAACCATGAGCGCAGGCAAAAAGGCTGGTGGTCTGGCCGATGTCGTCGCCGGCCAGACGGCGATCTCGACTGTCGGCAAAGAAGGGATGGGGCTGACTTACCGAGGCTATTCCATCAACGATCTGGCCGAGCACGCCAGCTTTGAGGAAGTGGCCTACCTGCTCATTCACGACTACCGGGAGACACTCATTTCCTTGCGCGGTCTGCCGTCGGCGCTGAAGACGGTTCTGGAACAGTTGCCCGCCGATACCCATCCGATGGACGTGCTGCGCACGGGCTGTTCGACCTTGGGTTGCCTGGAACCGGAGGGACCCGAACGTGACCAGTATCAAGTGGCGGACCGGTTGCTGGCCGCTTTTCCGTGCATACTGCTTTACTGGCACCAGTTCCACCGCCAGGGCAGCCGCATTGAAACCCGCACCAACGACCCGAGCATGGCCGCACATTTCTTGCATCTGCTGCTGGGGAAGTCCGCCGACGATATGCGCGGGCGGGCGCTGGATGCGTCGCTGGTGCTTTACGCCGAACACGAGTTCAATGCGTCCACTTTCGCCGCACGCATCACTGCTTCCACTCTGGCGGATTTTCACTCGGCCATCACTTCGGGTATCGGAACATTGCGCGGACCATTGCACGGCGGCGCTAACGAAGAGGCCATGGCCTTGATTCAACGCTTTCGGACTCCTGACGAAGCGGAGGCGGGCTTGATGGAAATGCTGGGCCGCAAAGAGCTCGTGATGGGTTTTGGGCACCGGGTTTATAAAACTGCCGACCCGCGTTCGGCGGTGATCAAGGAGTGGGCCCGCAAGCTGGGAGCCGCAAGCGGTGACAGTCGGATCTTTCCAATCTCCGAACGCATCGAAGCGGTGATGTGGCGCGAGAAGAAGTTGTTTGCAAACCTGGATTTTTATAGTGCGGCGGCATACCACTTCTGCGGGGTTCCAACACCCCTGTTCACGCCGCTTTTTGTTATCGCGCGCACCTCCGGCTGGTCGGCACACATCATGGAGCAACGCGGGAATAATCGGTTGATCCGGCCAACGGCGGAGTACATCGGCCCGGAGCCGCGGCCATTCGTACCGATAGAGCAGAGATAAGTCGTAATGAGAATGCCCGAAAGCCCGCTCCAGGGTCGTCCGCCGTTTGATGACTTGTTGGTGCAGATAACGGACTATGTTGCGGGGGCCCGGATTGAGGGTCACGAAGCGCACCAGACCGCCCGCTATTGCCTGATGGACACGCTGGGGTGCGCTCTGCTGGCGTTGCGTGATCCGGCTTGCACGAAGTTGCTCGGCCCGGTCGTGCCAGGCACGATCGTGCCCCAAGGCAGCCGCGTGCCAGGAACCAAGCTGGAACTGGATCCGGTCATGGCCGCTTTCAACATCGGCGCGCTCATCCGTTGGCTCGATTTCAATGACACCTGGCTGGCTGCGGAATGGGGGCACCCCTCCGACAACCTGGGTGCTATTCTCGCGGCGGCAGATTATGTCAGCCGCCAAGAAGTGGCTGAAGGACAGCGGCCTTACGTCGTGCACGACCTGCTGCAGGCCATGATCAAAGCGCATGAGATTCAAGGTCTGCTGGCTTTGGAGAACGCTTTCAATCGGGTGGGGTTGGACCACGTGCTGCTGGTGCGCATCGCCTCCACTGCAGTTACAACCCATCTGTTGGGTGGCACACGCGAGCAAATCCTCAATGCCTTGTCCAACGCGTGGCTGGATGGCGGCGCTTTGCGCGCCTACCGCCACGCGCCCAACACCGGCTCGCGCAAGTCCTGGGCGGCAGGAGACGCTACCAGCCGCGGCGTGCAGCACGCGCTGTGGGCCATCAGAGGGGAGATGGGTTACCCTTGTGCTCTCTCGGCCAGGACCTGGGGTTTTTGCGACGCGTTGTTTGGGGGTCAGCCCATCCGCCTGTCACAGCCCTTTGGCTCGTATGTAATGGAAAATGTTTTGTTCAAGGTTTCCTTTCCCGCCGAATTTCACGCCCAGACTGCTGTAGAAGCGGCCATCAAACTTCATCTACAGGTCAGCCAACGCCTTGAGCAGGTCCGCCAGATTGTGATCACGACGCAGGAGCCGGCCATTCGGATCATCGCCAAGTCGGGGCCGCTGTATAATCCGGCAGATCGCGATCACTGTTTGCAATACATGACGGCCATCGGCCTGGTCTTTGGCGCTCTGAACGCCGATCACTACGAAGAGGCCGTCGCCAGAGACCAGCGCATTGACGCGTTGCGCAGTAAAATGCTCGTCCAGGAAGACCCGCGCTACACCCGCGAATATCTGGAGCCGGCCAAGCGCTCGATAGCCAACGCCGTGCAAGTGTTCTTCGATGATGGCAGCGCGACCGACAAGGTGGAAGTGGAATATCCGCTGGGTCATCGCCGACGCAGGGCTGAAGGCATCCCGCTGCTGGTGGAGAAATTCAGAACCAATCTGGAAACCTGTTTCACGCCCAAGCGGGTGGAAGCAATTCTTGCGCTGTTCGAGGACGTGGCGCGGTTGGAGCGGCTGCCGGTCAATGAATTTATGGAGTATTTTGTTTAGCTTTTCTGCATTGGGTCAGGCGCATCTTGTCAGTACCACCAGCCGCCGCGCAATCTCTCTTCTCCCTCTCTCCATCCGACGGAGAGAGGGCTGGGGTGCGAGGCCGCGCGCGACCCTGCTGCCAGCGGGTCTTCTCCCTCTCCCCATCGGATGGGGAGAGGGCGGGGTGAGGGGCCATCCTTTCTCCGACCGGTGGTACTGACAAGATGCGCCCCGTTTGGTCCATCCACCGATACTCGGCTTGACCTGCAGAAAAATTTCTCCACGCTTGGGTCTCGCTGAGCTATTCATCAGGCCATGCAATCACGACTCAAGGACAAATGGATTCTAATCACTGGCGCGTCAAGCGGCTTTGGCGCAGCCGCTGCCCGCGCCTTCGGCGCCGAGAGATCGAAACTGTTGCTGGGCGCCCGGCGCATGGAACGGCTGGAACAAGTGGCCGCTGAGGCGAGCAAAGCCGGCGCTCCTGAGGCCCATTTCCATTTTCTGGACGTGACGAAGACGGACAGCGTCGAGGCCTTTGTGAGCTGGGCGCGCCAGAAAATTTCCGATCCCCAGTCCGCAGCAGCAGCCCATCTCCACGTGCTCATTAACAACGCCGGCGGCGCTCTGGGTCTCGATCCGGTCGCCGAAGGCAAAGACGAGGATTGGGAGACCATGCTGCAAAGCAATGTGTTGGGAGTGCTGCGAATGACGCGCGCGGCCTTGCCGCTCATGCTTAATCATCCAGGCGGCTCGATCATCAACATCGGTTCCTACGCCGCTCGGGTCGCCTACGAGGGTGGCGCGGCTTATTGCGCAGCCAAAGCCGGCGAATTGCAAATCACACGCGCGCTGCGACTGGAGCTCAGCGGCACCGGCTTGCGCGTCAGTTCAATCGATCCCGGACTGGCTGAAACGGAGTTTTCTCTGGTCCGCTTCAAGGGCGACGCCGCCCGGGCAAAAAAGCCGTACGAAGGGACTAATCCCCTGAAGGCGGAGGACATCGCGGAGATTTTGGTCTGGGTCGCCAATCGTCCCCTGCATGTGAACATTGACGAAATGCTGATTAAGCCGGTTGACCAGGCGGCAATGCATAAGGTGTATCGAAGGAAGAACTAAAAAGACCGGAGATCCAAATGCCAAGCCCCAGGGAAGAGGAAAAGCTTCAAACTCCAAACCCCAATCACCAGGGAAGCTACAAGACTCAAACCCACAGACCCCCTCGCGGTAGGGCGCGCCACTCCGTGCGCGCCGGCTTAAACCTTGGAGCTTGGAGTTTCCCTGAACCTTGGTGATTGAAGCTTGGGGCTTCTGATCTGGGGATTTCTTATTTGGTGGTCATCGGAAAGTCGTCTGTCCGAAATGGTGAAGCAGGCAGACCGGCCTTGTTCCACAAATTCACGACCGGGAAATCCGCCCAGCCGTACCGGACGGCGACCGGTTGAGGAACCTCTGGACTGCTGACAAGAATTTTATCAGCATCAATTTCCGCTTTGGCCCAAAGGAACCTTCCGTCCGGGCCGCAAATGGCAAAACCCGTCAACTGGCCGTCGCGAGCTTCCAGGCCGCCATCCGCATGGTCGAAACTCAGCACCGCCTTGTCGCCTTTGACTTTCATGCTCCTGAAAAGCGGTCCGGAGTATTCGATCTTTTCCGCGTAAGCGATGCCCCGCGCCGCCACGGCCAGCCGAATCACGGCGAGTCCGACCTTCGGCAACAACTTCGTGGCCAGCAACTGCGCCTCACGCAATTGCGCCCAATCACTGTCCACCGGCTTTTCTGCAATGACTTCCAGTGTCCGCTGTTTATTCTTGTCATAGGGCGCCAGTTGCACGGCCAGGAAAGTGAAATCGCCCTGTCCCCAATCGTGGCGCCAGTTGCGGATCAAGTCCGGAAACAATGTGCGGTACTGTTGTGCCCGTCCGGCATTAGATTCGCCCTGGTACCAAATCGCGCCCTTAATGGCGAAGGGAATCAACGGCGAGATCATCCCGTTGTACAATTCGGCGGGTTTCCACGCCGGCCGTTGGGACTTCGGACCAGCGGGTTCGGTCTTCCTGAGCGCGGCAGCGTAGGAATCGAGGATGTCGCGTTGGTAAACCGGATTCGAGGCCAGCGCCCGTTGGCTCATCCAAACCTCGGCGGGAGAGCCGCCCCAACAAGTCTCGATCAGGCCCACAGGGACATTCAAGGACTTCTGCAAGTCGCGGCCGAAATAATAGGCCACGGCCGAGAAGCCGGCTGAGCTTTCCGGATTGCATTCTTTCCATTGTGCTTTGATATCCTCAAGCGGCGCGTCGGCCTTGGTCTTCGGCGCCAAGAAAAGGCGGAGCATGGGGTTGGCCGAAGCAGTGATATCGGCTGCAGCTCCGAACGATTTATCCAACGGCCATTCTATGTTGGATTGACCGCTGCAAATCCAGACCTCACCGACCAAAACGTTGTTCAGCTCGATTCGGTTTTTGCCTTCGACGATAAGCTTGTCTGGCCCGCCCGCGTTCAAGCGGTTAAATTTGACCAGCCATTTGCCGTGCTTGGTCTTGGCCCTGACGATTTGGCTGCGAAAGCTCACGGTGACCACTTCGCCATCGTCGGCCCAGCCCCAAACCGGCACGCGCGCGCCTTGCTGCAAGACCAGGTTATCGGAGAAGATGCCGGGCAGTCGAACCTCCGCCCGCGCCGCCAGGGTGACAGCGAAAATTAATGCAAGAAATTGGGGGAGTCTTCTTGGAGTCATGCCGCTTAGTTCAACCCAGCTAGCTTCAAGCGTCAATGGCAAAGAAGACTTACGGAGCCAGCTACATGGATGCATGGTTACACAGTCATAAAGGTTAGATTTCTTACATGGGTTTTCGGGTTGACCAGACTCGGCGCGCTGTACAAACCTCGTAAATCAGTAACGACTTAACGGCTCACGTCCCGCGATTTGCCCTCCAAAGCAATACAACGCCCACCGCTTGGAAGATAAAATTCGGCAGCCAAACAATCAAATGCGGCGCCCACTCCGGGTGGGTGTCGAGCGATTGGCCGAGCACAATGAAGCTATAATAGACCGCCACAAGCATCAAAGCGATGGCGATGCCAACGTTGGTCTCCCGCCGATGCACCCGAATGCCCAACGGAATGCCGAGCAGCGTGAACCCGAAACAGGCGAACGAAAAGGCTACCTGCCGGTGAATGTGAAACAAGACGGGCGTGATCAGGTCCCTGCGTTGCTTCTCCAGTTCCTGGTTCTGGGCAGGCATTTGGTCCTGTGAACGGCGCTGAATCGGCAGCGGCAACTGGGATCGCCGTTCCAGATCGCGCAACTCATCCCGAAGTTGAGTGAAGGTCATATCGTCGATCCGTGGAGCTCGCCGCCCTGGCTTTGGCGGGTTCAAATCCAGTTGGAGCGGCAACTCACCCACCACCCCGGGCATGGCTCTGCCCCCGCCCAGGCTCACAAACTTCGCATCGTAAAGCGACAGGTTGATTTGCTTTCTCGCCGCGTCAACTTCCACTTTGCCCCGCGGCGCTCGAATAGTCCGCACCACGTTGGTTTCGTCTTTCAATTCAAAAACCATCACATCCTGCAAGCTGCCTCGGCGGTTCCTGCCAACATAAAAGATGTAACCCGGAAAATCCTTGATGAACCGGCCTTCGGGCATCTGAGCGCTGGAAAACTCTACCCTCAGGTTGAAGAGCAAGTTGGTGTAAGCCACCCGGCAGCGTGGAGCGATTTCCAGGTTCACCAGCGCACTGAGCGCGCACAACGCCAGACTCAGCAACAGCACCGGGCTGATAAGGGAAAGCAGGCTGATGCCGCTGGCGCGCACCGCGGTCAGCTCCTGGTCGGCGCTGAACCGGCCGAAAATAAGCAGCGTGGCAGTCAACATTCCCATTGGCAGCGCAAAGACCCACACGAATGGGATCAACAGCCCGACTGCCTCGGCCACGAGGCCCAAGGTGGCTTGGCGATTGACCAGGAGCGTCAGGATTTCCTTGAGCACATTGCCAAGCAACAGGACAAAAGTGAACACCGCCACGGTCACCAACAGCGACGCCGCGACCTGCCGAGTCAAATAATTGTGCAGCGTTCTCAGGACCTGACCATGCTCCGCAGCCGCGCTGCAATTCGCAATCGAAATTCTTGCCAATTCGTTCCTCATGGCAGAGCTTTATTCAGGGCTTTGGTGACGGCCCGTGGGCAGAGGTCTGGAGGAGGTCCACGCTTTCATTCGGCGGGTGCTGACGCCGCTTTCGGGCAGCCAGGTTTTGGGTGGAGCGGAATTCGAGGCCATTTTCGATCCAATTGCGATACGGAAATGGGCGCAACGCCCGGTGAGGCGCAATTACCCGGCCTAATTGCGGAAAAGCCTTGAAGCGGGCCGTGAACGCGAGCCGCCAAAACCCACTCAGCCTAAACTCAATCCCGGTAATGGGTCAGCGACGGCGGACGCGGCGAGCCAAGGCAGGTAGGGCGCGTCACTCCGTGCGCGCCGTTGTGCCCTGCCATCAGTCGGCGCGCCCGGAGTGACGCGCCCTACCCGCCTTCACTGAGGCATTACCAATCCCGCTTGCTCCGCCTTAACCTGCACCTATAATCCGCCGATGCTCGACATCAAACTGGTTCGCGAACGGGCGGACTTTGTGCGGCAGCGGCTGGCGACGCGCGGGGCAGGGGATGAGGCCCAGATCCAGGAGTTGCTGAGGTTGGATGAAGAGCGACGCCGTCTGCTGGCGGAGGTAGAAGCCCTCAAAGCCCAACGGCATCGGGCCTCGAAAGAAATCGGCGCGTTAATCGGTCAGAAGAAAATTGAGGAGGCTGAAACCAAGAAACGCAAAACGCGCGAGTTGGGCGACCGCATCGGGCGACTGGACAAGCTGGCAGGGGAGGCGGAAACTGCGCGGGGCCAACTGATGCTGCGTTTGCCGAATCTGCCGCACGAATCGGTTCCGGTCGGCAAGAGCGCGCAAGATAACCCGGTGGTGCGCGTTCATGGCGAAAAGCCGGCGTTCTCCTTCAAGCCAAAATCCCATGTTGAGCTTTGCGAAAGTCTGAAACTGGTTGATTTTGAGCGTGCGGCGAAACTCTCGGGTAGCGGGTTCGTTCTGTTCACCAATCTGGGGGCAAAGCTGGAACGGGCTCTGATTCAATTCATGCTCGACCTGCACACTAGCGAACACGGTTACACCGAGGTGTCGCCACCGTTGATGGTTGGGCCACAGTGTTTGGAAGGCGTTGGCCAATTCCCGAAATTTGCCGACCAGTATTACGCAGTGCAGGAAGGCCTGGATGCGAGCACTCTGGGCAAATTATACCTTGTCCCGACGGCTGAAACGCCCGTGGCCAACATTCATCGCCAGGAAATTCTGCCTGAGCGTGTGCTGCCGATTTGTTACTGCGCCTACACGCCGTGTTTTCGAGGAGAGGCGGGAGCGGCGGGAGTCGGCACGCGCGGAATGATTCGCATCCATCAGTTTGATAAGGTTGAGTTGATTAAAATCGTCAAACCCGAGAACGGTTACGTGGAGCATGAAAAAATGGTGGCCGATGCCGAGCGGGTGCTGCAATTGCTGGGCTTGCACTATCGGGTGGTTCCGCTTTGCACCGGCGATCTTGGCTTTGCCAGCGCCAAGACCTACGACATCGAGGTGTGGGCAGCAGGGCAGGGGAGTTATCTCGAAGTATCCAGCGTCTCCAACTGCGAAGAGTTCCAGGCGCGTCGCATGAATCTTCGGTTCAAGACCGAGGCAGGCGAAAACAGATTCCCCCATCTGCTCAACGGGAGTGGCACCGCCTTGGCGCGGCTCTTCGTGGCGCTCGTCGAGGACTATCAACAGGCCGATGGCAGCCTCTCGATTCCGCCGGCCTTGCGACCTTACCTCAAGGCCGAGCGAGTTCAGCCTTGATCCCGATATGCACCTTGGCCTCGTCCTGGTTCTTGTCCTCGCAATCGTAATCCAGAAATTGGAAAGAAGACCCATTACGGAGACGAGGGCAATTTCAAATCTCCGCCGGGCCTGAGATGAGAATCCTACTGGCCAGCAGCGAAGTTCATCCCTACTCGAAAACCGGCGGTCTGGCAGACATGGCAGGCGCGCTGCCCAAGGCGCTGGCCAAAACCGGCCACCAGGTGGGGGTGGTCACGCCCTTGTATTTGGGAATTCGCGAGCGATTTTCGGAGCTCACGCGGATGGACTTTCCGCTGGAGTTCCCGCTCGGCAAGCGGCAGCTTCGCGGCGAAATCTGGAGCCTGGAATCGGGCCAGGGGCTGACGATTTATTTTGTCGATCAGCCCGAGTTCTATCAGCGCGCCACGCTCTACGAGAAATACGGGGTCGATTTTCCGGACAACGCAGAACGGTTCATGTTCTTTTCCAAAGCAGTTGCACATCTGGCGCTGCACCTGTCGTGGAAGCCGGAGTTGCTGCACCTCAACGATTGGCAAACTGGCTTCGCTGCGCTTCTTATCCACCACCAGCGAAAGCAAGCAGGGCAGGGGAATACCCCGCGGACTTGCATGACCCTCCACAACCTGGCGTATCAGGGAGTTTTTCCCGCTGCGCAATATGCGCTGAGCAATCTGCCTTGGGAGTATTTCACTGCCAGCGGCGTGGAATTCTACGGACAGATGAATTGTTTGAAGGCCGGCCTCTGCTACGCCGATGTCCTGACCACCGTCAGCCCGCGATATGCCCGCGAAATCACGACTGGCGAATTCGGGTGCGGCCTGGATGGGCTGTTGCGCTGCCGCCAGAGCTCGCTGGTGGGAATCTTAAACGGTGTGGATTACCAGGAATGGAATCCGATGGCCGATCCGTTTCTCGCCCATCCTTATTCTGCCGAACAACTGGAGGGAAAGACGGCCAACAAACTTGAGTTGCAAAAGGAATTCGGCTTGCTGCCCGATGCGGGTGTGCCGCTCTTCGGCAACGTGGGCCGGCTGGTGGAACAAAAAGGCGTCGATATCATGCTGGGTGCGCTCGAGGAGATGTGCAGCGCAAATCTGCAGTTTGTCCATCTCGGCGCCGGTTCTCCAGCCTTCCAACGGGCTTATCAGGAGCTGGCCCGCCGATTGGCTTCTCAAGCCGCGGTGCGCATCGGGTTCGATGAAGGTCTCTCTCACCGTATCGAAGCCGGCTGCGATTTCTTTCTTATGCCCTCCCGCTACGAACCTTGTGGTCTGAACCAGTTGTTCAGTCTCCGCTACGGCACCATTCCAATAGTGCGCATCACGGGTGGGCTCGATGATACCGTGATCGATGCCAAGGACAGCGCCGAGAAAGCCAACGGAATCAAATTTGGTGAGTATTCCGCTCGCGCGCTGGCCAAAGCCATCCGCAAGGCCTTGGTGCTGTTCCAGGAACCGGAGTCCTTAGCGCATTTTCGGCGCAACGCCATGGCGGCTAACTTTTCCTGGGAGCAAACGGCGACTGAGTATTTGAACGTGTATCGAAAGGCAATGGCCGGCTAAGGCCGAAACAGGTTTGCAGGTTTGCGCAGTTTTCTGTCTGGATCCTGGGCAGTTCAAATGAGGTGGCCAGTAGTTTCTACTATTTCTGTTATTACAGAATTACTGATAATATCGGCCATAATACAATATTATGTTATAACAGATGTCTTCGTAATTGTCGGCGCACTCTGAACAGCAATTCTCATTTTGGGGGCGCTGCCGCATAAATGCGGCGCTCCGGCAAGTTTGGGAACGCTGCATTTATGCGGCAGCGAGGCGTCAAAGCGAGAATTGCCGGGCTCCGAAAGCCAAAATGAGAATTGCTGCACTCTGAAGGAGTTTCCAATGACCAATTCGGCCGTAGGCCGTCATCCCAAAGATGAGCAACACCATGCAGTCGCCGAAAACATCCACTAAACGCACAGATGGGCTGCACGAAGCCCGGTGTTCCACACGTTTAACTGTCAGTTGGATTAGCAACCACCGCGGACCCTTGGGTGGTCATGCGTCGGCCAATGTAAGTAAACATAACAAACATTGTGCGAAATTACAAGGTTCCCTCCTTAAGCTCTTGGAGGCTTGGTGCGGACGCGGGCGAAGTTCTTGCGCAAAGATGCATGTTCACGGTCCCGTCACGAGCGTTCCTGCCCTCAGGGGTTGGGCCAGGGCGTGCTGGCCCGCTTCGGGGCGGAAGTTCGTACCTGCACCCACGGGACATCATGCGGTCCCATCGGGTTGGCCGAAACATGCGCGGCCAGCGTGTCTGGGTCGCGCCACTTTTTGATTTCGGCGTGGCCGTCGGCAAAAGAAAACCCGCAGGCGCCATTATGATAATTGGCCGGGACATTGGCCCAGATACCTTGCCTGTCCAGGAACACCAGGAAATAGCCATCATCGATATCATCCGGGTGCTCATCCAGAAACACGAAGGCTTGCACGGGAGGAGGTCGGAGAATTTCGGAATACTTTCGGTACGTGAAAAAGGTGGCCTCGGTGATCGCCGTGTACCAACTGTTGCCGTTCATGTTGCCGTTCATGGAGACGCTGCGCACGCGCGGGTACGACACGCTGCCGATCCTGACAGTGGTCTTGTCGGCGGGACATTTGTAGATGCCGAGTGATTTATTGTAGTCCCATAGCAGCCCCTTTGGATAGATGAGCAAGGTTACATTGGTGGCGTCAGGGGGATCTTTGATCCAGCCGCTTACCCAGCCCGGAGGTTCTCCAGGGCCGTGGGAATTGTTATAGACACGTTTGTCGTTGTGATCGGCCGCATACATGAACCAGGCCAGTTGAAGTTGCTTCAGGTTATTCAAGCACGAAATTCCCTGGCCCTTGGCCTTGGCCTTGCTCAAAGCCGGCAGCAGCATGGCCGCGAGAATCGCGATGATCGCGATCACCACCAGCAGTTCAATCAGAGTAAACCCGAACCGGCAGCCCTTAATGAAGGTCCGATTCGGTCGCTGCAAAATCTGTGGTTCCATGACGTACTCTCTTTCTATCCCCTAACGATGGGCGGTCCAGCCAAATCGGTCTGTGATGGGCCAGTACACGAAAAATGACTTACCGATGACGCTCGACGCCGGGAAGTCGCCCCAGGCCCGCGAATCCAAACTGTTCAACGTGTTATCACCCATAACCAGGTAGTGGTTTGGCGGAACGAGGACACCATCAGGCTGGCCTTGGAAGAATGGCGCAAGATACCGCTCGTTGACAT
>WNGQ01013399.1_pt1 | contig 12576 bp, 10 predicted proteins | sample 5407661 | NCBI WGS metagenome assembly WNGQ01 (sample SAMN13153382, study PRJNA577476) | soil metagenome | isolation source: 60 cm soil or saprolite under Garry oak tree replicate 2 | place: USA:California | collected 2016-06-15
CCGAACCGCAGGAGCTGAGCGCGGAACTGGTTGCCGAGGGCCGCATGATCCCGGTCGCGCGTGTCCAGGCGATGCACGAAGGCAAAAGGCGGGCACGCGCGCGTCGGCAGACCGACGAGAACGACACTCCCGGCCCGGTGTAGATCAACTGGTGCGGACGCGGTCGTAGATCAGGCAGATCGCGCCGGACGCGGCGGTCGCCATGTCGGTCAGTGACCAGTCGGTGGTCGGCAGGCCGTCCTCGAACAGGCGGGCACCGCCACCGGAGACCGTCGGGCAGAGCGTGATGCTGAGCCGGTCGAGCTCGTCGGCTGCGAGCAGCGCGCGGATGACGCTGCTGCTGGCCAGCACGATGATGTCGCCGCCGTCCTGCCGGCGCAGCCCGCGCACCTCCTCGGCCACGTCACCGTCCACGATCCGGGAGTTTGCCCACGGCGCCTCGGTGAGGCTGGAGGAGAAGACGACCTTGTCGACGGCGTTGAGCCAGGCCGAGAACGTGCGGTCCTGCGGGGCGGCGTTCTCGTCGTCGGCGACGGCCGGCCAGTAGCCGCCGAATCCCTCGTAGTTCTTCCGTCCGAGCAGGGCGGTGGTTGCCGGGCTTGTGACCCGCACCATGTGGTCGCGTGCAGTTTCGGTGATGGCGTGCGGGACGATCCAGCTCATGTCGAAGTCGCCACCGGCGCCGTTGACGCGGCCGTCGAGTGACAGCGAGATGTTGGCGACGACGCGGCGGGTCTTGGTCTGGGTGTTCGTCATGATCGTTCCTTCCGGTCCTGACGCCCCGATGGCGTCGTGTTGCTGAAGCCTGTCGCGGGCTGCTGGCGGGAACATCTGCCACCTGGCCGATTTGGCGGTGGCCCTGGCAGAGGTGCTGCGAGACTGCATCGGATGAGCGAGATCGTCCACCTCCCGCCTGAGCTCTCCTCCTTCGTCGGACGCAACGAGGAGCTCGCGCTGATCGACGCGGCGATCGCGCCAGGGAAGGCGCTGACGTTGGTCGGTCCGGGCGGGTGCGGCAAGACCCGCCTGGCGATCCGCTCGTGCCAAGGTGTCGCGGTGGCGCGACGGTGTCGTGTGGGTCGGGCTGGAGCGGCTGACCGATCCGGACGCTGTCGCGGTCGAGGTCGCCCGAGTGCTCGACCTGCCGCAGGTCGCCGGCTCGGATGCGACCGGTGCGCTAGCGGCGGCCCTGCGCGAGCGGCAGCTGCTGCTCGTCCTGGACAACTGCGAGCACGTCCTCGCCGGTGTCGGGGAGCTCGTGTGCGCGCTTCTCGCCGGATGCCCTGGGATCGGCGTGCTGGCCACGAGTCGCTCAGCGCTCGGACTTGCGGGCGAGCAGGCCTGGCGGGTGCCGCAGCTCGCCCTGCCGGACGCGCTGGCGCTGTTCCTGGACCGTTGCGGCTTGGCCGCGGCCGACGAGGTCCGCGCCGACGTGCACGCCGGCTCTCGGCGGGTATGTGACCGCCTCGACCGCCTGCCCCTCGCTCTGGAGCTCGCGGCAGGCTGGATCGGCACACTGACTCCCGCGCAGATCGCGGATTCCCTCCGCGAACCGTACGCGCTGCTCGACGCCGGCCGGTCGACGGCGCCGTTTCGGCAACGGACGCTCGAGGATTCCATGCGGTGGAGCCACGATCTGCTGGACGAGCAGGAACGAGTGCTGTTCCGGCAACTCGCGATCTTCGAACCGGGCTGCGACGCCGACGCCGTGCTGGCACTCGCCGGTTGCGACGGACGCCCGGACGGGCAGCTGCTCAAGGCGCTGCGTGGCCTGATCGAGAAGTCATTGGTCGTGGCGGATACGACCGGTTTGGTGGCCCGGTACCAGCTGCTCGGCACTGTGCGCGCCTACGCCTTGGCCCGGCTAGACGAATCCGGTGAGACCGAGACGATCCGCGGGCGGCACCTCGACCTGTTCCTGGCGCGGGTGGACGCGGCCGAGCCGCTGCTCGACGCGGACAAGGACGAGTGGCGCGAACGCATCGGTGCCGACTACCCCAACATCCGTGCTGCGATCGAGTGGGGACTGTCGCGGGACGACCCGACACGAGGCCGTCGCCTGGCCGTAGGCGTCGCGTGGTTGTGGCACCTCGAGGACCGCGGCAACGACGGCCTTCGCTTCTTGCGGCAGGCGGTCGCGGTCGGCCGCGGGGCTCGGACCGAGCTGCACGCCCGGTGCCTCGTCGCGCTGGCGCTCGTGGCCGACACGCGGCTGCCAGGCCCCGAGGGCTATGCCAGCGCGCACGAGGGGCTCGCGCTCGCCGAGGACATCGGCGCGTCGGACGTCAGCCGCCTGGCCCGGTCCCTGACCGCCGTCGGGCAGCTCGGCGGAGACCTCGACCTGGCGCGCGACGAGGCCACCCGGACCCGCGACGACGCGCTGCTGGCCGGAGATTCGTTCGTCGCGAACGCCTCGGCCGCGCTGCTCGGACTGATTCACCTGGTCCGCGACGAGTACGAGGCGGCCCTCGCGGTGCTCGCGCCCGCCGCGGCCGCCCTGCTGCAGCAAGGCGACCGAGGTGTGGCGTCATCGGCCCTGTGCTGGCTCGCACTCGCAACCGCATACTCGGGCGACGTCGACGCCGCGGTCGAGCCGGCCGAGGCCGCGGTACGGGCCGCAGAACCGCTCCGTGAGATCCATCGGCTCGGGCTGGCCCGCTCGGGGCTGGCCGAAGTGCTTGTGCTGCAAGGGCGTCTCGACGCCGCGGCCGCCGCACTCGCGCCCGTCGAGTCGCTTGTCGCCGCGTCCGGGGTCCCGATCTTCGTTCCGGGATGGGAGCGGGCGAGCGCCCTGATCGCGTTGGCGAACGGGGACCCGTCGAGCGCCGTGGCGTGGTGTCGACGCAGCCAGGAGTGGCTGCCCGAGCTATCCGACCACACGCTCGTGGCCCCGACCCGGCTCGTTCTCGGCATCGCCCTGGGGCGGTCCGGTGAGGTGGACGCGGCTGGCCGGATCCTCGACGACCTGGCCGACGAATCGCGCTCTGACCGCGCGCCGTCCGTGATAGCCGGCGCGCTCGAGCAGAGCGCGATCCTCGTCCAGGACACCGACCCGGACGCCGCGATCGACCGGCACCATCAGGCGTTGCGCATCCGCTCCGATCGCGGGCTCGTCCTCGGCTGCATCGACAGCCTCGAATCAATCGCGATGCTGGCCGCGCAGCGCGGCGCGGGCGAAGAGGCCGGCATCCTTCTCGGCGCCGCCGACCGAGCGCGGCCCGATCCGGTTACCGCAGGCAGCACTCCGAAACGGAGTCACTCGCCGCCCGTCCCGATCTCGACGACGTGATCGCGAAGGGGCGCGAGCTCGACCTCGCCAGGGCGATCAGCTATGCCCAACGAGCGCGAGGTCCGCGGCGTCGCCCCGACTCAGGCTGGGCGAGCCTGACTCCTACCGAGCAGTCCGTCGTGGCTCTCGCCGTGCAAGGGCTGAGCAACCCGGAGATCGCCACACGGCTGTTCATCAGCCGCGGCACCGTGAAGACACACGTGGCGCACGTATACGGCAAGGTGCAGGTCGCCAACCGCACCGAGCTGGCCCGGCTGGCGGCGAGCATCAGACCGTCCGGGTAACCGAAATAGTTCGGGCGGTTCCTTATGGCCGTCGCCGGCGGTTAAGTGGCGATGTCGGGATAGGGCAGCGAGATGTGCGCCATCGCCCGGCCGTACGCCTTCTGGTACTCGAGCGGGCCGTGGTCGCGCTCGAACATCGCGATGAACAGGGTGAGCGTCAGGAACGGATGGGCGCCCATCTCGAACAGCGTCACGTGGTCCTGCTCGCGAAGCGCGCGGCGCTCGTCGGCGGTGAACGACAGCCAGGTCGACTTCTCATCGCCCACGCAGTTGAGCAGCGTGTTGGCCATCTCGCGCTCCCACCACTCGACGAAGCCGGTCGGATCCTCGCGGTACCGCTCGACCAGTTCCGGATCTCTGTCCACTGTGTACAGAAACTTGTCTAGCAGGTACTTACTCATGCCGGCACTCCGTTCGGGTACCAGGTGAAGTAGGCCTCCATCGTGTGGAACAGGTCGAGGCTGTCGACGTGATCGGCCTTCGCGCCGTCGCCCGCCACACCCATCATCAGCATGAAGTCCATGAACCCGTGGGTGGCATTGCCCGGCAGGTGCAGGCTGTCGAGAGTCACCTCGGCGAGGCAGCCGTCGAGGTCGCCGCGTGCGATCCATTCGACGGCCTTGCGGTCGAATTCGGGATCGGGTCCGTGCTCGCCGAACTGGCGCGGGCCGCCGAGCTCCAGCGACAGGTGGCCTGTTCCGATGATCGCCACCCGCTTGTCCGATGGCCACGACTCGACCATCGTCCGGATCGCCCGGCCCAGCTGCACGAATCGCTTCGGCTGTGGCATCGGCGGCGCGAAGATGTTCGTGTAGATCGGCACGATCGGCAGATCCGCCTGCGGCCGCAGCGTGATGATCGGGCAGGTGATGCTGTGGTCGATCCGCAACTCGTTGCTGAACGCCAGGTCGAAATCGGCGTCGAGCCCGTTGCGCAGGATGTGCGCGGCCAGGTCCTCGTCGCCGCGCACCGTCATCCGCGGCAGGCCGAACTCCCGCTCCTCGTTGTAGAAGTTGCCCTCGAAGAAGGGTGCCTTGCCAACGAGGAACTGGGGCATGTTGTCCAGCCAGAGCTGGTGAAAGTGGTCGCTGCCGACCATGACGAGCACGTCCGGACGCGCGCGGGTGAGCGTCTCGCGGAACGTCTCGATCTTGGCGACCCACTCGTCGGCGAACGGGGGACGGTCTGCGCCGGTCGAGGTGCTCGCCCGGTAGTAGAACGGGTGGTGCGTGGAGGCGACGACCGCCGCAACTGTGGCCATGGCGCGCTCCCTTTTGGTGGGGCTACACAGCATAGTCAAGTGCTTGACATGCCTGTCGGCTCAGCGGATTGTCGAGCGGACAATCGTCCGAGGCGCTGGAGGAGAGCATGCCCGGTCCCGACTCGGTCGTACTGCGTGGCGGCACGGTGCTGACCATGGACGACGGGCATACCGTCCACACCGACGCCGACGTGCTCGTGGTCGGCGACCGGGTCGAAGCGGTCGGGCCGGCACTCGCGGCGCTGACTGGACGCTGACCCAGTACTTCGTCTGGTACTACCTCGAACACGGCAAGGCGTTCCGGCCCGAGGACATCCATGCAGGCAACCTGCTCTCGGCCTGGGACGCCCTGGAGGCCGGCGTCACCACGACCGTCGACTGGTCGCACGGGCTGCAGACCGTCGAGCACGGCGAGGCGGCGGTCGACGCGCTGCGCGCGGTGCCGGGCAGGTTCGTCCTGGCCTACGGCAACATCCAGGCCGCGCCGTGGGAGTGGACCATCGATCCGGCCGTCCACGCGTTCTTCGAACGCCACCCCGCGGGCGACATGCTCGGTTTCCAGCTCGCCTTCGACGTCACCGGCGATCCGACCTTCCCGGAGAAGGCAGCATTCGAGGCGGCCCGCGAACTCGCGCTGCCCGTCACAACACACGCCGGCGTATGGGGCGCCACCAACGACGCGGGCATCCGGCTGATGCACGAGAACGGGTTCATGACGCCGCAGAACGTCTACGTGCACGCGGCCACATTGAGCACGGATTCCTATCACCGGATCGCGGCGACCGGCGGCTCGATATCGGTGTCGACCGAGTCCGAGCAGAGTGCCGGGCAGGGCTACCCGCCCACATGGCAGGTGCGTCGGCACGACATCCCGGTGTCGCTGTCGATGGACACGAGCGTCTGGTGGAGCGGCGACCTGTTCTCGGCGATGCGCACCACGCTCGGGGCCGACCGGTCGCGCGAGCATCTGGAGGCGCACGTCAAGGGCGAGACCGTGACGCACACGCACCTGCGAGCCGAGCACGTCGTCCACTGGGCGACTCGCGGCGGCGCGCACGCCCTCGGCCGCGACGACTTGGGCAGCCTGCAACTGGGTAAGAAGGCCGACGTCGTCCTGATCAAGAACGACGACTCGCCGGTGTCCTTCCCGCTGCTCAATCCGTATGGCCACGTCGCCTTCCAGGCTCAGCGCGGCGACGTGCACACGGTGCTGGTCGACGGGCGGATCGTGAAGCGCGATCACCGCCTGGTGGGCGCCGACCTTGCCGCGGTGCGTCGCACCGTCGAGTCCACTGTGGACCATCTGCGCTCGGCCCTCGGCGAGGACGCATGGATGCAGGGCATGAACCCGGACCTGCCGCACGACGAGGTGCTCGACAACCCGTACCAGTACACCGACTACAAGTCCGACTCGACGCGCGACGCCCGGGGCAGCGTGTTCGGCGACCGGTGACGGCCGGACGGCTGCGCCGACCGGGCGACGACGACGGGGCCGCACGACTCGAGAATGGCCTCGGGCATATCGACTAGCTCGCCGTCGCTGACCGAGGCGCACCGGCGATCTGCGTCCGACTCCGGTCATGTTCGGACCAAGGTCTGGCTCGAGCGGTGGACGTTGGTCTAGCGTCTCAGGACGAAGCCCTCGTGAAACGTATCAATCCGATTCGGGTCGAAGCGGTACCGACGCAGAGGAGGCGCAATGACTCTGCGCGTTCTGGCCGTGTTGCTGGCATTGATGGTCTCGGGGATCGCGCCCGCAGGAGCTAACGGCAGCGTTGCTGTCAGCGCCGTTCAGGTCGGCGGGCTGACGACCGAGCATCAGGTCAACCCACTCGGGATCGACGTCGCCGCGCCGCGGCTCGGCTGGGTCCTGAGCGCGGACGAGCATGGGGTCGGCCAGTCGGCGTACGAGATCGCTGTGTCGACCAGTGCGGGCGGCTCGGCGGACGTGTGGGACAGCGGCAAGGTGAGCTCGTCGCAGTCCTTCGACATCGCCTATGCGGGACCGCAGCTGCATTCGCGGACGCGCTACTTCTGGCGGGCCCGGGTCTGGGACGCCGCCGGCGCGGTTTCGCAATGGAGCGATCCGGCTTCGTTCGAGACGGCGTTCCTCGCACCGAGCGACTTTCATGGCGCGTGGATCGGCGCGCACGACACGCCGGCCGCCCCGTCGCTGAACGGCGCGAACTGGATCTGGTACCCCGAGGGCGATCCGGCCAACTCGGCGCCGGCCGGGACGCGGTATTTCCGGCGCGCGTTGGATCTGCCCGCCGGTGACCAGATCAGCAAGGCCAGTTTCGCACTGACTGCCGATGACGGCTTCACTCTTTACGTCAACGGGCAGCAGCTGGCGAGCTCGCCGCGGGTGACCGACTCCTGGCGTACCGCGATGGTCGTCGACGTCGCGGCCTCGTTGCACGCCGGCCGCAATGTGATCGCGATCGAGGCGATCAACACCGCCACCAGCCCGGCCGGGCTGATCGGCAAGCTGCACGTCGAGGGTTCGGTCGGCGACCCGCTCGATCTCGTCACGGACAACTCCTGGAAGTCGTCCAACACCACCACGACCGGCTGGCAGCAGCCCGACTTCGACGACTCAGCATGGCTTGCGGCGCTCGAGGCCGCCCCCTACGGCAGCGGCCCCTGGGACAGCTCGGTCACGGTGCCGAGCGCGGCGTCAGCGGCGCTCAACGGCGCGAACTGGATCTGGTATCCCGAGGGCGATCCGGCCAGTTCGGCGCCAGCGGCGACGCGGTACTTCCGGCGTGCGTTCGATCTTCCCGCCGGCGATCAGATCAGCAAGGCAAGCTTCCTGCTGACTGCCGATGACGGCTTCACGTTGTACGTCAACGGGCAGCAGTTGGCCAGCTCGCCGCGGGTGACCGACTCCTGGCGTACCGCGATGCTGGTCGACGTCGCGGCGTCCCTCCACGCCGGGCGCAACGTGATCGCGATCGAGGCGATCAATACCAGTACCGGCCCGGCCGGGCTGATCGGCAAGCTGCACGTCGAGGGTTCCGTCGGTGACCCGCTCGACCTCGTGACGGACAACTCCTGGAAGTCGGCCAACACCGCGGCAACGGGCTGGCAGCAGCCCGACTTCGACGACTCCGCATGGCCCGCCGCGCTCGCCGTCGCCCCCTACGGCTCCGGCCCCTGGGACAGCTCGGTCGGCCTGCCGGGCGCACCGGAACCCCTGCTGCGCAAGGACTTCACTGCTGGCAAGACGATCGCGTCCGCGCGCGCGTACATCTCCGGTCTCGGCTACTACAAGCTCTACGTCAACGGGCAGCGCATCGGCGACCACGAGCTCGACCCCGCGTTCACGATCTACGACAAGACTGCCCTGTACGCGACGTACGACGTCACCGGCGCGCTGCAGGTCGGCGCCAACGCGCTGGGCGTGAGCCTCGGACGCGGCTATTTCGGGATGACGAGCCCCGGCGACTGGCTGACGTCGCCCTGGCACAGCGAGCCCAAGCTCAAGCTCGAACTCGACATCACTTTTCAAGACGGCAGCAAGCAGCAGGTGGTCAGCGACGGCAGCTGGAAGGTGGCCGACGGGCCGACGCGCAGCGACTCCGTCGTGAACGGCGAGACCTACGATGCGCGCCTCGAGCAGCCTGGTTGGAACCGACCCGGGTTCGACGACGCCAAGTGGGCGCCCGCGATCACCGTCCCCGCGCCCGGGGGAACGCTTCGCGCAGAGGCGATCCCGCCGATCAAGGTCATCGGCAACCTGCCAGTGGCTCACGTCGCCACGCCGAGCGCCGGCGTGCACGTCTACGACTTCGCGACCACCACCGCCGGATGGGCGCGCGTCGCGCTGCGCGGGCAAGCCGGCGCGGTAGTCGCGATCACCTATGGCGAGAAGCTGCGCCCGGACGGCACGGTCGACAACGCCGGGCTGCAGTCGTACTCGTACACGCTCAAAGGCGGCGGCCTGGAGACCTACGAGCCGAGCTACAGCTATGACGGCTTCCGCTATGTGGAGATCGATGCGCCGGCAGGTGTCACCGTGCAGTCAGTGCAGGGTCAGCGCGTAGATACCGCGGTCCAGAACACCGGTGGCTTCACCAGCTCCAGCGAGCTGCTCAACCGTTATCAGAACGCCCAGGCAGACACGATCCAGAACAACCTTCACTCGATCCCGACCGATACGCCGATGTACGAGAAGCGGGGCTGGACCGCCGACGCGCATCTCTACGCCGACTCCGCGATCGCCAACTTCGACATGGAGAACTTCTACGAGAACTGGATGCGCGTCCACCGTGACGACCAGAACCCGGACGGAACGATCGGCGTGTACGTGCCCACGCAGCCGGATGCCAGGGGTCTGGTCGACCCGGTCTGGTCGGCGAGCTTCGTCCTGATCGACTGGGATCTCTACTGGTACTACGGCGATACCCAGGTTCTCGGCGACAACTATGACGCGATGAAGGCGTGGCTCGACCAGTTCGAGCACGCGATCACACCGACCGGCTACATCTACACCGGCTTCAGCTTCGGTGACTGGGTAGCACCCGGCTTCGGGTTCCCGCCCGAGGGCACCCGGCTCGTCGGAACCGCCTACATCTACAAGACCGCAACGACCCTGGCCAAGATCGCTCGCGCCCTCGGCCGGGACAGCGACGCCGCGCACTTCGACGCACTGGCTGCGAGCGTCGCGGACGCATTCAACGCAACGTTCCTCGACAAGTCGGCCGAGGCCTACTACGACAACAAGTCGGCCGGCTATCGCCAGACCTCGAACCTGCTGCCGTTGAGCCTCGGCATCGTCCCCGAAGCCGACCGGCAGGCCGTGCTCGCCAACCTCTTCGACGACATCAAGGCGCGCGGCCAGCACCTCAACACGGGCGCGCTCGGCACGAAGATCATCCTGCCGCTGCTCACCGACACCGGCAACGCACAACTCGCGTACGACGTCGCCACCAACCCGACCTATCCCGGTTGGGGCTACTGGTTCCAGGCACTCGGCGCCACCACGATGTGGGAGGAGTGGGGGAACACCTCGCGCTCGCACGACCACGCCTTCCTCGGCACAGTGGACGACTGGCTCTACGAGCGCGTCGCGGGGATCGAGCCGGCGGCACCCGGCTATACGAAGATCAAGATCCAGCCGTATCCGGTCGGCGACCTGACGAATGCCGCGGCCCACGTCGCGTCCCCGCTCGGCCAGGTGAGCTCGACCTGGACCCGCAAGGACGGCGACTTCCTGCTCCGCGTCGGTGTGCCCGTCGGCGCGACGGCAGAGATCCTCGTCCCCGCACGCGACCGCGACGCCGTCAACGCACCTCCCGGCGCCACGTTCGAGGACATGCGCGACGGCTATGCCGCCTTCCAGGTCGGCTCCGGGACATACGTGTTCCGCTCCACGATGTGACGGCCGATCACCTGCCGAGTGCGCGCACTATCCCGGCTATGGCGGACGCGTCGAGGCGGGATGCTTGATCCTCGTCCCAGACCGCCAATGCCCAGTCCCACGTGTCATCCGACCAGCGGTGCGTCACCTCCGACCAGCCCAGTCGCCACCAGGCGGTTGAGCGCGGACGGCGAGCGAGCGCCCCATCGAGTGCCCCGTCAAGTGACGCATCGAAGCTGCCGTCGGCCAGCCAGCGGTGAACAAGCACGCCGATCGATTCACCCGCGACTGACAGCTGTTTGTCAGTGACGTGGTTGGCGAACCAAGCGGCTCGGCGCACCATGTCGGCCTCGTGCTCGCGCCACTGCGCCGCGCGCATCTCCTCGATGCTGGTCGACGGTCCGTCCCAGTGGAACAGGGCCGGGTCCATCGGCTCGCCGGTGACGAAGGCGGTCCACCGTTCGACCACGGAGTCGCCGAAGCGCTCCTCGAGCGCGAGGCCGGTCGCGGCGTCGATGACGACGTGCATGTCATAGGGCTTGTGCGCGGGCGCGGCGAATGCGAACCGCCACGCCGGGCGGCCCAGGTACTCGACGCGCTCAATCGGTCCGATGGGCTGACCGAAGCCGAACACGTCCACGTCGTGGCGGCTTCGGTGATGGGCTAGCTCGCTGCCCTGTCCCGCCCATGCCGGCCCGTCATACGGCGCGGCGATCATGTCAGCGTCGGACCGCCGCCACTTGGTCACGCCGTCGCTGATCAACCACGGTTGCCCGTCCTCATCGCTGAGCCGCGCCCGGGCTCCGGCGAGGTGGACGAGGGTGACCGAGCGGTGCCCGCGTCTCAGCTCCTCTATCCGGCCGCGCACGACAACCTCATCGTCCGGGCCGTCGTAGACCAGCGGCTCGAGCTCAGCCCACACGGCCGCGTCCGCATCCGCCAATGGCTCGGGCGACGGGTGACGGAACTCAGGCGGCGGGACGGCCTTGGGTCGCAGCCGGTGGCCCGCTGCGGTCAGCACCAGACGAAGCATGTCCGGCACCGCTTCGGGGTCATCCGGCCAGCCGGCCTCGGCGCGTCGGGTGAGCACGTCGGCATCGCCGGCGTCGGCCGCGGTGCCGCACACGTTGCACAGCGTCGAACTGGCGAACCCGAGATGCACGTCCGGTAACGAAGGAAACTCCACTGTCCGGTCAGGCTCGCCACCGCAGACCACGCACGGAATCGTTGACCGATCGTCGACTTCCCACGCGCTTCCGCTCACCGACCACCTTCTCCGTACGCGCCGTCACGTTAGCTGACATTGAACCGCTGCGGCGCGCCGTCACCGCGAGCGCCGCGCTTAGCCGATCTCCTCGACCAGCTCGTACAGCTGGCCGTCCGGTGCACGAAAGTGGATGTAGCGCTGCCGAGCGCTCGAGGAGACCTCGCCGTCCGTCGCGATCCCCGCGGCACGCAACTCCGTCGCAGCCTGCTCGACGTCGTCCACGAGAAAGCCCACGGTCCGCTCGGCGCCCGCATCGCCGTGCTCCGATGTGACCGCGAAGGACGAGCCGTCTGGCATGGCGAACACCTCGGCGTCCATGCCGTCGCCGCGCGTCGGCGCGAGGCCCAGCACGTCTTGCACGAACTCCGCCATCGCGGTCCGCGCCGCGGTCCTCGTCCCCACGAATGTGATGCCCTGTAAGCGCATTCGCCGGCCTCCGCACTAGGGTCGCGTCCCCGAAGGCTACTCACGAGGTTGGTCCAGTAGTCGGCGTTCGATCGCGGCGGTCGGTTCGCCGGTGCGGCGGCGAATCCGGCAGCGACTCGCAGACGCGACATGATCATCTCTGCTCGCGATGCGCCGACACGCAGCTCCGGCAGAGATCATCAAGGTAGACCGAGCCGTCGAGTCGCAGCGGCAGCGCGGCCGAGGCAGGGTCGTCCGTGAGGTGAGGTATGGGTTTGGTGCCCGCTATTGACCATTGACGCCACCTGGGCTGTGGATGCTATACATCGAGCGGTCTGTCACGCCCAATCCACCCAGGCGGGGCAAAGCCTTTCCCGCATGGCCGCAAGGAGTGCTCATGAGCGTCGGCTTGTCGGGACGAGTCAGAATCACGCGGCGGCGCTGGTTCGCGGTCATGGCGGCGACGGGAGCGCTCCTCGCCTCGACCGCTGTCTCAGTGGGACTCGCACCGGCTCTGGCCGAACCGCCCGCCGTCCCGAGTGCGGCCGCGGACACGTCGGCGCTGGGCGGGGGCACTCTCGACGACGTCCACAACATCCCGACGAACGCGGTCGCCGGCAACGTCACGTTCCTTGACAACGTGCAGGGCGTGAGCGGGTACTCGGGGCTCAACTTCATTCATTACGCCAAGTACGGCTACGACTTCAT
>WNGQ01005358.1_pt1 | contig 12575 bp, 15 predicted proteins | sample 5407661 | NCBI WGS metagenome assembly WNGQ01 (sample SAMN13153382, study PRJNA577476) | soil metagenome | isolation source: 60 cm soil or saprolite under Garry oak tree replicate 2 | place: USA:California | collected 2016-06-15
CTGCGCTTCATTCCGGTCGAGCGCCTGCAAGCGGAGGGCTACGAGCGCTACCTGAAGCTGTTCCAGTCTCCGTAATCCCCGGGCTTCCCGCCCGGGCCCCGTATGGAAGGGCTCGACAGGCGGAGGTACATTGGTCCTCGTGGAGCCAACCGCCGTGTCGCCCTTCAGCGCCTGGGAAAACTTCTACGTCATCATCGGCTCTTCAGCCGCGGCGCTGACGGGTCTGCAATTCGTGGTGGTCGTTCTGGGTGCCGAGGCGCGCTCGATGCGCAGCCCGGAGGTGGGCGCCTTCGGCACGCCCACGGTCGTCCACTTCTGCGCTGTCCTGCTCATCTCGGCGATCCTGAGCGTTCCCTGGCGGGCGGTCTCGAACGCCGGGCTCGCCCTCGGCGCCCTGGGCGTGGGGGGCATCGTGTACATGTTGGTCGTCATCAAGCGGGCGCGCGGGCAGAAGGGCTACGCGCCGGTGCTGGAAGACTGGCTCTGGCACTGCACCTTTCCGTTCATCGCCTACGTGACGCTGCTGGTGGCGGCGCTCGCCCTTGGGCGCGATGTCGGACGCTGGTTATTGGTCATCGGAACGACAGCGCTGCTCCTCCTGTTCATCGGCATACACAACGCGTGGGATGCCGTCATCTACATTGCCACGCAACAGCCGCGTCATCCGGATGGTCCACCCGACCGGAAGTAGCGCTGTGCGACCCGCCCGCACTCGGTGAATCCCGAGCTTGCGCCCGGGGTCAGTTGGCGACACAGGCCTCGTGGTTTTTCCCGGGCTGACGGCCCGGGCTCGGCGCAACGGTGCGCCCTGTAAGGGCGCACACCAGTTACTGCCCGATCCAGGAGTGGCCCGTGGCGAGGAGCGTCACCAACGCCAGCCCGAACACGATGCGGTACCAGGCGAACGAATCGAACGAGCGGTGCGACACGAAGCGGATGAGCCACGGGACCACCACCAGCGCGCTCGCGAACGCCACCCCGAAGCCGATGGCGAGGACCAGGACGTCGGATCCCGAAAGCAGGTGCCGGTTCTCCCAGGCGTCGAGGCCCGTGGCCGCGAACATCACCGGAATGGCGAGCAGGAACGAGAACTCCGCGGCGGCCGGGCGGGCGACGCCCGCCAGCAGCGCCCCCATGATCGTCGCCCCCGAGCGCGACATGCCCGGGATCAGCGAGACCACCTGCGCGATCCCGATCCAGAGCGCGGTGCGGTAGCCGATCTGCATCACCGTCTCGATGCGGGGTGCGGGTCGCCAGTGCTCGACCGCGAGGATGGCGACGCCGCCGGCGATCAGCGCCGCGATCACCACCAGGGGCGTGAACAGGTGCGCGGTGATCCAGTGGTGCGTGAGCAGCCCCACGATCGCCGCCGGTAGGAACGCGACGAGCAGCGCGAGGATGAACCGGCGCGACTCCGCGACGGCGATGCCGTCGCGCGCCACGCGCCACAACAGGCTGCGATAGAGCCAGACGACGGCCAGGATGGCGCCGAGCTGGATGATGATCTCGAAGGCGTCGGCGCGCGGGCCCACGAACCTGAGTGCGTGGCCCGCCAGGATCAGATGTCCAGTCGACGAGACGGGGAGGAACTCCGTCGCGCCCTCGACCAGCCCGAGGATGATGGCGGTGATGATGGTGTGCACGCGGCGTTATCTCAGATAGCGTATGCCGCGCGCTCGAGGGCGGGTCGCGAAGTCCTTCGTCACCGGATCAGACCTCCCAGTCGTCTTTGGCAATCCGGTAACGTACGTCGCGCGGGTCGTGCGTCAATTGTCGGGCTCAAGCAACGCCAGCTGCGTGGCGCGGTGCGAGTCGCTGCCGGATGGCACCGAGATGGTAGGCCGCGTGCCCGATCGCGCCGATCGCCACGCCCAGTGCGTCCTCGTCCCACACGGCGTGAGTCTCCACCGCCACAACCAGACTCTCGTACTCGCGCCGGAGTCGCGCTTGTAGGTCGGCCCAACCAGGGTCGTCGACCCTGGACACCGTCCAACTCCGACTGCGATCGCGCGACGTCGACTGTCCGCGAAGCCCACGGGTCGAAAGCGCGAGACTCGAGCTGAGGTGGTCGACGTGGCCGGCGATGGTCGTGTGGCCCGGTCCCCCCTCCCGGGAAGCCGCGGCGGCGCTCAACCCGCTGATCGTGCCGAAGACTCCGCTTCCCGGGGATGTGTCGGTGAAGTAGGTCCAGGGGCCGGGAGGGCCGTCGAAGGCTTCACGCAGCATTCTCGTCAGCAAAGTCACGGTCACGGCGGCCGGCGTATCGGTCATAGCCATCATCTCCTCGTTCGGCCCGTCCTTGAATCGGTCGTTCAGAGGGCGCGCCGCAGCGCGGCCGCGAGCGTCTTGGCGTCGCCCGGCTCCTCGTGGCGACGGCCGTTGATGAAGAACCGGGGCGTACCGGTCACGCCGCTTTGGGTGCCGCTCACGACGTCCTCCTTCACCCGGGCCGCGTGGACGTGGGCGACGAGCTCGCGCCGCACGCGCTCCGCGTCGAGCCCCAGCTCGCGCGCGTACCGCACCAGATCCTGGTCCGCCAGGGCCGCCTGCCGCTGGTACAAGAGATCGTGCATCTCCCAGAACTTCCCTTGCGCGGCAGCCGCCTCCCCGACCTCCGCCGCGTGTTGGGCGTGCGGGTGCTCCTCACTCAAAGGAAAATGGCGGAACACGAACCGCACCTTGCCGCCGAGCTGCCGCAGCACCTGCTTCAGCTCCGGGTAGGCGCGGCCGCAAAACGGGCACTCGAAATCGCCGTACTCGACGAGCGTGACCGCGGCATCCACGGCGCCCAGGGCGTGGTCGCGCGGGCCGACGGGGGGGGTGAGCAGAGTCACCGGAGGCCAAGTCTGCTCAGGAGCGTGCGGCGATGCTTCAGGTCCTCCGCCAGATAGACAGTCGCCATGCCGCCGCGGCCGAGCTCCCGTTCGATCGTATAGAGCTCGGCCAGTGCGACCTGGAGGCGGTCGAGCAGACGGCTTATACGCAAAGAATTGTAGACCTCGCTTACTCGTGCTGCACCTGGTGCACCGCGGCGATGGCGATCGATCCCTCGCCCACGGCCGATGCCACACGCTTCAAGCTCCCGGCGCGGACGTCGCCGATCGCGAACACCCCGGGGAGGCTCGTCTCGAGGAGATGCGGCGCGCGCCCGAGCGGCCAGCGTGCCGTAGCCAGGTCCTCAGGCGACAGATCCGGTCCCGTCTTGATGAACCCCTTGGCGTCCAGTGCGAGGCAGCCGTCCAGCCAGCGAGTGCTGGGCACCGCGCCCGTCATGGTGAACACATGCCGGATGCCGTAGGTCTCGGTACTCCCGCTTTGGCTGTCGCGCCAGCCCACCCGTTCGAGGTGACCGTTCCCCTCGAGGCTCACGATCTCGGTGTGCACGTGCCGGACGATGGCCGGATGGTCTTCGATGCGACGGATCAGGTAGCGCGACATGGTGTCGGCCAGGCCTCCCGACCGGATCAACATGTGCACGCGCCGAGCGGTTTGCGCGAGGAACACGGCGGCTTGGCCCGCCGAGTTGCCGGCGCCCACGACGACCACCTCTTCGCCGGCGCACAGCTGAGCCTCCATGAAAGTCGCGGCGTAGTACACCCCCGCCCCTTCGAACCGCGGCAGGCTGTCGATCGAGAGCCGGCGATACTCGGCCCCCGTGGCGATGATCACCGAGCGCGCCGGCAGCCGCTGCCCGTCGCCGATCTCGAGCGCGTACGGCCTGCGGTCGCAGGCGAGGCGTTTGGCGCCGTTCCCGATCATCAGCTGGGCCCCGAACTTCAGCGCCTGGCTGGTGGCGCGTGACGCCAGGTCCATACCGCGGATCCCTGTCGGAAAGCCGAGGTAGTTCTCGATCCGGGAGCTCGCGCCGGCCTGGCCCCCCGGCGCGGTCGACTCCACGACCAGGACATCCAGTCCTTCCGACGCCCCGTACACCGCCGCCGCCAGCCCCGAGGGTCCCGCCCCGACGATGACGAGGTCCCGAACATGGGTCTGATCGATCGCGTCGTTGAAGCCCAGGGCGTCGGCGATCTGTTGATTGGTCGGATTGCGGAGCACGACCTCGCCGCAAGTGATGACGACGGGGATGTCGGCGGCGGTGACGTGGAAGCGATCGAGCAGCTCCTGGACGCCGGCGTCGCGGTCCAAGTCGAGCAGGGTGTGGGGATGCCCGTTTCGTGTGAGGAACTCACGGATGCGGAGCGTCCCCTGGCAATGCGGCGACCCGAGGACCACGACGTCGCTGACGCCGCGGGCGATCAACTCCACGCGGCGCAGGATGAAGGCGCGCATGAGGATGGCGCTCAGCTCGCCGTCGGTCTGGATGAGCGCCAGCAGGTCGTCGCGGCCGACTTCGATGACCTCACCGTCCGCTCCTGCCCGGATCTGGGCGAGCCCGGGGCGGCCTGACAGCATGGTCACTTCGCCCGTGAACATCCCCGGGCCGAACGACACCACGACCTCCTCGGCGGCCGACGGGCGGACGACGTCGATCCGACCGGCGACGACGACGAAGAGCCGAGCCGTCTGCTCACCCGCTTGTACGAGCACCTCGCCCCGCTCGACGTGGCGCCGGCGCCCGTGCGCGGTGATGCGGGCGACCTGCGCCGCCGTCAGCGTCGGATAGAGGCGGTCGGCGCGCGGGCCGGGGGGTGGGGGCGGGGTCGGGGGCGGGGACGGAGCAACCCGGGGCATGGTGGCCATCGTCTTCTCCTATGAGTGCGTGCTGCAACGGTTGCCGCAAATGCCTCTGCGACACCCAAAAGATACTCGTTACGATGGTCTGTCATACGCTCTGGGGACTGCGCTCGGCAGCTACCGCGACAGGCCTCACTCGCTCGCGGGCCAGAGCCGCGCTGCGCCTCGTACGCCGCTCGCATCACCGTGGGCGGCGCGCACGACGCGGGTAGCAACGGGATCGGAACCGGCGCCCGCCGCGAACAAGTAGCGTAGCAGCAGCGCGTACGCCGCCTCCGGCAGTCCGGCGATGTTCGACATGCCGCCGCCCAGCACTACGACGTCGGGGTCGAGCACATTGATCAGCGACGCGAGGGTGCGGGCGAGACGATCGTGGTATCGGGCCAGTGTCGCTGCCGCACTCGGGTCGCCGCCCGCCGCGGCGCGTACGATCTCGCGGCTCGACACCGTGAGACCGGTATGCTCGGCGTGGTCGCGCTCGAACGCGGGGCCGGAGAGCCAGGCTTCGACGCAGCCGCGCTTTCCACAATAGCAGGGCGGACCGGGCCACTCGTCGGACCCGAGCCACGGAAGCGGATTATGCCCCCATTCGCCGGCGATGAGGTTAGCGCCCACCAGGCAGCGGCCGTCAACGACGATCCCACCTCCGACTCCGGTGCCGAGGATGACGCCGAACACGACGTGCGCGCCCGCGGCCGCGCCGTCGGTGGCTTCGGAGAGCGCGAAGCAGTTCGCGTCATTCATGAGCCGCACCGGGCGGTTAAGCCGCTCCTCGAGATCGCGTCCGAGCGGCCGGCCATTGAGCCAGACGGAGTTGGCGTTCTTCACGAGCCCCGTGTGGGGCACGACCGTCCCCGGGATGCCGACGCCCACCGTGCCGGCCTCGCCGCCAGCGCGGTCGAGCTCCCGCACTAGCCCCACGATGGCGTCGAGGGACGCCACGTACTCACGTGGGGTAGTCACGCGTCGTCGGGCGATCTCCTCATCATCAAGCGACAGCGCGACTGCTGCGATCTTCGTTCCGCCGAGGTCGATGCCGATGCGCACGGAAACTCCAGGATGAGCCCAGCGGCCTACACTTGTGACCCACGCCAGCGGGCCGAAGGATGTCAAGGTCACGGGGCTAAAGAGTACCGACGCCGCGTGACGTGCGGCAGGACCGTCGTGCGCATTCCGTTGATCGCGCTCGACGACTTGATCGACACCAAGCGCACCGGCCGCCTCGAGGACGCGGCCGACATCGAGGTGTTGTAGGAAATCAGGAGGCTGAAGCGACCGCCCGCGCCGCCGCCTGCGCGAAGGCCACCGCCGACGGCCACCGCTCGGCTGGGTCGGGATGGAGGGCTTGCGCCACCACCTCTGCCAATGCGGGAGGGCAGGTCGGGCGGAGCCAGTGCACCGGGATGGGCGGGCGCAGCAGGCGCTGGATCCGCAGCTCCGCTACCGTTGTCCCCGCGTGGGGGAGCCGGCCCGTGACCATCTCGTAAAACACGACGCCCAGTGAAAAGATGTCGCTCGCGGGACCTATGGCGTCGCCCAGCAGCTGTTCTGGGCTCATGTAGGCGAGGGTGCCTGGCTGGAACCGATCGGCCGCCAAGAGCTGGGCCATCTCGTGCGCTACTCCGAAGTCGAGCAGCTTCACCACGCCCCCTGAACCCAGCATGATGTTCTGAGGTTTCAAGTCGCGGTGGAGAATGCCGATCCAGTGCACGTGGTTCAACGCGTCAGCCGCGATGCGCAGCGCACGCATGGCGTCGGGGAGCGGGAAGGGGCCGCCGCGTTGCAGTCGCTGCGCCACCGTTTCACCCTCCACGTACTCCATCGCAAGCAGGAACTGGCCGTCGGGCCCGCGGTCGAAGTCGTACACTTGAGCGACGCTCGGGTGGCGCACCCGGGCGACAAGCAGCGCCTCCTGTCGGAAGCGCTGCTCGGCGCTCGGGTCGTCGTCACACAGTGGCGGACAGAGCACCTTGACGGCGGTGAGGCGGCCGAGGTGGACGTGCTCGGCGAGGTAGACGGTCCCCATGCCGCCGGCTCCGAGACGGCGCAGCACCCGGTACCGCCCTGCTAGCAACTCGCCGACCCGGTCTTCAGCCAAGACCTGGCAAACCGAGCCCTCAAGGTTGAAGCCCACGAGTTCCTCCTGGACCATCTTCGAAGAACAGGGGGCCCCGAGTCCCGCTCGGGATCCGGGGACCCCAACACATTTGCTAGCGGACGACGATGCTGCCCCTCATCGCCGCGCCGTGCACGGCGCAATCATACGAGTAGGTACCCGGCGCGGTGAACGTGACTGAGTAGTTCTTCCCATCGCCCGTCTCGACGGCGCTGCTCGCGAAACTGGACGGCCCCTGCGACTCGACGCTGTGCGGGACCGATCCCGTGGACGTCCAGGTCCACTTGACGGTGGTGCCGACGGCGACGGTGTCGATCGCGGGGTTCTGGGTCCCGTTGTTGGCGCTCTTGAACAGGATGTTGCCGACGACGATCTGGCCGGCCACACCCCCGCCACCGCCACCACCCCCGCCCCCGCCTCCGTAGGGAGAGGTTGAGCTGCCGCAGCCCGCGAGCGCTGCCAACGCGAGCAAGCCGATTACCGCAGTTCCTGTACGCATGTCCTTCTCCTCTGCTCGCGGCGTTGCGCGAGCTCGAATTGCTCCCGATTCATGCTGAGAAACGCATCGCGCGGGTGGAGCGTCGCCTCGCGGGGCGTGGGTCATTCCGGACTACAGCGGCTGCCTCAATCACGGGGCAACGTTAGCGATCGCTCCTCGATGGCAGTATCAGACGCGACGCCTGGGACGGGCGCGAAACAGCGGAACAAAACCGTCAGACGAAGGACTACATGAAAGGAGAGGGCTACCGGGCTCCGCGGGGAACGAAGCTGAGTGGACTTGCACAACAGTCAGGCAATCAACCCATACCTCGCGGCATAGCGGACCAGGTCGGCGTTGGTGGCGACCGCCATCTTCTCGAGAATGCGAGTGCGGTACGTGCTCACCGTCTTGGCCGAGAGGGCCAGCTCACTGGCGATCTGAGAGACGGTGAGGCCGCTGCCGAGCCGGCGCATGACTTCGAACTCGCGATCGGACAACAGCTCGTGGGGGGGGCGCTGCCCGCCGCCATCGAGATGAGTGGCCAGCTGCTCCGCCAGCGTCGGACTGACGTACTTGCCGCCGCGATACACCCGGCGGATGGCGTCCAGCAGCTGATCCGGCGAATGGTCTTTGGTCAGATAGCCTGAGGCACCAGCCCTGAGCGCCCGGACCGCCCACTCATCCTCCGGGTGAACGCTCAAGGCCAGGACCCGAATGGTCGGGTGGCGGGTGCGCAGCTCCCGCAGAGTCTCGAGAAACAGGCCGCCGGGCATCGATACGTCGAGCAGCACGAGATCGGTGGCCGCGGTCTCGAGCCCGGCGAGCAGCGCCGCGGCGTCGTCGGCCTCACCCGAAATCGCCATCCCCGCGTCCGCCTCCACGATGCGGCGGAGTCCCTGGCGGACGATCGGATGGTCGTCCGCGATGAAGATGCGAATCTTCGCGGTCGGTCGGCTCACGGTTTCGCGACCGGAATCGTGACGGCGATACCGGTCCCCTGCCCCGGCTCGCCCCGAATTATCAGTGTCCCCCCACACGCCAACGCCCGCTCGCGGATGCCGACCAATCCCAGCGACCGAAGCCCACTCAGCGATTGGGGCGTGAATCCGACCCCGTTATCCTCGACGCCGAGGATGATGACTCCCCCCACGCGGCGCACCGACACGTCCACCCGGGTAGCCTTGGAATGCCGCGTGACGTTGGTCAGCGCCTCCTGGATGATCCGGTAGGCGTGACTCGCGATCTCGTCGGGGAGCCGGGGAAAATCGTCGGCATGGAGACAGACCGCGATGCCGGTCCGTTGGCTCGTCTCTCGCACCAGGGACTCGATGGCGGCCTCCAGACCAAGTTGGTCGAGGACGCTGGGCCGGAGCTCGCTGGCGATGCGGCGCACGATCTGCATCGTCTGGTCGATACGGTCGGTGAGCGACACGTCGCCGACGCGGAAGGCGCCCGAATCGCGGGAGCGCCGGCTCTCGAGCCAGGCGACGTCGAGCTTCAGGGCGGTGAGCGCCTGGCCCAGCTCGTCATGAATCTCCCGCGCGATCCGGGTCCGTTCCTCCTCACGGGTCGCGTGGAGCCGGGCGGCGAGGGCCCGCAGCTCGGCCCGGGACTGCTCCAATTCCTCCGCGGCCCTGACGCGTTCGCTGACGTCCCGCTGAATCCCGAAGTGCCCCGTGATCCGACCGGTGGCGTCGTAGAAGCACATGTAGTCGCCTTCGACCCACATCGCCGATCCATCGAGGCGGCGCTCATTGGTGACGCTGTGGGTGTGACCGGCGTCGAACAGCTCGCGCCAGCCGCGGCGGCCCGCCACGAGGTCGTGCCGGAAGAAATCATTCGGCGTGAGACCGATCAGCTCCGCTGGCTTGGCCCGGAACTGTTGCGCCATCGCCGGATTGACCTTGGTCATGCGCTGATGGGAAAAGACGTAGTCCAGCACGGCGTCCTTGTCGACCCCAGGCCCCCACTCGACGGGCTGATCGAGCATCATGAAGAAGAACCCGTCCTGGGAGGCCTCGAAGAAGGCTTCCAGGAGCTCGGGCGTATTGAGCTGGCTTGATTCCGGCAAGGCTGTCGGCATCGCGTCTCCTGCCCCGGAAAGGTGGGGAGGATGCCTCCTCCAAGGAAGGAGGCCCCCACCGCTACTACTGAACGACAATCCGGCCGGTCATGGCCGCCCCGTGGATCGCACAATCGTAGGTGTATGTTCCGGGCGTCCGGAACGTCCTCGTGTAGCTGTCGTTCGCCCCGCTCATCGCCACGCTGTTCCTGAAGATCTCCGGGGGCACGCCGGTCGATTGGATGGTGTGCGACCCCGCGGCGTTCCAGGCCCAGGTGATGCTGTCGCCCGCCGCGATCGTGTCCACGGCGGGGTTCGCGCTTCCGTTGTGGACACTTCGGAAGAAGATGTTGCCCACGGTGACGTCGCCGACCGGGCCCCCGCCCCCGCCACCCCCATCGGGCGAGGTCGCGCCGCCGCACGCCGCCAGGGAGAACAGGGCCGCTGCTACGATCCATTGTATGCGTCGCATTGTCACAACCTCCCTACCGGTTGAAATGCACCAGGGCGTCTCCGCAGCCAACGCCTTGCACCCAGAGAGTCTGATCCCCCGGGATGTCGGGCGCGATGTCGGTGTCGGAGACGATCATCTGCGCGGTGAACGACTCGTCGATGCCGTCGCCGGCGCGGTAGAAGTCGGCCAGCAACACGACGGTCCCGGCACCCGTGGCGATGCGCTTCCCTGCGTCGGCGCCGGTGCACTTGAAGGTCGTCGAGGCCAGGAGCTGCGCGGTGTCCCACCGCACTCCTTCGCCCGTGGCGCACCCAGCGAGCGGTCCCTGGGCGACGGCCGCGGTGCAGCGGAACCCACCGCCCGACTTCACGTCGGTCTCGCTGGGCACGACGTTCGAGGCGGTCGCGGCGTCGAACGATCCGCCGCCAGTGAGGAACACCGCTCCGGTCGGAAAGCCGCTCGCCGTGCCGTTGAACCCAAAGCCGCTCCGAGCCCCGCGCGCCTGGGCGGCGGCAACCGACGCCTCCGGCAGGCCGGAGGCGGAATACGACGGGCTCGCAGGCGCCGTGGAGGAGTCGTTGCATGCCACCGCCGCGAGGGCGGCCACCGCAAGCATTCCAGCTGTGATCGCTTTCATTCCCATTCTCCTTGAGTTGACGATGATGGTGCCCGTCTCATATAGCCTCCGTGCAGTTCCACGCGTTACGGGAGCGGCTGCGGCTCGCCGTAGATGAAGTCGTCCATCACGACGAGGTCCTTGGTGCCGCCCGCGCTGACATCGGCGCTCGTCGCGTCCAAGGCGGCCTCACCGCTGGTGATCAGCACCCTGGCGACGATCGCAGACTCGAACACCGCGCCGACGAACGTGAATCCCTGGGCGCCGAGATGGGCCGGCGACGCGATGCTGGCGATCTCGACCCCGTTCGCATCGAAATAGTCAACCCGAGTAGCGGCCGCCTTGTCGACGTCGGAGAAGACGACCCCGAAGCCCTTGACCAGGCCGTTGGTCGTGGTACCCACCAGCTTGAAGTCGACCCCGAGCTGGTTCGAGCCGACGGCCATGAACAGCTTCTTGGGCGAGAAGGCCTTGAACTGGTCTCCCAGGCCGCCGTTGATCGACGCAAAAGCGGTGCTGTCCACCCGGAGGCCGGTCCCGGGGGTGGAGAACAGGGCACCCCGCTTCGAGTTGACGTTGAAGAAGGTCGCTGGGAACGTGTCCACGTTCGTTAAGGCAGCAGGCACGCCGTCCCAGTTGATCTCGCGCCGGCCGCTCTCGGCGGGCGGGGAGTTCGGCGCGTTCAAGCTGCCGCCGAGCGCCGCGCGAAACTTGTTGAGGGTGTCCGCGACCGTGAGGCTGTCGCCCTGCGCCCGAATGACGGTGAAGCTGGGCGGGGGCGGTGTGTTGCTCGGCGAATAGAGATTGTTGCACGCGGCTAAAGCCGCGAGGCTCAGGAAAGGGGCATAGATCGTCGGTTTCATCGTGTTCTCCGTCGTGAGGAGGATGGATCGCTGAACGAAGGCAATGGTAGCGATCGCTCAACGACGGAAGAATCAGACGAAGCGCCGTTGGCGCCAGGAAAGCGGCGGAACAGAACTGTCAGACGGAGGACTACAGGCTCCAGGGCGGGGGGGGCCCGCTGTTCATTGGGGCGCGGCAGCGGCCGAGTCGGCTTGCTGGAGCAGTGCGGCGAAGTCCCCGAGCTCGGGGAGGCCGAGGTCGGATACCACCCAGTAAGTGTAGTCCGGCGTGGCCCAGTGCAGCAGGTGATAGCCCTGGCGGGTGCGGGTCGAGGCAACGGCGGCCGGACCACGTGCGGCGGGCCAGAGGAACACGTTGATCAGGTGCTGGCGCCGGCCGTACGCGAGAGCGGCCACCGCCCGCCCATCCACGTAGTCGAGTCGGCCTCCGAGCAGGGGGTACCCTCGCCCGGCGAAGTCGTACACGGGGGGCGAGAAGTCGAGCCTTCCGTTGAACCATGGCTTCACCGTGTGCTGATCCGAAGAGGGCACGTCGGTGAGATGGCCGGGCATGAGCGAGCGGATGTGGCTCGCGAGGACGTCACCGGCGAGCGTCTCACCGGCCGCGCGCTCAAGCGCGAGGCGCCAGCTGCCGGCGGCGACGACCGCGAGTGACGCAGCGATCGCCAGTGGACGCCACACGCCCCGCGCGGTGAAGCGGCGCGGCGCCTGCGCCCGCGCCGCCGTCCTGACCGCCGCCCGCACGCGGTCGCGCAAGGCGTCTGGTGCCGGGAACACCGGGACGCGTGCGGTGATCGCCGCGTGCAACTCGAGCCGCCCATCTCGGAACCGCGCGCACTCCGGGCATTGGGCAAGGTGCGCCTCGAGCTCGCGCGCGTCGGCCGCGGCAAGCTCGCCGTCGAGATAAGCGTCCAGCTGGGCTTCGAAGCCCGGATGGGTCACGGTCAACCTCCTTCCTCTTCACGCAGCGCCTGCTGGAGGCGCGTGCGGGCGCGCGACAGCCGTGACATCACCGTGCCGACCGGCACGCCCGCGACGTCGCTGATCTCCTTGTACGACAGCCCTTCGAGCTCGCGCAACACGATCACCTCACGGAATTCCGGCGCCAAGCGGTCGAGCGCACGACCGAGCGATTCCTTGGCGGCACTGCGGAGCAACGCTGCCTCCGGGTGCTCATCCGCCACCGCGCCGCTGTGCTGCGCCTCGTCGAACTCGAGCCCGACCGCGTCCGGGCGCTGGCGGCGCCGCGAGCTGAAAGCGGTGTTGCGCACGATCGCGAGCAGCCAGG
>WNGQ01006905.1_pt1 | contig 12571 bp, 10 predicted proteins | sample 5407661 | NCBI WGS metagenome assembly WNGQ01 (sample SAMN13153382, study PRJNA577476) | soil metagenome | isolation source: 60 cm soil or saprolite under Garry oak tree replicate 2 | place: USA:California | collected 2016-06-15
CCACGCTCTTGACGCAATCGGCCCACGGGCCGGCTTTTTGCAAGGTGAGCTCCTTTCGAACAACGAGCTCCGGGGGCGAATTGGGATCATGCAGGTCGGCGCCGTTGAGGATCAGGCGAACCTGCGCGCGCGCAACAGGTTTCAGCAATCTGTCGGCAATGGACCCGACGACCTCATGGCCCTGATAGCCCCAGGCCGAAGCCGGGGTCGGAGCAAGCAGGCTGATGAGACAACCGAGCACGAAGACCATTCTCAACATGAGCAGCCTCGCCTGTTGGAGCGTTGTCCGCACGGATTGTATCTTATCGACACCGCAACTTGGTGCAATAGCCCATTGCACATCAGTTATAACGCAACTGTGTGACAGTCAGCGCCGGTACGCCGCGTTTCTGCGGCACAGCTAGGCGCCCACCGCGTTCCGGGCGATGACGTTGCGATAGAACGATGCGCTCAGCTTCGGCGTTCGTCGCTGCGTGTTGAAGTCCACGTGATACAGGCCGAACCGCTTCTCAAGTCCGAATATCCATTCGAAATTATCCATCAGGCTCCACAGGAAATAGCCGCGTACCGGAACGCCTTCGGCGGTCGCGCGCTGCAGCTGCGCGAGATAGTTGCGCAGGTACATGATGCGGTCGAGATCGTAGACATGGCCGTCGGCTGTCAGCTGATCGATCCCGGACGTGCCGTTCTCGCTGATGTAGATCTGATCGAGATTCCACACCTTGGCCGCGAGCCGCGGCGCCCAGTAAGCGGTCTCGGGTCCTATTCTCAGCCACTCGGAGCTCATATGAGGGAATGAGGCCGGGAACGGCAGAATGTCAAAACCGGGCGGATGGTCCGCGGCAACGACGTAGAATTGCGGCGCGTAAATGTTCAGGCCGACGAAATCGATCGGCGTCGAGATGGTCTTCAACTCATCGGCGGTATATTTGGGTGCGTTCTTGCCGGCATAAGCGAGGAACGCATCCGTGTATCGGCCCTCCAGGATCACGTTGAGGTAGCCCGCGTTCATTTCGCGCGTCGCGATCTCGGCGGCGCGCACATTGTCCGGCGTATCGATCGCCGGCACGCAGGCGGCGATATTCTCGGCCGGGCCGACCCTGGTGCCCGCGCGCGCCTTGGCGCGGATCGCCTGCACGGCAAGGCCGTGCGCCAACGCGACGTTGTGCCGAATCTGATTGACTTCCGCCCGCGGCAGTTTCAGCCCCGGCGCATCGATGCCGATGCCGTAACCGAAGTCGACGAATCGACCGCATTCGTTGAGCGTGAAGATCGACTTGATGCGATCGCTCAGGCGTTGGGCCACATAGCCTGCGTAATTCGCGAAAGCCCTTGACGTCTCGCTTGATCGCCACCCGCCGAACCGGTCCTGCAACGATTGCGGCAAATCCCAGTGATACAGGGTCGCATAGGGTTCGATGCCGTTCGCCAGCAGTTCGTCCAGAAGACGATCGTAGAAATCGAGGCCTTTGGGGTTTGGCGCGCCGTCACCTTCGGGGAACACGCGCGGCCATGCGATGGAGAACCGATAGGCCTTGACGCCGAGCTCCTTGATCAGGCGAACGTCTTCCTTGTAGCGATGATAGTGATCGTTGGCCTGGTCCGCGTTGCTGCGATCCTCGATCTTGCCGGGGATATGGGTGAAAATGTCCCAGATCGAGCGGCCTCGCCCGTCCTCGAGGACGGCGCCTTCGATCTGATAGGATGATGTGGCCGTCCCCCAGACGAAGCCGTTCGGAAAACCGGCAGCGCCATGCGGGTCGCGCGTCGATTTGATCGCGTCTTCTTCCGATTTCGCCGATCCCGCCGACAGTCCAAGCGCGGAAAGGCCCGCGAGCTTCGAGAAATGGCGGCGTGAAAACTCATCAGGCATCGGCCTTCCCTGTCAGTTTCGTCGTGGAATCGGCGTGGTTCGCATCCTGGCGTCGCCGACCCAGGACCTCTCGCGATCGAAAGTCGCCAACCGGCCCTTCTCGACCGGTCATGTTCGGCGAACGATAGCGGAGCGCACCGCCTCGACATAGGCCGAATATTCCGTCTATCCTTCCCGCATGACCGCACCCCAGCATCACGATCACGACCATTCGGAACTGTCCGAAACCGAACTGCGCGTCCGCGCGCTCGAGACCGTCCTCACCGAAAAGGGCTATCTCGATCCGGAGGCGCTCGATCTCCTGATCGAGACCTATGAGACCAAGGTCGGCCCCCGCAACGGCGCGCACGTGGTTGCGCGGGCCTGGACCGATCCGTCCTACCGCGCCCGCCTGCTTGCGGATGCAACGCCCGCGATCGCGGAACTTGGTTATGCCGGCCGCCAGGGCGAACACCTCGTCGCCGTCGAGAACACGGCTGAGGTTCACAACATGGTCGTGTGCACGCTGTGCTCCTGCTATCCTTGGCCGGTGCTGGGCTTGCCGCCGGTCTGGTACAAATCGGCTCCCTATCGCTCCAAGGCGGTGAAGGATCCGCGCGGCGTGCTCGCCGATTTCGGATTTGCACTCCCGGCGACCAGCAAGATCCGCGTCTGGGATTCCACCGCCGAAATCCGCTACTTCGTGCTTCCGATGCGCCCCGCCGGCACCGAGGGCTGGAGCGAAGCGCGTCTCGCCGAGCTCGTCACCCGCGACAGCATGATCGGCGCGGGCTTGCCGAAACAACCGCATGAGGTGGCATAAATGGACGGCGCGCATGACATGGGCGGCGTCCCCTGGTCGGGACCTGTCGCGTCCGAACCCGATGAGCCGCCGTTCCACGCCGAATGGGAGCGGCGGGCGTTTGCGCTTACGCTGGCGATGGCGATGCCCGGCGGCTGGAACATCGACATGTCGCGCTTTGCGCGCGAGAACCGTCCGCCGGACGACTACCTCGGCAAGAGCTATTACGAGATCTGGCTCGCCGGGCTCGAACGGCTGATGCTGGAACGGCAGCTGATTGCGGAGGATGAAATCGCGGCCGGACATGCCCTGCGCCAGGCAAAGCCCGTTGCGAGAACGCTGACGGCCGACGGGGTCGCCGCGATGCTGCATCGGGGCGGACCGACCGAGCGCAAGGCCACAACCCCTGCCCGCTTCGCCGTCGGCGATCGTGTACGCGCGAAGATGATCCATCCGCCGACCCATACGCGGCTGCCGCGCTATGTGCGCGGCCACGTCGGCACGGTCGAGATGCTGCATGGCGTCCACGTATTTCCCGACAGCAACGCGATGGGCAGCGAAAATCCGCAGTGGCTCTACACCGTGACCTTCGACGGACGGCAATTGTGGGGCGCGGATGGCGACGCATCGGTGATGACATCGGTCGATGCCTTTGAGCCCTATCTGGAGCCCGCCGAATGACGCCGGATGCGCAAGCGGCTGCCGAAGCCACCCGCGCCGTTCCCGGTATTCCTCACGACGCCGACGGGCCAGTATTTCGTGAACCCTGGGAGGCGCACGCCTTCGCAATGGCATTGACGCTGCATGCGCGCGGCCTCTTCACCTGGACGGAATGGGCCGCAACGCTCGCCGACGAAATCAGGCGCGCGCAGGCGGCGGGCGATGCCGATACCGGCGAGACCTATTACCGGCACTGGCTCGCAGCCCTGGAGCGGCTGGTGGCTGAAAAAGGGGTCACCTCGCCCGCGACGCTCGACCGCTACCGCGACGCCTGGGATCACGCCGCCGACCGCACCCCGCATGGACGGCCGATCGAGCTGAGGCCGGAGGATTTCGGGTAGCCTCTCATCTCGCCTCGTCCGTTGCTTGCCCGTCGGCGGTAGCGGTCAGGTTCTTGGGCACCAGCAGCAGGGCCGGGAGGATGAGAGCGTAGACAACCGTGATCGCGATGACGCAAACGGTGAAGCCGTTGTAGCTCTCGTAGAGGCTGGTGCCGAGAACATCGCCAAATCGCACGACGACAAAATAAAGACTGTTCGACATCATCAGCATCGTCCCCTGCAAGCCCCGGGGGCACGACCGAATGATGAGGTCCAGATAGGCGCCGGTCGCAAGACCGCCCATCAGGCCGATCGGCACGGCCGCGATCAAGGCCTCCGTCACCGTATGAATGAAGAGCAACGGCACCATCTGCGGAACGGCGAAAACCGTTCCCCACAACAATAGCGTCTTCAGGGGAAATCTGCGGCAGAGAAATCCGTACGCGACGTACGCCGGAATGAACGAGGCGGCGAAGATCGCGTTCCATTCGCCCCATTGGGCATCAGTGGCATGCAAGGTGTTCTGAAGATGATACTGAAGCGGCGTGGTTGATCCCGGCGCGAAATTCCATAGCAGCCAGATCAGCAGAGCCGGATAGATCGGCCAGTGCCGCACCAGCCGCGTCAGATCCTTGATCGGGTGACCGCTGGCTTCGACGCTGACGTTGTCGAAGACGTCGGCGGGCTTCCACAGCGCATAAAGCGTAACGGCGCTCATGATCGCGGCGCCGACAAGAAACAGGATACGCACCGCCTGATCCGGATCCTCTTCCTCGAGCAGGCCGCTCAGTCTGCCGCCGATCAACAAGGCCCCGACGGTGGGAATCGAGAGGAAAACGTTCCAGACTGCGCTGACCTGCCCCGTCATCGCATGCTGCTGGCCGATCACCGACGTCAGTCCGTTTTGCGCGCTGGAGACAAACAGGAATGACACCGTCAGCATGACGACCGCGACGAGAAGGGTCGGATAGGTCATGGGCGCGAACGCAAACAAGACGTAGAGCAAGGCGCTGATGCCGCCGAACAGCAGCATGAATCCGCGATCTTGCATCGCCAACGGGTTCCACATGTCCCGGATAAATCCGAACACGAAGGACAGATAGAGCGGCACTGCGGCCACCAGCCGGAACGTGGCGACCTCTTGCGCGGTCAGATGCAGTCTGTTCTTGAGGAAGAAACTGATCGGAATATCGATCAGTCCTCCGGCCGGGCTACCGAAGGCCAACAGAACGATCAAGATGCCCAGATAGCGGAAAATGCCCTGCCGCACCAACGGCGACAAGTCGGCGGCAGCGACGGCTGCGGCCTCCACGGCGGCTGCGGGACGGTCGATCGTCATCGCGCGCGATCTCCTTCCGCCAAAAATTCGCGCCAGCCCTTGGCACGCAACTGACACGCCGGACATCCGCCGCAGCCATAGCCCCAATCGTGGCGCGCGCCGCGTTCGCCGAGATAGCAGGTGTGGGAGTCCTCGCGGATCAGATCGACCAGCCCCTGCCCGCCGAGATCGTAGGCGAGTGTCCAGGTCGCAGCCTTGTCGAGCCACATCAGCGGCGTATGCAACTCGAACGGTCTTGCCATGCCGAGACTGAGCGCACTCTGCAACGCGCGGATCGTCTCATTCCGGCAATCCGGATAGCCGGAATAATCGGTCTCGCACATGCCGCCGACGATGTGCGAGATGCCGCGCCGGTAGGCCAGTGCCGCGGCAAAGGTCAGGAAGACGAGGTTGCGTCCGGGCACGAAGGTGTTGGGCAGACCGTCCGCGCCCATCGCGATCGCAACATCGCGCGTCAGCGCGGTGTCGGAGATCGCAGCGAGCGTCGGGATCGCGAGCGTGTGGCTCTCGCCGAGCCGTGAGGCCCATTCCGGACGCAGACGTCGGAGGCCGCCCAGCAAGCGGTCGCGACACGCAAGCTCGATGGCGTGTCGTTGCCCATAGTCGAAGCCGAGCGTTTCGACCCGCGCGAAGCGATCCAGCGCCCAGGCCAGGCAGGTCGCAGAGTCCTGGCCGCCGGAAAACAGCACCAGCGCGGTGTCCGATTGGTGTTCACTGCTCATAGGTTTTGGCTTGCCACTCCGAAATGGGGCACCATTGCATAGTTGCGCATGCGGTCGGCGGCAATGACCGCTGATCGAACTGCTGGTGGGATCGCTGGCAGCTGCGGCGCCTCCCCGCCCTTCCAAACCGGGACTTTGGGCCCGTTTCGGCCATCGGTTGGCATGTTTTGTGCTCCCTTGGCTGGCTTAGGCGCTCGAAACCCGGGGAAAACGCACGCAATGTCGACCATCACCGCAACGGCACCAGCCGCACCAAAGCCGCTCTATGCGTCTCTGTTCGTCCAGGTTCTGGCCGGTCTGCTGCTTGGAATTGTGCTGGGCATGGCTGCGCCCGACTTTGCGGTCAGCCTGAAGATTCTCAGCGACGCATTCCTCAAGCTGATCTCCATGATCGTCGCCCCGATCGTCTTCTGCGTCGTCGTGCACGGCATTGCCGGCGCCGGCGACCTCAAGAAGGTCGGCCGGGTCGGCGTCAAGGCGCTGCTCTATTTCGAGGTCATGACGACGGTTGCGCTCGTCGTCGGCCTGCTGCTGGCCTACCTGTTCGGCCCCGGTCACGGCATGAATATCGATCCGTCGACGCTGGATGCCAAGGCGCTCAATACCTATGCCGACAACGCCCACAAGCTGAAGGGCGGCGGGATCGGCAGCTTCCTCGTCAATATCATCCCGACCACCTCGTTTGACGCGCTGGCGCGCAACGACGTGTTGCAGGTGTTGTTTTTCGCGATTCTGTTCGGCACCAGTCTTGCTTTGGTCGGCGGCGAGAAGGGCGAGAAGATCACTTCGCTGATCGATGCGGTGTCGACCGTGCTGTTCCGGGCGATGGGGCTGATCGTGCGCGTGGCGCCGCTCGGCGTGCTCGGCGCGGTCGCCTATACGGTCGGGCAATATGGCGTCGGTTCGCTCAAGCAACTGGTCTCGCTGGTCGCGCTGTTCTATGTCTCGGTCGCGATCTTCGTGCTCGGCGTGCTTGGCACCGTGATGGCGCTCGCCGGATTGAACATCCTGAAATTCCTGAACTACCTGCGGGAGGAGCTGACCATCGTTCTGGCCACCGCGTCGTCGGATGCGGTGCTGCCGCAGATCATGCGCAAGCTGAAGGCGATGGGCGTCAAGGATTCCGTGGTTGGCCTCGTCATCCCGACCGGCTATTCGTTCAATCTCGACGCCTTCTCGATCTATCTGACCTTGGCGGTCGTTTTCATCGCGCAGGCGACCAACACGCCGTTGTCGCTCGGCGATCTGCTGCTGGTCCTCGGCGTGTCCCTGATCACCTCCAAAGGCGCGCATGGCGTGCCTGGTTCGGCGATCGTGATCCTGGCGGCAACGTTGAACGCGGTGCCCTCTATTCCCGCGATCGGGCTCGTGCTGGTGCTCTCGGTCGACTGGTTCATCGGCATGGCCCGCGCGCTGGGCAATCTCATCGGCAACTGCGTCGCCACCGTGGTCGTTGCCGCCTGGGAAGGCGATCTGGATCGCGCCAAGGCCGTCAAGGTGCTTGATGGCGCTGAACTGGTCGACGTGACCGCAGGTTAGGGTCGTCACCAGTTCATTCTCGCGGCAACCAATCTTGTCAGGTCCGGATCGTCGAAAGTCTTGGCCGTCAGGAACGCGCCCGCTTCGATCATATCGGCATGGCTGAGGCTCGTGCGTATTCCCACCGTCGCAATTCCAGCGGCAGATGCCGATTTGACGCCGGAACGAGAATCCTCGAACGCCACCGACAAATCGGGGGCCGCGTTCACCGCGCGCAAGCCTTCAAGATAGGGCATCGGATGCGGCTTGCCGTGCGGAAGCTCATCGCCGATCACGACGGCTTTGAAGCGATGCATGATCCCCAGTCCGGCGAGCAGCATCTCGGCATTCAAACGCGGAGCGTTCGTCACTGCGACCATGGGAGTACCGGCGCGATCGGCGGACGCAAGCAGCGTCATCAATCCCTGCACCGGCTGAATTTTCCCGGACACGAGCTTTCGGAAGATGGCCTCCTTCTCGCCCATGATCGCCGCTTGGCGCTCTGCCGTTTCATCCGGCAGGAAGCGCTCACCGATCGAGGCATTGGAAAAACCCATGAGTTCTTTCGTTGCGCGTACGCGATCAAACACATGACCGCGAGGGCCGAAGACCTGATTGAACGCTTCCAGATGCAGCGCGTCGGTATCGGCCAGCGTGCCGTCGATGTCGAACAGCAACGCCCTTTGTGGTCTTCGAAGCATCAAGGAAATCTCCCGCGAAAAGCCGTCGATGGGGTCCTGATTAGTGCGCCATGTCCTGCTGGCGAAAATTCTCGATCAACCGCAACAGGACGCGCGCGCCGGCTTCCACATCCGCCTTGTCGACATGCTCGTCGGGATGATGGCTGACGCCGCCGCGGCAGCGCACGAAGATCATGCCGATGTCGGCGATGTCGATCATCGCCATGCCGTCGTGCCCTGCCCCGCTCGGCAGTTCGAACACGCGAAAACCCTCGGCCGCGATGGCGTCTGCGACCTGATGTTTGAGCCACGGCGCGCATGGTACGGTTCGGTTTTCGTGGGTGACGTCGATTTGCAGCGCCAGCTTGCGACGCTTGGCGATGTTCTCAATTCGTCGGACGATGTCGGTCACCGCGCGCTTGCGGTGCGCGTCGGTCGGCGCGCGGATGTCGATGGTAAAGGAGACGTACCCCGGAATGACATTGGTCGCGCCGGGCTTCGCGTGGACATACCCGACGGTTCCGACCAGTCCGCCCTCGTCGGTCCGACAAAACTCCTCGATCTCGACGATGCACTCCGCAGCACCCGCCAGCGCATCGCGCCGCAACGGCATCGGCACCGTGCCGGCATGGCCGGCCATGCCGGTCAGGTTCGCCGCGAGCCGCGTGGCGCCCGCGATCGCGCTGACGACTCCGACCGACAGATTGAGGCCCTCCAGCACCGGACCTTGCTCGATGTGCAACTCGACATAGGCCAGCAATTCGGCGCGGGTCCGCGCCGCCCTGCCGACGTGGTCGGGATCGAGGCCGAACCTGGCAATCGCCTCGTGCATCGAAATGCCGGCCGCATCTAGCTTGCCGAGCACGCTTTCATCGAAAGTGCCGGCGACGGCGCGGCTGCCGAGCAGCGTGGAGGCGAAACGGACGCCTTCCTCGTCGGCGAATCCGACCACTTCGATGGCGAACGGCAGACGGGCGCGCCTGCGGTTCAAATCGGCCACACAGGAGATCGCGGTGATCAGCCCAAGCGGGCCGTCCCATTTGCCGGCGTCGCGAACGCTGTCGTAGTGCGACCCGAGCATCAGGCATGGCATGCCCGGCTGCTCTCCCTCATAGCGGCCGCAGATGTTGCCGATCGCATCGAGATGCGCGCGCATCCCGGCCGATCGCATCCAGCCGAGCAGGAGTTCGGCCGCCGCGCGGTGCTCCCTGGTGAGGAAGACTCGCGTGAGCGAGCCTGATGTCTCCGAGATCGCGCTCAGCTCCTCGATACGACCGACGATTTCATCACCCAATGCGGACATCTCAAGCCCGGTGGCTCCCGCGGTCATCTTGTCTGCTCTTCCCTCGAATGGCGGTCGTCGCACGACGACCGCAGCCGCTTCATGTCCGTAACCAACTGCTTCGTAGCAGCCCAAGCGATCTTGGGAAGCCCATGATCAGGCGAACCCAACGAGCTGGAGTCTCACGCCACGGGCTGCTTAACGCGATTGCCATATGATCCCAGCGGCCGTTAGCAATGACCATCCGTCGTCATGGCCGGGCTTGTCCCGGCCATCCACGCCTTTGGACATAAGAAAATCAAGACGTGGATGCCCGCGACAAGCGCGGGCATGACGAGTCATGAGCCGAGGCCATTGGTATCATCCAAAATAGCTGATTTTCAGCGCGATCAACGATCGAGATAAACAAGTCTTTTCAGCCCGTTAGTGGAGTTTGCTCACAAAACGGTCGCTGCAAACATGCATTCGCGCCTCGCGGCGCCGAGCGCCCGAGGTTTGCGTGAGACCTCCGCCCCGGAGGGCGCGGGGAATGCCGGGTGCCCAATGCACCCGCAGCCTGGTGTGCGCATAGTGAGTTGAGTATGCACACCAGTATTCACAGCGGAGGCACCGGATACATCCGGCATTCCCCACGCAATGGTTTTACGGTTTATACGTGATCTCCCCGGTGACGAGTTCCTTTTTGCCACCGTCGCCTCACGAATTGAATGGCTTCACGTGCCCGGTTGGGCCGACAAAACCTTCGCAAGGCTTAGCATCAGCAACGGATGCCAGGACCACACGACTTCGCCGTACGCTTCAGCGCCGTTCGTCTTCGCGCCGTGAACCGCTCACGATTGTCTCGCCCTGCGACCACCTTGCGCGTCGACGCTGCCGCGTCCACCGCATCCCACACCAACGTTCGTGACGATCGCGAGCCGCCCCTCTTCTCAGGGTGGGATGGCGAGAACAAATCACACATTTCTGAAAAACAGAAGCGATTTATTTTTGCTGCGAGGGCTGGACAGGAATTCGCGAAGAGCAAGTGATTTGCCCGTCGGGCAGCGGGTTGGTTGAGCGCCGCGTCCCGGAGCCGTGCATCGCTGTGTAACTCCCGCGTCGCATACGAGGCGAAAGACGTCTATCTTGACGATCACAGCTATGTGTGAGGCAAGCCATGTTGATGACAAAACGCAAACCGGCGACGATTGGCGAAATTCTGGTCGAGGAATTCATGAAACCGATCGGCCTGACGCAAGGCGCGCTGGCTGACGCCATGGGCGTGCAACGCAAGCACGTCAACGAGCTGTGCAACGATCGTCGCAATGTGACCGCGGCGACCGCTCTCATTCTCGCCCGCGTGTTCGGCAACAGCCCGGATTTCTGGCTGAACGTGCAGCGGCGAAGCGATCTGTGGGAAGCGATGGATTAGCCGCGTGAACGCAAACGGATCGAACGCGCGCGACCGCTGACATCGGCGGCATGAGCCCGCCGCATCGGTAGCGCCTCCGTGCGCTAACGCCGGCCAGTCGGACCCGTACCGGCCTGGTTCCTTTTCACGTCGGAAATCGTGATGTCGACGAGAATATTGGTGTCGAAAAACGCCCTCACCGCTCGTTCGCCTCGTCCCGATCAAACTTGTAATCAGGAGGAACTTCCCACTTGAGGGAGGCCAGGCGCTCGAGCGCAGCCTTGCGGCGATCTTCTTTCTGAACCGCCAGGCCTTCGGAATCGCGATGGTCCTGTGATCCGCCGCCGTGACATTGACGTCGTCGCCCGCCGAAAGACCCATTTCCTTGATCAAGGGCTCGGGGAGCCGCACGACCAGGCCGTCGTCCAACTTGAATATCCGCATGGCATGCTCCATCAACCCGGCTGCTCTCACGATATCATCCCGCCGCGCAGACCGGCAATGGCGATCAATCCTTGGCTATGCGCCTGCGCCTGTTCGGCTTGTCCGATGCCGCGACGTCAGACTTGAGTCGCGCGGCGTCGGCCGCTTCGGCGTCGAGCATGGCGAGCATGTCAACAGCGGCCGCGGGTCCCTCGGAAACCCGACGGACGATTTTGGCGGCTTCGGCGGGTGGCGGGATAGGAACGGGCGTCACCTTTAGCGACTCCCTGAAAGCCCTTGCTGTCCAGCTTGTGGTCTTGATGTTTGAGGCGATGTGCTTTCGACCGAGACCAGTATTTACGGGTAAGCTCGACAAACTCGGCCAGCATTGAGAGAGCCGGTTCAAGAGCGGCTGGTGCCCAACTCAATTGCATACAATCCGCAAGACTTGGCTAAATTTTAGACACACGAACGTCTGCACAGGTTTTTGGCGCGATCATGCGTCGAACTAATGACTGCAATTTCATATAGTTAAATAGAAATGCTCGCAAAAACGGCTCTGGCACGAAGATTGCGAATACCCCGGTTCGAAGCTTCGCCATCCGGCGCAGCCGAAAAGTCAGCGGCGGCTTTTTCCGCCAAGGGGAGCAGGCACATGGATTTTGGCAGGATTTCACGACGGCATCTCTTGCAAGGTGGCGCGGCGCTGACGCTCGGCTCGGCCGTCGGCGTGCGGCAGGCCGCGGCGGCCGACACCACGATCGGCTTCATCTATGTCGGCTCGCGCGACGACTATGGCTACAACCAGGCCCACGCCCAGGGTGCGGCGGCGCTGAAGAAGATGCCCGGCCTCAAGGTCGTCGAGGAAGAGAAAGTCCCGGAGACCGATGCCGTCGAAAAGACGATCGAATCGATGATCAATCTCGACGGCGCCACCCTGCTTTTCCCGACCTCGTTCGGCTACTACAATCCGCACATGATCAAGATGGCGAACAAGTTTCCCAAGCTGCACTTCGAGCACTGCGGCGGGCTATGGTCCGACAAGGATCCGAAAAACGCGGGCAGCTATTTCGGCTACATCGACGAGGCGCAATATATCTCGGGGATCGTCGCCGGCTATTCGACCAAGAGCGGCAAGCTCGGCTTTGTCGCGGCCAAGCCGATTCCGCAAGTGCTGCGCAACATCAACGCCTTCACGCTCGGCGCCAGGCTCGCCAATCCGAAGGCGACCACGCAGGTGATCTTCACCGGCGACTGGTCGATGCCGGTCAAGGAAGCCGAAGCCACCAACAGCCTGATCGACCAGGGCGTCGACGTCCTGACCTGCCACGTCGACGGACCGAAGACCATGGTGGAGAACGCCGCGCGCCGCGGCGCGATGGTCTGCGGCTATCACGTCAACCAGTCGCCGCTCGCGCCCAAGGCCTACCTCACCGGCGCGGAATGGAACTGGGAGGCGCTGTATCCAAAATTCGTCAAGATGATCGCCGCCGGCGAAGCCATCCCGAATTTCTACCGCGGCG
>WNGQ01017527.1_pt1 | contig 12567 bp, 10 predicted proteins | sample 5407661 | NCBI WGS metagenome assembly WNGQ01 (sample SAMN13153382, study PRJNA577476) | soil metagenome | isolation source: 60 cm soil or saprolite under Garry oak tree replicate 2 | place: USA:California | collected 2016-06-15
GCTCATGACGGCGGATCGGAGCCGAACGCCACCCTGATGAAACAACTTGACAGGCTGGTGGCGTCCATGACGGACGCCGGATACAGGTTCGTGACGGTCAGTGAGCTACTGGCGACTTCGGCCTGAGCAGGCGCCGGCCACCCTCTCTTACGGAGCCTGTTCGGGCTCCCGGCGGGCCGCCGTGGCCGGCACCGCCCTCATGCTGGCAGTCAGCGCGACCGTGGTGACCGTCGCGGTAGCCATGCAGCCCGGGCAACCCCGGCTCACGGTCGCCGGTGTTGCTCAGGACCCATGTCAGCAGCAGCGAGCGCTGCCAGTTCCGGCTCGGCTGAGCGGCCAGTTCGAGCCGGACTCCAGCATCCTGCGCACGGCCGGAATGACCTACGTAGCACCACAACGGCTGGCTCCGCTGACCCGCACCCAGTCGGCCTGCGCCGCGGCCGCGGAACGCGCCGACCGCGACTGGCTGCTGGCCGGGCTTGTCCCCGGTGCTACCACGGCCCAGCGATCCATGGCCACCCGGGCACTGCTCGACCTGAGGCTGGCCGTCCGGCCGGATGGCGCCGTGCTGGCCGGCTGGCGCTCCGGCTGGGAGTATGCGTGGCCGCGTGACTCGAGCTGGGTCGCGGTGGCGCTCACCGAGACAGGTCATCCGGCGATGGCCTACCGGATCCTCCGCTTCCTACAGCGCCTGCAGCCGGGTAACGGTATCTGGGCCGCTAGGTACCTGCCCGACGGCTCGGGTCCAGTGCGCGACGACCGGCCCGCCGAGCTCGACGCGGACGGCTGGGTTCCGTGGGCCGTCTGGTCCTGGGCGAGCACGCAGCAGCTAGGACCCTGCAGCCGATCGCACCGCGACCTCGCGCTGCTGTGGCCGATGGTCACCCGGGCCGCCGACGCAGCCGCCCGCTCGCTGACCCAGGACGGCCTACCAGGGCCGGCCATGGATTACTGGGAGGTCTCGGTCCAGGTCACGCTCGGTACCGCCGCCCCGCTGCTAGCCGGCCTGCGCGCGGCCGCTGACCTGGCCGCAGACATCGGCGGCGCGACAGCCACCAGCGATGGCCGCCGCTGGGCGGCCGCCGCCGCCCGGCTGGCCACAGCGATCACGGCGACGTTCGGCCTGACCGGTTACCAGCGCAACCCGGACGCCGGATCGGGCGCCGACGCGGCCGTCACGTTCCTCGGGCCGCCATTCGCGGAGCCGGGCACTGAGGTCCTGCAGGCGGCCAGGTCAGCGCAGCGGGCCCTCACCCTCCCGAACGGCGGCCTGCAGCCCGGCGCAACCTGGCCCGGCACGCCCGACCTCGCCTGGACCGCGGAGACCGCATTCTTCGCGTTGTTTGATGCCGCGACAGGGCAGCACGGCCAGGCAACGGCGCTGCTGGACTGGCTCGCCGCCCACCGGACGCAACTAGGTTCGCTGCCCGAACAGGTTAATTCCGCCGGCAAGCCAGCCTGGATAGCCCCGCTTTCCTGGACCGACGCGGTGACCCTGCTCGCCCTGTTCGCGCAGGCAAGGCACCTCCCGGCCGTCCCGATGCCACCTCCAGGGCAGCAATCCTCGTCAAACTAGCCCCCAATTTACGGTGCCTGAAATGACCCGGCGCGCTACCCAGGCCTGCGCCCCGGACACGCAGATTAAACGGCGTCACTCACACCAGCCACGGCAGACCGCCCTCCGCCGACCCTCGATGCCCGCCGCAGATATAGGGACGACGCGATCCTGAGCACAGTACGCTGATGAGCTTGCCTGTCGCGCTTGGGCCGCCAATGACATCACCTGGGACATCTTCAGTATCCCGGATAGCAGTTGGGCGTGCTCGGCGACGTCCGCGGTCTGGAAGTCATCGAGCTCAGCTGCGGGACGTACTTCTCAGCCTGGCTGGCCCGGCGGGGCGCACGGCCGGGCGGAGTGGACATTACCTGGCCCAGCTCGCGTCAGGCGGCGCGTGCCTGATGCTGCTCACCTGCCCCGCAGGTACCACCGGCAGTGCCTCGATCGCCGACCCGCGTCCGCCTACTTAGGCCGTCTGAGTACTTCAGCCGATGCGGGTCGCGGCGCGGGCGGACACGATGGTGGCATGAGCGGAAACTCGAACCGGCTGATCATCGGGTGGTTCCTCGTCTTGATGGGCACTGCGGTGGCATTGCTGATCGTCTGGCTCGGCCACATCGTGAGGGTGCCGCTGACGACGCTGCTGACCGTGGGTGCGGTGATCATCGCGCTGTCGTGGCTGGTCGTACTGACCACCGTGCCCTGGAATCTGTATTTCGCAGCCCGGCGAGCGGCGCAGGAAATGGCTGTGTCACGCGAGCGCGGCATCGCCGTCCGGCTTGGCTACGACGAGGAGGCCGGGCGAATCTCCCGGCGGATGCTGTGGTTCGCGCTCGGCGCGCACCTCGGCACGGCCTTGGCGGCTGCGGCGATCGCGATCTTCTCCGGAAACAAGACTGGCTACTACATCGCGGGCATCTCCCTGCTCTCGACCGCCTTCCGGCCGGCTGCGGCATACTTCGGCCACCTGCGTGAGCGGATCAAGGTGCTGACCCGCGAGAGCACGCATCCGCGCGATGATGTGGCGACGCTGCTGCAGAGGGCGGACCTGATTAAGCGGTCCGTCGACGAGCTGCGCCTTCGCCTGCGGAACGCGAACGAGGATCTGCGCCGGACCGAGTCCGCGCTCGCGGACGGAATCGCGCACGCGCGACAGGTCCTGACCGACGACCTGAACCGGCTGCGTGAAGTGCAGGCGGCCGATCGGGCAGCGGCCAGATCCCGTCATGAAGACCTTGAACGCCGGATCGATCAGATGGTCCGCAGGATCGAGGCGACTCTGGACGGGATCAGCGATCATCAGGAGCTGCTGACCGGCCTGCGCGCGCTGGTGCGGATGGTCAGGTCCGATCCGGCGTGACGGCCGGGGGCTGCTTCCACCTCGCGCGCTGCCTGGCCGCGGGCCGCGACCAATCACAGCCTGTTGTCAGCCAAGGCTCAGGGTGTAGATGCGCCGGTTGTACCCTCAAGCAGTGCCCGAGGCCGTGAATGAAGGGCCGCATCAAGCAGGCACGAACATCAAACCCGCCGTGCCGTGCCTCCATAACGGCCAGAATCCGGAGCTGGCTAACAGTGCCGACCCATTGATAGCTGCGCGCAGAACATACACTCGTTGTGGCTCGCCACATCGAACGATCCAAACCGAGTTGCCGCACCGAACGGCGGGTCAGCGCGCGGTTATCAAGAGCCCTTCGCATCGTTTGGCTGCATGGCCGTCTTGGTTACGGCTCGGCGATCAGTCGGCCAGGCTGTATGTTTATGCATCGCCGCGCTTGCGGTGAACGTCCGCAATTGCCGCACGTAGTTCGTTGACCAGGGCTGAGTTTGCCGTTCCGGGCGATGGTCAGGGAACTGTTCCGCGAGGTACGACCCATTGCACCGGCTGGCCGGTGACCTGCGCGATCAGATCGTAGTCACCGTCATAGTGCAGAACGGTGACACGTTCTCGTTCGGCCACTGCCACGATCAGCAGGTCGGGCAAGCCGACCGCTCTCATGCGCCCGCCACGCCACAAGGCAGCCTGGACCACAAGCGCACGCCGCCAGTCCTCATCGTGGGTGGCCAGCCACTCATACCCAGCGTCGCGGTCGGCTCGCACCTGATCGAACTCCGCGCTGCTCCGGGTCGCCCATCCCAGCTCGAACTCGATGACACCGCAGGTAGCCACCACTCCCGACTCGATCAGCGGCACCAGGACCGCGGCCACTTCCGGGTGGTGCAGGCGGGCGAGCGCGCTGGTGTCTGCCAGGTAGCGTGCTACCGCCGCCATGCGGCCCGCATCACATCCTCGTCCTCCAGGTCGGGCAGACCGCCGGAGGTGAGCCTGTGCAGATCACGCCGCCGGGCGGCCAGTGCGGTGACCTCGCGGAGGGCGGCGTTGACCGTGTCCTTCTTGGTCGCGGTGCCCAGCGCCTGCTGAGCAGCGGCAAGATACTCGTCGTCGATCTCGATGAGGGTCTTGGCCATTGTCTGTGGCCTCCTTCACCTCCAATATATCTCGGGAGGCCTCAGCTAGATATACCCATGGTCGGCGTCGAGGACACCAGAGCCTAGGAACCCCGCGGCTCTATCGTGCCCGCCGCGGGCTGAGAGTCCCCGCAAGGGCATGAGCAGCAGCCTCCCGCAAGCCTGTGCACGCCGCCAATCGAATTTCAGCAGCGCAGCTCGTCGTCCTGCCCAGCTGAAGACCGTGCGGTGTCGCGTCCCACGGTCGTCACGCTCTGCGTTCGCCGATGTCGACCGCCTGACGTGCGGTATCCGCCTTATAGCAAGGATTATCGCGCCGTGGCCGTGCGCGATGTCGCTTGGACAGGTTCTTGATCAGCTTGATGGTGCCGGTTACGGTGACACCTTCACGGTCACCGGATTGGAGGCGATTCCGTTGGCCACGACCACCAGTGAGTACTGGCCGGCCGGCACGTTGCTGGGAACGGTGACGTTCGTGGTCACCGTGGCGGTGCCGGTCGCCACCCCCATGGTTGAGTGGTGCGAGGTGGGAAGGTAGCGCACCTTTCTCGTCGCGGTATTCACGATCCGGACCAGCGGGTAGTTCGTCGCCATCTGCGCGTCGTCGCCGTAGCTGCAGGCCTGGGACAGCCCGTTGAACTGGGTGCCCGACAGCGTGTAGGTGTGTCCGTGCACGAGGTCGGCCGGGGCATTGCTGATCGTCGGCTTCCAGGCCGCACTCGGCGCCCCGTCGGTCCGGTACCTGCTCATCGTCGAGGAGTTGTTCGAGTACAGCACATTGCCCGTCGGCAGCAGCAAGAACCGGGTCTGGAACACCGAGACGTTCGCGCCGGAGGGGCTGCTCACCACCGGCGCCTTGTTCGTCGACGGGTCATACTCGAAGAACGTGGTCGGGCCCGGGAAGTTGCACGGCGGCGCCGGGCTCCCGGCGAGCAGCACCCTGCCGTTCGGCAGCAGCACGCCGGGCGCGTCCATCGGGAAGCTGGCCTTGCCCGCGCTGTCCTTCAGGGTGGGGCCCGCCGTCCACGCCGACGCGGCCGGCCGGGCCGGGTCGTAGATCGCGGTGTTGCCGGTGGCGCCGACCGCGAGCAACTTGCCGCTCGGCAGCAGGATCGCCGGGCCGATCTCGCCGACAGCGCCGTTGCAGGGCTGGGTCAGCGCGCTGGGCGTGGTGCCCGCGCTGACCCACTGGTCGGTGGCGATGACGTATTTCTCGGCCTGCTTGGCGTTGGAGCACTGCACCGTGACGACCGTGTTGTCAGGCATCAGGGTGAACGTCTCTTCGGAGCAGGAGTCACCCTTAGGGGAGGTAAACGTCCACTGGTTATGGTCCGGGTGGTAGAGCGCCACCTCGTTACCGTCGAAGTGGCCGAGCATGACACGCCCGTCGGGCAGCACGCAGCTCACCGCGTCGCCGATGCCGGTCCAGCCGGGCGGCGTGGAAATCGCGGTCCAGCGGCCGGTACGCGGGTCATAGATCTGCGCCGCCAGGGAGTCGTTGCTGGTGGACTGCGTCGAGTTGTACTCGCCGCCAGCCACGAACACGCGTCCGTCGGCGAGCACGGCCGACGCGAAAAACGTCGGCGCATTCGTCGGGCCGCCGAACGACGCCGGAATGTTGGTGTTGTCCGGCATCGGCGCGACTGAATTCCAGCTGCCGTTGGTGTAATCGCCGGCGTCTGAGGGCGTCAGCGTGTGCCACTTGTTCGACTGGAACTCATGGCAGAACACCCGCCCGTCGGTGAGCAGCAGCATCGTGTCGATGTTGACGCCTGGCTGCTTGCTCAGATTGTTCCACGTCCCCGCCATGACGCCACCCCTCGCCCGCGGCGGATGGGCCTGCTCCAGCGGCGCGGACTCCCCCCTGGTCGGCCATTGCCAATCATGATCGCACCGGCCAGCGCGGGGTACAAGATTCCATATCCCGAGACCGCCAGTTGTCCCGGATTGAAGACGCGAACAAGCTGTGTGCGACGCCGCGGTCGGTTACGAGTAACCGGAGCCGCGGCACAAGCGGTGGCCTGGCGCTAACCGGCCAGCAACTTGCTGATCGCGGTCCACGAACGCTCGGGCTGATCGGCCTGGACGAAGTGGCCGCAGTCGTCGATCACCTCGACCTGGCTGCCCGCGATGCGGCCGCCGAACTCCTCTGCGTAGACGGCCGGGACGAGGGCGTCGTCACGCCCCCAGACGACGAGCGTCGGCACCCGGATCCGGTGCAGCCGACGGGTGCTCTGCGCGATTGCCTTCGGGATTTGCTCCGGATCGACAGGAAGGGCCTGCGCGGCCAGCGCGGCCTCGCTCTCGGGGTGTGCGAACAGGTACCTCGGCGTGTCCTCCGGTGGCCCGGCCACCATCTCCATCAGCGGGATCGGAGCGTCGTCGCGCCACAGGCCCATCGGCGCGAGCAGCACGAGCTTCGAGAACAATTCCGGGAAGGTCGCCGCCAGATCGGCCGCGACCATGCCGCCGAACGACTGGCCCAGAGCCGCGGGGCGCTCCAGCCCGAGCTTGCGGATCACCTCCTCGTAGAGGAGCAGCAGCTCCCAGAAGGTCTGCACCTCCCTGATCGCCTGCGGATCCCCGGGCGAGGTGCCAGGATGCTCCGGTGCGTACACCGTGCACCGCTGGCCTAGCCGGTCGAGGAGCGGCTGCCACGCCAGGCCCGGCAGCGGATGGAAGAACAGCAGCGGCGGCCCGTCGCCGGCGACCTTGACGTGCAGCGTGAGTCGGCTGTCCCAGACCTCGACCGTCTCGTCGCGCACATCCGCCGCACCCGCTGCCATCACGCCTTCCCTCCGGCCGCCGCCTCCGTGACGGCGCCCGTCGTACCCTGGGCGCGTGGCCACCAGGGGTTGGCCCAGCCCTCGGCGTCCCAGATCGTCCGCAGTCGCGGCAGCACCTCCTCGGCGAACAGCGAGATGTTCTTCTCGGTCAGAGCGCGCGGCATCGAGCCGTTCTGGAGCATCACCAGCAGGTTGCCGATCCGGAACTCGCGCACGAACGCCTCGATCTGGTCGGCGACCGTGGCCGGACTGCCCACGATCGCGACCTGGCTGTCGACGATCTCGGAGTAGGTCGCCGTCTTCATCCGCGAGAGCATCCCGGCGGGCCCCGTGCTGCGCAGCATGCCCTCGATGGCGGCGGGCTCGGCGTAACCCGGCACCGCCATGGCAGTGTGCGGAATCGCGCCTAGGCCCGACCGGTAGTGCGCCTGCAGGTGTGTCGCGTATTCCTTCTCGGCCCGCTCATCGGTCTCGGAGACGGCGACCACCTGGAGGAAGGCGAGCCGGTACGGGTTGCGGTCGCGGCCCAGTTCCTCCGCCAGTTCCCAGTAGCGGTCGAAGATCTGCCGTCCGGTGAGCTTCGGCCCATCCCAGCTCAGATAGACGAAGGCGTAGTCGTTCTTGAGGATGTCCCTGAGTGTCCCGGCCGAGCCGGTTCCCGGGATCCAGATCGGCGGATGCGGCTGCTGGATCGGCCGCGGCCAGATGTTGACCTGACCGTACTTTTCGAAGCGGCCGTTCCAGGGGAAGGGCCGCGGTTCCGACCACGCCTTCAGGATCAGGTCACGGTGCTCGCGGTAGCGCTCGCGTGTTTCGATAGCGGGGAGGGCAGCGTTCAGGTTCGCGTCGTAGCTGAGCCCCAGCGGGAAGCCGGCGATAAGCCGGCCGCCGCTGATGCAGTCGAGCAGCGCGTACTCCTCGGCGATCTTCAGCGGCTCGCGTGTCTTGCCGAGCGAGCGGCCGAGCACGGTGATCGCCACGTCGAGGCCCTCGGCCTGCGCGGCGCAGGCGACCGCCGAGGCCAGCAGGGTCGGGTTGGGCGAGATGTCGTACGAGGACTGGCTGTGCTCGGTCACGCAGACGCCGTCAAAGCCGGCTCGCGCCCCGTGCATCAGCTCGGCGTAGGCCGAGAAGAGCGATTCGGTCATCCGCGTGGGCTCGACGACCTGGTAGGGCGCCGTCACGACGGAGTTGTGCTGGTTCTCGAAGCCTTCGGGCATATATCGGTACGGCACCTGCTCGAACAGGCTGACCTTCATCTGTCTGCCCTCCGGGAACGGTCGCCTACAAGCCGACCACAGCCCGGCGCCCGCAGCAACCCTGGGCATGCAGCCCGGCACGCAGTAATAGCCTGCGGTGCCGGCGGGTACACCGTCAGAACCGTACCGGTGCCACGGAGGCCAGATGCGCATCACCGACCTACTTCGCGGTAAGGGCACGCAGGTTGTCACCGTCCCTCCGGACACGAAGGTGCGCCGCCTGCTCGAGGTGCTAGCCGAGCACCGTATCGGCGCCGTCGTCGTCTCTCACGACGGCACCTCGGTCGACGGGATCGCCAGCGAGCGGGATATCGTCCGGGCGTTCGCCAAGCGAGGCGCCGCCGTGATGTCCGAGCCGGTCACGGCCATCTACACGGCCGAGGTGCACACGGTCACGCTGGAGACCTCGCTCGAGGAGGTCATGCGCATGATGACCGAGCGCCGGGTGCGGCACGCGCCTGTAGTGGTCGACGGCGCCCTGCGCGGGATCGTGAGCATCGGCGACGTGGTCAAGAACCGCATCGACGAGCTCGAAACCGAGCGGGCGCATCTGACCGACTACATCACCGGCACCCGCTAACGCGCCGGCTCAGTGACGAACGGGCGTGTCGCCCTGCTGGGCTGGGCCGACCACGTCGCCCAGCTGGACTTCTTCGTCAAGAGCCCGGTGCTGCTCGGCCGCGTGGTGCTGCCCGGCATGCAGGCCCGGCGTCGCGCCCGGTTCCCAGGTGGGCGGGGACGAGACGCTGCTCGAGGCTCGACGAGCACGCCAGGAAGGCCGGCGTCGACGCGCGGCTCGACATCTTCCCCGGCATGCTGCACACCTTCCAGATGGCGGCCGACCGGGCGCCGGAGGCCGACGAGGCGATCCGCAGGATGACCGCCTGGGTGCGGCCCAGGCTAGGCCGGTGAGCCATCCGCTCCTTATTTAGGATTGTATGATAACCCTAAATAAGGAGCGGAGATGTCGAAGGTAATCCGCCGCCACTGGCCAGGCAATCCGGATGCCCCGTCGCGCAGGGGGAGAGGTTCCTGCGACTACGAGGCGTACTGTCCTGACCTGCTGAACGGCAGGCACTTCACACTCGAGGGTGACATGGCCGCCGACGTGACAGAGGCTGAGACCGCCATCACCAGGCTGAACTCGGAGGCGTTGGCCTTGGCGGACACCGAGGCCCTCGCGCGGCTCCTGCTGCGCGCCGAATCTGTCGCGTCCTCCCGGATCGAAGGGCTCGAGATCGGCGCCAGACGCCTGCTCCGTGCCGAGGCCGCCAGGGACCTGGGCGAGCGGACCGGCGATCCTATGGCCGTCGAGGTTCTCAGCAACATCGACGCGATGAGCGCGGCCATAAGCGAGGTTGGGCCAGGAGATCCGATCAGCGTCGCTACCCTGCTCATTTTCCACCAGCGCCTGCTCGGGAACACCCGGCAGGCACAGCTCGCGGGAAGACTACGGGAGAAGCAGAACTGGATTGGGGGAAGTGAATACAACCCCTGCTCAGCGGCATTCATCCCGCCTCCAGCCGAATTCGTGCCTGACCTGATGGAAGACCTGTGCGCCTTCTGCACCAGCGAGACACTGCCTGCGGTCGCCCAGGCCGCGATCGCGCATGCCCAGTTCGAAACCATCCACCCGTTTGCCGATGGCAACGGCAGGACCGGCCGTGCGCTCATCCAGCTGGTGCTCCGGCGCCGGGGACTGGCAACACGGGTACTGCCGCCCGTCTCCCTGGTCCTGGCCACCTGGGCCAGCGACTACGTTGACGGCCTCACCGCAACCCGCTACCACGGACCGGCAACGGGCAAAGATGCCCAGGCAGGCCTGAACCTGTGGGTGGGACGATTCGCGGGCGCCTGCAAGCGCGCGGTCCAGGACGCGGCATCCTTCGAGCTACGCATCGAGCAGATCCAGCGCCAATGGCGCACCCAGCTCGGCAGCATCCGCAAGAACTCCTCGACCGACCTGCTGATCAAGTCGATCCCCGGAGCGCCCGTCCTCACCGTGGGCGGAGCCGCTGCGCTCATCGGCCGCAGCTATCCGCAGGCCAACGTGGCTATCGAGCGCCTCGTATCCGCCGGGCTCCTGTCCCAGATCACTGTGGGCCGGAGGAATCGCGCCTTCGAAGCCCCGGCCATTATCAACGCGTTCACCGACCTGGAGCGCCAGCTCGCAAGTCCAGACGGAGAAACCCGGACGTCTGAGCCTGCGCGACCCGTACCACCCCGGAGGCCAGCGTCATATTAAGGTTTGCACGACAAGCCTCAATAAGAACCAACCCTGTTAAGGGTTAACCCGCCGCGCGGTCTCCGGCGAGCCGGTCCAGAACCCGGCGCATGTATTCGAGCGCCTGGTGATCGTCGAGGCGCCCTGCTCCTGGTGCGGTGCGAGCTCGACGGCGGCGATCCTGCTCCGGGCCTCCGCGACCTGCGACGCCCAGTAGGGGGCGGTCTTGTCGAGGTGGTCGAGCATAAGGGCGGCCTCCTGCAGCCGGCCGACTGGGTGCGTTCGGGCACCTGGACCCTTGCGGCCTCGTCGAACAGCTGCCCGGCGCGTTCGGGTTCGCCCTGCACCGAGGAGGAGTAGCCGAGCAGCATCAGCGACAGGTGCAGCAGGGTCGGCGGTCCGTGCCCGCGGTACCAGTCGACCAGCGCCACAACGGCCGCATCACCCTCCTCGGCGTGCCCGCTGAACAGGAGCGCCGCCCCCACGTCGAGCTCGAAGTGCTCGGCGAGGTCGTCCTCTCCCCGCCGGCGTAGCCGGCGACGGCCGGTGCCGCCCACGTCGCCAGGGCTTCGAAGTCCTGGTAGACCGCCGCCCGCGCGTGGCGGCCAGGGGGTGGTCCGGCTCCCGTAGCGCCCGGCGAGACGCTCGTAGCCGCTGGGTCCTGGCCCAGCTTGTAGCGCTGAGCCGCCCAGGTGAGGCCCAAAAGTGGCTGTGTCTCAGGGGTGGACGGTCATGTACCGGATCACCACGTCGGCGTGAGCGACGCCCTGGCGCTCGACAAGGAAGGGGACTGGATCGAAGTGGTTCCAGAAGGATCTCTCGTTCGGGATCGAAAAAGGCCGGCCGCCGTACATCTGACCGGCGGCCGGCCCCTGAGGTTCTCAGGATTCGGTCAGCGCCTCCTCCGATACCGCCGTGCGCGGCAGCAGCAGCGACGCGATGCCGCAGAGCGCGAACGCGCCCATCGCGTACGGCGCGGTGTGGACCAGCGCCGCCTCGAACGAGTGCCCGTTGAGGTACCCGAAGAAGACGCTGCCGAGCAGCGCCACGCCGAGCGCGCCGCCGAGCTGCTGCGCCGTGCTGAATAGCCCGGACGCGCCGCCGGCCACTTCGGCAGGGACCGCGGCCAGGACCACGTTGACCAGCGGGATGACCAGCAGGGCCAGGCCCGCGCCGGCCACCGCCAGGCCGGGCACGACCGGCCACGGGCTGCCGTTGACGCCTACGTGCGGGGCCGCAAGGGCCACGCCGCCGATGCCGGCCACCATCAGCAGCGCGCCGCCGGCCAGGATGCGCCGGCCGTGCCGTTGGGCCAGCGGCACGGCCACGGGCGCGGCGGCGAAGCTGCCCACGCTGAACGCGACCGCGGTCAGGCCGGCCTTCAGCGGCGAGAAGTGCTGGCCGGCCTGCAGCCACAGCGCGAAGGCGAGGAAGAACCCCTGCATGCCGGCGAAGAAGGCGAGCTGGACGCCCAGGCCTGCCGCGAAGGCCGGGACCCGGAACAGCCCGGCCCGCAGCAACGGCGCCACCGGACGCGCGGACCGCCGGGCCTCGATCAGGCCGAGCCCGGCCAGGCCGGCCAGGCCGGCCGCCATCAGCGGCCACACCCAGGCAGGCCAGCCGAGCTGACGGCCCTCGAGCAACGGGTAGACGATGGCGACCAGCGAGCCGGCCAGCAGCACCGCGCCGGGCAGGTTCGGCCGCCGCGCGGCCGGGTCCCTGGTCTCGGGCACGAAACGGGCTCCGGCGATCAGCGCGCACACGGCCACCGGCACGTTCACGTAGAACACCGAGCGCCAGCCCCAGCCGAACAGGTTCGCCTCCGTCAGCACGCCCCCGAGGACCAGCCCGATCGCGGACGCGAAGCCGAGCATCGCCCCGTAGATGCCGAACGCCTTGCCCCGTTCGTCCCGGCCGAAGATGACCCGGAACGTGGCGAGCACCTGCGGCGCCATGGCCGCGGCCGCGGCGCCCTGGACGACCCGGGCGGCGATCAGCTCCGCACCGGACCCCGACAGCCCGGCCGCCAGGCTGGCCAGCCCGAACAGCGCGGCGCCGGCCAGGAACATGCGCTTGCGCCCGAGCTTGTCGCCGAGGTTCCCGGCGATGATGAGCGCCGCGGCGAACGCCAGCATGTACCCGGACACCACCCATTCCAGCTGGGTGGCACTGGCGTGCAGGTCGCGGCGGATGGAGGGGAGCGCCACGTTGACGATCGTCACGTCGATCATGTCCATGAGCGCCCCGGTGATCATGACGATCGCGGCGAGCCAG
>WNGQ01005363.1_pt1 | contig 12563 bp, 10 predicted proteins | sample 5407661 | NCBI WGS metagenome assembly WNGQ01 (sample SAMN13153382, study PRJNA577476) | soil metagenome | isolation source: 60 cm soil or saprolite under Garry oak tree replicate 2 | place: USA:California | collected 2016-06-15
GCGGTGAAGGTGATGATCGGCGGCGAGGAGTACACGGTGCGGTCCGATCTGCCGCCGGAATACACGCGCGAGGTGGCGGCGTACGTCGACCAGGCGCTAAAGAAGGTCCTGTCGCAGGGGCCGATCGTGGAGACGCACAAGGCCGCGATCCTGGCCGCGCTCGACATCACCAACGAGCTGTTCCAGACGAAGAAGGGCGAGCGGGAGGTCGCGGCGCGGCTCGCCGCGCTGGCGGACGATCTGACGCGGTTGCTCCCGCCCGCCAAGCGGAAGGCGTTGATCGGACAGGCGTGAGATAATATTCCGCTCCGCCCTCCTCGGGGAGGGGGGAGCGGTGCTGGAGATAGAGCGTATGGCGGACTGGCTGGCGATCGTCGCGAGCCTCCTCGGTGGGGGAGCAGCCGCCGGGGCGGCCTTCTATATCGTTGGCCGTCGGGTGCAGCGCGGAGCGGCCGAGGCGGCGGCGCGCGCCGTGGCGGAGGAGAGCGCGCGGCTGCTCGAAGAGGCGCGCCAGCGGATGGTGCTGGCCGCGAAGGAAGAGTTGCTCCGCGCGCGCGAGGCCTGGGACGAGGAGGTGGCCCGGCGGCGGCGTGAGATCGACCGGCGCGAGGAGGGGCTGGAGCAGCGGGTGGCGGCGCTGGAGGAGCGCGACCGCGGGCTCGAGCGCCGGGGTCGCGCGCTGGAAGAGCGGGAGCGCGCGCTCGCGGCCACGGAGCTGGAGGCGCGCGCCCGGCTCGAACGGATCGCCGGACTCACCGCGCAGGAGGCGAAGCAGGAGCTGTTGCGCCGGCTCGAGGACGAGGCGCGCGGCGAGGCCGCGGCCCTCGCCCGTGACTTGAAGGAGCAGGCGAAGCGGAACGCCGACAAAGAGGCGCAGAAGATCCTCGCCCTCGCGATCCAGCGCCTCGCCGCCGAACACACCGCGGAGAGCACCGTCTCGGCGGTCGCGCTGCCGTCCGACGAGATGAAGGGCCGCATCATCGGGCGCGAGGGCCGCAACATCCGGGCCTTCGAAGCCGCCACCGGTGTGGACGTGATCATCGACGACACGCCCGACACCGTGGTGGTGTCGTGCTTCGATCCGGTGCGGCGCGAGGTGGGTCGGCTCGCGCTCGAGCGGCTGATCGCCGACGGGCGGATTCATCCGGGGCGCATCGAGGAACTCGTGGACAAGGCCCGCGGCGAGGTCGATGCGTCGATCGTCGAGGCGGGCGAGCAGGCGATCTACGAGACAGGGATCAAGGGGATGCATCCCGAGCTGGTCAAGCTGGTGGGTCGCATGAAATACCGGACGTCGTACGGGCAGAACATCCTCGATCACTCGAAGGAAGTAGCCTGGCTCGCCGGGATCATGGCGGCGGAGCTGAAGCTCGACGCGCAGCTCGCGAAGCGGGGTGCGTTGCTGCACGACATCGGCAAGGTGCTGACGCACGAGCACGATGGCACCCACGTGCAGCTGGGGGTGGAGGTGGCGACCAAGTACGGCGAGCACCCCGTGGTCGTCAACTGTATCGCCGCCCACCACGACGACGTGGCGCACGAGTCGCCCGTGAGCGTCATCGTCCAGGCGGCGGACGCCGTCTCGGGCTCGCGGCCCGGCGCCCGGCGCGAGGCGTTCGAGACCTACGTCAAGCGCCTCACCCAGCTCGAGCAGCTCGCGGGCGGGTTCCCCGGCGTCGAGAAGGTGTTCGCCATCCAGGCGGGTCGCGAGGTGCGCGTCGTCGTCACGCCGACCGCCATCGACGACGGCAAGGCGGGCGAGCTGTCCGAGCAGATCGCCCGGAAGATCGAGCGGGAGCTGCAATACCCCGGCCAGATCAAGGTCGTGGTGATCCGCGAGACCCGCGCGGTGGATTTTGCCCGCTAGGATCATCGACGGCGCCGCCGTGGGCGACGCGATGCGCACCGAGCTCCAGCGCGACATCCGCGCCCTGGGCGCGCGGGGCGTCACGCCCGGCCTCGCCGCCGTGCTCGTGGGCGACGACCCCGCGTCGGCCACCTACGTCCGCATGAAGGGCAAGGCCTGCGACGAGGCGGGGCTGTACCACGAGACGATCCGGCTCGCCAAAGAGACCACGGAGGCGGAGCTCCTGGCCCTGGTCGAGCGGCTCAACGCCGATCACAAGATCCACGGCATCCTGGTGCAGCTGCCGCTTCCCAAGCAGATCAACACCCAGCGCGTGCTGCACCGCGTGTCGCCCGAGAAGGACGTGGACGGGTTCCATCCGGAGAACGTGGGCAAGGTGTCCATCGGCGACCCCACCGGCTTCCGGCCGGCGACGCCGTACGGCGTGCAACAGCTGCTGGTGCGGAGCGGCGTCGAGACGACCGGCAGCCACGTGGTGATCGTCGGCCGTTCGACCATCGTCGGGCGCCCCATGGCGGCGCTGCTGCTCCAAGACGGCCCGGGCGGGAACGCCACCGTCACCGTGTGCCACTCGCGCACCCGGGACATCAAGTCCGTCACGCGGCAGGGCGACATTCTCATCGTGGCGATCGGGAAGGCCGGGTTCGTCACCGGGGAGATGATCAAGCCGGGCGCGGTGGTGGTCGACGTCGGCGTGAACCGCGTGGACGACCCGTCACTCAAGAAAGGGTACCGGCTGGTGGGCGACGTGCAGTTCGAGGAGGCCAAGAAGGTGGCCGGCGCGATCACGCCGGTGCCGGGGGGCGTGGGGCCGATGACGATCACGATGCTGCTCTACAACACGGTGCAGGCGGCACGCCAGTGGGCGCCGGCCTAGACCTGTTCGCCGCCGTCGCGCCCGAGGGCGCGTGGACCGTCGGCGAGGTGACGCGCCGGGCGCGCGCCGTGCTGGAGGCCGGCCTCGCGCCGCTGTGGGTGCGGGGCGAGATCTCGGGCTTCAAGGCGTGGCAGAGCGGCCATTGGTACTTCACGCTGCGCGACAAGACCGCCCAGATCCGCTGCGTCATGTTCCAGAAGGACAACCGCCGGCTGCCGGCAGCGCCGCAGGACGGCATGCAGGTGTTCGTGTTCGCCCGCCCCACCGTGTGGGAGGAGAAGGGGGAGTTCCGGCTCACCGTCCTGGACCTGCTGTCGACGGAGGCGGGTGGACTGTGGCAGCTCGCGTTCGAGAAGGCGAAGGCCGCGCTCGCGAAGGACGGGCTGCTCGACCCCGCGCGCAAGCGGCCCCTGCCGCCCTACCCGCGCCGTATCGCCGTGGTCACGAGTCCGGACGGCGCCGCGCTGCGCGACATCATCGCCGTGATGACGCGGCGCTGGCCGGTCGCCGAGCTGCTCGTGATCCCCACCCGGGTGCAGGGCGAGGGCGCGGAGCAGGAGATCTGCGCGGCGCTCGCGCTCGCGTGCCGGCTCGACGGGCTCGACCTCGCGATCATCGGGCGTGGCGGCGGCTCGCGCGAGGATCTCTGGACCTTCAATCACGAGCGCGTGGCCCGCGCCGTGGCGGCGCTGCCGGTCCCCGTCGTCTCGGCCGTGGGGCACGAGACCGACGTGACGCTGTGCGACCTGGTCGCCGATCTCCGTGCGCCAACCCCCTCCGCAGCGGCGGAGGCGGCCACGCCCGATCGCAGCGACGTCGCGACGGAGCTCGCGCACCTGGGCGCGCGGCTGGCGCGCGGGCTCGCCGCGCGCTCGGGGCGGATCGCCGAGCGACTCGATCGCACCCTCGACCGCCTCGCGACGGCGATCGAGCGGCGCCTCGAGCGCGGCCGCCACGCCCTCGGCGCGGCCGGCGGCCGCCTCGACGCGCTCTCCCCCTTGAAAATCCTCGCGCGCGGCTACGCGCTCGCCCGCGACGCGGAAGGGCGGGTGCTGAAGCGCGTCGCCCAGCTCACGCCGGGGCTCGCGTTCCGGCTGCGCGTCACCGACGGCGAGGTGGCGGCCCGCGTCGGGAAGCCGTGATGGCCGCGCCGCGCGAGGACGCGAGCTTCGCCCGGCAGCTCGAGCGGCTCGAGGAGATTGTGCGCCGCCTCGAAGGCCAGGAGCTCGATCTCGACGACGCGCTGAAGCTGTTCGAGGAAGGGGTGGAGCGTCTGCGCGAGGCGCGCGACCGGCTCACCGCCGCCGAAGCGAAGGTGAAGCAGGTCCTCACGGATCAGGCGGGCAACCTCAAGGTTGAAGACTTCGACGGCTAATCGCGCCCTCGAGGCCTACCTCTCGGACGCCCGCGCCCGGGTGGACGCCGTGCTCGAGCGCTGGGGCGCCGTGGCGTCGGCCCCGATCCGCTACAGCCTCCTGTCGGCGGGGAAGCGGCTCCGGCCCACCCTCGTGTTCGCGAGCTACGAGGCGTTGGGGGGAGGAGGGGGGGAAGCGGCGCGCGGTATCGCCGAGTTCGCCGCCGCGGTGGAAGTGGTTCACGCCTACTCCCTGGTCCACGACGACCTTCCCTGCATGGACGACGACGACCTGCGGCGCGGCCGGCCCACGACGCATCGCGCCTTCGACGTCGCGACCGCGACCGTCGCGGGCTATCAGATGGTGGCGCTCGCGGCGCGCGTGCTCGCGGCGGGCCTCGAGGCGCTGGGGGAGGGCGCGGGGGGAGCGCTCGCGCCGGCGCAGCGGCAGGCCGTCGCGCTCGAGCTGTTCCGCGCCGCCGGCGCCGGGGGCATGATCGGGGGCCAGGCGCTCGATCTCGAGGCCGAAGGACGGGGGGCCGGGGTGCCGGCGCCCGACCTCGAGGACCTGCACCGCCGCAAGACCGGCGCCCTGATCGCGGCCGCCTGCGTCATCGGCGGGCTCGCGGCGGGGGCGCCCCCGGCCGCGTGCGAGGCGTTGCGCGGCTACGGCGCGGATGTCGGGCTCGCCTTCCAGATCTACGACGACGTGCTGGACGCCACCGGCACGTCCGCGCAACTCGGCAAGACGGCCGGCAAAGACGCGGCGCGCGCGAAAGCCACGTTCGTGACCCTGGGCGGCGTGGGCGCCGCGCGGGCCGAGGCGGAGCGGCTCGCGGCGCGGGCGGTAGACCGGTTGCGGCAAGCGGGGTTAGTTTCTCCTACGCTGGCGGAGCTGGCGCACTACATCGTCACCAGGCCGAACTGAATGAGCGTAAACAAACGCGGAACGCGAAACGCGGAACTCGGAACAAGCGGGCCGACCTTCGTGCTGATGTTCCGCGTTCCGCGTTCCCACTTCCGCGTTTAGCGAGGTTCGATGGCGCTCCTTGAGTCTATCCGGGGTCCCGAGGACGTCAGGCGCCTGACGCGCGACCAGCTCCCGCTCCTCGCCGATGAGGTGCGCCAGCGGCTGATCGACGTCGTGTCCCAGACGGGCGGCCACATCGGGGCCGGGCTGGGCGTCGTCGAGCTCACCGTGGCGCTGTGCTACTGCTTCGAATCCCCCGCGGACAAGGTCGTGTGGGACGTGGGGCACCAGGGCTACCCCTGGAAGATCCTCACCGGCCGCGACGAGCGGCTGCCCACGCTGCGCCAGCCCGGCGGCCTGTCAGGATTCCTGCGGCGCTCCGAGAGCCCGCATGACCAGTTCGGGGCGGGGCATGCCGGCACCGGCCTGTCGGCGGCGTACGGCATGGCCGCGGCGCGCGACCTGCAGGGCGAGCATTACAAAGTGGTGGCGGTGGTGGGTGACGGCGCCCTCACCTGCGGGCTGCCGTACGAGGCGATGAACAACGCCGGTCACTCCGGGCGCGACATCATCATGGTCCTGAACGACAACGGGATGTCGATCGCCCCCAACGTCGGCGCCATCAACAAGTACCTGGGATCGATCATCGCCAGCCCGATCACGGTGCGGATTCGCGAGCGCGTGAAGGGGCTGATCCAGTCGGTGTCGCACCTCGTGGGCGGCCAGAAGCTGGTCGACTTCGCGAAGACGCTCGAGGAGAGCATCAAGAATCTGTGGTCGCCGGGCATGCTGTTCGAGGAGCTCGGCTTCCGTTACTTCGGGCCGATCGACGGGCACAACATCCCCCAGCTGGTGCAGGCCTTCGAGATCGTGAAGACGCTCAAGGGCCCCCGCGTGGTGCACGTCATCACCGAAAAAGGGAAGGGCTTTCCGCTCCCGGAGCCGGACACGGAGAAGTATCATGCGCGCGCGCCTTACGATCCGGTGACGGGCCAGCTCAAGCCGGTGAAGCCCGGGCCGCCGCAGTGGACGCGCGTGTTCGGCGAAGGGCTCACGCAGCTCGCCGCCGAGTACCCGCGACTCGTGGCGATCACGGCCGCGATGCCCTCCGGCACCGGGACCAACCTGTTCCAGAAGAAGTGGCCCGACCGCTTCTTCGACGTGGGGATCGCGGAGGCGCACGCGACCACCTTCGCCGCCGGCCTCGCCACGCAGGGCATCCGGCCCGTGGTGGCGATCTACTCCACGTTCCTGCAGCGCGCGTACGACAGCGTCATTCACGACGTCGCGATCCAGCGGCTGCCCGTGATCTTCTGTCTCGATCGCGCCGGGATGGTGGGCGAGGACGGCCAGACACACATGGGGCTGTACGACATCGCCTACCTGCTCGCCGTCCCCCACATGACAGTGACCGCGCCGAAGGACGGGGCCGAGCTGATCGGGCTGCTGCGCTGCGCGCTCGAGCACACGGAGGGGCCGTTCGCGCTGCGCTATCCGCGCGACAAGGCGCCGGGGGAGACGCCGCCCGCCGCCGAGGTGGCCCTCTTGCCGTACGGCAGCTGGGACGTGCTGCGTCCCAGCAAGGGGAAGAAGGACTGCGCCATTCTCGCAGTTGGGGTGATGTGCCAGCCGGCGCTCGCGGCCGCGGAGGCGCTCGCGGCCGAGGGACTCGACGTCACCGTCGTGAACTGCCGCTTCCTGAAGCCGATCGACCGCGCCATGCTCGACGCGCTCGTGCGGGAGCACCGGCTGCTCGTCACGGTCGAGGACGGGACGGTGACGAACGGGTTCGGCGCCTACCTCGCGGGCCTGGTGGAGACGGTCGCCCCCGAGGTGCGGGTGGTGCCGCTCGGCGCGCCCGACCGGACGTACGAGCATGCGCCGCGGGCGCAGCAGCTCGCGGAGGTCGGGCTCACGGGGCCCGGCATCGCGGCCCGGGTCCGGGCCCTCGCCGCCGAGGAGTCGCTCACACCGTCATGAACGTCGGGGTCGTCGGAAACCCGAGCTATCGCGATCTGAAGAGTCTGCTCGCCCACCTGGCGCAGGTCGCGCCACGGCTCGGCTGCGCGCTCTACACCGAGGAGCGGATCGCGGCGCTGTGGCCCCAACCCGGCCCGCCGCTGCTCGACCGGGCGGCGCGGCTCGACTGCATGATCACGCTGGGCGGCGACGGCACCCTGCTGCGCGGGGCCCGCACCTTGAACGGCGCCGGCACGCCGATCCTCGGCGTCAACCTCGGGCGCGTCGGTTTCCTCACCACGGCGAACTCACAGACGCTCGACTGGGCGCTCGACGCGCTGGTACGGGGCGCCTACGCGACCGAGTCGCGGCTCGCGCTGGCCCCCTCCATCGAGGACAAGCACGGGAAGACCCGCGCCGAGCCGGTGGTGCTGAACGACGCCGTCGTGCACAAGGGGGGCGTGGCGCGCGTCATTCGCCTGCGCGTCGCGGTGGACGGCGACGAGGTGGGTCAGTACTCGGCCGACGGAATCGTCGTGGCCACGCCCACCGGCTCGACCGCCTACTCGCTCTCGGCCGGTGGGCCGATCGTCGTGCCCGGCGTGGATGCGATCGTCGTGACCGCCATCTGTCCTCACACGCTCGCGGTCCGGCCGCTCGTCGTGCCCTCCACCGCCCACGTCGCGGTCGAGCCCATCCCCCCCTGGACCGAAGACGTGCTCGTCTCGTTCGACGGTCAGATCGGCACCACCATGCAGCACGGCGACCGGCTCGTCGTGCGCCGCGCCGAGTATCCGGTGAAGCTGGTGCGCCTCGGCCCCGAGGGCTTCTTCGCCCGCATGCGCAAGAAGCTCCAGTGGGGGGACCTCACCGACCGCGAGCGGCAGTAGTGCTCACGGAGCTGCGCGTTCGCGATCTCGCCGTGATCGCCGACGTCACGCTCCCCCTGCAATCCGGTCTCAACGTCCTCACCGGAGAAACCGGGGCCGGCAAGTCGATGCTGGTGGACGCCCTGGCCTTGCTCCTGGGCGAGCGCGCATCGGCCGACGTGGTGCGCCCGGGCGCGCAGAAGACGACGATCGAGGGCGCCTTTGAGCTCACCTCCACCGCCCTCGACCGCCTGTCGCTGCCCTTGACCGCCCTTGGGGTGGATGTGGAGGATGGGCGCGTCATCCTCAAGCGCGAAATCACGGGGGAGGGGAGATCTCGCGTCTGGGTGAACGGCAGCCCCGCCACGGTCGGCGTTCTGGCCCAGCTCGGCGCCCTGCTGGTGGATCTCCACGGGCAACACGAGACGCAGTCGCTGCTCCGGCCCGAGCCGCAGCGCGACATCCTCGACGCCTACGCCGAGGCGGGGCTGGAGCGGACGGCCGTGCGCGACGCGCACGCGCGCTGGCGCGACCTGGAGCGGCGCGAAGCCGAGCTCCGGGCCAGACAGGAGGAGGTGCGCCGCAAAGCCGACTACCTCCGCCACGTCGTGGACGAGATCACGCGCGCGGCGCCACAGCTCGGGGAGGCGGAGGCGCTCGAGACCGAAGCGAAGCGCCTGGCGCACGCCGACGAGCTGGGTCGGCTGGCCCGGGAGCTCGAGCAGGCGCTCGACACCGCGGGCCTCGCCCGCGCGGCCAAGCTGGTGACGAGCCTCGAGCGGCTCGATGCGACGGTGGCGCGGTGGCAGGAGCTCCTGGACGGGGCGTTCGCGCACGTGCAGGAGCTGGCGCAGGCGGCGCGGGACTATGCGGCGGGGATCGAGGGCGATCCAGGGCGGCTCGCCGCGGTCGAGCAGCGGCGCGACGTGCTGTTCCGCCTGATGCAGAAGTACGGCCCCGCCCTCCCCGACGTCCTTGCCACGCGCGACCAGGCCGCGCACGAGCTCGAGCTGCTCGACACCGCGGACCTGGATCTCCGCGCCATCGCCGAGCAGCGCGGTACGGCCGCCGCCGAGTTCGCGCGCGCCTGCGCCGCGCTCACGGCACGACGAAAAGCGGGCGCAGCGCAGCTCGAGGGAGCGGTCAACGAGCTCCTCCCCGCGCTCGGCATGCCGGGCGGCCGATTCGGAGTGTACCTCTCCCCGCTCCCCTCTCCTGGGGCGGTGGGGGGAGAGGGCGTGGCGTTCCAGGTCCAGCTCAACGTCGGGCTCGACGCCCGCCCCCTCGCGCGCGTCGCCTCCGGCGGCGAGCTGTCCCGGCTCATGCTCGCGCTCAAGGTGGTGCTCGCCGAGCACGACGCGGTGCCCACGCTGGTGTTCGACGAGGTGGACCAGGGGATCGGCGGCGAGGTGGGTGGGCGGGTGGGTGAGGCGCTCGCGGGCGTTGGCCGCGGGCGACAGGCGCTCGTGATCACGCACCTGCCGCAGATCGCCGCCTACGCCGATCACCAGCTCGTCGTGGCGAAGGGGGCGCAGCGCGGCGTGGCGACCAGCGACGTCCAGGTGGTGACGGGAGACGCGCGCACGCGCGAGCTGGCGCGCATGCTGGGCGACGCCGACATGGACACCGCGCTGCGCCATGCGGCGGAGCTCCTCAGAACAGCTTCCGCGAAGTCCGAAAGACGATCCGATACCGCGTCGCGGCCGGCACGACCCCCGCGCCGGTGACGGTCTGCTCGATCGAAAACCCGCCCTCGACCGTCTTGCCCACATAGCTCAGCGTGAACCCGAGCCGCAGCCACCGCTGGGACGTGCCCGCGTCGAGCACGCTCGCGGGCGTGGGGATGCCGAGGCGGGTGGCGAGATCGATCGAGTCCTGCGGGCTCTGGAACGTGTAGTGGTCCCGCGCCTTCGTCCAATAGCCGGCCGTGAACCCCGCGGCCAGCTGCGGCGCGAGGCGCACGAGCGGCGCGACGTCCACTCCCAGGTAATCACCGGGGTCCCACCGCAGCGCCGTCGTCGCTGCGGACGGCACGAGCAGCGCGTACCAGGGCGCCACGCGGCGCACCCGCGTGCCCGGGCGCTGCAGGCCCGCGCGCAGCGCGACGTTGAGCCACACCGGCCCCACGGTCAGTTCTTGGACGAGCCGCCCCTCGAGGTCCGTCTGGTGATCGCCGATCCACTGGCGCAGCAAATCGTCGGCCGAATCCGTGGTGCCCGTCGGGAGGCGCACCAGCGCCACTGCGGTGCCGGCGTAGTGCGCACCCGCCGCGAAGCGGTACTTCGCGGCGACCTCGATATCCTCCACGTTGATGCGCCAGCTGTTGCGGAATGGCAGACCACGGTACCCGAAGCCGATCGGGTCGCTCACGATTGCAGACGAGAGCTTTTGGGCGTCCACCGTGTCGCTCGGCAGCAGCAGCGTATCGGTAAAGACGCCGCCGACGCCCAACGTGGCCAGGTCCTGCTGGATCGTGGCCACCGCGCGGAGAATGCCCTTGCCGGCGTCGGAGCTGTCGCGCGGCAGGAACGGTTGAAACGTCGCACCGAGGCCGTCCACGGAGCGGTCGAGCGCGTCGCGAATGGCGCGCCACACCATCAGGCTGTCTTGCGCCTGGCACTGCCGGCTGGGCGGGCAGCCGTACATCCCGTTCGCGATGTTCTGGTCGAGCTGCGCGAGCGCCGCGTCGAACTGCGTAAAGAAGCTCTGATACCGCGCCGGTGCGTTGGCGTCGGTGAGCCGCGGGTTCAAGCCAAGGTTCGAGCCCTGGGGCGAGAGTTTCATCGCCGTGCGGGTCGCCACGCGCACGATCGGCACCATCACGCTCACCGACAGCCGGTCGGTGAGCCCCAGCTCGGCCGTGATCGGGTAGGTGCGGCGCTCCTCGCGCACGCTCAGTCGCCCCTGGCCCAGGCTCGCTACGAACCCCGCCACGCCGCTCGCCAGGCGTACGTCCTGCTCGAGTCGCGCCACAGACGGGATGTAGGCGCTGCCGACCGTGTCGCCCGTCAGTCCCCGGCCCAGGCCGAGGCGGCCGGCGTCGGTGAACTCGGAGTTCCACGTCATGATTCGCGGGTCGAACGTGAAGCGGATCATGCCGCGATCCGGGACGTCGGTCCGTTCGACCGTTTGCGCCGCGACCATGGCCCCGCCCGTCAGGGCGAGGCTCACCAGCGCGAGGGCGAGGCGGAGGGCTCTCATAGCGAAACGGCACCCGCCGGTGGGCGGATGCCGTCGTGGCTACCCCGCGACACGCGTCCGGTTCGCGTTAGGGAGACGGGATCAGTGAGGCGTATTTCGCGTTGATGGCCTGCACGACCTTCTTGGCGATCAGCAGGTGCGTCGCGCTGCTCGGGTGGAAGCCGTCGCACGAGAAGGCCAGGCCGAACGGCGACGACGAGCAGGGGAATCCGAAGTTCGGAAACGGCGCGACCTGCGTCGGGATCGCGCGCAGCGAATCGAGCGCCGGCGCGGGATCCAAGTACGCCCACCCATTCGTCGAGGCGGCGCTCGAGATGAACGCGTTGTAGGCCGCCACGGTTGTGACGATCTTCACAAGCTCCGCCGGCTGCACGGTCTGCGGCTCCGCGCAGTGCAGCGTGTCGTCCACGCCGGCCTGCGCCGCCGCGAGGAGCGCGCCCCCGAAGGGGAACGGGACCAGTACGGAATCCCCCTTCCCTCCCAAGGCACTTGGTGCGCACAGCGGGTCCACGTGAAACAGACTGTCGGCCGACGGGAACGTGTCGCCGGGCTGGCCCGGTACGAGCCCGTTTCGGATGGCCCAGTAGGTCGCGCCCTGCGAGACGAACGGGATTTCCGTCACGTTCGCGACACCGATGAGGATCGCCTGGGCGTTCGCGGCCTTGATCGAGTCCACGACCTCCTGGTACTCCGCCTGGAACGTCGCGACCGGCGTGATCAGCGTCGAGTCTCCCGCATTGGTGGAACTCAGGACCGAGCCGAGCACGTCGTTGTTGCCGATCCACACGCTCACGAACGTGGGATGCGCGGCTGCCATCGCCTGGATCTGCGTCCGCCCGCCCAGCATCAGCTGCGTCAGCGGGTTGGAGTTGGTCCCCGGGACAAACGGGCCGTTGTGCAGGATGTCGATTACCTCGGCCGAAGGCACCGCGACGTTGGTGAGGAACGGGGGGATCGGCGTGGCGCGGTAGTAGCACGTCGTCGCAGTCCCACCCAATAGCCGGGTATTCGTGAAGATATTCGTGAACGGGGGCGGGCACCCGGGGTACACGAGCTGCGGGTAGTAGTACGGCGCGCCCATCGCATTCGCCACCCGGCGCACGTACGATTGGAGCTGCGTCGTGTCGTTGATCCCGCCTGATTGGAACCCGGCGGTGATGCTGTTGCCCATCGCCACGTAGCGCACGAACATCGCGCCGCCCTTGTAGGCAGGCACCAGGGGGGTGAACAGCTCGTCGTTATGGCAGCCGACCGCGGCCAGGGCCAGACCCAGTGCGGCGGCGAGCGACAGACGTCGGATCGTCATCGTGGTGGCCCTCTCAGAAAGCGTAGCCGAGCGACACCCCGAACAGGTGCGCGTGGAACGTGTACAGGCCGTTGTTCATGCCGGTCGTCGCCGGGCCGGATAACGGCTCGCGCGTGCGGCCGCGCCGGTCGTTCTGCCTGATGTACTGGTACGCGAGGTC
>WNGQ01006356.1_pt1 | contig 12561 bp, 8 predicted proteins | sample 5407661 | NCBI WGS metagenome assembly WNGQ01 (sample SAMN13153382, study PRJNA577476) | soil metagenome | isolation source: 60 cm soil or saprolite under Garry oak tree replicate 2 | place: USA:California | collected 2016-06-15
ACCTCACCTTTCACCGATTCAATCTTCTCCCAGCCCGGTGCAGGGTCGAATTTTTCGGGAAGCTTCAGTGCTCGTCCTAGATCCTTTGATTGCTCTGTCGCCCAGACTTCTCCGAGAGTTCGAAGCCCACCATTGTAGGTTTGGTAGAATCGCAGCCCGCTTAGAATCAGTGGCGGCGTTTCAACAACGGTGACCGGGAAAGTGAGTTCTTTGCCATATGTGAGCGAGCCTTGTCGATTGTCTGTTACTGTGAGATGAGTAATGCCGGCCTTGAACCCCGCGAAGCCCAAGAGCCGCGGAGGCCCCTCGTAGCCTGGCCAATATCGAATTCTAGGAGTCCAGTGAGACGCGCGGCCTCTCGGAAGATATGCAAGGCTCCCGCGTCTTGGCGCGCTATACTTTCTGTGACCCATATCTTCACACCTCCATTAACACGTTGAGTAGGGCGAGGGTGCCGAGAACTGCTTCCTCTGTCCGGACGGTCTCCGTCCCTTGGCCTGGGATAGTGTTGATGTTAAAGGAGTCAGAGGGCAGTGTGTCGTTTGTCCTTGCCAGGATTTTGGGTACTCCCTCAGCTGGTGAGCCGAACAGGATAATCGGGTTCCTAGAACTCTTCCATCTCTCTTTGAGCGGATGAGTAACCTCTCGTATGTCAGTTCCTTCTCGGGATGTGGAGATAATCAGGTCGTGTACGCTCCTCTTCAATATCTGTCCAAGTGCTCGTTGTTCCCGGGTGACTTGAATCCCCCAATATATGGCTAGCCTTGCAGGATCGACGACTTCTCCCTCCAGGCCCGGTCGGACATTCTGCAGCCGGATGGTCACTATTGTCTTGGGCTTGAGCCTGGCGTTTACGGTGACGGGGTCTAGGAATCCCGCGTTTACTTTCGAGGACTCTCCAGTTGAGACCACTATCGCGTCCCTAATGCTTCCTGTTTCGGGCTGTTTCTTGTCGGGATGATTGGCTGTCCTTAGCGGTGGCAGGATGCCGGTGAATGCTAGGTCCGGGTCGACGGGGAAGAGCTCTCGCCGGAGGTATGGCGGTGTTTCTTGGAACTTGAGGATCTTCTCGACTAACAGTGCTTCCTTACGTGCTGGCGCCGTGTCCTGGTCCATGTAGATCATGGCATGTTCGACTCGGAAGATTGCTAGGGCGCGTCCGATCTGCCCAATCCGCGCCGTCTTTTCTCGCAGGTGTGCGATGTCGAGGGTTAGGCTGGCCGGTAGGGCGACGGTGACTTGTCGTGGTCTACGCGGCGGGGGAAGCATGCTTCCCACTCCCAGAGCCCAGCCTTATCACAGTTAGTCGAGGTCTCACCGAACTCTTACATTTAACTCGGCATGCTCGGATCGATTTACAGACTGGCAGACCCGTTTCTGAATCCTCGCCGGTTCAGGTCCAAGTCTACAGGGAGAAAGAGGGTTGCGGATGAGTTGGTTTTTGTAGGCATGGGCGGTTCAGCCTCGGCCGGAGACGTACTGGTAGACTGGCTGGGGTCAGGGTTTGAATTCCCAGTCACTGTTTCACGAAATCCTCGCCTGCCGAGATCCATTGGTCGAGCCTCATTGGTGGTTTTCTTGAGTTATTCCGGTGAGACCTGGGAGACTCTCGAAGCGCTTCGTGGAGCTTTGAGGACTGGTTGTTCAGTTATGGGCGTTGGTTCTGGAGGGAGACTGAAGGAGCACATTGAGGCCAAGGGTTTGCCTTTTTTCCAAGTTTCACCCGGACTTGCCCCAAGAGCAGCGTTAGGAGAGATGATCGTTGCGGGCTCGATGGCTCTCCAGTCCCTCGGCGTGACGGGTTCTCAAAGTGGCGGGTTGCGGGAGGCTGGTGAAGAGCTCGTGGTCTTGAGGGAGAAGCTCGCGCCCAGTGTTCCTGTCGCGAAAAATAGGGCGAAACAGCTAGCATCGACACTGCTAGGAAGGCTGCCGATGGTCTACTCCTTTGCCAGCATGGGTTCTGTTGCTAGGCGGTTCAAGAATCAGTTGGCGGAGAACGCGAAAGTCGTGGCGAAGTATGATCTGTTGCCGGAGGCCTGTCACAATGAGATCGAAGCGTTCAGTGGCGGAAAAGACTCCGTTCCAGTAGTAGTCAGGGACTGGGAAGAAACCCTGGTGGAGTCGAGGGTAGTGAGTGCCTTCATCTCGACAGTTAAGAGGGCCACAGGGTCAAAGCTCATTTCAGTCCGAGAGAAGAGCCGTTCGAAGCTTGGGAGGCTTCTCGCTCCGATTCTCTTGCTGGACTACGCGTCGGCATATCTTGCTGTCTTGAGAGGCATCGACCCGTCTCCGACGACCAGAATCATGGAGTACAAGCGCAGATATGCAGAGGGATGAACGCTCTAGCAGATAGCAGGTTTGGGACGCGATCTGCCAGGAATGGTACCCCCTTTTTGAGAGCCATTTTCTATTTGGAACCGTTATGGACGATTTTTCCTTCTAATCCCGCATAATCTGTCCGGATCGAGATTTTCGAATCGGGAATTATAGGTACTTTCGTTAGGGCCGAATCGGTGGGTATGGAAAGGGCTCTCGAAACGCGATTCAGGGCTGATTCTGGGCGATTCTGGCCGGGGATTTTAGTTCAGCATAGGGCATGCTGCGGGTTCGTTCTTGGTTGGCGCGCGTGATTTTCGGGGCCCCCGCCGGTCTAGAAAAGATTCACAGGGTTTTCACAAAAACTGGTGTACCTTTTTCCTAGCGTCGTTTTAACGATTAGAAACCTTGGAGAGTGCCTGCTCTTGTCAGCATGAGCTTACTCAAATTTTCCTGTTGACAACTTGGACGTGGAATTTGGGGAGGATTAGTTTCACTGGAGTTCGAGGCGGTTTGACGGAAGGCCCGTTACGCGAGAATCGTCCACGCTAGGGCTCATGCGAGACTAGCGTGGGCTGCCATGGTAGTCTGCCACTTGGTGGTATTGAAATCGGTAACGGGACGCCTATCGCGACGCAAGCAATGAACTAGCAATCGAGATCCCGACGCATAGACGACCCTGGGCGGATGGTGCGGGGTCGACGTGGCTTGTTCAAAATGGAAGTCACCCCACAGGAAGAAGAGGAAGGTCAGTCTAGCACTGGCAAGCCTAGTGTATTGAGCATATTCTCTAGGCTGAATATTCCCTTCCTTATCGTTGCAGCGATAACCGGACTAGTCGCGACAAATAGCGACCCTTGGTGGACGATAAGCTCCGCCCAGTCGACAAATATTCTACAGGCTAACGTCTCGCCTTTCTTCGTACGGATAACTGGAGTCGGAATTCCATCTACCGTGGCGAATGCCGACACGATTGGACTAATTACTCGTATTCTGATGGGATTGACCGCCATTGCACTTGCATGGCAAGGTTTCTTCCCAAGGTCGGTATGGAGAAAACCTGTTCTCTGGCTAAGCTTGTCAGCCCTTGCTGGAGTTTTCCTTAGCTTTGCGCTTCTAGTTCATTCGACGCAGCTGATTCTGTTCCAGCAGTTTGGAGTAATGCCGGGGTTGACCGGTGACGTGACGATTCCAGGCGTGGTGCTGGGGACCGACCTCGTAGCCTACCAAAGTCCAATAATCTCTTCGACTCTCGCCCTGCCCTTCTTCGGTGGCCTTGCAGGTTTCCTCGTGCTTGGAGGAATGGAGCTTGCTCAAACTATTCTCTTTCCAAGGCTAGCCCTGAGCGTGTCTGAGTTAATGACAGGTCTCACCGGGGCGTTTCTTTCCCCACCATACCAGCATACTTGGCTGACGAGCGATGATCAGGGAATGAATCCCCTTGCTCAGGATCCTGATCGTTTGACTGATGATCAGCTTGCAATTTCATTTGAGAGACTATTGAAGGCTCTGCAACCAGGTGCAACTGTTTCAGTAATTCTCCCCCCATGGGCGACCCGACTCAGCAACAGACTGGCCAGAGTTGTCTCCTGGACCGGATTCGAGTTGGAGAATTCTCAAGTGATCTTTAGGACGCCTGGAAGGCCAGAGAATGAACTAGTGTTCCGCAAACCTGTGATTTCCCAGGAGACAGACTCTGAGTCCTCTGAGGCTTCAGAACTAGCCGCTCCCGAAGAACCTTCGAGTCCTGAACAAGATCTGACCTCCGTGGGCGGACTCGATAATTCGTTAGGGACAGATGGAGACCTGAGCAGTGATCTATACCAACCGGGGAAAGATGTCGCAACTGATGGGCCTCCAGTGGACGAGGAGATTGAAGACCCAGTCTGGGCGCAACCTGAGCTTTCCCCGGTTGAAACTGCTATCATAGCCTCGGCTCTGAAAATGATTGAGAGAACAAATGCGCCTATTCGCCACGAAGATCTTGTCGACGAGATCTGCGAGGACCTAGTAAATGAAAACGTCAGTTTCGACTCGGTGGGTCAGGTTGAGGATGTTCTCGTTAGCCATGAAGGAAAAGAGTTCACGGCTATGGAGCAGCTGGATGAAACGGGAACAGACGTCGTTAGGTTCTGGTGGCGGGGAGAGCTCGGACGGAGCACAGAACCAGCGGCAAAGACGAGACTTCGGTCAGGATTCTCAAACATAAGAAAGCGGATTGGAAAAATCGGAAGCCTTCTCGAGTCCAACAAGCAAACTCACGAAGATCAAGCATGGAATGATGCGCTCGATGATGAAGGTGAGTCTCAATCAGCACTCGAAGATGAAGATGAATCTCAGCCAGCAGTCGAAGATGAAGATGAGTCTCGGTCAGAGAACTAACCTGATGAATCCTTCCCTTGAAACAAGGTAGGATTGTGTACAGTGGCGTTAGCTATTGGATCAGTATTTTGAACGTGTAGGGCGAACTTGGCAGGGTGTTTCCTACGTCGAACTTGCAGTCGATGTACTGGTTGTCTAGTGCGGGGGATGGCGTCTTGATGCACAGAGGTCCATAAGAATTCGAGACAAGAACAAATGTGACGTTGAAGTATTTCCCAGATCCGCCCGCATTCGTCGTCGAGTTTACCTGGACATCAAACACCCAGTGACCTTGGGTTATTGATGTGTTTGCTATCCCAGGAGTTGAACTAAATATTATGGCACTGCTGCAGTTGGTTCCAGCTCCCCCTGAGCTTCCAGCAGCTCGAGAGAATCCCTTGTCAGTGGCCAGAAGAACGTTTGTCACGTTGAAGAAACTTCCTACCACGGCCTGGTATGTTGTCGTGGAGACCATGAGGTCGCTGCTGGCGAAGGCGAGAGCTAGCATCAGCGTTGCAAGTTTTGCAAACAGTAACACGGAGGCCCTGACTCGGAGACCTTTCCAGACCCTGGATACTTTGCTCATGCTTTGCCTATGTTCTTCTCAAACGAAGAAGCGACTATGGTGCTTCATGAACCGACGCTCCTTCCCTTGAGTAACAGGTTTAGCTCATCCCGAACGAGCCTCGGACTAAAAACACCTCAGAGACTCCGAGTACAATCGGGCAAGACTTGGTTGCGAAAGTGGTGGGATCAAGCAACATGACCGCTTGTATTCTACGATGAACGTGGAATTTGGAAGTTAGCGGAAAGAAAGGCAGGGGATTCTCCACGCATGTGGCGTGGAGGATTCCCGAGTCGTTTGTTTCTAGGTGACGGTTATGTATGCCGTGATCGGTGCAGTGAACGGGCCTGCTCCGAGGTCGACCTCGAAGGAAACCGTACCGCTGCTCGTGGTCGCGACGGTCCAAGTGCCTCCAGTGACTGTCTTGATCAGGGTTCCTGAGGCGGACGAACCGGTATGCTGGTAGAAGGAGAGAGTCGCTTGGTAGGTGCCAGTTGTTGTGCTGGGTGACGAGTCTACGAACGTGACAGTGTCAACCCAGTCGCCTTGGACCAATACATTGTTTACGATGAACGCTGATGCCGGGATCGTGAATGAACTCCCGCTGCCATTGGTTGCGTTTGCATTGTTGACGACTGTCAGACCAGTATCTGTAATTGTGAAGACTCCTGAGTTCTGATGTATGGTGCCTGCTTCGCCTTTGTAGTTGGCGCTTGTCGAGATGCTGATAGAGGCTCCGAGGACTCCAGCTACTGCTCCGACTACTGCAACTAGTACTAGCGCCAGTGCCGGGACCTTTTTGTCGTTCAGTCTGCTTACGGCCATTCGAATGTTTTTCATTACTATTCGCTGTTTCCATGCAATTATCTCTCAACCGATATTCCACATGTTACTAGCGTGGAAGGTCCAAGGTAGCCACGGGTTAAATCACAGGTGGTTTTGTCTTGCCCGGTTTTGCGTTTTATCGAAAATCTCTGCGCGAGTTCTCTATCCAGGCTGGCGTAGGTTGCGACTCAAGACATGAATACCAGCTCTTCACTCGACCAACTGAGCGACAGGAACTAGAGGTTTTCATTCGAAAGAGGTGACGCAGTCTGCGGCGACTTAGGAGTGAGAGGAGGATGAAGAACGAGACGGTTGTGGGTGGCGTAATGGTTTTCTTGGGAATAGTGATAATGCTCATCGCCCTGACTGTTGGCGTCGTCCTCCCCGCGGCAACGTTACGGGATCTTCAGGGAGACGTGTTGCTTGACGGTGTCTTCCTTACTCCGCCGTTCTTTACGATTGGTGGTATGGTTTTGATTGTTCTGGGTAAGATGCATTCTGAGAGTGAGACTCGGAAGGGCTTCGCGGCGCCGTAGCTCCTTTTTTGGCACCTCATTCTCCGCTTCGAAATTCTGATTCAGCCATAGATGGAAACTGAAGACTGTGCAGGTCGGCCGGCCAGCAAAAATTGGCCGGTACTCTCCTTTTTCGAGAGTTGAAAAATGCAAGTTGGGTAATTGGCCTAGTGGCATAGCTTGTCTGAGCCGTAGAAACGGACCTACGTTATTGCCGGTCTAGGGGGTCTCAGTAAGCTAGCTTTTTCCGTTCTTGGTCCTGGGCGACTTTGTCTTGCCGTTGTGTTGGAAGTAGTCGCGGAGGATCTGCTCGAAGAATATTGAGAGTCCTCCAACTCGTCCATGGTAGACGCGTTGTACTTCGCCGCGGACTAGTTCCTCGGCCCGGTCGCTCAGGGATATCATCAGTTTTCCCAAGGTAGACTGGTAATGACGGTGCCTGCTGGTTGACCGTTGTAGCTTATTGACTGGAACCTCTAAATCTGGACGATTTTCCTAGGTGTATATCCACAGACTGATGTGGGAATATGACGTTTTTGCCTTGTTCTAGGCAATTTTCCACCCAGAAATATGTCAGCTTACGTTAAATAGGCTTAGACAGCCCACACAAAATCAGGCCAGTTCAGCGTGTTATTCAAGAAGATACAGGAATACGCTCAGAACCGACCGGCACCTTATACACTCCAAAAACCTGACTGGTGATGGTGTCAACTCGAGCCGTTTGAAAATTTCTATCCGATGAGGATCCAACAGATTGGTAGACTCTACTTTGACTCGAGCGGGATTACCATTCCGACGACTTGAAATTTCGGATAATCATCGTTACAGGTTCGGGTCTCGGAGGTTTTCTAAGAGGCTAAATAGGCTCGGAGTTGAGTGCGCGCCTGCCGATTAGGCAGAAGGATGGCGTGTGGTGCTTGCAGAGTGGTTGGTGCTAGGGCTCACGATTTTCTTCTTGGCCTACTTCGCCTACGCGACACCGATAATTCTTGTCGGGATCTGGCATTACAAGAAGCACGGGTTCGGAGAAATCCCTGTGGATGACTGGGACCCGCCAAACGTTTCGATTCTGATACCGGTCAAAAACGAGGAGAGAGTTGTGGGCAGGTTGTTGGACGCTGTGACGAGGTTCGACTATCCGCGCGAGAACCTCGAGGTCGTACTTGTCGAGGACGGGTCCACTGATAGAACTCTTGACATTGCTCGTTCCTATTCGGGACGTTTTCCTTGGGTCAAGGTCTTCCATCGAAACGTGAGTAGGGGTAAGGGTGATGCTCTGAACTTTGCGTTTCAACAATCTGGAGGGGAAATTATTGCGACTTTTGATGCTGATGATATTCCTGAGCCTCAAGCCGTGAAGAAGGCGTTGAGATATTTTGATCGGCCGGAGATTGGTGCCGTTCATGGTTATCATCGGACGCTGAATCTAAAGGAGAGCGTTGTGGCTAGGCTTGCCGCGTATGAGACGTTTCTTTACCGTTTGGCCAATGATGGGAAGTACAAGCTGAACCTGTTTGTGACGTTTTCAGGCTCTAACACGTTCTTTCGACGATCGGCACTGGAGAAGGTGGGCCTGTGGGATCCTAGCTCCTTGGTGGAGGATGCGGAGCTTGCTGTTAGATTTGCTAGGGCTCATATTGAGACGCGCCTAGCCTCGGTCGAGAGTTGGCAGGAGATGCCGGCCCGTGTTGGCAGTCTATTCCGTCAGCGTGTTCGTTGGAGTGGTGGGAATGTGCAGACTGGTCTGAAACACTGGGACGCGTTTCGGTCAATGTCATGGTGGAAGGCGCTCGATATGGAAGCTTTGATGATGAGTCCGATTATGGCGATTCTCGCGCTTGTGGCCTCGATTGTTCTCGGTCTCGGGTTTGTCCGGGTTGGCCTTCCGCTCGGCACGTTGCTGCCGTTGGCGGTTACAATGGGCTTGATGAACGTGGTCTATTTTGGGACGGTTGTCGCGGCGGTTGTGTCGCAGGCCAAGTCCAACGTCACTTCCTACATCGGACTGGCCATCGCCACTTATCCGTACGCGGTGCTTGTCTCACTGGCGAACATGGTAGGTTTGTTCTCCGTTGCATTGCTTGGCCGGAAGATGTGGCTGAAGACTGACAAGACCGGTTTTGTGGATCAGCCAATAATGGTCCCGGTGGCAGAACTCGATAAGGTGTCTAGTAAGGGTCTAGTTGATACCTGACCTGGTGCCGTGATCTATTTCGGGGTGACTTTCCAGCCGGATTTTCCGGTGATTTACTCCAACAAAGGCTGGTAGCCAGTCCATCAGGGAGACTATGGTCCGGAAACCAGAACATGGCATGAGATGCCTAGTTTTCAACTGAGAAGTTGTGAACGGTCATCCTTTTTCCAGGATCGCTTTATCATACTCTCGCCCCGGGCTGTAGCGGGCAGGCGTCATCACCGCGAGAGCAACTGGCCTTCCTTCTACCTTGGCGACCGCTTGTGGAGTTACCTGCAGAACAGACTTCGGAGCGAGGCCTCGTACGCCTTCAAAGTTTGCGAGTTCAAAATAGGGCTTGAGTCGCAGGTTGAGAGTCTTCCGCCTGGCCTGGCCATAGTTGAATGTGAACTGGTGGCGACAGCTGGAACAGTCAGCAGTGAACAGAGGGGTCTCCGGCCCTGCCTGCACGGTAGTCCATGGAAGCTGTATCGGTCTGTCACAGGCGTTGCAGTTGAAGGTGAAGCCTTCGATCTCGACCGCTAGCCTGTCTGGAATCGCAACTGGCTCTTCTCCTATTCGAACAGGAGTTGATCGTTCGATAGGCGGCCTTGTGGATGATTCCCAGTCCGACATGTCTTCGAATGTTCCGTGTGTTGGGTCGAGGGGATCGTTTAGAGTCGGTGGTGCCCATTTGGCAGACGCAGTCGGGATAATCTCAGTTAGCGACTCGCCCTCTTTTCCGCCGGGGACAAGCATATGTTTGAACTGGCCCGGGCTGGGGAAATCGACCATGGAGCTGGCTGTGCCGAGTTGGAGCCGTGAGGCTACTGTTTGGAAGATTCGGGTATTCAATAGTGAACCAACGAGGGCCTTCGACGAGGTCTTGATCGCTTTTGCTGCCTCCCCAACCGGGTTCTCATAGAAGCTCGCCAGCAAACCCTTTCCAGAGGGCGCGGCCCCGTCGAGATCCTTGGTTGGCTCTAGCGTTGCTATCTTGGAGGAAACTGGTGCCTCAGGGAGTTTTGCCTCAAAGGGTTCGAAGGTTGGGATCTGATCTTGTCCTGGGGTAGGCTCGCTATGCTTGATCTCTTGTCGTTTGTCTTCCCATTCTTCTCCAATGAGGCCGCGGAATGTGACGGTCAGGGTCTTTCTCTGTGCCAGGTCGTAGTCGAACGGGTAGTGTTGTCCGCAGTGGGGACAGTCGATTTCAAGCTCTTGTCGGTTCAGGATGGTCTTGGCTTTCTCTGCGGGGAGGCTGAGTGTTCCCTTGCATTCTTGACAGTTGAAGGAGATTGCGTCTATTCGTGGCTGAACCTTGTCCGGTGGCCCGGTGAGGGGTGGACGGTCGTTACGTCGCGACCCCCACGTGCTCGTTGACCAAGAGTATGTGTTTTTCTCTCCCATGTCCTCGTAGTGCTCTCTTGGGGTTGGCGCTGTTGCGGTTAGGACGGATTCTTCTTCCTGTGAAGGTTCGGCGGTGTCTTCTGCCTCCTTTCCGCCGGGGACCAAAACGTGGGTGAATTGTATCGAGTCTGAGATTGGGGCCGGTGCGAGGGGTTTGATTGGGCTGGGTCTTCGGCGTCGCCTCTGATTGGTCGGAAGTTTGTGGTTAAGGAAGGAGCCGACCAAGGTTATCCCTAGCGAGAGTACGATTATGGGCGGCGTGTAGCTTGTGAGTGAGTCTTTTGCTGGGATCTCGAAGAGGACCGCGCCTAGCCAAGAGGCTAGTGCGAGAATTGCGATTCCCGCTCCTATGATGAGAAAGTTGACGATTGCGAAGGGGAGGACGCTGTCAAGCATGTCCCATAGGTTCTGTCGGATTCCCTGCCCCTCCTCCAAGTCTGACGTGTGTTAGTCTGCCTCCCCCATTGCCCATTGATTGCGTTGGCAGTTCTAGTCTGGGCTGGTCAAATTAAGCGTGGCCGGGCTAGAGTCTCCAAAATGGCTATGTTGGAATCTGGAGGGTAGGTTCGGATATCGATAGCAATCCTCGTGTTTGGATAACTATCGGGAGAAGGATTGTGTCCACATTAGGCTCGTCGTAGCCGTGGGCACTTGAACCGGCGTAATCTATGACGGGTTAGAGACTGCTTATGCTAGACGGTGCACTATTGGTGGTGTAGTCGAGGATTCTGCTGGGCCGATGGATGCTTGTTACGCATCGGCCGTGTGCGCCTCGACTCCGTGACGAGACCTAGTCTGAAAAAAAGTTTGGAGAGATAGCTGAAGTGTTCACGAATGAGACGAGGCTTGAGGTGGAGCTGGCTTGAGACTGGCCAAGATGCTCCTCCTCCTCGCCATACTCAGCCTCGGAATAGTATCTGCAGCCTCATACCTTCGCCCGTCGAACGCCGCCTCGTCCGGGAAGTACTTCGATTATGTAGTCACGATTCTCATGGAGAATAATGATCTGCCGAGTGTTCTCTCACAGGGCAACTTCCAAGCGAGCCTTGCGAATCAATACACCCTCTCGACTGGATATTCTGCGGTCAGCCATCCAAGCGAGCCGAACTATTCTGCATTGGTCAGTGGTCATATTACGCCGAATTCTGATGATGGGATTTGTTGTGGTCAGGATTCGGGACCGAACCTTGTCGACAGGCTGGAGTCGGGTGGACTGACGTGGAAGGCTTTCGCCGAGGACATGAGCAGCGGGGACTGTTCTGGAGGCGGTATTGACGCTGACCATTTTCCGTTCATTTACTTCTCAGACGTAACAAGCAACCCTGCCAGGTGCGCGAATCTTCTGGGAGCGACTGCGGGAAGCGACTCGGAGCTAGTTGCAGCGCTCAATGCTGCGAACGGTTGGCCAAACTACGTCTGGTTGACCCCTAACACGAGGAACGATGCTCACGACACGAGCATTGCAACCGGAGACTCGTATTTGTCGGGCGTCGTGCCGCAGATTTTGGGATCTACTTTGTTCAAGAGCCAGCGGGCAGCGCTGTTTGTCGTCTATGATGAGGGAAATGACGTTTCTTGCTCAAGCGGAGGGTCGGACTGTGTCTATGCATCATGGTCCGGACCGGTTGCAAAGAATGGTTTCAGTTCGACCAATGCCTACTCTCACTATTCTTACCTTCACACGATTGAGGATAACTGGGGGCTTCAAACTCTGACCTCGAACGATGCCGGGGCGCCAGTCATGTCCGAATTCTTCACCTCGGCAGGACCAATATCGCTATCGACGAACTTTGCAGTGTCGCCTTCGCCCGCGCAGGCCAACCAGCCTGTGACCTTCACAGCGAGCACCTTCGGTGGAACCGCTCCTTACACCGATTCGTGGAGCTTCGGCGATGGCTCTTCAGGAACGGGAAGCTCTACGAGCCATTCTTACTCGGGCACCGGAACATTCCAGGTTACTCTTACAACCCAGGACTCGGCGAACCCTGCCAAGTCGGTCTCATCCACGAAATCTATCGTTGTAAACCAGGCTCCTCTACCGGGCACGCTGAGTATCACTTTCAACAATGCACCTACGAGCCCGGTCGCGGGCCAGACCGTGACCTTTGGCGCCGATATTACCGGGGGCACTCCCCCGTATGGGGTAGGATGGGACTTTGGAGATGGCGGAATATCTGTTGGAACGTCAACTGGTCACACATTCTCCAGCTCTGGCTCGTTCAATGTTACGGTTGCAGTTACTGACTCTGGATCGCCCGCACGTTCATCGATTACCAGCAGATTTGTTTCGGTAGGCTCTGCAGGACAGCCATCGGGGCTCTCGGTCGACTTTTCGTTTCAACCATCAAGCCCTAGTGTCGGCGTGACCGTATCGTTCACGTCGTCCGTGTCTGGAGGTA